>Ga0206872_10046_pt1 | contig 37531 bp, 28 predicted proteins | sample Alteio_BWOrgCont_34_FD_152906 | JGI IMG/M metagenome (GOLD analysis project Ga0206872, IMG submission 152906) | Enriched cells from forest soil in Barre Woods Harvard Forest LTER site, Petersham, Massachusetts, United States -... | ecosystem: Environmental > Terrestrial > Soil > Temperate forest >... | reverse complement strand
TTTCCATATCTATTGATACGTTTATAAAGTTGGCGTTATAAAATTCGGCGGCCTTCGCATCGTTGAAAGTGATGGTTTTTAACATTTTACAAGGGCCGCACCAACTGGCATAGGCGTCAACAAAAATGTACTTATTCTGGGTTTTTGCTTGTTTAAGCGCTTCGTCCCACGAGCCTTCAATAAAGACAATATGTGAAGGCGTTTTTGCCGCAGATCGCCCCGGCATATTAAAAAACATTAAAAATGCAGGGATAAGTAAAAAAAGCGGCAGGTATTTACGGCGGGCGGAAGTAAACAGTTGTTTCATATAACAATTATAATGGTATAAAAGTAACATTATATTGTTGTTTAATCCTTGTAATTTTTTTCACAATCATTGCACAAGTATTTTTAAAATAAATAGTTTTACAATATTCAAAACCCACACCTATGAGTACCGTAAATATTCCCCGGCTTGACTTAAATTTTTACATAAACGGTGATACAAACCAGCGCAAACGCTTTTCGGATGATATTGGTAAAGCGTTTAACGAAACAGGGTTCGTTACCATAACCAATCATGGATTAAATAAGCAGCTTATTGACAAACTTTATGAAGATGTAAAAGCGCTTTTTGCTTTGCCCGATGAAGTGAAAATGAAATACGAAGTACCCGGCCTGGCGGGACAACGGGGTTATACCAGCAAGGGAAAAGAAACGGCGAAGGGGTTTAAAGCGCCCGATTTGAAAGAGTTTTGGCAGATAGGGCAAACTGTTACCGATGGATCGCCAATTAAAGATGATTACCCGGATAATCTTGTTGTTGAAGAATTGCCTTCATTTAACTCAACCACGCTGGAGGTTTATAAAAAGCTGGAATCGGCCGGGATATATTTATTGCGGGCAATTTCAGCGTACCTCGGGCTTCCCGAAAATTATTTTGACGATAAGGTGCACAACGGCAACTCTATTCTCCGTACGCTGCATTATTTCCCTATCACCGATCCCGATGCGCTACCCGATGACGCCGTGCGCGCAGGCGCTCATGAGGATATAAACCTGATTACCCTTTTAATTGGCGCCAGCGCCGACGGGCTTGAATTGCTCACCCGCGAAAACAAATGGTTCCCCGTAAAAGCTTACGGCGAGGACCTGGTTGTTAACGTAGGCGATATGCTGCAGCGCTTAACCAATAACAAACTAAAATCAACCACGCATCGCGTGGTTAACCCTCCGCGCGAACTGATGAAATATTCGCGCTATTCCGTACCATTTTTCCTGCACCCCAAATCGGATATGGACCTTTCCTCCCTAAGCTCCTGTATCGATAACGATCATCCAAAACAATACGATGATATTACCGCCGGTGAGTACCTGGATGAACGCTTGCGGGAGATTGGATTGAAGAAGTGAGATTTTTGAGCTAAAAGCTGAAAGCAAAAAGTCCAAAGCTTTTTTAACTTTATCAGTCAATCACATGTTAAATTTTAGCTTTTAGCTTTCTGCTTTAAGCTTTATGCTTAAAAACACTAAGTTTGCGCCCATGAACCAAAATTTGTTTGTTTACAACACTTTAACACGCAAAAAGGAAAAGTTTGAACCGCTTAACCCGCCATATGTGGGCATGTATGTTTGCGGCCCTACAGTTTACAGTGACGCACACCTTGGCAATTGCCGCACCTATATTTCTTTCGACCTGATATTCAGGTATCTTACCCATATCGGGTATAAAGTGCGCTATGTACGTAATATTACCGATGCCGGCCACCTGGAAGGCGATGCTGGCGACGAGGGGGAAGACAAAATATCAAAAAAAGCTAAACTGGCGCACCTGGAACCTATGGAAATTGTACAAAAGTACACTGTAGGCTTTCATGATGTGATGCAGGTATTCAATATACTGCCGCCAAGTATAGAACCGACAGCCACCGGGCACATTATTGAACAGCTGGAACTGGTGAAAATAATAATGGACAACGGTTATGCTTACGAGGTTGACGGTTCGGTTTATTTTGACGTTGAAAAATACAGCAAAACACAGGATTACGGTATTTTAAGCGGCAGAAACCTGGAAGATATGCTGAATAATACGCGTACGCTTGGCGGGCAGGATGAAAAGCATGGGAAACTTGATTTTGCACTGTGGATAAAAGCAAAGCCCGAACATTTAATGAAATGGCCGTCGCCCTGGGGAATGGGTTTCCCGGGATGGCACCTCGAATGCTCGGCGATGAGCAATAAATACCTTGGGGCGCATTTTGATATACACGGCGGCGGCATTGACCTTGTGCCCACCCATCATACAAACGAGATAGCGCAAAACGTGGCCTGCTGCAGCCAAAATCCGGCAACTTACTGGGTACATACCAATATGCTAACGGTGAACGGCCAAAAAAATGTCGAAATCGTTAGGCAATAGCTTTTTGCCGCACGAGCTTTTTTCGGGCCATAATAAAATATTAAATAAAGGCTACAGCCCCATGACCGTGCGGTTTTTTATGATGCAGGCCAATTACCGAAGCACCCTTGATTTTAGCAACGACGCAATGGATGCCTCGGAAAAAGGTTTTAAACGTTTGATGAATGCTTTCGCATTAATTGATAGTTTGAAGGCATCTGCTGAAACGGATTTTGACATAGCGCCACTGATGGCGCGATGCTATGCCGCCATGAACGACGATTTTAACAGTCCTGTTTTGATTGCGGAACTGTTTGAGGCCTCGCGGATAATAAACTCGGTTTACGATGGAAAATTAAAGATTGATGCCCGAAACCTTGAGCTTTTGAAAAGTTTGATGAATACTTTTGTGCTTGATATTTTAGGATTAAAAAATGAACAGGCTCCAAATGAAGATCTGCCTAAGGTATTAAACCTCATCGTGACCATAAGAAATGAGGCAAAAACAAATCATGATTACGCTACTTCAGATAAAATAAGGAACGGCTTGCAAAAAATAGGCTTTCAGTTAAACGATAGTAAAGAAGGCACTAACTGGAGTAAAATTTAATTGAAGAAACTTCGTTTAGTTGATTAAGTTTACTAAGTGAGTGGTTGACTAAGTTAGAAAAACGAGAAAGTTTAGTTAATTTTAGTGAGCGAATGATCAGACTAAAAAACTTAATCAACTTAATCAACCATTCACTTAATCAACCAATATTACTAAATTAGCCCCACTTTTTCTGGTGAAAATAATGAAAAGAATATTATTAGCTGCAATCATATTGATTGGTTTAGGCAAACCGGTTTTTGCTCAAAATGCCCCGGCCGATGTAAATACGGCAATTAATGCCGATAAGGAATTTGACAGACAGGTTGAGCGCAAGGGTATAAAAGGTGGATTTTTAGCTGTTGCCGATCCCGACGGCATTATTTTTAAACCCGATGTTGTTAATATAGTCACCTTTTATAATAATATTGATAAACAGGCCGGCACTTTAAGCATGCACCCTAATTTTGCGCGCATATCTGCGAACGGCGACCTTGCATTTACCGCCGGCCCATACCTTTATCAGAATGGCAACGACGATACCGATAAAGTATTTGGCGATTATGTGTCTTTATGGCGCGCCGATCCTGATGGAAAATTGAAATTATTGATCAATCTCGGTATTCAGCATCCCGAAACAGAACAGGAAGCTTTGATAGATTTTAAGAGCCCCGACTCTGCAAAAAGGGTTGGCCCGGGCAAAGACCCTTTCGCCGGTAAAAGGATTATTCTTGCGACCGACAATTCATTCAATCATTCATTAACCATATCCACTTTAGCCTGCTATAAAGAGTTCTTAAGCGCTGAGGGCAGGTATTACTTCCCCGGTTTTGAACCGATTATCGGTCAGGATAAGATTATGAAGTTTATTGATAATGAAGGTATATCCATAAATGCTGAAACGACGAGCGCGGGCCGGTCGACCAGCAACGACCTGGCTTATACGTATGGCAAAGCCCGCATTAAAAAAGGCGCGGTTGTAAGTAATTACAACTACGTGCGTATATGGGAACTTGACGCCAACCATAAATGGGACATTTTGCTGGAGGTGTTTTCGGCGGTTGAGAATGAGTAAGGAAACCTGCAAACGTTATTAATTTGAGCTTAAAGTTTCGTGCTGTTAGGGTTTTCCACGTCGAAGACCCGGAATAAACACAATTTTGTGAAGTCACACGATTTTTATAATTAGAACCTATATGGTTTTCCATTATCTTTGTGTATAAGTACGTCTTTATGTCCAATGCTCAATTATATTCAGAAATCTCATCCCTGCCCTCTGATTTAAAAAAAGAGGTATCAGACTTTGTTGCTTTTTTGAAGCATAAATCAAAAGTGGAAAAAAAGATCAAAGAACGTAAGTTCGGTTATTCAAAAGATTTTTTTAAAGTGGCTGATGACTTTGATGAACCTTTGGAAGATTTCAAAGAATATATGTAATGAACTTCTTATTGGATACCCACACTTTCATTTGGTTTATCAATGGTGACCTGTCTTTGCCAGACAAGGTAATTGCTAAAATTAAAAATATTGAAAACCGATGCTTTTTGAGTATTGCAAGCATATGGGAACTTGCCATCAAGATGAAGCTAAATAAAGTTTATCTTAAATCAGACTTTAATAACATAACAAATTTATGTGTTGAAAACGAAATAGAAATACTTCCTATTAGTTTCGAGCATGTTCAGGAACTCAATAATTTAGACTTTCATCATAGAGATCCTTTTGATAGGCTCATCATTGCGCAATCAATAGCTGAAAAATTGATTGTGATTACTAAAGACGAGAAGTTTCATTTGTACAGCGCAAAATGCTTTTGGTAGTCTTGTATGAACAGCGCTCCCTTATCTAAGATACGGTACGCTAATCTTAGACCAGTTGGGGCTCGGCAAATATTGGCCCGGAAAACATTGTACAGCGCTACGGATCTGCTTCGGTTTGGCAAGCAAGCATTGGCGAAATAAAAAAGGCCGAAAAACTCTCGCAGTGTTCCGGCCCTACATCTACCTATGAAAAACAACCCATTGGGTGGGCGTAAAAAAAGCATCAAAATAAATGCCAGTTAAAAAAAACCTCTTATTTGAAAAAAAACGAAACAAAATATTAAAACCGCGTCGTCTGCCGTAGAAATAGTTTCCCAAATAAAGGGAGCAATTTACCCGGATGAGCAGCCAAACCGTGTAACAAATCCGGCGCTAAAAAACTTAACATCAAAAACCTGTAAACCTTCACTCAATAAAGTTGTTACAATTATATGGATTACAATGTTTATTTATTAGCGACCGATCCGAAGAACCCTTGCCGGGATATCATCCACTCGAGGGACACTCATTTAAAGATAAGGGTTTTTTGCCTGGATAAAGAGCCTTTTGATCCTGACAATAATGAAATACAGCTTTATGGCTATGCTGAAGGTAGACTTTACGCATTTGAAACCATTAATATAGTGGCTGAAGACGCCCTGGACGTTGTAGGCGCAATAAAATGGTACGCTGAATATATTGATTTTCCGGATATGGAAATATTACCTGATGATCCGCGGCCGGGCGGCCATATCGCAGTCTATAACTAACCGCCCCGGCTTTCCTGACTCCTTTATTGGAAAACTTCGGGGTTTTATGCACATTTGGGTAAATTATATAAAAAGTATTTTTTTAATTTTAAACAGATTACACCGGTTATAGGCAGCAGAAATTTAAAAACCGCTGTGCATGGCTTAAATGAACCTGGTTAGTAACAATATTATTGTTAAGACATTAACATGATAAATTAACAGAATTGTTACCCTGTGCACAATATGTTTTCGCCATTTTTACCGGCGCATTGTTAACAAGCGTTAAAAATACAGTATACAGCAAATTTATAGGCTCAAATACATGTTTATCATACTTATTTAAAGGAATACAAATCATACTGTTTTAAAATGGCGAATATTTTTCTTAGCACCCCTGCATTGCGTTCTCTCCTGCTTATCACCAGTTTGCTTTGTTTATCATTAGGCAGCTACGCACAAAAAAAGGCCCCGAAAGATACAACTCAAAAAAGCGTGGCAGCCCCTGTAGTTGTGCCCGACACCAGCAGAGCTAATTTGCTTAAACCGGTAACAGTGAAAGACACCGGCAAAAACAACGCCGGCGGTTATTTAACATTACAACAGTGCATTGATTATGCAATGAAAAATCAGCCGGCGTTAAATGTGTCGTTGATAAATATTGATGTCGCCAAAACTACAAATGCAATAAATTTATCAGGCGCGCTGCCCCAGGTTAACGCGTCGGGGGATTTGATCCATTATATCCAGCAATCGCAAAACGGTTCAGGAGCCGTAAACACGGGAAACGGCGGTACTGGCGGTAGCGGCGGGACCACAACCGGCGGGTCGCAAAAACAGTCATTTGCAAATTCCTTTGTTCCGGGGATAGCGGTTACGCAAACAATTTTTAACCCAAGCCTTTTATACGCCTACAAAAGCGCCCCTTTATATGTAAAACAGGCGCAGCAGGCCAGCGATAGCACTAAAATACTGCTTGTTAATGCGGTAAGTAAATCCTTTTATACTTTGTTGCTTACGCTTGAGCAGATAAATGTTTTGAAAGAAGATACCGCCCAGTTTGCTAAAAGCCTTAGGGACGCCTATCATCAATACAAGGGCGGCATTGTTGATGAAACGGATTATGAGCAGGCCCAGATCACATTAAATAACACGATGGCCCAATTAAAACAGGCAAATGAAAATGTAGTCCCCCAATATGCTTCGCTGAAACAGTTAATGGGTTTCCCTCCCGAAAAACAATTCAATGTTGTTTTTGACACACTTGAAATGATGAAAAGCATTCACATTGATACTACCCGGCAGCTGCAATATGAAAAGCGTATTGAATACCAGGAAATTAACACCAGCAAGGACCTGCAAACCCAGCTTGTAAATTATTACCGTTATTATTTTTTACCCACGGTATCGGCTTTTTATAACTATAATCTTTCATTTCAAAACAATAACTTCAATAACCTGCTCGGCACCTCCTACCCAAGCCAGTTAGTTGGTTTGTCGTTTAGCATACCTATTTTCACAGGGTTTTACCGGATCAATAATTTACGCAAGGCAAAACTGCAGCAACAAATTCTTAATTGGAACGAGACAGGGCTGAAGTCGCAGATATACTCGGAATACACAACGGCATTAGCCAATTATAAAGGCAATTACTATAATTTACAGATACTGCAAAAAAACGTAACATTGTCAAAACGTGTTTTCTTTGTCGTTTCATTACAGTACCGGCAGGGGATTATTCCTTACTTAAATGTAATCACAGCCGAATCAAATTTAATAACATCGGAAATAAACTATTTAAACGCCTTGTTCCAGGTATTGTCAATTAAGATTGACCTGGAAAAAGCAATGGGAAATATTTCTTATTAAACATAAAACAAACAGCCTTACATGAATAGAGTATTATTAAGTACCATTTTTTTAAGCTGCCTGGTAGTTGCAGCGTGTACAAAAAAGCAGGCGCCGCCTAACCCCGAGGTGCCCGTTAATTTACTGAAACTGAAACCAAAGACGGTATTGTATTACGAAAAAATTCCGGCAACTACCCGGGCGCTAAACCAGGTAAATTTACTGCCGCAGGTGGCTGGTGCTGTTACCGGGATGTTTTTTACAGAAGGCACGAAGGTAAACAAAGGGCAAAAACTATATGAGATTGATGAGCGCTTGTATAAGGCAGCTTATGACCAGGCTGTGGCTAATCTGGAGGTATCAAAAAGCGGTTTGGTTGAGGCACAACAGGATGCTGACCGCTATGTATACCTTAACAAGTATAATGCAGTAGCCGAACAGCTTTATGACCACGCTGTAGTTACCCTCCAGCAGGCAAAAAGTACCGTAAAAGCTTCGGAACAGCAGGTAAAGACAGCCAAAACCAATTTAACTTATGCAACGGTATACGCGCCGTTTACAGGTACAATCGGCATAAGCCAGGTTAGGCTGGGCGAAGTGGTAACTCCATCGGTAACTACCCTTGATACGCTTTCGCAAGACAACCCCATGGCGGTTGACTTTATCATCAACGAGAAAAATTTGCCTTTCTACGAGAAATTGCAGCATGAAAAAATAAAGGTCGACTCGCTTTTCAGCTTGTTAATGCCCGATAATTCGCTTTACAATCATTTGGGCAAGCTGTCTATTATCGACCGGGCGGTTGACCCCCAAACCGGCACCATACGCGTAAGGCTGGTTTTTGATAACCCCGATTCTTATTTAAGGGCAGGCATGAGCTGTGTGGTACGTGTGCACAACCAGGATGTTGGGCCGCAATTGGTAGTGCCAAACAAAGCCGTGGTGGAGCAGATGGGCGAATATTTTGTATACGTAGCAAAAGACACATTGATAAAAGTGAGCCCCGACAGTCTGAAAAAAATGGACAAAAAAGCTGCTGCCGATGCAAATAAAGCGAAACTGATTGCCGTGCAAAAAAAGGTGCAAACCGGGCAGGTAATAGGGGCCGATATCATTATTAAAAGCGGCGTCAAGGCCGGCGACCGGGTAATCGTCGACGGTTTACAATCATTGCACGATGGTGTCCGCATTACAACCGCAAATAAGGTAGGTCCGGGTGGCGGCAAAGGCGGACGCGGCGGTTGATTTTAAGTCTTAAGTCGATAGTCTTAAGTCAAAAGTCAAATTAGGACAATAGATAATGACTTTAGACTTTCGGCTATAGACTTTGGACTTTAGACTCAAGACTTTAGACTTTAAAAAAGAATGATTGCGAACACCTTTATAAAGCGGCCCGTAACTGCAATAGTTATTTCTATTGTACTGGTAATTACCGGCATCGTTAGTATTTTACTGCTGCCTATTGATCAATATCCTGACATTACCCCGCCGGTGGTACAGGTGAACGGACAATTTATCGGCGCCGACGCACAAACCGTTGAACAAACCGTTGCAACGCCTATAGAAGAACAGGTGAACGGTTCGCCTGGCATGGAATACATGCAGAGCAACAGCACCAACAACGGCGCCATGCAGCTCAACGTAACTTTCCAATTAGGCACCAACATCGACGTTGCCGCGCTCGACGTGCAAAACCGCGTGAGCATCGCCACACCCCTGCTGCCTGCCGCGGCCAGCCGGTTAGGCCTTACCGTTCGCGCGGTTAACCCCAGCATGCTCATGATGGTGGCAATATACGCGCCAAACGACTCACATAACATCACCTTCCTTGATAACTATACCAATATTTTTGTTCAGGATGCCCTGCTGCGGGTACCGGGAGTGGGTACAATAAGCCGGTTTACCGACGACTTTAGTATGCGTGTTTGGATGAACCCGCAAAAAATGGCTGCTTACAGCATTGAGCCGCAGGACATTATTACTGCGCTTACTGCCCAAAACGTACAGGTAGCTGCAGGTACGGCGGGCGTGCCGCCGCAAGCGCCAACGCAAACTTATGAGCTGGGTATTTTGGTAAACGGCCGTTTAAGTACGGTTCCTGAGTTTCAAAACATCATTATAAAAAATAATCCCCAAACCGGCGAACTGGTTTACCTGAAGGATGTTGCCCGCGTAGAATTGGGTAAATTTACTTTTTCGAGCAATTCATTTGTGGACGGGCACCGGGCATCGTACCTGCAGATATACCAGGCGCCGGGCAGTAATGCGCTCCAAACCGCCAACGGCGTATACGAGGAACTTGCCAAGCTGAAACAAACTTTCCCAACGGATGTGGCCTACAGCGTTCCGTTTGAAGCGGTAACCGTTGTAAAAGTTTCGATGACGGATGTGGTGAGGACTTTATTAATGACCCTTGGCCTGGTGGCCATCGTGGTGTTCCTGTTCCTTCAAACATTCAGGTCAACCCTCATCCCCATTCTTGCCATACCGGTATCTATTTTCGGCACATTTTGCTTTTTTATCCCGCTTGGCTTCACCATAAACACCTTAACCATGTTTGGTTTTGTGCTGGCTATTGGTATAGTGGTGGATGATGCCATCATTGTGGTTGAGGCGGTGCAGCATTATATCGACCATAATAAGATGTCGCCTAAGGAGGCTACTTACCAGGCGATGAAAGATATTTCGGCGCCCGTTGTGGCTATAGCGCTTATCCTGGCGGCCGTATTCGTACCGGTTGGATTTATTCCCGGCATTGTGGGCAGGTTGTACCAGCAATTTGCAATCACCATTGCCATCTCGGTAATTATATCGGCTTTTATAGCGCTCTCATTAACACCGGCGCTTTGCACCCTGCTGTTAAAGCCAACGGACGAATCAAAAAAGAACAAAGGTCTTACAGGCTGGTTTACTAAGTTTAATGCCTGGTTCGACCGGGTAACCGGAAAATACACCGAGGGTGTAAGGCGTAGCATCAAAGGGGCTAAATATATAGTTATTCTGCTGCTTTGTGTTTGTGTAGGCGCTTACTTCCTGTTCGAGTCTAAGCCAACCGGCTTCATTCCATCGGAGGACGACGGCAATTTGTATGTAACTTACCAATTGCCCCCGGCATCATCTACAGCCCAGTCGGTTAATATCATGACCAAACTGATGAAGGTAGTTGCAAGTACTCCCGGCGTTGGGCATTATGCCGCACTATCGGGCCTTAACGTGGTAACTAACGCTACTAACTCCAATAATGGTACCATCTATGTACAGCTGAAGCCCTGGGATGAACGCTCGGACGATGATCAGAAGGTACCGGGCATTATCAAGATAATGCAAAAACGCATTGACGATGCCGGTGTCACCAATGCTAACGTTGAAGTAATTCAACCATCGCCCCTTCCCGGTGTTGGCTCAACCATAGGCTTCAGTATGCAGATAGAGCAGCGGAGTACCAATGATAACCTGCAGGACTTTGAGCGGGTTGTTAACCGTTTTGTTGATTCGGCTAATAAAAACCCTGCGATTACCAAGGCTTTTACCTTTTACACCGCTCATACCCCTAACATGAGCCTGTCGGTCGACCGGGAAAAATGTCAAAAGCTGGGGGTAAGCATATCGGATGTATTTACCACTATCCAGGCCTTTACAGGCAGTTTGTATATCAATGATTTCACTACCTATAACCGCACCTTCCATGTGGTGGTTCAGGCTGATACTGTTTACAGGGCGCTGATAACTGATATGGAAAAGTACTACGTGCGCAACTCCAACAATAAAATGGTGCCTTTGGGCGCGGTCATCAGTTTTAAGCCTGTTGAAGCGGCCCCGCTGATCTCGCACTTTAATATTTTCCGCTCCGCGGAGATAGACGGCTCTTCGCCGCCGGGTGTAAGCTCTACCGATGCACTTGCCGCATTAACGGCATTGGCCAGCAAACAACTGCCACAGGGCTACACCTATGAATTTTCGGGGTTAAGCTATGAGGAATTGAAAGCGGGTTCGGTAACCATGTATATATTCGCGTTCTCCATTACCTTTGTCTTCCTGTTCCTGGCTGCACTTTATGAAAGCTGGTCGGTTCCGTTTTCGGTACTGCTTGCTGTGCCGATAGGCGCTTTCGGGGCCGTTTTAGCATTGGTGCTGGTACCTTCCCTTACCGACAACGTTTATGCGCAGATCGGTTTGATCACACTGATTGGCCTGGCAGCAAAAAACGCGATCCTTATCGTGGAGTTTGCCAAGGTCCGGGTAGATCGCGGCGAAGATCTGCTTGATTCAACGCTTGAAGCCGTAAGCCTTCGTTTACGCCCGATCATCATGACGTCTATGGCCTTCATACTGGGTGTGCTGCCATTGGTTTTTGCGACCGGTGCGGGTGCAGTGGCCCGGCGTACAATAGGCCTGACCGTACTGGGGGGCATGACTGCGGCTTCTACCATAGCCATCTTCGTGGTACCGGTACTGTTTGTTATCATCACCCGCTGGGCTTACGGTAAGGAGAAATTGGAATACCTGAAAGCACATCACAAAGAACTGATGGAGAAAGCGAAAAAAGTTGAAGCGCAGAATATCGACCCGGAACTGGAATTTGAATTACAGAAATCACGTGACTTGAGTAAGTCCTAAGTCTCAAGTCGAAAGTTTTAAGCCAGGAGTAGAATAGAATAATTAAAGTTGCTGACTTAATATTTTGACTTTAGACTTTAGATTCAGGGCTTTAGACTCAGGACTTTAGACTAAAAAAAAATGATTGCCAATACTTTTATAAAACGGCCGGTAACTGCTATCGTCATTTCCCTTGTTTTGATGATATCAGGAGTGATATGCATTTTCAACCTCGCTGTTGACCAATATCCTAATATTTCGCCCCCCAGCGTGGGGGTTAATGCCAGCTATACCGGCGCTGATGCGCAAACGGTAGAGCAAACTACTGCTATCCCTATTGAGGAGCAGGTAAACGGTACTCCTGGCATGGAATACATGCAAAGCACCAGCAGCAATAGCGGCAGCATGAGCTTGCGGGTAACCTTTAATATTGGGACCAATCCGCAGATCGCTGCACTTAACGTTCAAAACCGTGTGGGTATTGCAGCACCTCTTTTGCCGGCAGTTGTGAGTAAACTGGGTGCTACCGTGCGAGCCAGCAATCCCGACCAATTGATGCTGGTAGCCATTTACTCGCCAAAAAAAACGCATAACATTACGTTCCTTGATAACTATACCAATACATTTATTGAGGATGCTATTTTAAGGGTACCGGGCGTAGGTGATGTGCAGGCGCGCACCGACCAATTTGCCATGCGGATATGGCTTAATCCCGATAAAATGGCGTCATATAACCTGATGCCATCAGATGTAACGACTGCGCTTAGCGGTCAAAACGTTTACGTTGCTGCCGGCGCGGTAGGTGCACCGCCCCAAAACCCGAAACAGGCCTTTGAAACCGGCATAGTGGTGAACAGCATGCTCAGCAAGCCCGAACAATATGAAAAGCTGATCGTAAAAAACATCCCCGGGACGGATAAAATGATCTATGTGAAGGACATTGGCCGCGTTGAACTTGCCAAATTCACTTACTCAGGTGGTTCCTTTGTGGATGGCAACAGATGTTCGCTGTTAATGATCTTTCAATCGCCGGGAAGCAACGCCCTTCAAACAGCCGATAATGTTTATGCAAAACTCGCGGAACTAAAAAAATCATTCCCGTCGGATGTTAACTATATTGTTCCATTTGAATCGATCACCATTATCCGGGTATCCATGCAGGAGGTGATCGGCACATTGATAAAGGCGCTGATATTGGTTGCCTTTGTTGTATTCCTGTTCCTGCAAAACTGGCGTTCTACTATCATTCCAATCTTAGCCATCCCGGTATCCATTTTGTCAACTTTCTGTTTCTTCATCCCCTTAGGGTTCACTATCAACACGCTCACCATGTTTGGGTTCGTGCTGGCTATCGGGATAGTGGTTGATGATGCCATTATTGTAGTGGAGGCCGTACAGCATTATATCGATGAGCAGCACATGTCGCCAAAAGAAGCCACTTACCAGGCGATGAAGGAAATATCGGCGCCGGTAATTGCCATCGCGCTTATTTTGGCTTCTGTATTTGTTCCGGTCGGGTTTATTCCCGGCATTGTGGGCCGCCTTTACCAGCAATTCGCTATCACCATAGCTATATCAGTAATTTTTTCGGCCTTTGTCGCGCTGTCGCTTACACCGGCCCTCTGTACGCTTCTGCTCAGGCCATCACACCACAATTTAACCAGTAAAAATTGGCTCGACAGGTTTTTTGCGTGGTTTGACCGCGTTTTCTTTGACCGGTTTAACCGCATGTTCGACAAGCTCAACGGCAAATATGCCAACGGTGTTAGGCGAAGTATAAAAAATGCGAAGTATATTATCATCTTGCTGGTCTGTATTTGTGTAGGCGCTTACTTGCTTTTCAAGAGCAAGCCATCGGGCTTTGTACCTTCGGAAGATGGCGGGCGATTATTTGTAACATATACCATGCCCGACGCTTCCTCCACCACAGCTTCCAATAATGTGCTTGCTAAACTGATGAAGATCGTTGGCTCAACGCCGGGCATACTGCACTTTGTGGGTTCGTCGGGCTTTAATATACTTGGTGGCGGGGGTAACAACAGCGGTACTATGTTTTGTATGTTAACCCCCTGGGATGAGCGGACTACGCCGCAAACCAAAGTGCAGGGTATCATGGACAATATTAAAAAGCGGGTAGCGAAAGCAGGTATAAAGAATGCCACCGTAGTAGCCATTCAGCCGCCGCCAATAAGGGGCATCGGGATCGCGGCAGGTTTTACAATGCAAATAGAACAGGGAAACTCGACGGATGACATTCACGCATTTGAAAAAAGTGTGCAAAAATTTGTCGCCATCGCCAAAAAAACGCCCGCTACTTCAACGGCATTTAGTTCGTTTACGGCCCATACCCCAAGCTTTACCGTTACAGTCGACCGCGAAAAATGCGAAAAACTGGGCGTAAACATATCCGACGTATTTTCAACCATGCAGGCCTTCATGGGCAGTTTATTTGTAAACAATTTCACCTTATACAACCGTACTTATCATGCCGTTATTGAAGCCGACACCGCTTACCGGGCGTTGATTGGCAATATAAACAGGTATTATGTGCGTAACCAGGCCGGCCATATGCTGCCATTGAGCACTTTGGTAAGCTATAAGGCCGATGCAACGGCAACGTCCATATCGCACTTTAACATATTCCGGTCGGCAGAAGTGGATGGCTCTATTCCACCGGGGTATAGCAGCGGCCAGTCATTGGATGCGCTTAAGGAAATTGCCGCCAAAGCGCTGCCGCGCGGTTATACCTATGAGTTTTCGGGACTTAGCTATGAGGAGATCAAGGCGGGCAGTATTACGGTCTATATTTTTCTGTTTTCTATCATTTTTGTATTCCTCTTCCTGGCTGCATTATACGAAAGCTGGTCGGTACCTTTTTCCGTGTTGCTGGCTGTACCTATCAGTGCTTTTGGGGCTATTGTCTTTCTTACAATTTTTCCCTTGATAATGGGTAAGGAAATCACCAATAACGTATATGCCCAGATCGGCCTCATAACGCTGATCGGCCTGTCGGCTAAAAACGCCATCCTGATCGTTGAATTCGCCAAGTTGCGCGTTGACCGTGGCGAGCCCCTGTTACAGTCGACCATCGAGGCGGTACGCCTGCGTTTCCGGCCTATCATTATGACGTCCATGTCCTTCATTTTTGGTGTGCTGCCGCTGGTATTTGCCACCGGGGCTGGCGCAGAGTCAAGGAACACTATTGGTATCGCCGTGTTAGGCGGGATGATCGCCTCATCAACCATATCAATTTTCATTGTTCCGGTACTGTTTGTGCTGTTTACACGCTTTTCATACGGCAAAAAACAGCTTCAATGGCTGCAAGACCACCATGAAGAACTGATGGAAAAGGCAAAAAAGGTTGAAGAATCAAACATTGACCCTGAACTGGAATATGATATCGCCGAATCACGCGCTGCAAATGAGGCCGACAGGGAAAGGCTCTTTGGAGGAGATAAGGAATAAGCCTAAAGTCTTAAGTCAAAAGTCTCAAGTCGAATTTTGTCCCTTTCTTGACTTCCGACTTAAGACTCAAGACTTTAGACTTCAAACTAATTGGTCCAAAAGGCGGGTTGTTTATTTGTCCCTCTGAGCCTGCAATCAACACAAAAAGGGTCTGTGGCATCGTAGCCTGTAATCGGGCCTCCCGATGGCCCCAATGTTTTTATTGGATATTGTCGGCCCGAATATATCCATATCGGTATGTCATTGACGTATTCACCAAAGCCTATTGAATCTCTAAAAAGAAAAGTTTGCACTAAACAACCGTCAGTGGAAAGAGGGACTACCGTTACTACTGTTGGGAGATCGCTGTTATTTATGTAGAACCTTAACTGCGAAATTGCCCCTGCGCTTAAATAGCCTATAACCGGTTCAGACGGTGTTGTTATACAATGAATATTGCCGGGCAGCTGTGATGGCTGGGCGTCGAATATGGAGCCAAGTTGTTCGGTATTTGTTTTCAATAGCTGCCAGTAACTATAGGCATCGGGAGTTAAGGCGTATTGTTTTACGTTGATGCTGTAACGAAAGGCAAATTTATCGGAATTTAAAGGAATTGAAGCGATCTTGCTTTGCGAGATCACATCCTGCTTTAATTTTGAAGTCGAGCCAAGCAGGATTGTGCTTGAGGTGTCGCTGGGCCAGCATACAAAAACCTGGTCAGGGGGCGTTCTTACTACCACGGTATCAAACGGAACCGTTTGCAATTTAAGATCCGAATCATAATAGGAATGTATTATATAAGTTTCCACATAATCCCAGCGATAATAAATTGTTTTATTCGCAGGATCGTGGGTATTAACATTGATCTGTACATTACTCCCCTTAACAATATAATTTACACTGTCAATCGGCGGCGAATTTTTCACCGCGAGAAAATCCGACTGGTAAACTTTACCACCCGATGTAACGATTTTAAGGCTGTAAGTATTAGCTGCGCTTAAATTCAGTGCAGGGGCGGCGTAATATCCCTTACCTCTTTCTGTTAAAGGGTAAACGGCACTTGTACTGCTTACCACGCTTACCGATGCATTCAGCTCGGGATTGGCGGTGACAACGGAAGAAATCTGCACCGTGCGGCTCAGCTTTATTATGGTTGAATCATTCCCTGTATTAATAACTCCTTCAACCACCAAATAGTTAGCATTATTTGTAATAGCAGGCGGGTTATATGGCTTTTTGCAGCATAATAAAGCAAACAGCAGTAAATAACCTGCTTGGGGGTATTTTGGCATAGTGAAAGATTTACACAAATGGTTATACCAAATTTAATAATAAAGTTTGAAAAGCCGCGTATTGGCTTGTTTTAGCCAAATATCGCCATGCCAACCATAGCTGTAGTCGGGCACAGGGGGATCGGAATTATTTTTTTATGAGGTTTTTGTCGATTATAGCCATCAATTCTTCTTTGTAATTTTTGCTGACCGGAATTTTATGTTTTTCAATTACTACCTCGTTTCCTGTTAACGACTGTATTTTGCCGATGGCCACAATATAGGATTTCTGAACCCGCAGGAACATCCCGGCAGGCAACTGCTCTTCCAATGATTTCATGCTGGTCAGCGTCATAAATTTTGCCCTTAAGGTATAAATGCAGCAATAATTCTGACAGGCTTCTATAAATAAAATTTCGGGGTAATTTATTTTCTCGTACCCATTATTGCATTTTATAAAAATAAAACCATCCTGCATGTCTTTCACGGGAGCCTGCTGTTTATAATCAAATACCTCTTTCGCCCTGTTAACCGCTTTAAGGAAACGCTCGGGCGTAATAGGTTTTACAAGATAATCGAGCACGTTCAGTTCAAAACCCTCCAATGCAAAGTTGGGGTAGGCAGTGGTAATAATAACGAGTGGTTTTACCGATAAGCTTTTCAAAAAATCAGTGCCCCGCATACCGGGCATTTGTATATCTAAAAAAATGAGATCGGCTTTTTCTTTTGCTAATACTTTATTTGCTTCCATCGCATTGCTGCACAGGCCCACCAATTGCAGGAAACCGGTGTCTTTTACCAGTATTTCCATGCCATCTCTTGCCAATGGTTCGTCATCCACTATAATACAGCGCATATTTATGGTATTTGTATACTTAGTAAAACCGAATATATATTATTTACGGTAGTGATTTGTAATTTATGGTGGTTGGCATAGATGAGTTCCATCCGTCTTTTTACATTTTCAAGGCCAATCCCGCTGTACGATCCTTCTTTTTTTACGGTATTGTTTTCATCTGTTGTGTTTTCAACAAGGAGCGTAAACAGCTTGTTCTGATATTTTATTGCTACGGTGATCATGTTTGGCTTCGTTGTAAAAGCAGAAACATATTTGAACGCATTTTCAACGAAGGGGATGATCAGTAATGGCGCTATTGCAAAATTCTTTACATCTCCATCAATAGTATAGTTAACGGCCACCGTGTCGCCTTTTCGCAGTTTCTCCAGTTCAATATAATTATTGAGGTACATTATTTCATTTTCAACCGGTATTTCATCGGCATTGCATTCATATAACTGGTAACGTAACATGTCGGCAAACTTGGCCAGGGTGATTGCTGCAATTTCCGGGTCTTTTTTTATCAGCACGTAAATGCTGTTGATGGCGTTGAACAGAAAATGAGGATTGATCTGTGACCGCAGGAACCTTAACTCATTTTCGGTTTTTTCTTTTTCGAGCAATTGGTTTCGCTGCTCGCTTTTTATCTTATCGTTAATAACCTTCACCGCAACTGTCACAATGGCGACCATGAAATTATCTATCAGTACGTAAAGCCAAAATGTATGAAAAGGAATGTTAAAAGCGGTAACGCGGCTGAGCAGGATCACGGTACAGGCTGCAGTGAAAACGGCGCTCAGCAGAATAGTCGCTGACATATAAAGGCTAAAAATGCCATACCGTTTTTTGTTGAAGAAATGGGGGATCAGGACGTATATGCAGCAATAAAATGTGCCCGCCTGCCCTATAAACCAGGCAAAAGTTACGAGGAAAGCGGTTTCAATATCGACATGATTATACCGCGTGGAAAAAAAAGTCCAGCAAACAAAATAGAGTATCCAGAAAAGCAGGTGGTACTTAAACCGTAAAAAAACTTTCATAATAGTCTTATTTACCTGCAAGGTATTTTATAAACCCGGCCCAAACAATAATAATTAATGAAATAGCAGATAAAAAGGATGAAAGCCCCGTTTTGATACACATCAGTAAAAGAGTCGTGATAATCACAACGACGACGCATTTTTCTTTCAATTCCATTACTTGATCCATTTGATTCCCTATTACGTCAAATTAATTTTATCAACAGGCTGATAATCGTTCAATTCGGTCATTAATTATTTAAAAACATTGAATATGAACAAGCTACGTATTACCAACAAAATCAAAATTGCAATAGCTGGGATATCGTTATTTTTCCTGTCTGCAATCATTTACCAGGCCTCGGCCCAGGACCTGTCGTCTGTCTCGTTCAGCGTCAAAAAGGAAGGGCAAGGGAAGCCCGTAATCTTTATTCCCGGGCTTGATTGTTCGGGCAAAGTATGGGATGATGCGGTATTGCATTTCAAAAAAAACTTTACCTGCTATACCATCACCCTCCCCGGTTTTGCTGGGCAACCTGCCATTAAAACAGATTCCATCCTGCAAACAGTAACGGCACAGCTGGCCATTTTTATCCGCCATAATAAACTTAATAAACCGGTTATTGTAGGGCACAGCCTTGGGGGCTGGCTGGCTTTAAACTTTGCTGCAACCTATCCCGACCTGGCGGGGGACATTATTTGCATGAGTTCCGCACCATTTTTGCCTGCGCTGGCAATGGGCGCACAAATAACGTTGGACAGCGCCAGGAACGTCGGCATTATGATCAGAAAAGGTATGGCCGGCCAAAAGCCCGACCAGGTGCGAAAAGGACAAAAATATTATCTCGGCACTATGATACGCGACTCAGATAAAATCGCTATTGTAACAGAGATGGCAGCTCAATCGGACCAACCAACGCAGGGAGAAGTTATGTATGAATTATTCAGCACCGACCTCAGGCCTTCAATGGGCAATATTAAATCGAGGATTTTAGTGCTGGCCGACTGGAGCGCCTACAAGCAGTACGGCGCCACCCGCGAAAGCGTGTACAACAATTATAAGGAACAATTTAAACTGGCCCGCCAGGTAACCATCGCTATGAACGATGACTCGAAGCATTTTATAATGTATGATGAGCCGCAATGGTTTTACAGCCAGGCGGATGGCTTCCTGGTTCATAAATGAGGGCATTGCCGGATACGGCCGGGCACCCGTCATGGCCGCATCTTTTAAGTTTTAATAACAAAACCTGGCAAAAGCCGGGTTTTGTTATTAATGTCATTGTCTAAATAAATTTATCTTTGAATTTATGAAGACGATGAACGCAGCTAAGAAAAATCAAATTAAAACAGGGGCATTATGGCAGTAACTATCATAAAAAAAGACTCACTCGATTTTTTAACAGCGCTTTCGAAAAACAATAACCGCGAATGGTTTAATGGCCGTAAGGAGAGGTATATTGAAGCCCGCGATAATATTATTGATTTCGCCGATGCCTTGCTGATCGAAATGAACAAACATGACCTTATCGAAACCCCTTCGGGGAAAAAAAGTGTGTACCGGATTTATAAAGATGTCCGTTTTGCCAAAGATAAAACGCCTTACAATACCCACTGGAGCGCTTCATTCAAAAGGGCGACGAAAAAACTGCGCGGAGGTTATTACTTTCGCATTGAACCGGGCAACTCGGGCGTGGTTGGCGGGTTTTGGGGGCCGGAGCCAAACGACCTGAAAAGAATAAGGGAGCACATAGATGCTAATAGCGGGGAGTGGAGAACCTTACTTGGCGGGAAAGTATTATCGGAAACATTCGGCGAAATGTACGGAGAACAAATCCGGTCTGCCCCGAAAGGTTATGGAAAGGATCATCCCGCAATTGACCTCCTGCGCTACAAACAATTTATGCTCAGGCACGTGTTTAGCGATGAGGAAGTATTGAGCGCCGATTTTCTATTCAAAATGAATGACGTATTTAAAAAAATGCGCCCCTTTTTTGATTTTATGAGCGAACTGCTGACTACGGATGCCAATGGGGTGGATTTGGCGGGGTAAAGGTTGACTGCGGATAAAATAAATTCAGTTCCGCACTGAATGCCTGTATAATAATTTTACAGCAATTAGTGTGTTTTACATTAAAAATACCGACTGTTGGACTTTTGAAAAAGCTTTTTTCAACTTGGAATCTTTTGGATCCTAAAAGATTGTAACTGTCTTGGTAAAAGTTATGTGCATTTTTAACGTTAGACATTATTAGCGGCCGCAACTCGGTGAACTTTCCTTGATTAGCATCAACCAATATCAAAGCATTTATTTTATACCCACTATTAAACAAGTATAGCTGTAAAGCATCCGCAATAGCCCCGCCGTAAAAGGCAAGAGCTTAATTATTTCATAAACTGCCTTTTAAACTACCTATCATCAGTTGATTTATTTAGTTTTTAAAATCATTATCCGCTACCTTTTTAAGCATTGCCAATTCCTATAATCGGGGTAGATATTTCAGTCAATTTAATCACAGTAACTTTTGTCCCAAAGCTCCGCATTAAAGTCTAAAATTACTGGTTCTAAGCAGTTTATTTAAATATATTTCACGTGGCCGGCAAGTGCGGGTACGTTAGTTGGCAAGTAAAAACACGTCTGATAAATGGCTATAATTATTCATAAAGTTCATGGATCACCCCGGATAAAATGACATAAACATATATAAAAGATAAAACTAATGTAATGATAAAATAGTAGTATTTCTTTATGATGAATAAAACACTAAAGATTAACATACCAATTGACACCGCCATCGAAAAAAACAAAATAAATAAAGTCCAATCCGGAATAGCCGGAATAAAATATAGACCTATATAATAAATAATAAACAACATGAATATAATGACCTTATTCATAAAATTATTGTTTTAAACCGCTTGTCATAAGCTGTATAGCATTCTCCATTGTTAATTCATCTATATTACTATGTTTGTTTGTGCCTTGACCGAATGGAAACCATTTAGGTATCTGACCAGGCTGAACTGGCACCATCTTAGATAGGTCGTAATTGTTTAAAACTGTAGGGCTTTTAGAAAAAGTCTTTTCAGCTGGGAATCCCCTAGAACCCAAAAGATTTTTAGTATCTTGAAAAAAGTTATAGACATTTTTAACGTTAGACATTATTAATGGTCGCAACTTGTCGTCGTGCCCTGCATTGGCATCAACTAATACCATGGTATTTACTTTAAAGCCACTATTAAACAAATCAACTTGTAAAGCATCCACAATAGCCCCACCGTAACTATATCCATATAATGCTAACGGTTGATCAGGTTTATAGTTGTCTTTGATGAATGCCAACACATTTTTGTAAGTGTCACTTTTTCTAATTTTTTCAATACTATTACTAAATATTGCATTCACTTCTGATCTAGGTACATTAAATGATTTTACCGGGATACTAATATTTGCAGCTTTTAGGTTATCTTGAATTGTACTGGTAATTTTCTTCGTGGTTTCGCTAACTCCCGTGTTACTTACATCTGCTCCACCTATAACGACGCCCTCCAATCCATCAAGATCAATTGCTTGTATCGGAGTATTTGAGGCAAATTGATAAGGAGTCAATTCCGGGTACTTTTTTGTGATTGGATCGACACTCAAAAATCTCAAAAGTTTATCATCCGTTACGACAAAGCTTCGAATAAGCGAATATCTTTCATCCAATAGTTTAACCAAATGACTTTCAACGTCAAATACAAGGAACTTTACTTTACTATTCTGGTCTGGATTCTTGACTTTATAGACATCTTCTGTAACGTCCTTAAATATAACTTTGGGTTTATAGCCAAAAATCGCGTATGGGTTATCCTGGCTAAAACAGCACGTAAAGCAGGCATTTAGTAATACAAATAGGGATATCTTTTTCATAAAGATCATAGATTGACTTAATTACTTTTAATTAAACCGCGTCTCCTTTTCTCATTTTCCATACCGCGAAGGAAGGCCTGATAAGCTTCGGGAGTTTCGTCCTTGTAGCCCAATTCATCTAGTTTAGATTGAGCAGCTTTGCACATGGTTTCGTGTTCATCGATGAAATCCTTATCCGGTACAGTTTTTTTGTTTTCTTTTTTTACCAATTCAACGCAACAATTCGATTTGAGGCAATACAATGGAACGCAGGTTGGAAAATGACTTATCGCAGAATCAATAATAACTAATAAGAATTTGTCAGCACCGTACTGAAATTTATAGGTTTCGGCTAAATCGAACATGGCAAATGCTATACTTTCTTTATCCGAAAGCGGCGCCATATAAGCCCCCGATTTTATTGCTTCTATCGGAATATCCATTGATTTAATTATCCATTGATCCCTTGTAATACTACCGCTTGTTAGCTCCAAATTTGTCCATTGTCCGCTTTCATCAATATGTTTAATATAAACATGATTTGGCCCCAATGCCAAAGAAGCCTTTACACCAATTTCGTCACACAAAATCTTATAAAAAAATGGTAACGAATGACAATTACCGGTGTGAGTTTTCATAAGTTTGGTGATAAACTGCTTTGTCCAATCCTTGTCACCCATGAAATCATCAAAGTCATATCTGTAAGGCTTGTAATTATTTACAGAAGAACTGTCTGTCATGTAAACGAAAGCTGCCCAATTGCCAGCCGTTCTATATTTTTCAATCCCTTTAAGCCTGATCATATCTTTGAGCTTCGCACCAATGTTCGAAATATCTGTACAGTATGTCTGATAATTTAATTCGCCCTTATAATATGAGTTTTCAGTCAGAAAAACAGCTCTTTTAAAATCGATTGGCCTTTGCCCTTGTATCATCTCCAATTGCTCCTTATAGGCATCAATGTAATATTGCTTGCTCCCTTGTGAATAAGCGTTAAGGCTTAAAATTGTATTAAAGAGTATGAGTATTTTGTATATTCTCATGTAAACAGGTATAGGATTTTAGGGACTTAAATTTAAATAAAAAAAATTTATAATATAATAGGAACATATTTTAAATTTCATCGCCTATTTATCGTGAAAGAGCAAAAAAATTACTGACAAAAGTTTTACATTCATTGATCACTAACAAAATAGTTGATAAAGAGCGCAAAAAAACTGGAAGTACTTTGTATGCCTGTTAATCCGGTTTTGTGATCCGATACTTAATATTTTAGGGATTTGCAATCCGAGGATGCAATTACTACCCTTAGTCGGTTACAAATCCACGGCGATTATGGTCGCGGATTACAAATCCTGACCAACGAGGAAGAAAATCAATAATTTTTAAAGCATAACCAAACCATACAGAATTACCATAACAGCGATAATAATAAAAATTACCGATATGCCGTAAAATGTACCCCATCGCAGCCAGCCGATAAATTGCTTTAGCATTTGTACCACGGGGTCGTCAGTATCCTTTATAACCAGGTAACTGTTATTTGTGCTCCTCTCTGTATTGATCCTTTTTTCTGCCGCATATTGCAAGCGTCCAGGGTCAAGGTGGGCATTGCAATGCGGGCATCTTTCATCCATTTTACCTGTCCATTTGCTCCATTCGCCGCAAACCGGACACTTTATTTCACTTATCTGACTCATGACACAGATTGTTATATTAAAAACTGATCCTATTGGAACTTTAATAACACCATACTGTTGTAAAAGGTTTAATAATTCGCGTTTTATCCAGACAAATTGGTATCCGTCTGCAACGGGTAGATTAAAATTAAACAAAAAAAACCGGAATAACGAAATTAACTCCCGAACTATTTTTGAACTTGCAGTTCAAATTTTTGACGAGCATTTATTCCTTTATACCAATTGGAGGAACTTGCTTATCAAGGATCATCTTATTCAGGGCCTGAACGTCGTTATTTATGATTTTGTTTAGTTTAGCCAATTTTATGTCACACAAACCGGCTAATTCTGTAAACGTTTCTTTTGCCTGCACGCTTGGAGGGTTTTCTCCGCTGTCTGCGACTCCGAATAAACCGGCAAGTTTATCGTTCAGGCGGATAGGATAATTAAGTACATCTTCGCCGCTTTTTGCTTTTGTTTGATAAAGCGCCTCTTCAATAACAGTCAGTTTTTTAGTAATAGTATCGGCTAAGGTTTTTATTTCTTTTGTACCCGGTTTGTTCATCCTCGCGGCAAAATCTTCAATCTGAGCTCTCAAAGTCCTGATATTTTTAATGGCCTTTTGCACCTCGTTATACTTATCCCTTATCTGCAACAAAAAGCTAACCTGCGCATCGTAATCCTCAGCTGTGAGGTCATATTGCGGGTTTGGTTTAATAACAAACGGAACATCTACCGAATCTTTCTCAAGCCGGAAACGTGCTGTGTACGCGCCCGGGGCCGCCGTAACTTTACCAACACCACCATTCCATAAAATCATCCCTGCTATCTTCTCGCCGGGCGGGTAAAGCATATCCCAAACAAGCCGGTTTAGTCCCGGGTTAAAATCAAGCTTATTCCCCTCTTCTTTCGCATTGCGACTGAAGGTTTTGATCGCTTTATGTTGTTTATCAAATATGGTGACTGATACGTTTGATGAATCAGTTACATGGTTTAAATAGTAATTAAATATTACGCCCTTCAAAGGATTTGCCCCCGCGTTATGTAAAACAGTTTTGCCTTGAGGGTATCCGTAATCATCCAGTGCCTGCCTGTAAGTATCATTAACTGCAAATACTTTTAAATCCTGGGCCGGCAATTCGTCAGCTTTTTGCTGGATCATGCTTAAGTCGTCAATTACCCAAAACGCCCGGCCCTGTGTAGCAACAACCAGGTCATTATTTTTAATAATCATATCAGTAACAGGGACTTCCGGAAGGTTTAATTGAAACTTCTTCCAGTTATCACCACCGTCGTAGCTGATATACACGCCGTATTCTGTACCTGCATATAATAAGCCGGGCCGCTTTTTATCGGCGCGCAACGCCCTGGTAAAATGTACGCTGTTTATACCTTTTGTAATCAGTTTCCAACTATTGCCGTAATCTTCAGTTTTAAAAATGTAAGGCGTAAAATCATCCAGCTTATATTTTGTGCCCACAAAGTAGGCAGTTCCTTTATTAAACGGATCGGTTTCCACGCAGTTCCACATCATCCATTTTCCCGCGGCCGGAGGGGTTACATTTTTCCAGTTTTTGCCGCCGTCCCGGCTAACGTTAATCAACCCGTCATCACTGCCTGTCCATAAAAGATCCTTTTCAAGGCCCGATTCCGCAGCAGTAAAAATGGTACAATAATATTCAACCGAAGTGTTGTCTTTGGTAATTGGCCCTCCGCTTGGGCCTTGTTTTGATTTATCGTTGGTAGTTAAATCCGGGCTGATCATCTCCCAGCTTTGACCCTGGTTTTCTGTTACAAACAAATGATTGCCGGCTGTGTACAATCTTTTAGGGTTGTTAGGCGAGAAAAAGATTGGGAAATTCCATTGAAAACGATATTTCAGAACATCCGCACCCGCGCCCATCGGGTTATCGGGCCAAACATTAATCGCACGGTTCTCGCCCGTCTTATGATCGAGCCTGGAAATGTACCCCCCATAGTTACCGCCATACACTACATCGGGGTTTAAAGGATCAGCTACAACATAGCCGCTTTCTGCACCGGCGGTAGGCTCCCAATCGCTTTCGGTAATGCCTGCCGGGCTGCCCGAACTGCTCCTGATTCTTACAGTAGAGTTGTCCTGCTGCGCGCCAAGGATGCGGTAAGGAAATGAGTTATCGGTTGTTACCCTGTAGATTTGACCGGTGGGTTGGTTATTGTAGGTACTCCATGAATTTGCCGCATCAAAACTTACCTGCGCACCGCCATCGTCCGCAACAATCATTCTCCTGCCATCTTCCGGATCAATCCATAAATCATGATGATCGCCATGCGGTGTGTCCATGCTTTTAAAGGTTTTACCGCCATCAACACTGCGCATAAACTCCACGTTGGGGCAATAAACAAGGTTTTCGTTTGCCCGGTCAACTATCACTTTGTTATAATACCAGGCCCTTTGTTTAATATTATTATCGCTGCTGGTTAAAACCCAGCTTTCACCGCCATCCCCGCTCACAAATAAACCTCCTTTGGCGTTCTCTATGAGCGCATATAATTTATCCGTATTACTGGGGGCGACGGCTATGCTTACGATACCCCAAACGCCCTCGGGCAAACCCTTTTTTGATGACAAATTTTTCCATGTTTCGCCGCCGTCAATGCTTTTAAACAGGCCGCTGCCTTCGCCGCCGCTTTCCATGCTATAGGGTGTGCGCCGCACCGTCCACATACCGGCATATAAAATAGAGGGGTTATCCGGATCAAGTGTTAAATCGGAGCAGCCGGTGTTTTGGTTTACAAACAAAGTTCGCCGCCATGTTTTTCCACCATCTGTTGTTTTGTAAACGCCTCGTTCGTCGTTCGGTCCGAACAGGTGCCCCATTGAGGCAACCCATACTTTGTCGGGGTCAAGCGGATCGATGACGATTTTTACGATATGCCGGGCATCTTTGAGGCCCAGGTTAAACCAGCTGCGGCCTGCATCGTTACTGCGCCATAAACCCTGCAATCCCTCGGAAACATTTCCCCGAAGCGTATTTTCGCCCTCGCCAACATATATAATAGCCTCATTACCGGGGGCCACTGCAACCGAACCGATTGTGCCTCCAAAATATTTATCGGAAATATTTTTCCAGTTGGCGCCGCCATCGGTGGTTTTCCAAACGCCGCCGCCCGTTGATCCAAAGTAAAAGGTGTTTTTATTCTTATAGCTCCCCGCTACGGCGCCGCTGCGCCCGCCACGGAAAGGGCCTATTTCCCTGTATTTTGTAGTTGAATAATAAATGGAGTCGATTGCCTTTTGCTGCAGGGTTGTTTTGTTTTTTTGCTGCCCAAAAGATGTAAATACTGCCAGGAAAACCGAAGCGGTAATCAATGTTATTTTTTTTAACATCATTTTTTATTAGTATTTTTTTTGATCATAAATTTACTACCAAAAGCAGGGTTTACCACAATTTGCAACCTTAGCAACACCTGGCTGTTGAACACAAGCTATTCCCTAAATTGCTGTTAGTTGAATAATAAGTAAAGTATTTCTTTTATTCATACCGGGTATTTCGCACTCAAATTACGATAAATAAAAATTCAGGTCGGTGGCGAATCTGTATAAACGCTAATTTCATCAATATAAAAATAAAACCATCCCTAAAACAGGATTATTTTTTAAAAATACTGACCAGGTAATATAAAAACGTATTTTAATTGGCCTGTTTAAGTGTTTTCATTTCAAACAAAAAATTGAGCCGTTTCATGAATAAACTAAAATAATAAAAAATCGCGACAGCGGGCATACGGCTTAATTATTTTTGGTTTTTTTTACAGGTGAAAAAGGTTGCGGTTGTGCCGAAGCGACGGAAATGTCTATTTACTGCAGCTGTCAGCCCGGATTTGGAACCTGGGTCTTAATATTTCAGGGATTTGCAACCCCCGGATGAAATTACCGCTGTTCTTGAATTACAAATCCACCGCACCGCGGGTAGTAAGATAAAGCGCATTTTTAACAGTATAAATTCCATAAAAAAAAGATAGCCGACGAACCGGCTACCTTCCAACTAAATCAATTGTATATGTGCTTAACTCAATTACTATAATTTCCTTGATCAGTATAAATATACGACTTGTAACAAAAAGTTAGCATGCCGTCCTTCGTCAACCCGGTTTATATAATAAAAATTTAAACAAAAATTGGTTAAATGATTTGTAATTTATTGATAATAAACTACTTGAAAAAGCATCATGCTCAAAAAATATATACATTATTTCAGTTCCATTGCAAGTATCTTCACTTTTTCATCACCAATTTCGTAACTACTGAATCACCGACTATTTTGCCAAAGTGGTTTGATATTACACATGAATTGTGGAAATGTATGCCTCCGTAAAATCGTGCCCACACGTTTTCATTAGCGGCGGCCCGGAAAGATTTGTATGAACGGTTTTTTATGCCAAATTCCAGTTCCGATGTATCCGTGTAAGCAACATTATCACCCAAAACACTGGTGAGCGCTTCGGCCGCTGCGGCTGAAATGGTACAATGCCCGCAGGTATATTCCGGAAAGGGTGGGGTTTGAAGATGCGGCCGCCAGTTTGCATCGAAATATTTATTGATAATAGTTTCGGGCCTCGCCGTCTTGTAAACATATTTGGCCGTCCACGATTCAATAAATGCATCAAACAGCGCGATGGCGGTTTTTGCGTAGGCGCATACGGTGGTATTAAAATCGGCATTGGTTTTTTGTGCGCCGATGCCCACTATACTAAGCCAGTGCCCCGGCGGCGAAAACTTTTTGGTAATAAACATAACATGGCCTGATACATTAAGCTTACCGGGGTTATCGTCCCAAAAATCAGCTATATGTGCCTGGTCAGGTGTAAGACTGTCCACCGTATTCTTTATATAAATTACTTCTTTATAGTATTTACTATCCTTGTTTTTCACGTCAAATACCGGCGGAGGGGGCACGCTGTATTCCCTCGCGTTGTGCATAACCATCGTTCTTATTTCGCTCCAGTGCGGTTCAACAGCTTCTGAATAGGCTGGCGGCGTTGGCACCCAACGGCCGGCAGAATCGTTGATCGCAAATTTTGACTCACTCCGGGTTTTAAGGTAATTGTCCTTTTTACTCCAGGCCATAATGGATTTCGCCACAGCAGCGGCGTATTTTTCGGAACCAGTAATCGTTTCATCCGGCATGCCATGGGTAACAGCAAGCTGATGAAGGCTATCGGTATAATATTTTAAACTTCCTTCAGGAAAAGTAACCGCCTCTCCTACTTTGCAAAAAGCCAATATTGATGCATATTCGTAATCAATACTGTCATTTGCCATAGGCTTTGCCACCGTTTTTAGCCCGTTAAGCTGGCCGGCCAGCGACCGGTATTTACCCGGATAGCCGGCTGCAATAACTTCGTAACCGGCGATACTTGCATAAGCATAGTTGCGTGATGCAACCACAGGCGAAAAATTGTTGCCCATTACCACCCCGTTAAGCTCATGAACAGTACGGCTGTATAAGGTAGGGTCATGGAGTATTTTTTTGTAGTCAGCCTTTTTGCACGATGTAAAAAAAACAGTTAATATTAGTATTGAAAACAAACAACGTCTCATAAATCAGTGGTTTAAAAATATTTTTTAGTGAATAACATAGGTCTTTTTTTCTACGCCTGCGCCGGTTATGGTTAACGATTTCCAGCTGGCAGGCAGCTTACTTTTAACCTGCACAATTCCGTTTGGTGTAATATCCAAACCGCCAAAACCCATCAAAAGGCTTTGTATTACACCGCCGGCGCCGGTGGCGAAATATGGATTTGTACCTCCCTTAGTTTCAGCAATCACCCTGAACGGCGGATTCAGGTTAGGTTCATAAGCATCCTTAAAAAAATGCAGGGCTTTTTCACCATCGCCTAATCGTGCATAAAGCAAAGCGAATATTCCCTGTGTCATGGCAGGCGTACCTTCGTTTGGCACACGTGTTTCGTAATACTCAAGGTCTTTTTTTACCTGGGCGCCATCGGTGATGGTTTTTAGTGGATAGGCCAGCAAATTCACGTCTGCCTGCTTAATACCTTCGCCCTTATAAGTTTCAAATTCCCTGGTTACCCCGTCCGGGAATTTCAGTATAGGTATGTTTTGCGCAACCAACTCCCAATCGGGATTCGCTTTTATGCCTAAAACATTCGCTGCTGCTATTGTGGCTTGTAAATTTTTTATTGCCGCGGCATTGGTAAAAGCATCGTTATCAATATTTTCGGCCCATTCATCGGCAGCCACTACGTCCTTAATATCATAATGACCCGGGCCGTTTCGTTCAACGCGGCTTGCCCAAAAATCGGCGGTTGCCGATAATATCGGCCATCCTTTTTCCAATAGCCATTGTTTATCCTGGGTAACACAATAATAATTCCAGGCCGCCAGGGCAACACATGCCGTAATATGGTGTTCAAAGGGGCCGCTTAACGCCCAAACCGGCGTTTCCTCCACCCCGCTGTCGGCGCTTTCCCAGGGAAACATCGCCCCTTTGTACCCATGTGCAAAAGCGTTTTGCTTTGCAACGCTTAACCGCTGAAACCGGTACTCAACCAGCGACCGGGCAATTTCGGGGTGTAAAACCAGCAAAGCCGGGTACATCCACAGGTCGGCATCCCAAAAAACATGTCCGTTGTAGCCAAGTCCCGATAATCCCATAGGGGATGGCGAATAAGCCGTGCCTTCGCGCGAAAACGAATACAAATGATACAGCATACTGTGTATATCCTGCTGTGCCTGTGGATCGCCGTCAATTTTTATATCGCTTTTCCAAAGCTCGTCCCAGGCTTGCTCGTGGTACCTGATCAGCCGTTCGCGCCCTTCCAGTTTGGCAAAAATGGTTAAACGCTCGGCCTGGTTCAGCGGATCAGCATCGTGTGCCGACGTAATGGACGAGCCGATAACGGCATATTGATAGGTTTGGCCCGCAGCGATGGCTTTGCTGAATTTCATCAGGTGCATATTGTTATCCCACATTTCATGTACAACCCGCGGTTCTTCACCGGGCGCATTAAATAAAAATGTATTAGAGGCGCATAACTGAAGTTTGCCGGTAGGGCTCTTCGCCGTTGACGTTAGCAGACTGATAGTTGATTGCGGCCCATCAAGCTCATTATAATAATTTTGAACATCTTTTAAGGCATCGGGGGCCTCCATTATGCTTGCGGCCGTAATATTAACCGCTTTTTTTGCGGTAACTGATATGTCCATCAAAACAGTAAAAGGAAGCTGCCGCAACGAATAATAGGTGTACTTTACCGAGGCCACGTCTCCGCAATCAAAGGTAGCAGTAAAAGCCGCGTGCTGCATATCCAACTGCTGATGGAAATTGGAGATATTGTGAGCGTCGATACGGGCGCCATTGATCTCAAGATACATATTGAGCAGGTTAAAACTATTCAGGAAATTACTTACCCTGCCCCTGCCGTAAAGATCATAAGCGCCGGCAAGCACTACGTTTTTTACCTTAAACGGCTCGGGCGACGAGACTATGCCAATCATTCCATTAGCTACCGTGATGCCGTAGTAATTTGCGGGGTCAATTTTATCAGCTTTTATTATCCAGGGGTCCTGTGCCTGTAAATTAATGCAATAAAACAAAAGTATATTAGCAAAAATTATTTTTAATTTATTCATATTCAATTATTTACCTTAAAAAACTCGATCTGTTCATTGTTAAAAGCGACGGCATATATAACCCCTTTCGCTGTTTTTATGGCTTTAATATCACGTACTTCGCCCCTTAATAAAAACCCGGAGGATACCGGAGAAATGTACTTGAAGTTGTTGTTTTTATCCATCAATAACACGTCGCCGTAATCGGCATCGTACCTGCCTTCAAAAGGTACTACGCCCGAGAAATTACCTCCCGCCAAAATACCTTTAGAAGTCCCGGTCAGCATTTCAAAGCCGAAAAGCGGGGCAACCTGCATAGATGAAGGTAATGCCTTAAAGCTGAAATTCCCTTTGCCTTTGTTATAGAAAATCCCTGATGTAAAAGCAGTTGCCGTTAAAGGTTTATTATCCAAAGAGTCGCCAAATACCTGCTGCACTGTTTTTCCGGCGAAACTATGGTAGTATAAAAACTTCTTTTTTATCAGCGGCACCTGTTTTTCAATATCGCCTTTTCCTAAAAAAGTGTAATCCTTTTGATCGATGCTGTAGGTCATTATCGGGTCAACAGTTCCGTTTTTATCAATATCAGACAAAAATAACTTTACGGGATTTTCTGTGGTTGGTTTTAGTTTTGAATTCCAGCCGTAATTACCTGCAATAATGTCTATTTTACCGTCCCCATTCACATCGGCGAGCATAACTCTTTGCCACCAACCCGGCATTTTATCCATTTCATCATTGTGCTGTTGAACAAATTTGCCATTTCTGTTCATAAAAACTTTCACAGGCATCCATTCACCGGCAACCACCAGGTCGGGCCAGCCATCGCCATCCAGGTCGGCAAATGCTGCCGAGCGGATCATGCCCGCATATTTCAGCTCATCAGGTAAAGGCGCCTGCCGGTAATGGCCATGTCCGTCATTCATTAACAGGTACGACTCGGGTATTTTGCCAAAATTATGCGCGTCCGGCGCACCGCCTACAAAAATATCCGGGTAGCCATCGTGATTTACATCCGCAACCGCTACAGCCGACTTATTGACTTTAATAGATGGTATATCGTTCGACCGGGTAAAATTTCCTTGTCCGTCATTAATATACAGACGATCAGCTAATTCAGGAGATCCGTCCGCTAACTCATTGCCGCCGCTCGCAACATACAGATCGGGAAAGCCATCATGGTTAACATCGAGGAAAACAGCATCTACATCTTCACATCCGGCATCGGCAACAAAAGCAGGCTGAGCGGATGCTTTAAAGCCGCCTTCGGGGGTTTGAATAAACAAAGCCCCCGGCTGCCCTTTTGCTCCGCATATGTAAAAATCGTCTAATCCGTCGTGGTTTACATCAGCCACCGCGATCCTCGGGCCCTCGGTTGAAAGCATGTGGGGAATAAGCGGCTGCTGGTTAAAATCGACAAAATTATCTTCCTGGTGCTTCCAGTTAACAGTTAGTTTAGCCGTAATATTCTGTAAAACCGGAGGTCTTTCCGGAAAAAATGCTTTATGATTAAAATGCCCGCCGGCATTTTTCTCGTCTATCGTCCAGAGCTTATCCCCCGCAATATTCCGTATTACCTGGTATGTTTGATTGGGCCAGACAACCAGCAGGCTATCCACCTTTTGGCTATTATTTAAACCAAAATGCAATTTCGGTTCAACAGACGACTGAAACCCGCGGGTTAGCATTAATTGTTCGTATTGCATTTGCTTACCGCAAAAAATATAGGCCTTTGCCCCTATGCCGAAGCGGTTATCCTGACGGCCGGTAAATTTAAGGCTGAGGTAATGGTTTCCCGATGAAGTGTTTTTATAGATACAGGCCGGATGATTAAGATTGTTTGTCACCAGGTCCAGGTGGCCGGTATTATTCAGGTCGGCATAAGCCGCGCCGTTTGACAGCATGGTATCCCTGATGCCCCAGTCATAGCTTTTATCAATAAATTTTTCACTTTTTGTTCCCTTAAAAATATAGCTGTGCACTTCACCGGCAGGCATTTTATCCAATGTGATATTGTCCAATCCGTGCCCGGTTTGAAGCGCTCCCTGAACGGAAATATTCGAGATGAAGCTGACAAAATCCATATCTGTAGGGCGGCGTTTTATTCCGTTGGCTATAAAAAGATCTTTTACTCCGTCATTATCAAAATCGGCAAGCAAGGGGCTCCAGCTCCAGTCGGTGGCCGCAATCCCGTCCATCAAACCAACTTCGCTAAAAGCTTCGCCATTTCCCAGGTTCTTTTGAAGGCAGTTACGCGAATACTGGTATTGAAAACCGCCGTCGAGTATTTTGTACTTATACTGGTCATAAGATTCATCACCCACATAAGTTTTCAGGATGTTTTCATCTGCCGGGAGCATATCGGCAGTTATGATATCCAGCTGCCCGTCATTATTAAAATCCGCAATATCATTACCCATACTAAAGCGGCTGTAATGATTAAAATGTTTGGCGCCCGATTCCGTAAAAGTACCGTCATGATTATTTATATAATAGTAATCGTTTTCATGAAAATCATTACCGACATAAATATCATCCCAACCATCATTATTAAGGTCGCCGATACCTATGCCCAGGCCGTAACCCAAAGCGCTGCTGTATATACCTGCTTTTTGGGTAACGTCGGTAAAATGGCCGCCATCGTTCCTGTATAACCGGCTTCCCGCCAGTTTATTAATTTTTCGGCGCAAACTGGTATCCCCATAAGTATCAACAGAGTGGTTCGACTGGTTTAGTAAAAAGCAATCGAGTTTGCCATCGTGGTTATAATCAAAAAATGCCGCCTGGGTGGAGAACCCCGAAAAATCAAGGCCGTATTTTGCCGACTCTTCTGTAAAAGTGCCATCATGGTTATTGATATAGAGCATGTTATGCCCCTTAAAGCCAAGCTTCCCCGAAACCACGCAAACATAAATATCAAGCCAGCCATCGTTATTAATGTCGACCATGGTTACGCCGGTGCACCAATCGGCGCTCCCTGCGACACCGGCTTTATCCGTTATATCTTCAAACTGGTAGTTGCCTTTGTTAAGGTATAGTTTGTTGCCGCCTTTTTTGTTGGATGTGAAAAATATGTCCGGCAACCCATCATTATTAATATCGCCGATGGCAACCCCGCCCCCGTTATAAAAATACAGGTAATTTAAAATGCCGGGGTAGTCTTCATCGCTTAAAATGTTTTTAAAATTGATATTTGTTTTTGCTGAATCGAGCAGTTGAAACAGGGGCGCTTCGGTTTTCATTTGTTTACATGAGGGGAAGCTTACAACCGCCGCAATAGCCAACAACATGAATTTATAGATATCCCGCCTTTTTCGGCTTGTTTTTGCAGTATTTTCAATCATTAATCAATTAATTTCAGAAAACTAATCCGGTTCCGGGGCATAATAGCAATGCGACGCCCGCTGAAATGGTTTGATTATTTTTCTATCACAATCTGAATATTTTCCCGGTTATTTTTGGTGTCTAAATTTACCAAAAATTCATAAAGAAGCAAGGTTTACATCGTTTTAAAATCGGCTTTTTTTTGTTGAAAAACCGGCAAAATATTGCCAAAACAGCCCCTCTTGACGATTTTTTGTGTAATTTTAAAGTTCAGTTATATGCCCCCTTTTAATGAGAAAAAAAGTTTTATTGCTGCTGCTGCTTTTAGTGCTTGCGGCTGCCTGTTTTATACCGGTTACACTCCAAAAATCAACTATAATTAAGTATTCTTTTTTAAATACTTACAGCCTTTTAGCCAAACCCTTAAAATGGGAACAATGGCGGCCGGAATTAAGGAAAGCCTTAAATAACGACTCTGATAAAATTATTATCCAAAGGGATTCTTCGGCATTCACGATAACATACAAGGGGCTTAAATTTATCGTAAAACCGAAAGGAAATTCTTTTGATATAAACGAACAGGCGGATGGAAAAACCACCGATTACAGTTTTGCAATGGTCCCGGTACCCGATAAATTTTTGAACAAAACAATTGTATCTGTTGAGCAAAAAACGAATGCCATAAATTATTTGGCCGGAAAACTTGCGCCATCTTCTTTTTTGAATGATCGTTTAAATGAATTAAAAACTTACGTTGAAACCGACAGCTTACTTTATGGTTTCAATATTTTTAAAACGGGGGTGCCGGAAAGTTTCCTGATCGTAACACAGAAGGAGGTCAGCAACGGAGAAAAATTTACGGTTGCTGCAAAACTTCTTGCTGCTTTACAACAGTTTGTTAAAACAAATAATATTAAGCAAATGCAACCGGTAATTGCCCAGTTTAATCAAAATTTAAAAGACTCGACACAAGTAAAAGTAGGCTTTTTTATAAATAAGGAAGTTAAAACCGGCAATGGGATTGAATTTAACAGGATGCCGAAAGGAGGCCCTCTTTATGCTGTCAGATTCAAAGGGGAATTTTCAAAACGGGGTAAAGCTTACGATGCCCTGAAACAATATTTTGCCGATCATTCGCATCAACTGGTTATTTTACCCATCGAAACTTACCTGGATAATAAACTTCCTGTTAATGATAATGATACCGTTGACATACAAGTAAATTTCGGTACGTTTCCGTCAGGGAATGGAGCATCAAAATAAAGTTAAGCCTAATTTTAATATCTGAAAAATTTGAATTGATTCTCTTTATTGTATGATGGTTAATTTTTACCACAAAGGCCACGAAGATTTTCACAAAGGCCACCAAGAAGAAAATTGACAGGCTTTGTGAACTTAGTGAAACCCTTGGTGTCCTTCGTGGTTAAAAATTCAGTCGCCAAATGGATACCAACTAAACCAGCTTCACCAGGCCTGCTTTAATTCCGTTTAAACAATTGCAGCGCATCATTATTGCGGGCCACAATTATTTCATTCCCATTTTTTGTTTTTACCTCGCGAACATCGCGAACTTCGCCTTTTAAAAACAACCCGCTGTTTGCGGGAGGCATATAATCAAACCAATGTTTGGCATTTCCTAATAAGGTAACCCCATAACTGGCATCGTAACGGCCGACTTCGGGTTTTAAACCATAAAAGTTGCCGCCTAAAAAAAGGTCCTTAATACCATCATTATTTATATCAGTAACCAATATGCTGAAAACAGGTGAAAATTGGGCCCTTATCGGCAAAGGTTTCATAGTAAAGTTCCCCTTGCCATTATTGAAAAAGATGCAGGTTTGCGTTTGCGTAACGGTTAATACCGATGCTTTTTCCAGCTCGCCGTTGGTGAAAATTTCTTCGATGCTTTTCCCTGCATAAGCATCATACCGGTAAAATTTCTTTTTTAAATATGGTAGTTGTTTTATGATGTCATCGTGAAGGTTAAAAGGGTAAGCTTTGCCGTCAGTTTTGTAATATACCGGGATACATTCAACCTGGCCGTTATTGTCAAAATCGGATACGTACAATTTCGCGGGGTGATCAGCATCCGCTTTTATTTTGGAGTTAAGGCCATTATTACCGGCAATCAAATCTAATTTTCCATCCCCGTTAAGATCAGTAACCGTAAGGCAATTCCACCATCCCGAAGAATTAGCTATTTCGCCGGTCTTTATGAGTTTACCATCTACATATTTAAGAATAGTCACCGGCATCCAGTCGCCCACTACTATTAATGAATTTTTGCCGCTGCCATCAATGTCGGCCCACTGGGCATCAGTTACCATACCTAATTTTAACAGTTCGGGCGCTGCTGTTGCAGTCACGTCCGTAAAATTCCCATGTCCGTCGTTCCTTAATAATTTACTGGACGGGATAATCCCATATGAGCCGGGAACACTCCTGCCGCCAATAAACAGATCGCCATTATTGTTATTTAACCTTACGC
>Ga0206872_10045_pt1 | contig 37758 bp, 46 predicted proteins | sample Alteio_BWOrgCont_34_FD_152906 | JGI IMG/M metagenome (GOLD analysis project Ga0206872, IMG submission 152906) | Enriched cells from forest soil in Barre Woods Harvard Forest LTER site, Petersham, Massachusetts, United States -... | ecosystem: Environmental > Terrestrial > Soil > Temperate forest >... | reverse complement strand
AAGCGGCGCGCGCCGGGAATCTCGGAGAAAGGTGCGCTCCGGATCCTATCGTCATAGCGCCAGGCGTATTCCGCCTCAAGCCGGGCGAGGTCCGCATCCCCATCCCAGCCAGCTTCCTCCCAAGCCTCGGCAAGGATCGCGCTGTCGGAATGGTGTTTGTAGCCACCCCAGTCTGTACGAAGTGCCGGGAATTCAAAGCTACGGAGCGCGGCCTCAAAAGCGGCCTGATGCGCCCTCACGCTGTCGGTCAGGGTGCCGTCGATATCAAAGACGGCTAGTGGAGCTTGCATGATGCCGTTTTTCTTCCTGCGATAAGATTAGGAAAGCTGAAACATCTATATTGCTTTCAGAAAGACAAATGAAGTTTTGTTGCTAACAAACCCAAACCGTTTATAAAAATTATATGCATCTTCTCTTTTTATATTCGTATATAATTTCAAATGGCGCAATCCTTGCTCTTTCGCCCATGTTTCTGCTTTCTTTAGAAGAGCAGTGCCAACGCCTTTCCGTCTGTGAGAATCTTTAACCACGATGGCACATATTTCGGCGGCGGGGTCAGAAATTAACCGAGGATTGGTTCGATAAATCTGGAGTCAGCCCACAATCTCACCATTCGGTAACTTTGCCACCAACAGCTTATGCCCATCGGCTTGATGGATTAATGAAAAGCGCGCTTCTAACGTTTCTATCTTTTCCGGATATCCTAGTTGTGCAGCAAGAGCTGCCACTTCCTTAAGATCAGACAGACACATTTCTAAAATTTGCATGACAAGCCTTTGGCGCCGTTTCAATAGTAGGCATTAATCCTTTCCCCTGGGTCGCGCAATAACCTTCGTCTGACAGACATCATGGAAACCCCACTTCCCATTTTCGCGACCAAGCCCTGAATTTTTATAGCCGCCGAAAGGGTTTTGTGGACGGAAGAAATCCAGCCCATTGATACCCACGCACCCGACTTTGAGATCGGTTGTCGCTTTGCACATAATCGATTTGTCAGCGGTGAAGACATAGCCCGTCAGGCCATAAGCCGTATCATTGGCTAGTTCCATCGCTTCTTCGTAAGTTTTAAAAGTGACGACAGGCAATACGGGGCCGAAGACCTCTTCAGTCCATACTTTCATATCGCGTGTTATGTTCGTGAGGATTGTCGGCTCATACCATGCACCCTTCAATCCACTTGGCCGCTTGCCACCGCAAATAACCGACGCGCCTTTGTCCAACGCGTCTTTCACCTGCGCCTCAATGCGCACGACCTGCCGTTCCGCAACCAGCGGCCCAAGGGCCGTCGCACGGTCCATAGGGTCGCCTAATCTGGTCTTGGCAGCTATTTCCGCCAGGCCCGCCACACATTTCTCAAACAGATCAGCATGAACGATCAGCCGCTTGAGATTGTCGCAAAACTGGCCGCTATTGGCGAAGCGAAGATCGAATATGGTTTTAAGGATTTGATCGATGTTTACATCCGGAAAAATTAAACCAGGGCTTGACCCGCCCATTTCAAGCACCGCAGGAATACCTTTTGATGCGGCTTTTATATATAATTTCCGCCCTGTCTGAGAGCTGCCCGTAAAAGATATGAGATCAACTTCTTCATCTGTAAGCAGCTCGCCAACCTCGCCGTCCCCATAGACAAACGACAAAACGCCTTCGGGAAGATCAGCAGCGCGGCAAACCTCTTCCAGCGCCTTCGAAAAGAATGGGACTTCCTCGGAATATTTGATAATCACGACGTTCCCAGCGATCAAGGCTTGCACAACGCTGAATGCAAAATTTCCGATGGGAAAATTCCACGCCATGATGCAAGCGACCACGCCGCGCGGCTCATAAACCACCTCATTCACGATCTCGCTATCTTCATAGGTCGTCTCGCTTTTGAGGCATTCCGCAGCGTGATCGAGGTTCCATTTCAGCAGTTCGATAGAATAATCATGAATGCCTTCACAGCGCGCAATTGGCCTTCCCATTTCCCGACACGTGATCTCTGTAAGCCGGGTTCTATGTTGGGATAATGCGTCCATGAGCTTGGATAAAAACTGCTGTCTTTTCTCAAGCCCTATAGCCTGCCATTTCGGCCGCGCCGCCCTTGCCCGCGCAACGACGCGCTTAATCTCATCTGGAGCCGTGACGGGGATTTCTCCGATCACATCGCCTGTTGCCGGATTTATGGAAGTTAATGTTTGAGGCATTTAACTCGCCTTGATGCGTTTGTAAGGATGCCAAAATTGCACGGGCAATCTAAGAAGGCAATTAGCGGCGCGGTATCGAAAAACCCAGAAAGCCGGCAAAGCTCTGATATTCCTCGCAAAACGACTACGCTATTCCTATGAAATATCAATGTGTTATGGTAGCTTGGGCATTCAAAAGTCACTACTCTTGGACCCATTTTAAACTTGATCTATAGAACTTAGTTCTATAGAATGGTTCCTAAGCTTCTATGATGGCGAGTTGGATGCAAATTTATAAAAGCAAAGTATTTGCCAAATTCGCCCGCAAGGAAGGCATCACCGACGCCACGCTGTGCGAAGCCGTGGAACGAGCTGAGCGAGGTATGGTTGATGCAGATTATGGCGGTGGCGTTATCAAGCAAAGGATTGCCCGCACGAATCAAGGTAAGTCGGGTGGCTATCGGTCCATTATTTTGTTTCGCAAAGGTGAGCGTTCGTTTTTCGTCCATGGCTTTGCCAAAAATGAACAAGCCAATATCGACAGAAGCGACGAACGAGATTTCAAGAAACTAGCCAAAGTCTTTTTAGAGGCTTCGGTTGCTGAGTTAGAGAGTCTTATCAAACAGGGCAAGCTTGTGGAGGTAAAATACGATGACTAAAGTAAGAGCCTACAAAAATAGCGTTAAAGCTAGCATTCATCAAACAGCGCGTGATCTTCACGACGCCGGAATGATTGATAAGCACACGATGCGTCAGTTCGATGAGTCCTGCCTAACGCCTGTACATGTCTTCACTGCTGCGGAAATTCGTGCACTGCGGAAACGCGAGCAGGTAAGTCAGGCTGTTTTCGCTATTCATCTAAATATATCTAAAGATTCGGTTAGTCAGTGGGAGCGCGGTGAGAAGCACCCGGCAGGCCCTTCCCTCAAACTGCTTTCGCTCGTTGCTAAAAAGGGATTGGAGGCAATTGCTTAAACTATTTTAGTGGTTTTTAGTTTAGAGAACTGTTGGCAATAAGAAGATCACTTTCATTGTCACTTCTTGCAGCGGATACATGGAGTATAGGGAACCAAAATTCTCTGCCCAATCAATTGTTGGGCATATTACCAAGCTCACTTCAGTTCATAATGAACTTCATCGACAACACTGCCATCGGGCAAGTGATGGCAGGCTTTATCGATCCGAACGGACAGAAATCCGAGCTTCAATAAAACGGCTTGGCTGTTTTGATTTCCTGATGCATGCATCGAATATACATTCAATCCAAGATCATTAAGCCCGTAATTTAGCAATGCCTCGGCTGCTTCAGTTCCATAACCTTTTCCAGTTTCGGAAGTCCGCATCCAAAAACCAAGCATCGCCCTCTTTTCATTCCAATTACATTTGGTAAGTGAAACGCCTCCCAGGAAGCGATCATCTTCACGGCGAAAAACGCTATAGAAAATGCTTTCGCGTTGTTTGATGCGATCAATCCTCCATTCACACATTCTCACTTCATCGGCTAGATTGATTGCATCAGCCGAAGTTTCAGGAGCAAAAATGTCCCACTTCTTGAGTTGCGTGAAGCTTTCAATGCGCGCTTCCATACTCAAGGGCGCATGATCCACGCTCAGAAGTCTTAGATCGAGACGAGGCGTTGAAATCTGGAAGGAGAGCGACATCTGGATCAGTGCGTCTTGGTTAGAATTCTTCTCTATGGCCATTTCTGACATTCCATCAATCACTCTGCATAGCATCCTACATTATCGATATGTCGCGTTTTGCTTTGTTGATGCAAGCGAGGCCTATATGAATCTTGTCTTCATTTTCAAATTCTGTAGCAATTACAATGCCATGATGCCCTTATTAAGAGTAAAAACAACTTGCAATAACTACTTTTCATTCGCTATAACCTGAGCCGAGTAGATTTAGGGCAAAATCATGGTCCGTGTTCGCAGCAACCTTGTTGAAGAGAGGCTAGAGATTCTCCGGTCGGGAGTGGAATCCCTTCTGGTGCAAGGACGCTTGACTGCCGACAAGCCTTTCAAGAAGACGCAGCGTGAAGCCCTTCAAGCCCTAAGGAAATATCTTGGGGACGAAAGCATACCGGCAGAGGAACGGCTGGTTGGATATATTGAGATACCAACCGGCATCGGCAAAACCGGGCTGTTTGTCTCTCTACTTTCTCACTGTCAAAGAATCGCAGATAAAATGGGCGTGGATTTCCCCGCCCTGATCATGGTTTCAAGAGTCGATCTGATCGATCAAACCATAGATAGCATGAAGGAATATGCTCCAGGACTTCTGGAAAACGTTGGGCAATATTATTTTAAAAAGAAAGAACTCGATAAACCCATCTTATTGACGACCTATGATTCATGGATGCAGCTCACGGAGAACGGCACCCTTAAGCCAGGGGATTTTGCCATGCAAATCCCGGATGAGGCACACCGCGTGCTGGCGGTACGGCGGCAAGAGCGGGCAGCGGAACACCGCACAAACGGCACTATAGACATAGCATTCACGGCCACGGGAAAATATGATCCTGAAAGAACGCTTGATCACACGCATAAACGGCGCATTTATTTTAAGCCCATCAAACAGGCGGTTTATGACGGCGAACTCGCCGAATATATTGAAACGCAATTTTTTGTCATCCGGCTAAAACCGGAGCGCGACAAATCCGGCAAAGAAAAATTCTTTAGCGGCGCGGAATCCGAACGCCGGAAGCAAAAAGCCTGGACGCAGACTATGGTCAATGCGTTTGTAAGCGGCGTGGATGCTATGACGGGAGAGCCGCTAACAGATCACCAAGCCGCTTTTTTTGCCGGCAACACCCACCATGCCGACATAACAGCCGCAGCTTTGAATGCAAACCCTGCATTACAGGCTATTGCTCGAAAAAAGGGCTGTAAAGGCGTTGCGGTCGCCATTCATACCAATGGCATAAATTCCAGCAGGCAAATCGAACTTATGAAGGCCTTCAAACGCGGGGAATACCTTGCGGTGGTGGGTGACGAAAAATTTAAGGAAGGGTTTGACCATCCACCCCTAAAAAATATTTTCGATTATCAAAGAGGATCATATGTTGATAAGGCGCAAATTATAGGGCGCGCTTCCCGCAAATTTTTTGATCCTCACAAGAACCGTTTCGTGGGCGCCGTTGTTTGCGACAGTATCATCTATGAAGGATCGGATGATAAAGCGGAGGATGAATGGCGCGAAAAGAAAGCGCGCCTTAATGCCATTACGGCGGAAAGCATTCTTGAAGACGCCGTTATCCTGAGAAAAAGGTATGTCCCTCTCATACCGCCACCAAAGAGACCAAAAGGAACGCCGACTGTCATTCATTTAGACGGCGTAGAGGTTGAAGCGTTTTGTTCATTGGAACAAATAAAGCATTACGTCAATGAGACACGGAAACTGCGCGTCGCTGCGCAAGAGGGGAAACTTCATCCCGAAGGCCTTATCTCCTTGTCGGATGAACAACGGGATGCCTTTGGCAAACTTCTGGAAAGCACCGGCAATCTGGGACCGACCAGGATTCTTTATCTGATGACCCAAGAGCGGCCTGCTTTATGTTTCGATTATTCGGAACTCTCGCGCCTGGTTTATGGAGGGGGAATTCTGATTCACCCTTATAGATTCGGAGAATTGTGCAAAGTTCTTGAAGCATATGCCGCTGCGCTTCCACCGGAAATGCTGCAGGATAGATTCATTCCCTTCACTGATGACATGAAAAGAGAATTCCGTGAGTTAAGGATCGCGCGCGGGAATCCGCATAAAGATGTTATTTATGAAGCCGCAGTTGCCTGGGCAAAAAAGAACAAAAAGGTATTGGCAGATAACTTTGGCGTTTCCACTGGTATCATGCAAGGCAAACAACAAACCGTCAGACAATCGGCTTGGCAAGCGATTATTCAAGGAGTGACTTCACTTCCAGTCACCAAGCCTAATGCTACGGCGGACCATGTATTGGTGCCGTACACGCCGGAGATGAAGCGCGAGCTTGCGAAATTGGCCAAGAGTCGAGGCGATATAGGCTCTGCTCGTCTTTATAGGATGTTAAAAGAATTCGAAGCTGCCCGTACCGAACTCAGGCCTGTTGAGGCAGATGTTGATAATGTGAGAAATCTTATTGATCCGAAAAGAATTGAACGAATGAAGTCAGTCTACAAAGACGTTTTTGAACGCGCTGTACAAACTTTGAGAGCCGCCGAAGAAGTTAAAAAAGAAGATGCCAAGGTCGTGCCCATCACGCCAGCGATGTATCAAGAACTGCAGCGTTTGATGGAAAGAGCGGGCATTCATGGTGGCCGTACCTTACGTCAAACCGTCGAATCCTATGAACAAGCACGCCGCCTCGAACCGAGTGGCGTCAGTGATGGTCTTATGCAAAGCTATATTCAGCAACGGTACGATACGACAAAAAAATCTAGGTGGAAGCGTGTTATTGCGGCGCTGAAAGCTGCGGCGTAAGAATTGTTTTAAGCTGGATTTTGTGCCGGGCCGGTGTGCTCTCTTGCCTTATGAATCGACACCGTTCCATGAGTAAACGACCCTTTCAACGGGCTTCCACAACACGCCGCCCCTTCGCGTCACTCCACTGCCTGCGCAATTCCCAACTTCCTCACCGCCTCTTCATTCTCTATCGCCTGCCCAAACTTATACAAAGTTTTCGTCAGATTGATGTGGTGTTCCACATGCGAACGGTTCTGTAGCAGCAGGGCAGTGGTGAATTCACCGGCGCCGAACATTGACGGTATGCCAATCAGCACCATTGATTCACTTGCGCACAGGCTGCACTCAGGCTGTCTCGCGTGGTCGCGGAAGAGACCGATGTGAGTTTTCTTTGCGCCGTGTTCGTGTTCTGTCGGCTTACGAGATACAATGATCCGTATGAGATGGTCGCGCAGATTTTCACTAAACAGCGGGCCGGTCATGACGCGGTAATAAACGAGGTCGGGATTTTTCTGCAGCGTGTTTTCTGTTTGGCGGAGATAGCTTGCATTACGCGCACGGGAACCAACGCAGGCCAGCGTTTTCTTTGCGGACGCAGTGATCTCTATTTTTGCATCGACAATCTCCTGCGGTTTGCTGAGAAATATTATGCCCGCGCCATCTTCCGCCAGGATGCTCTGCGGTTCAACGCGAAAGAAACTGGCCAAAGTGCCGATTGTCCCGAAGCGGCAACGGTAAGTGGGATCGCTTTCAATATAGCGGACGCTCTTTAACGATACCCCTGTGGCCGCAGAGAGATCCTCTTGCGACAAAAGATTTTTCTTGCGAAGCCGTTTAATTTCAACAGCATTTGGCGTGATTTTGCCGTCATCCCGCATGACCGCCTCAACTCGTTGGATACAAGTTTCCGCCCTTTTCTTGGGCGGATAATAGCACTGTCAACGACCCTGGCGAGGTAATTCGACTCGGGCTATTGCTGGGTTTCTTCATGCTTAACGATGGCCTAAGAGGTTGAATCATGAGCGGGGACACAAAAACTTCACACGATTGTGTGCAGAGCTTTCACAAAAAATTCATGCAGCTTAACACGGCATATCCGCCCGGCGGCTAGGCGGGAAAATTCGCTCTTCTTTTCCCCTCAGCTTTTGCCCCGGAGAGAGCCGATGAAGAAATATATCGTGAGTGTGCGCAGTCCGAATTTTCAGAAGTTGGACATCATCTACATCACCGCATCGTGCAGAGAACGCGCGCGGCTGAAAGTTCTGGCGATGTATGAGGGCTGGGTGATCCTGCATATCTGTACCGAGAATTCCAATCACAAATATTTTCACTCCTTCACAGCCTGCAACATGAATGAGCCGACCGGCGGCATGCCCATGTGCGGGATTCATCACCACAATGCCGACTGTAAATCGCCGGTTTCGTGAACTTATGGAGGATACGCCATGTCTGCATCAAACACCGCTTTTCACGGATCGCTTGCGCTGATCCTTTCGCTTTCCGCCGCCGCTTATGCGCAGGAAGTTGACCTTACGCCCGGCGAATTGGAGCCGGGAGCGCAAGAAGCGGCAGTGGATAGCACCGATCCCGACCAGGGCGTGACGACGGCGCTTGTCGCACCGGCGGATGCGTCAGCGGCATCACTGGATAATAGCAATCAATGGCTTGCCAACAGAACCGGCGGTGTGCCGGTGGCGCATGTGGTCAATCCGACCGGCGCTTCTGTTTTTGTGCCGATGCAGACGGAGGCAGAGTATCAGGCCGCTGTCAGTGGATTGCAGGCGCAAGGTATTGCCGTGAACCCCGGCTGTCCGCCGCAAACCGTCAGCGCATGTTCGCAGAGTTTAAGCGTGGGCTATGGCCAGGTGGGATGGTCGGTCACAAAGGCTTTAAGCCCCAACGGCTCCGCAACGCTGCAATGCGGCGCTAACGGCAATTGGACGGTGACAGCATCCACTTGTCCGGCCACTTCACCGCCGCCACCAAGCTGCACCGTGGGGCCGTATCGCACAAACTTCGCCAGCGGAAGCGCACCGACATGGGCTTATACATTTAATCCCAACGCGCAGATCACCTGTTCCGGCGGGGCGGCATTCGGCCAGGTGGCGGCGTCTACAACGCTCGATAGCCCAGCGTGGAGCATGACGACGATCAACGCCACTGCTTTAAATGCTTGCGAGGCGCAGTGCCTTGCCCACGGCTCACAGCATTGCAATTTGCTTGCGAACGATTTCTGCATCGAATGGAATCCAGGCGGAACATGCACAACAATTCCGCTTCAAGCCAATTGCAGTAGCGGCGGGTTTGGCTGTGGCCTGCCTGTGGGAGGCCAAGCTGAGATTGAATGTAACTAACTGACGCTGAACTCAAGTCCAAGGAGTTTTAAAATGCGCATCACGACGCATAACGCCCGAGCTTTGCCTAACGCCAGCCGAAACGGCTTCAGCCTAATCGAGATGGCGATTGTGCTGGCCATCTCCGGGATATTCGTCATGGGGCTGTTCACGCTGGCAATGCAATACTTTCAGCATAGGGAAGACGCCGCCATTGCCGGACAGTTGACACAGCTTGCGCAGGCGACGGCGCAATACAGCACCGCCAACGCAACAACACTCACAACGACGCAGGAAATCTCTCTCGCTACGCTGCAATCGCCTACGGCTTATTTAAACGCGGATTTCAATTCAACCAACGGCCTTGGCGAAACTTATCACGCCGGAGTTCTGGTCACCGGCAGCACCATCACCGTCATCGCCTGGGCCACAGGCGGCACCACACTCCCGGATACGCGCGGCGGCGACATCTCCGCGCTCATCGGCGCGCAGGGCGGCTTCATTTATTCTTATGACACTTCCGCCACGCCTGCACCTATTCGCGGCTCGCTTGGCGGATACACGGTCCCGGCCAGCACTTATAGCCAGCTTGGAGCGAACGCCCCGACCACCGGATATCCCATTTACGTGAACTTCAACACCAACAGCAATTTACTCGACGATGATTTGCGCCGCCATCCCTATCCGGCGGCAGGACAGCCCAGCGCATTCGAGGGCAATAACATGCACGCCACGCTGATGATGGGCGATAGCTCGCCTGGCACGGACGGCGGCGGTGCGCCCAATATTCTGATGAACGGCAACAATGTTCAGAATACAGGCGACATCACCACCAAAACGCTGGAAGCCAGCAGCACCATCGCGGTGGGCGGCGCGGCAGCGCCCACCGTCACCGGCAGTATTGCGGCGACGGGGAGCCTGGGTGTCGGTATGTCCGCGCCCGGCACCGCTGGGAATATCGCGGCCAACGGCAACATCACTGCAAATAGCAACGTCTCGGCAGACAGCAATGTCTCTGCCGGGGGTAATGTCTCTGCAAGTGGCAACATTTCTGCAAACGGCAGCCTAGGTATCGGCACCGCCGCCCCGGCGACAGCCGGAAATATCGCAGCCACCGGCAATATCGCCACCAGCGGCGGCAGTCTCGGTATCGGAAATACCGCGCCCTCCGGTTCCGGCAATATCCTCGCCACGGGCAACATCAGCATCGGCGGCACGGCCAGCGCTCCGGCCACCAGCTACGGCACATCGAATCTTTCCGCTTTCTACAGCGCCCAAACGCTCTATGGCGGCACATCCCTTTGGTATGACGCCGCCAATGGCGCGGTCCCGAACACCGGAGATTTTATCGGCAACGGCTTTTACGGCAATCAAATGGCCGCAAAGGCCATGTATGCCAGCGCATTTTTCTATTATTCCGACCAGCGCTTGAAGCAAGACATCGTGCCGCTGCAGAACGCGCTGGACAATTTGCTGCGCCTGCATGGCGTCGCCTTCAAATGGAAGGGCGACGGCAAGCCTGACATCGGCCTCATCGCGCAGGATGTCGAGAAAATCTTCCCCGAACTTGTGGCCGACAGTCCCGGCGGGTTCAAGGCCGTCGAATATTCCCACCTTATCGCTCCCACCATCGAAGCCATTCGGCAGCTCCATGATGAGCTGGCCGAAATCCGGGCCGAGCTTTCGGCTCTTCAAACGGCGCGTGTCGCCGCTAACCAGCAGAAGGAGTAACGCCATGACGCTTACCGCACCATCGCCCGTTCCCTCCAAACAAACGCCAAAACGGCTTGTGAAGAAGAAGGCCGATCTTGCGCTTGTTAAAAGCGAGCAACTTGCGCCGCCCGCCGTTAAGCCGCGCAAGCATCGCAAATATAGCTTCTGGCAATTCATGTGGTTCGCCAAGCCCGGCTACGAAAGTTTCGGGCCGGATTTTTGGGAGCTTCAACGCTGGTGCGTGCTGCTGGGGATCGTGCTGGCCGTCATCATCGACATCACCGGCATCCATTTCCTTCACCTGAAATAAGCCGCCGCCTTTCCCAGTCACCACAACAAAAAGGGTTCACCCATGATGAAGAACCGCATCATCAAACGCACCGGCCTCCGGGCCGTGGCCATGATTGACGGGCTTGGCCAGCGCGGCCTTGCTCAGGGCTATGCTTTCGGCAGGCTGAAAGAAGTCATGCGCTTTAATGAGCTTTTGAACGCCGCCCGTCGCGGTTCATTAACGGCCAATATCGGGCTTTCGGCTTTTCTGTTCAGTTTGGCGGCGGGCACCCGCACCGCCGACTTCCTGCCCAGAACCGGCGAGACAATCGCCGGGCCGCGCCCGCTTCCCGTTTCCCTCAAACCAAAACGGTGAGCGCCATGCAAAACACACATGCCTGTTCTTTCGACGGCGGCGCTCTTATTCAAAGTTTCAGCGGCGAGTGGCTGCTGGCGCTCTATCTGCCGGATGAAGACCCCACCCTGCTGCAACACAGCATCAACCGGGTGTTCGGTGAGATTGTCACCATCGAACTCATGATAGGCAACCGCCAGTTCATCCTCGACCTGCCGCGCAATGAAGTCACCTACGCCCTGCGTTGCGACCTCATCGGCGGACGGAAGCTGACCATCTTCGTGATGGGCTATGCGGGTGGCCTGCAGCCATTGTCCTGCGCCAGCCTGACCGTCTGCCAAGACGCCAAAGAGCAATCGGATGACGCCGTGGTCACCCCCAAAAGCCGAACCATCGCCATAGGGAGGAATTAGTCATGAACGCGCAAATCCCACAGCATGACGCCGCCCGCGACGCCTGGCTGGCCAATCTAGGCAAGGTAGAGGTTATTGAGGGCACGCCCTGGCAGGCATTGGACCACACCACCCAAGTCCGGCGTATTCTTAAAATCCCGCCCGTGGGGCCGGACGGCACCAGGGCGAAGGACTACCGCTACGCTATCGAAGTCCGCCAGGACGGCGCGGTGCGTTGCAGTGCGTGGAGCCAGCCTTTTGCCGATGAGGGGGAGGCCGTCTCCTTCGGCAACATGGCGCTGGCCGACTTTATTAAACTTTCCCAGGCCGCCCTTCATGGTACCGCCTCCCAAAACCAAAACCGGATGGACCCGGAGCTGGCGGACCCGGAAGGCTGGATTGACCGCGACCGTCATGTCTTGCGCGCCCAATTCCCGGCCTTTACCACGCGGCTGTTCGGCACGGACCTCTCCGGCCACTTCCTCGATCACCCCCATGTGCGGCATGTCCGGCTGGGGGTGGGGATGGAGGCACTTTACGTCCGCCTGTGCGACGGTACCCCGCTGCGCTGCCAGTCCAAGCGCATAGAACTGCAAGGCCCCCATAATACCGACAACATTAATTTTATCGTCGATACCGCCCGAGCGTTGGGGTGGAAGAATGTGCAGGTCACCGGCTCCCAAGACTTCACCGTCGTCATGACCCGCGCTTTGAAAGAAGCCGGAATCAGCGTCGCCGCTCCCACCCTGACCGATCCATTCCCCCAACCGCTCTACCCCGGCCCCGCTTACGGCAGGGCCGCACCCTTACGCCCGCAGCCCGTGCCTTAAACACACGAAAACAGGAGCACCAAAAAGTTAAAGCCGAAACTAAAAACAAACGAAGAAATGCGCAAGGTATGTTGCGGTATTACCGCAACGCCTTGCAAGGGGGGCTAAAGCCCCGCCGTTGACCCCCCAAAGGAAAGGGCAAGACGATGCAAGATCATGCTGCACCCCATGGGACACCATCCCCGCGCCGTGATTGGAAATCCATCAAGCGGCAGCGGCAGATGATCTTGCAAATCCGCGTGACGCCGACCGAGCGCGCCCTGTTGCTCGCCCGCGCGGCCCATGCGGAAATCACCCTTCCCGCCTATGTGCGGGAAACGGTCCTCCGGCTTTCACCGCCTCCGCCGCCCCGCGTTTCCCGGTTTGACCGGGAGGCCCTGGCGCAGGTGCGGGCGGAGCTGGTGGAGAATGTCGTCGCCGTCAATCGCGTCGGTTCCAATGTGAACCAAATCGCCCGCGTCTTGAACAGCGACGGACAGGTGATGTTTGAAGACCTGGTGCAGGCCATGCAGGCCACCGTCAGCGTCTCAAACAACACCAACCGGCTCATCCAGGAAATCCGTGCCGCGATGAACAAGAAGGCCTATGCCCCATGATGATCGACGGCAAACAGCGCGCGGCCTCCACCGTAACGGCCAATAGCCAAAAGCCGCTGGCGCTGCATCTTCTGGATGACCGGCATAACGAGGCGGCGGAGGTCATCGAAATCAGCGGCGTTGCGAACACGCAAGACCTTTATGCCGCTTTGTTGGAAATGGATGACCGGGCCGAGCTGCGGCCCACCCGCTACCCGCTCTATCATATCAACATTAATCCCCACCCCAACGAGCGCAATTTAACGCCCGGGGAATGGGGGATCGCGGTCGATACGCTGGAAGAAGCCCTAGGCTTCACCAATCAACCGCGCGCTGTGGTGAGGCACGTTAAGAACGGGCGCGAGCATACGCACGTAGTTTGGTCCCTCATCGCCAAGCGCAAGGACGGCAATGGCTACAAAATTCTGCCCTACGGCAATAATTACAAAAAGCATCAGCGCGTGGCGAGGCAGCTTGCCAAGCGCTTCGGCCTCAAAGCCCAATACCACCCCGCCTGCCATGAGCCGGGCGACAAACGCCCGCCGCGCCGGATCAGCAAAAACCTGCTGCACCAGGCCGCGCGTACCGGCATCAGCATCGAAGCCACCAAAGCCGCCATGCAGGCCGCCTGGAAAGCCAGCAACGGCGCAACCCCTCTTGCAGCCGCCCTGGCTGCGCAAGGCCTGATACTGGCGCGCGGCGACCGGCGGGACTTTGTTGTGGTGGACACCGCGGGCGGTGTTCACAGCATTCCCCGGCTGTTGGGCCTGAAAACCGCCGAGGTGCGGGCAAGGCTGGCCGGTGTAAAGGCAGATGAATTGCCAACCACCGCCGAAGCTCAAGGCGAAGCAGGCACTGGCGTCCCCGTTCCCGCCAATGCCAACGCCCCGCTAAGCACCCGCGCCCATCAGCAATGGCAAAAGCTGCGCGAACTCACCATGCGCCAGAAGGCCGAACGCAAATCCCTCTGGCAGAAACAGCGCCAACAACAAAAGAGCCGCCTGCGGATTTTATCATTCGCCAGAACCACCAGCCGCAATTCCGCCCGCAAACGCCTATGGGAAGAACAAAAGAAACGCCAAGCCGCGCTATGGCAAATCCATAAGCTGGAATTGGAAGCCCTGTCCAGAAACCGCCGGAGCATCGCGCGCGCCGCGTGGATAAAAGACCGGCAGATCGAACGCAACGTCGTTGTTTTGGCTTGGCGCGCCCTAACCGGCAACCGCAGCTATCTCTTCCGTATGACGCGGGCCGATACCAATGCGGCTTTTGCCGTTCTCAAAAACAAACAAACCATCGAGCGCCAAACTCTCGCCACCTACCACAAAGCCGTGCGCGAAAGCAGCCTGGCGGCGATAGACCAACAATTCGGCAAACTCATCAAGACGGAAATGGCGGCACAAAAATCCACCCACACCGAGGAACGCAAAACTCTTTCCCTACGCCACACCCAAGAATTCCAATCCCAGCTTCAAGCGGCTAAATCCGCCAGCGCCGCCGCCCAGCGTGCGGCGGGTGAGGAACAATTCGCAACAACGAAGGCACGGCTGCAAGCAATGGTGCCGAAGCCAATAGTAGCCACACCGCCACAAGTTTTACCAAATCCTTTCAGGGCCAATACCGGCGTTATGCCCATTGAGAAACGCGCCGACCACCGTTCTTTTGCGTCTCCAGTTTCATCAGCTCGCCTAAAACATAACCACTTTCACCCGAAAGGAGCGCCCAAATGACGGTCCAAAAATCTTCTCAATTAAGCTTCCAAGACGCGCTAAACCCTCCCCAGGCGGCAGGCCAGAGGCCGCTCTCGATCCTGCGCCGCAAAGAGGTAGAAGCCTATACGGGCTTATCGCGCTCAACGATCTATGACCGGGTGAGGGCAGGGACATTTCCTGCACCTATCCAGCTTGGGCCGCAAAGTGTGGGGTGGATTGAGACAGAGATTGAAGAGTTTCTGCGTAACTGTATTAGAAAATCTCGAGCCTTACCTTGACTGGGGCCGTGTAATAGCAAGTAAATTTTGCTTGGTGAGGATTTACTTTTCCGGCCATAGATTTACTGCTAGTTCCGCAAGGCTTTCCTGCCATTCGTCAATTTGATCGGGCCCCCAATCGGTGAAATTTCCTACGTTTTGTGTTAGAAGAACGGGGCTTTTGCTATAGACTTTCCTTTTTTCAGAAAATCCTTTGTTGGCGACTTTTACGTTTTCATCAGGATTCAACAGAACCATATTGCCGAGACGCTTACGGAATTGTTGTGCAACTTGTTCATCAAGTTTCCAGCCTTCTGATGCCCTTTGCGGCAAAACATGTTCCACATTAAGGATAAAACTTTCATCCAGGGTTCCTCCCAGGTCGGCATGCGCATCATTCTCTTTATGCAATTCTAGTGCGCGTAGATAATAGCGAACCAAAATCGTCTTGGTTACGCGAGCCTTAGAAAAAGCCTGTTTGAATTCCGCATCCGTTCGCAGAACGCCAGCCCGTACTTTGTCCCGAAGTTGCGGTGCAGTTTTTATCGTTCCATCCATGACTTCTTTGGCAAGTTGGCCATAGGCGCGATCAAGGGGGCCGCCGCCACCAGAGCCAGCGACCAAGAATCGGACAGACCACGATAAGAACATTTTCATCGAAGCTTTTATCTTGGGCGCCTCGAATTTCTTAATGACGGCCAAAAGGAGTGGAAGGATTTGTTCCACGGCAAGAATTTTTGTAATGATGTAAATATAGGCTCGTGCCTGCTTATCAACAGTCGGCCAGCCATTATATTCTAGCGGATTGAGTAAGCCAGCATAATCGCCAGCCAATGTATCAAGGCTGACAACCATGTTCATGGCTTGCTGTTTGCCGCTTATCTCGTTTTTAACCAATGCGGCTAGTTCGCGCTCTGCAGTGTATCCATGCGTGAGGGTCCAATGATGCCGTAGGTATGTTAGAAGTAAATCTTCATCTCCTACAGTTTCAATACTGGCTACCATTGACGACCATTTCATCTGAATTTCGGTTAAGCGGTCTTGAGCGCGGCCGAACAAAAAGTTTTTAAGGATATCAGTTTGAGATGCGCGAAGACCACGATCATTTAATGTCTCAAACATCGTATAAGCATTGATGTGATCTGGAACCCTAATAGAGATGACCATCGCGGAATCTCTAAGGAACTTAACCCACTTATAAAGCTCTTTCGCTTTATCCTGTTTTGCAAATTGTGAAATGATTTTCTGAACATGCTCTTTGGCCAGAGCCGCCGCGTTAGAAAGCCGCAAATGAGACGGCACTGTTGGCGGTGTTTGAGAGCGTTCGGCTTCTTTGGCAGAAATAAGTATCTGGTTCAGGAAAAAATCGTTGTCCTCATAATTCATTTGTAATCGAGGTGTGTTTTCCCCAGTGGTCTCGTCATAAACCAATAAATATTCTGTTGTATATTTATCGGCGGCCTTTTTTTCCTGGTCTCCCATTTCCTCAAGTGCATCGCGGATCGCGGCGATCAGAATTGAAGTGGTAGCCAGCCGTTGCTGGCCATCGGCTACCTCTAATCTATCACTTCCGGATTGAGTGAGAACGACAGTGCCGAGGAAATAGGGCTGACCGCCTGCTGCAATAGCTCCTGATAAATCCTCAAACAGCGTCTGAACATGGGAAACTTCCCAAGCATAAGAACGCTGGTTGGGAGGAACCATTAAGAGGTTTTGATTAAGGGTTGCCCCTATACCTAGATCATGAACATTGATTCCTAAGCTTTTCCCGCTCATGCATCTAACCCTTTAAAGATCGACTGTAAGAAAGAAATTTGTTAATCGGCGCCTTTCTATTCACGGCATAGCAGAATGCCGCAACCCTTCTTGGAGCCAGACCGGCAAAGCAATACCTGATAAGAACTTATTTCTCCAGCTTGGCATTGAAGCAAAGGGCCAATCTTGATACCTAGAAGCGTATTGATGTATGCTCATTCTCAGGATAGGCTGTCTAAACTTATGAAAACAGGATCTGAACCCCCCGCACACAGCCTATCCGAGCCCCTTCGGGGAAATTTTTGGGGGCATCGTAAAAAACTGAATTCTGATATTTACAAACATCACAATATGTTATGTACTTTGCTCAATCCCTGCCCCCCTGAGAATGGATTTCTAAAAATCTCATCTAAGCTACAATGGATTGTTGTGGTCTAAAACAGACCTCGCTCGCATCGCCCTGTCGGTTCAACCAGGATCATCCGCCTGGTTCCGACTGTTATGATCAGTGTCATAACCGCTCAGCTATTGTTTGAGATCAACAGGAGGCATTGGTATGGCAGCCAGCGTGCCGGAGAATTTTCTGAGTATCTGCCATAGGGTCTTCACGGCGTTCTTGCTGGTGGTCTTGCTGCCCCATATAGCTTTGGCAGATACGCCTGAGGGAATATGGCTTACCCAAGATAAGGATGCGGCCCTCACCATTACAAATTGTGGGAAAGAACTTTGCGGCCGAATCATCTGGTTAGAGAGTCCTCAAGATCAGAATGGGTCAATGCGGCTGGATCAAAATAATCCAGACCCTGCCAAGCAATCACAACGGATCTGCGGGCTTGTTGTCATAACCGATCTCCAACCTTCTGGTCCGGCCACATGGGATGGGCATGTTTATAATCCTGAAGATGGCCAAACTTACAACGGTAGCATCACCGTTCTGTCTGACAGTACATTAGAACTTGAAGCCTATATCGGTTTACCGATCTTCGGTAAAAGTCAGATTTGGACGCGCGTTAATAGCGCTGACGCCGGTGTAATAGAATATAATTGCTTGATCCATAGATAAGGCCTGCCTCTGTAACAATGCATTTGGAAGAAAGATCAAGAGATGGCCGTCCATACGCCGACTTCGACGATCTTAAATGAATTGCTGAGCAAGATCCCCGCAGAGCGTTGTACGTTGCATTGGCTCACAGGCCGGCTGGGTGAGCGTTCTTTCGGAATTATTCTTCTGCTCTTGGCGCTGCTGTCCCTGCTGCCGGGCGTATCGGGCGTTATGGGTGTTCTGCTTATGATCATCGCAATCCAGATGATCCTGGCGCGCCCTGAGCCTCTGCTTCCGCATTGGATCGCCTTCCGCCATTTTAAGACCACGCCACTTGTTCGAGTTGTTTATCGGACTGCCCAAATATTACGATATCTGGAAAAATTTGTGCACCCCCGTTGGCTCACGCCGTTCGAAGCGACGAAGCGAATAACCGGCAGCGTGGTTCTGCTGATGGGTACGATCCTTATTCTTCCTCTTCCTTTGAGTAATATTCTCCCGGCCTTTGTGACGATCCTGATTGCTTTCGCTTATTTGGAGACGGATGGCATGCTTCTTTGCTGCGCCCTGATCTCTGCCCTGCTTGTGTTCGTTTCTGCCTTGACGGCTCTATGGGAAACGATGAGCGCCATGGGCTGGGTGCGAAGCCTTTTATAGAAGACCGCTAGGTACCGCTTACACTTTCAATGGGCACGACTCATGAGGATCAGCACCGTGCCCGAACAAAGGTTCAGGCACGGTGCAAAGGTAAGCAAACTTTCTTTATAGAACGTCAGCCTTTTCAGACCGCCATTGCTTTATCGCAATGTTCTTCCGCTTGCCCCTGATGAAGCTGCGCTTGCTTCGCATGCTCAGCAGCTTTCGTGTGATCACCACTGGTCGAGCATTGAGCGGCAGAACGATGTTCCTCAGCCGCTTTCGTGCAACAGTCCGCCGCCTTCGTGTGAAGATCCGCTTTTGGGCTGGCGGCGGCGTTTGCTTTTGGGGTCGTTGAAGGGTTTGCTTGGGGTGTTGAAGATTGTGTCATTGAAGTATCTCCTTTGTAATGCGGCAAGAATTTGCCGATAGCACTGCAAGTACGCTAATCTGGGTTTTCTGATTTGACATTTGTCAAACGATGAGAATAATTTTACGAATCGCGCCGTATTTTTTGAGACCTTGCCGTGATTACGGAGCTGTCTCGTCTTTTATTTTATCACCGGTATCTTTGACGGCATCACCAAGTTTTTGTCCGGGTGTGCGGTCTTCCAGCTGCCGTTCTGCTTTATCGGCACCGTCGGGCAACGCGTGAACAGCATCACCGACTTTGTCGGTCACGCTGCGCGTATCCGGCATCTTCAGCACGCTATAGACCGCAATCGGCACGATGATGATGGCGGCAATCGTCAAAAGTCTCGTATATTTTCCAGTGGTCATTGTGTTGCCTTTTCAAAGCAGGTTTATTAGGTGGATCGTACGGTTCTTATTTTCCAAGATCTATCTGTTTGTCACTTGTAGCGGCTCCCGTCGCAGCGCCTACAGCGCCGCCGATAAGGACCGCAGGAAGAAGAGGCGCTCCCAGTTGCGTTACACATGGCGGAGATCCTTTTCTGAATTTGAAACCAGCCGCTTGTTCCTCTTGCGGGAACATAGCGGCTGTAGGCGTTTCCGGCCTTTAACGGATGTGCAGAGGCACAATTAGATTAAAGCCGGGCGCTGCGTATTCCGGCGGTGGGGAATAAACCACCGGCGGCGCGTAGATGACGCCAGGGTCTGGCTGGAAATAATGGTGGCGCCAATGGTGTCGGGCATTTCCTTCATGCTGGCGCCAATCCTGCCGACCAGCCGTACCTTGGCTATCGCCGTGCCGATCAGCATACGCAGAAGCCGTGACAAGTGTGATCAGAACAACGCCTAGAATCACACCTTTGATAACGTCGTATCGTCGTAACGCGCCGGCCCAGTTTGAAATCTTTCCCATGATCTTCTCCTGACGGAATAAAAGTTACCCGTTCTTATTGGCGGCCTTGCCGCCGCGATGGCCTTCGAAGCGACCAAAAGCCTCATCGGCGTCTTTTTGTTGGTCAGCCGACATATCACTATAAAGGGCTTGAAAAGCCGGGATCAGCTTTTTGAGTCCATCGACATGAGCCTGAGTGATATTTTCGTATGACTGAAGATCATCAACGGCGGTCAAATGTTGTAAATTCTGGCGCCGTTCCTGGATAAGCTGACTGATACCGGCTTCGTTATCGCGCATGACTTGGGCAACGTCGCCCCATTTTGCTTCCTGCGCACTTGTGATCTCAAGCTTGTCGTGCAGGGTCTTAATGCGATCTTCCACGCGCTGTTTCATGGCCTGCTGGCTATCGCCGTGATCGTACTTTTCTTTGGCTGGCGGCGACGGTTCAGGTGTTTGGGCATGCGCGATACCCAAAGCACCGTTGAAGACAAGAAGGCTGCTGACAAGGGCTGCAATGGCGATGGTGCGGTCGAGAGGTGCCGGGATTTTGCATATCTGTGAGATCACGGCCGAGCGAACCGGCTTAAGATTGATGTACATGGGAAAACCTGTGCGTGGGAGGGTGAAGGTCTTGCGACTGGGCCTTAGGGATACGCCCCTCTTACCCCCTCAATTTGACATTTATCAAATCTAATGTTGATTTATTGGTAGGTTATTTCTATTATTCATAGTAGGCTCCGCTCTAATGAGCGCTTTGCCGAAGATTTCCCACGAACAAATTGCCATGCCTTTGGGCCCCTCCCTTGATTGCTTGAGAGGCGCATCGCTCTTTGCTGATCTCTCCAACGAAGAGCTCGCCTCCTTTCATGATGCCGCCCAGATGCGGTCTTACAAAAAGGGCAAGGTTCTCTACATTGAAGAAGAGCCGGCAGAATTTTTCTATGTTATTTGCAGCGGATGGATCAAATTATTCCACACCACGCAGGAAGGCGAGGAAGTCATCGTCGATATGCTGACCAGAGGTCACATGGTGGGGGAGAGCGCGGTTTTTGAGCGTGGCCGCCATACCAGCAGCGCTCAAGTGATCGAAGATGTTCAGCTGTTCAGCATCCCCTCAAAAGTTCTCAAGGAGAGAATAAGGCAGAGCCCGACATTGGCGCTCAGCATGATCTCTTCCATGTACCGCCATCACCGGCACCATTACGCGGCAATCGCGCTGAACGCGATGCAGAGCACCCCGCAACGCATCGGGTGCTTTCTGCTCCGGCTATGTCCCCTCGGCAAGAAGACAGATATCGCTTTTCATTTGCCCTATGATAAGGGATTGATTGCCGACACACTTGGCATGAAGGGCGCCACCTTCTCGCGCTCGCTTGCTATATTGAAACAGAAAACGGGCCTGCGTCTTAAGGGCTCGCGGGTGGAAATTGACTCGATAGAGAAATTGATGAAATTTGTGTATGGCCCGCTTGCCGGGAAATACATGCCCGAAGAAATGTAGTGGCTTGCTTCAGCTAAAATGTTTGGCATTTGACTCTACGCTGTTGCCCCCTCCCCTAACCCCTCCCTCAAGGGGAGGGGAATCAGGTTGGTTCATGCGCCCTGCTATTCCCCTTCCCTTGAGGGAGGGGTTAGGGGGGGGCGTAGGCATAGAGACGCCCCCTATCAAATTTTACGTGTAACCTAGCCAAAAACGTTGGTCAGCCATCCCCAGTCCAGGTTAGCGGGATGTTCGATGTAATTTTGCGGGTTTTCGACCACATGTTTCAGATAGCTGTATTTGAAAGGCCATATATCTGTCGGCAAGACATTCGTCTTCTTTATAATTTTTATTTTCATGTCCTCGGTGAGCTGCAGCGTGTAAATGACCTTCGGACGGTCATCATAAACGGCGCATTGCAGGGTATTGTCGTGCCCTAGGCTTTTCCACCGCGCTTGCCAGATTTCCATATAAGGAAATTGGTTTTTATTTTTTTCGATGGCCTGATTGCAGATATCCAGATAGCGCTCAAAAATGCGCTCATATTCCTCAAGGCTAACGCTCTCTACGCTACTGGTATCCACGGCACTTCCCCCGTTGTTTTACTGTTAAGAACATTTTCCGAGGCCGCCGCATTGACGGATATGAGATCCATGCATCCCTTAAAACACTAATCTGCGCAAAGGAGGCATTATTTGATAAATGTCAAATAATGCTGGAGAAATCATAGTAGTTCAGCATCGTCGGAAAGTTCATTCCGTTTCATAAATCAACTCTTCCTGGGAGAACACTCATGAAATACGCAATACGATCGGCACTGGTGATTCTGGCATTCAGCTTGGCCGGCTGCACGGGCGCTACGGGACCGCAAGGTGCTTCTGGTAATCAAGGCAACACCGGAAACACTGGCTACACAGGCGCAACCGGCGCCACCGGCAATCAAGGAAATACTGGCTATACGGGCGCGACCGGAGCCATGGGTACGCAAGGGAACACGGGTTATACGGGTGCGACGGGCGCCACCGGTGATCCTGGCCAGCAGGGTGCCACCGGAAGTCAAGGCGCGAAGGGCAACAGCGGTGCAAAGGGCAGCCCTGGATCGAATGGTACCCCAACCACTGTGATCGTTCAGTAGTTTGAGCGCTTCATGCCTGTTCTAAAAAGGCTTTTCAGCGTTTTGGCTCACTTTTTCCCGGCCGATGTGCGAGCGACATACTAAGTGTCTCTCATACGTTGGCTGGGATTATAGTTTCAGAATTTTGACTTTTATCAAAAAACCGAGTGCTTTTCTTCCTATAGAACTAAATCACTGCCGATGTTCACAATTATCCACGTCCTGCGGCAACGCTCTCCCAATGTTCTCATCCAAAACTAAGGAACGAAGATGATCTCCATGAAACTACGGTTAAGTCTAATGACGGCCGCAATGGCCCTGAGTTTTCCAAGCTTGGCGTTTGCCGAACTGGAAGGCGTTTATGTCAGCGGCGCCGCTGGCGGTTCCTACAATGAAAACTCTACGGTGAAGGGATCGTTCGGTAAGGGCTCAGCTCTTTACAATCCGGATATCGCCGGCGATGCGGCTCTCGGCTACGCGTTCGGCAATGGCGTACGTGTTGAGGCGGAAGGCGTTTATCGCAACAGCATTGCTCAAGGCATTAAGGGAGGAATTGTTGCGCCCGGAAAGACCGGTAATCTCGACGCTTATGGCGGGATTGCCAATGTCATTTACGCTTATAATACCGGCACGGCCTTCACGCCGTTTGGCGGCGGTGGTCTTGGTGCCATCAATGTAAACCCTCAGCATCTTGACGGTTTGGTCGATGGCAACCGCATGGCGTTGGCCTATCAGGCAACATTGGGTGTTGAATACGCCCTGGCTTCTAATCTCGCGCTGTCCGTTGCCTACAAATATCTGGCGACGCCGGAATATACAAAGTTCATGACCGGAAACGGCACGCTTGCCCGAGTTGCTTATGAGAATCACGCCGTTCTGCTTGGCGTACGTTATAGCTTCGGTACCCAGAAAGCCGCTGCTCCGCCACCGTCGCCTCCGCCCGTTCTTACCAAGGCTTCGGCTCCTGCGGCGCGGGTTGAAGTACCTCAAACTTATCTGGTGTTCTTCGATTTTGATAAATCGGCGGTTACCCCCGCGGGCGAGCAGATTTTGGCCAAGGCTGCGGCCGCCGCTCTGCAAGGCAAGAAGACGCAGATTATTGTCACTGGGTATACCGATACAGTTGGCTCCGCCAAGTACAATATGGCTTTGTCCATGCGGCGCGCTAAGGCGGCAAAGGCGGTTCTCACCAGTCATGGCGTTTCCACCAACGAAATCGTCACGGCCGGCAAGGGCAAGTCCGAACCGCGCGTGCCGACCAAGGATGGCGTGCGTGAGCCGCAGAACCGCCGCGTCGAGATCGTGTTCCGTTGATCTGACATAGGTTTCCAAACGACAAAACAAGGCCAGGGCTTATCCCCTGGCCTTGTTTTATTTTTCGGGAATCTCTCTAGGTATTTTCCGAGGCTCGCGTCACTGGCATATGGCCGGTTACTGTTAGACTGATCAGGGTAAGAAACCGGCGGTAAAGAAATACGAAGCGCTTGGTTCTTACTGGCATCATTCAACGGGGATCATAGGTTCCTCTTGCCAAATGGCAAAAAGATCCTCCCAACCCAAGGAAGAAATCGATGAAAAAAGTAACACACTTGGCCGGCGCACTCATGATCGGAGCAACGCTTCTATCAGGCCCCCTCTTCGCGCAAGGCGCACCGCAAACCGTTAGCCTGGTAACAGTTGACGTTCAGAAGTTGGCAACAGGTTTCCGAACCACCAAAGTGGTTGGCAGCACTGTTGTGAATGAGACGAATGATACTGTCGGCACCATTGATGATTTGATCGTCACCCCGAATGAGACGGTTCCATATGCCGTATTGTCGGTTGGCGGTTTCCTCGGTATGGGGAAAAAACTGGTGGTTGTTCCTTATAGTTCACTACAAGCCGGCAAAGGCCACATGGTCCTGGCCGGAGCCACCAAACAATCTCTGAAGGCGCTTGCAGAGTTCCAATACTCTACAGAGCAATAACCTTATACGGAGCCGGTTCAGGCCGGTTCCGTATGATCATTCCGGCCAGAAGGAAAATACCGTCATGCAACAATCCAGCCATTTCACAACCCGGCCAAACCAAGTGCAGGTTTTGTTTGAAGATCATGCCCTGTCCTTTGGTATCCCCCGGGGAGCTACATTTGCAGATCTGGCTTCCCGCTTAGAGGGCTTCACAAACCCGCATGCTGACTTGCCGATCGATATTAGCGTGAGGATTTCTTCTTTGCCGCTGGCTTGGTCAATGAGCTAATGGCGACGTACGATGAAAAAGGCTTAGTTCTGCTTCAGAGACAAATTGAAGTATACAAGCTGTTGAAGATTCAGAATCAGATTCTGGCGGACAAGACACGGTTCCTGAGCCTTTGCATTCTTGAGCAACACCAGCGCTACGATAACGATATTGCTCAAGATTTGATGGAAATTAATGATGCGTATGTGAAGCCACTTCCAACAGTGTGACCCAACCCGTGTCGTAACCTTGAAAGAACATATCATGAAAAACGGGCACATCGAGAACCCTGCAGAGCAAGCCTCTACAGAATTAAAGGCGTCCCAAGAAATAGGCGCAGCAGAATTAAAAACATCCGAAGAAACGGGCGCAGCGGAATTAAGGGTATCGGAAGAAATAGGCGCGGCCGAATTGAAAATATCGGAAGAAGCTGGCGCCGCGGAGTTAAAAGAGATTCATACACAGCATTTGAAGGCCGTTGAATCCCATGAACAGACTTTGTCCTGGATGAGTGGAGGATACTCTTCGGATTATGGCGATCGCACAAAAGAAGTGCATGAGAAACGTGCTGTAGAATTGAAAGACACTCAAAGCACAAGAGCCATGGAATTAAAAGAATTGCAAAGAAAAGGCGCGGATACCTTGAAGGAAATTCAGAAAATCAAAGCGCTTGAATTAAAAATCAAACAAGAAATATCTGCCGCCGAGTCAGTAGAGAACAAAAAATAATCATACGATTTCAGCACTTGGCCCGGATTTTCCGTAATGTTCAGCATGATGTTTCATGGCCTCTTCACCATGAAAGACGGAGTGCTGCGCATATCCCTGCGCGATTTGTGCTTCGTGAGCCGCCAGCGCATCCTCTTTCTCATCGCAGTGCCTGGAAGCTTGGCTGTGATGTCGCGCCGCCTGCTCATGGTGTCTGGCTGCGGCAGCATGGTGTTCCACGCCGCTGAGGTTAGGTTGGATCGTTCCCGTGGTTGTGGGTTCTTCTTCTGGAATGGGCGGAACGGGCAAAGCAGCGTCAGCATGCTTAACATAGGAGTTGCTCGCTTTATTTCCGTAGCTCATGGCATGCAATGCATGTCCATGTGCTATTAAGGCCTGATGTGCCGCGTGCGCATAGTCTTTCCCAATCTCAAAATGCCTTGAAGCCTCATGGTGATGTTGCGCCGCCTGCTGGTGGTGAATTGCAGCCGCTGCATGATGTTCCGCAGCCTTGTACTTTTCTGTCATGATGTTCTCCAATTAACCGTTGTATATCGCACAGGATACGAGGCCTAGCGGTGTCCGCCACCTCCACGCCAGCCGCCGCCGTTCCACCCTCGGCCGATACCGGCTCTGATGCCGATTTCCGGGCCGAAATACCAGGGGTATGCGGCGTAATAATCCGGGCCAGAAGCGTACGCAGGATAACCGGTATAGTAGGGAGGAGGAGCAGGCCCGACCATAGGCGGAGGCGGACCAACGACACAGCTGCTGAGAATAAGCAACGCACCAGCCAGCGCAAGAGAAGTCATTCTTGGAATCATGAGCGGATACACTCCTCTGTTACCAGTGCCGGCATTTTCGATAGGCGATTAGCGCTCTTCGCGTTTGCTGAATAAATCGTCAGCCGTTTCCTTTTGGGACGTTGACAGGCTTTCATAAAGCGGGCGGAACACGTCGAGAAACCGCCGTTCGCTTTGCGCCCGCAGCGCCGAGAAAGTTACGCGTTCTTCCAAATGCTGCAGTGCGTTCAACTGATCTGATGTACTAACTGGATTTTGCTGTAAGGCGTTGTCAATCTCTGTAACATCAGTGCGCATGGCTCCAGCTACCTTGCTCCACAAGACTTCCTGAGCAGGCGTAATTCCCAACTCGGCCTTCAGAAAGGCAATATGTCCTTCGATATGATTCCCTGCGCTATGATTGTCGCCATGTTGTTCATACCCGGACATTGCTTGGTCATCATGGGCCATGGCCGGTACTGCTGCGAACCCGCCCGCAATCGCGGCGACCAGAAACAAAACAGGCATATTGATGTTCGTTCGCAGCATGTGAGTTATCCTTCCATAGGGTCGCACCGACTCAAGACAATTGATGCATAGCTGGAAGTGGCACGCCGCCGATAGGCTCGGAAACTACCTAGCTCTTGTTTGGTGATGTTTGAGTAGATTCCGATCCTATCGCGGTCACGTTCCTATCATTCATATTGATGGCTGGGTGAGGTCACTCGGCCGCTGGCCTCCGCGTCCAGTGCCTCTGAAAATACTTTTAGGAGTTATGTTATGAGCCTTGGCACTATTCTACTGATCATCCTTATCCTGTTCCTGGTCGGCGCCCTGCCGCGGTGGCCGCACAGCGCCAACTGGGGATACTACCCGAGCGGTGGATTGGGCACCCTGATCATTATTATCATTGTCTTGATGTTGATGGGACGAATCTAAGAATTATATTTGTGTACTAACCTGTTAAAAATCATCGGGTCGTCTGCAAAATTTTTCTAAAATAGGCCCGGGCGGGTTGTTCGATGAATCGATAGCTCAGCGTTGCCATCCCAATCACAAGGGCGAAAAAGAAAGGCATGCCGATCCAGGCTTCAAATTGAGACAAGCCAAAATCGGGATTACTGAATACGCCCAGATTGACGAATGCAGCACGGGCAGTGAGGTAAATAAATATCAATGGAAAATGAATCAGGTATATGGAAAAAGAAATAACCCCCATATGTTGCCAGAAGCCATTTCTAAGCGTCCTCTCTACATAGTCATTATTATGTGCCGCGCAAATAATGATAATACCAAGCACAAACACTGCCGCAAAATCCGGTATCATATCGAAATGCCACAGGGCGAAAAGGCTCACCCAGCAAAGAAGAAAGAGGTGGCTGGAGGCAAAGATTTTCTTCGCAATTTCTGACCTAAAAACCTCATAGAGCAACATTCCATAGATAAACCCGCTGACACAACGCACGAAGGCGCCGGCCCCTGTGAAAACACCGATATTGGGCTTCGGCATTGGTGTGTCGGATGGCATATTGAAATGTTGAAATAGGGCCGCCACGAAGTGAGGCTGAAAATAATATATTGTTAAATAGTAGCCAGATATGACAAATAAGAACAAGACTGCGCTTGACCAAATTCTATTCTTATTTAGTAACAATGCTAAAATCGGGAAAATAAAGTAAGTCCACCATTCAACGCTGAGCGACCAAGATGCAGAATTCCAAGTTGCCCAAATATGGGTCCCCATCCCATTCAGTAAAATTAATTGCGAGGGGATGGCGCTAAAGTCATACACCGCGCCTGTGATTAAGGTGTTAAGGTTACATATTGTTGATACGGCCCCGATGAATATAGTCAAAATCAATGTTGCAAAATGAAGCGGGTAAACACGAGCAAACCTTGCAGAAATAAAATTTGACAGGGTTTTCCACGATATTTTTTCTTTGAATGAATCTCCATATACGTGGCTCATGATGAAACCGCTCAATATAAAAAACAGATCCACCATAAGATGTAGCTGAGCGGGGATATTGCTGACCCTCTCTCCCAAAACTGGGGCAATATCATCAACATAATGATGCAGCACCACAAGAAGTGCCGCGAACCCGCGTAAAGAGGTCAATGTCGCAATGAAGAATGTTTGTTGCATTGCCGGGCCTTCTGAGTAAGAATTTTTTGTCAAAGAAGCACGAAGTTATCGTTCTTTCCTACGCTAGAGGAAGTCCAAACCCATGACAATGCCATCAACAGATCTCCATGTGGATGCATTGTTGCTGGACATGGATGGAACGCTTGTCGATTCCACGGCCAGTGTTGAGCGGAGCTGGCGGGCCTGGGCTTTACAGCATGATTTGGTGCCGGGAGAAATTTTAGCGGCGGCTCACGGCGTGCCCGCCCTTGCGACAATCAGAAAATTCGCACCCGCCGGAACGGATGTCGCCGCCGAGGCGCATGCACTTGTTACGGCTGAACTTGAAGACACCAACGGAATAGTGCCCATCCCCGGCGCGGCGGCGCTGCTTCAGGCGCTGCCCGAGGGCAAATGGGCCGTGGTGACTTCGGCGGGCCGCCGCCTGGCATTGCAGCGGATGCAAGCGGCGGGATTGGCCATACCCAAAATCCTGATCAGCGCGGACGATGTTCAGAAAGGCAAGCCCGATCCCGAAGGCTATAGAACGGCGGCAAGATTGCTTGGTGTAGCACCATCACAATGTCTTGTGATTGAAGACACGCCCGCCGGGCTAGAGGCCGGGCGGCGCGCCGGTGCGGCCTTGATAGGCGTTTGCACGACATATACGCCCGCGCATCTCTGCGGCAGCCATGACATCGTGACGGTGCCGGACCTGAGCAGTCTGAAAATTTCTGTTTTAAGTGATGGGCGTATAAGGATCATGGTGCATACCGCGTAGCGGCCTTTGGTGCCAAACATGGAAAACAAAAAACCCTCCGCCATGTTGATAGCGGAGGGCTTTGGTGAACATTGGACAAAAGCTGCCAGATTTTATTTGGACATTGTCAGCGTTGGCGTTGTTGCCACCTGTCCGGTTTTCAGAATGAGGCAATCTGCCGGCGCCACTGCCGCAGCGGGTGTCCCATTTAAAAGCGCATCAGCACCTTTGAAATCGGCGTTTAACACCTTCCCGAGTGCGTCTGCATTCGCAACAACATCTAAAATTTGCCGCTTTCCAAACTTATCTTGGTAGTGGCAGTGCGCACTTCGGACAGAATCCCAATCCCGGTTATCTATGACCAAGGCTGTATGAGCAAAGTGCCGTTCATCTAATCTATAGCTTAAAGCTAAACCATCTTCACGAAACAGCCGCGCGGCAGAGTCTGGATGATCTGCGATGAACGTCCTGACATTTTTGTCCTGCGCCGTATTTAAGTCTGCAGCGATCTTGTCGCAATCTTGATAGGTAACGGCTCCATGCGGATCCTTAACATCCTGCGAGGGATCGCCTTGATAGGCTACGAAAGTAACGCCGGCTTTACTTAAAGCAGCATTCAGTTTATCCGCACCGATATCGCCGTCATAGATATGCGGATTGTCAACGGAATCAGCAAAAAGCTTACCGATGTTACCGCATCCGGCACCGGATACCAATAAAGCGGCAGCCAATGCTCTAAACGAAGTGCTATTCGGCATCGTCATTCCTCCCTTATGAAAATACTATGAACGCCCACGCAGAAAAGCATAAAGGTAACTTCTCATCAAGGAAATTCAACGTTGTGGCATCCCTTGGATCCACAGCGTGATTCTTATTGAATCTCGTTCTTAAAGTCTCAGCGCTTGTGCCGGATGAACCCGCCCAGGAGGCAGAGTTGATGTCGCAACAATGACGGGAGCAAGTTTGCAAGCAGCCAAAACCTCATTGACCCTCAAAATATAAGGCGTAGCGCTTGCTCCTTCATATACGGCCCCTGATCCCTTTACATAAGCAACTTGATCGACACGCGTGGTGTTTGGATAGGCTCCATCATACGCATCAACCATCGTGCTTTCACAGGACAAGCTCACTGCCGGCATTTTCTGTTTAGAACCGGAAGGACCAGAGGGACGAACTTCTGCAATGCTGATCAGGGATCGGTACCGCGCCAGCAAAGAACCGGCCGCCGCCCCTTCAGCCTGCCGCGCATCCAACGCCAGCGTGACAACACGAACGCCGGCCTCTAACATCGCCTGCACCGAAAAGACCCGCTCAAGCATTTCATCCAGCGCATCAGGATTGCGCAGTATGGCATCCGGGAAAATGCCCTGCGGAGGCTTTACGCCTTTCCTGAACTGATACCTGAAATGCTCGCTCAACGGAGGCGTCGGGAAAGGATAGCGAAATTGCTTGCCGGCGTGATCGGGCGCAAAGGGCCCCCGCCACCCAGGCGGCGCGGAAACGGGATTGGCCAGCAGATTGGCCGCGTTATTGTACCGAGGATCTTTGGCAACCAATTCGACATGATCAGGATTTACAAGCAAGGCGTGGAAAACTTGCTCGCCAAAATATACGGCGGCACAATTGTCACGCTGACGAAAGCCCCAACCATTTTCCCCATAACCTTGTTCCGCCAACGCAAATTCCATTTCACGCAATGTTCGGGCGGTATTGGACATTGTTCAATTTCTTTCCTGATAAAGTTAATGGGAAGAGGACGGCTGATTAGCACGCGCCGCGCGAACTTTAAAGGTGTTTTTTACGGTTAATAAGCTTCCGGTTGTCATGCCCAGGTTTTATTAAGTTGCAAAAACTTATCCCTCTCTCCAACGGCTACTTGTATTCCCGCCCAAATGCCGCTATAAACCCGCCGACCTTTCAACCGTGGCCGGAATTGAGGTCTTAGTAAGCTACGGGCTGCGGGCGAAATTTTTTTGAACCCAGGAGAAAAGCATGACCGATATGGCCCCCCCCCCCCGCCGAACTTGCCGCCAGAACATCTGTTGTTGCTGGTTCACAACGCGAACTAGAGCTTGAAGTCGCGCAAAGTCCGGCGGGTACTGGCATTAAAGGCATTTTTCTATGCGTAACCCCTGCTCCGCCCACGCCTACCTTTATTAAAGCTGCGAATGTAACCCGCGATGAAGTCACTGGAAAATTCAGTGCAACGGATATCCCTGCTGGCCTGGTAACAGACCCAAATAGCGCCGCCGGCCGCGCTGTATCGGTTGAAAAGATGCTGGAGAACGGCATTCTCTTTGTGGCGCTGTATGGAAACCCTGACCGTCGCGACAGTGCCGGCCAGATCGTTGATAATAAACACTTCGAAAGCCTAAAGGACCGTTATCCGAACTTCGTGACCGGCACCTATAATGAGGCAGCTTTTAAGGCCTTTATTGCCGCCAACGACCCCACCAAAAAGAATTTCTGTCCCGCGAACTATGTTTACAATAAGCAGGGCCCTGAAGGCGTAATCGAGGTACAAGCCGCCATTTATGCGGTCCAGCAAGGACAAAAAACCGAAGGTGGCTTTGATGACTGGGGATTGCGCGAAGGTGCAGCCGCAGTCCTGCATATCGATCTGGCAAATAGGTTCCTGAAGGAAGTTATGGGCTGGCCGTCACTGCAAGAGCTGAAAGCAGGCGCAAAACCAGCTCCTGTTACGGCCCCGGTAGCAGTCCCAGCCGCGCCCGCCCCGGGGGTTGGTTAAACCCGGGGGTTGGTTAAACATTGACAACAGACTGCCCTATTCCCTAAAAAGTGGCATGGGCAGTTTGTATTAAATGCGTGGCGTCCATTCATGCGGCCCAGCCGCAGAATGGACGCAAGTTTTGTTTAATCTCAGAGGAGAACTGAGTCATGGTCGCTTTGGCGGAAATCAAACGTCGCGATACGCATGCGGTGAAGGTTGGCAGCATCGTTATCGGCGGCGGGGCGCCCGTTGTTGTGCAGTCCATGACCAACACCCCCACGGAAGATCCCGAAGCCACGGCGCAGCAATGCCTTGAGCTGGCGCGCGCCGGGTCGGAGATTGTCCGCATTACGGTGAATATCGATGAAGCCGCCGCCGCCGTGCCGAAGATCCGCGATATCCTGGCCAAGAAGGGCTGTTATGTGCCGTTGGTCGGTTGCTTCCATTATAACGGCCATACGCTGCTGAACAAATATCCGGAATGCGCCGAAGCGCTGGCCAAATACCGCATCAATCCCGGCAACGTCGGCTTCGGCGAAAAGCATGACAAGCAATTCTCGCAGATGGTGGAAGTGGCCGCCAAGCACAACAAGCCTGTCCGTATCGGCGTCAATTGGGGCAGCCTGGACCAGGCTGTTTCCGCCCGCCTGATGGACGAAAACGGCAAGCGCGCAGAACCATGGTCGGCCGATGCGGTGATGCGTGAAGCCCTGATTATCTCGTGCCTGGAATCCGCCGCCGCCGCCGAGCGCGTGGGGCTGGGTCCGGATAAGATCATCCTGTCCGCCAAGGTCAGCCGCGTGCAGGATCTGATCGCCACCTACCGCGAACTCGCCAACCGCACCAAATATCCGCTGCATCTCGGCCTCACCGAGGCAGGCCTCGGCTCGAAAGGCATTGTCGCCACCACGGCGGCGCTGTCGGTCCTGCTGCAGGACGGCATCGGCGATACCATCCGCGCCTCGCTCACCCCGCGTCCGGGCGAGCCGCGCGAGCAAGAGGTGATCGTTTGCCAGGAAATCCTGCAAATGCTGAACCTGCGCTCCTTTACCCCACAAGTCACCGCCTGCCCCGGCTGCGGCCGCACCACCAGCACGGTGTTCCAATCATTGGCGGAAAAGATCCAAGGGTACCTGCGCGACCAAATGCCGGTCTGGAAGACCCAGTATGCCGGCGTGGAAAGCATGCAGGTGGCCGTGATGGGCTGCATCGTCAACGGCCCCGGCGAAAGCAAGCACGCCAATATCGGCATCAGCCTCCCCGGCACGGGCGAACAGCCCACCGCCCCGGTTTTCATCGACGGCGAAAAGCACAGCACCCTGCGCGGCGAGAACATTGCCGAGCAGTTCCAGGGCCTGGTGGAAAACTACGTCAAAACCCGCTACAGCCGTCATTCAACGGATCAGGCGGCGGAGTAGCCTTTATATAAAGGGCACGCGCTTCTCTACGCCTTTACCCCTCCCCTAACCCCTCCCTCAAGGGGAGGGGAATAGCGGGGCGATATGCGCCAACCCAGTCCCCCTCCCCCTGAGGGAGGGGTTAGGGGAGGGGTAAGCCACAAAGACAGACATCAAAAAATTCTTCCCTTGATCGCCGATCCCTGATACCTGATCCCTGTTTTCTGAATCGGAGTTCTCTATGCCCTACGTCGTCACGGAAGCCTGCATCAAGTGCAAATATATGGACTGCGTGGAAGTATGTCCGGTGGACTGCTTCTATGAAGGCGAGAATATGCTCGTTATCAATCCCGATGAGTGCATTGATTGCGGCGTTTGCGAGCCGGAATGCCCCGCCGAGGCCATTATCCCCGACACCGACGGCCGCGCCGAAGCCTGGCTGGGCGTCAACCGCGAATACGCCGCCACCTGGCCCAATATTTCCCGCAAAAAGCCTACCCCCGCCGATGCGGATGCCTGGAAGGGCGTTGAGGGAAAGTTTGAAAAACATTTCAGCCCCAATCCCGGCGGAAAAGACGCGGCGTAGCATATAACACATTGATATAAAATACTTTAATGGCCCTTACCGCTTCATGACATAACAATAATTCATGAAAGCAATAGGTCACTGTCTTTTTGCCGATATTTCGTATATAGTCCCTTCATACGCTTTGCAGCTAAAGGCTGCTTGGGCGTCTCTAATATCTCATCGGCAGCTATATTGGCCTGGGTGAGTTAAGCCTAGTGGAGGGATTCTTGACAGCAGCGAAAAAGAAGGCCGCTATTGCGCCGGCCCGGAACGTACAGAAGAAAGTGCAAAAAGTTCAAAAGGCACCGGAGCCCAAAAAGGCAGCTGAGCTTAAGAAAGTGGATGGGCTGAAAAAAGCGGCTGAACCCAAAAAGGTGGCCGAGCCCAAAAAGGTCGTGGCGCAAAAGGTAGCGCCGCAATTGAAAGCGCCGCCGCAGCCGAAAGAGCCGGAACCCAAATATGATTTCGAGGCCGGGGACTTCGTGGTTTACCCCGCCCATGGCGTCGGCCGCGTGGAGCGGATTGAAAAGCATGTGATCGCCGGTCAGGAAGTGGTGCTTTACGCCATCTTCTTTGACAAGGAACGCATGATGCTAAAGGTGCCGGTGGGCAAGGCCAAAAATGCCGGCCTGCGCAAGCTGTCTTCCAAGGACCGCATCAAGGTGGCCCTGGATACCCTGCAAGGCCGCTCGCGCATCCGCCGCGCCATGTGGAGCCGCCGCGCCCAAGAGTATGAGGCGAAGATCAATTCCGGCGACCCGGTTTCCATCGCCGAAGTCGTCCGCGACCTCTACCGCGGCGCCGACCAGCCCGACCAATCCTACAGCGAACGCCAAATCTACCAGTCAGCGCTTGAACGCCTGGCGCGCGAATTGGCCGCCGTGGAAAAGATCGAGGAAACCGCCGCGACGGAACGGTTGGAAGCGGTGTTGGGGAAGATTGCGGCGTAAGGACGCCTGCTTGCCGGTAAATAAAAAGGCCGCCCGTGTTATGCGGGCGGCTTTTTTGTTTTTGATAGAGAGGGGATCTCTACGCCTCTGCCCCCTCCCCTAACCCCTCCCTCGAGGGGAGGGGAATCAGGTTGGCACATGCGCTATCGGTGTTCCCCTCCCCCCGAGGGAGGGGTTAGGGGAGGGGGCAGAGGCGTAGAGATGATACATTTCGTATCCAGAGACATTCAATTTATGAGCCGCGTAAAAAGTGTATCCCTATGCATTAAATCTAATATATCTTGACACACTTCCTGCTCTCTGGTTATATCGCCGCCAACTAAAACCTTCGGAGGAGCAATATGCCAAACGTTCGGAATCTCGTATTAAAGTTCGCCCTTACGGCAAATTTTCTTGGCTGTGCAGCCGCGCCGCTTAAGACTGGCGAAATTCCTCCGCATGTCGCATTGACTCAACAAGACCAGGCCAACCTCCGTCGTATGAATAGATGCTTCGATAAAGCGGGCGTTCCCATGGATCTCGATATGTATCGATTTGCCGATGGTTCCGCAGCCGTTACCGGCCTAAGACGCATAGAAACGTCCAATCAAGCTATTCAGGATGACCTTCTTTGTGTTAACTGGGAAAGGGGCGATAAGTGCTTTGTCGGCGCAGTTTTATGGGACAGAGCCACAGGGAATATTTTTGAGACCACTGTTTCTGGACTCGTTTTAAAAGCCAGTTATTGTATCGAAAGACCGGTTGTCGCTGATGGAAAAGTAGATGGCATAAAATTTGCCGTACGTCAGGCTCCTTAATCTCCCGCTAACAACGAAGAATCCGCCTTGCAGCCCGAGGCAGGTTTTTATTTTTGAAGAAATGCCTTCTCTCTACCTCCCCTCCCTTCTCCACCCCAACATCATCCCCCCAATCACCACCGCCAGCACCAGCGCCGCCGGCAACAGCGGCACTTCATTCACCCCCGTCACCGTATAATCCCCATTCGCCCGCAGGCCCAGCCAGGCGGGGCCGGATTGGTCGCGCGTTGGGTTGGTGCGGTGGATATCGACGCCGTCTTCATGATCCACTATCCAGAAAATCCCGCCGCCGGTGGCTTCGGCCACGGAGGCGAGCTTATCCTCCGTCGTACGCATATCCTGCAGCTCCGGCGGGTTGAGCGCGCCGACCACGGCGAGGGCCGTGCGTTCGCCATCCGTGAAGCGGTAAATGCCGGGCGCATCGGCCACCACACTGGCGCTGTCCAATCCCGGCTTGCTTTCCGCCAGCGCCAATGTTTGTGTTTCGCCCGCCGGGTTGGTCATCGTCACAGTGCGCGTGTCCGGCTTCAGGCTGCGGCGCTCAACGGTGATGCGCTTGCCGTCGGCATGGGCGCGCAAATCATTTTCCTCCAGCTCCGGCTCTTTCATCAGCCAGTGCGCCAGACGCCGCAGCAATTCCGCCTGCGGGCCTCCGCCCTCAAAGCCGCGCGACCATAGCCAGATTTGGTCACTCAGCAACTGCGCCACGCGACCCTGGCCATAATGGCGGAGCATCAGCAGCGGCTTGTCATTCACGCCCGACATCACAATATCGCCGTCCACCGGCATCACGCCCGCCTGCCGGAACCAGCGGCCCCAATGCGGCTCGCCGGTTGCCACATCGCCGCTAAGGCCCGCCGTCACCGGATGGCGGCGGCCCAGCGCCGTCACATGCGGACGGAAACCTTGCTCGATAATGTCGCCCGTCGGCTCCGTGGGCAGCACCGCGCCCAGCGGCGTATGCGCCAGGCTGAAAGGCGAGGCAAATCCCGGACCGCTTACCTCCAGCAACGCGCCGCCATGCTCAACATAAGACGCCACATTCTCCAGATAGTTGGTCGGCAGCACGCCACGGCGGCGGTAGCGGTCAAAAATAATCAGATCAAACTCATTGAGCTTGATTTCAAAAAGCTCACGAATGGGAAACGCGATCAGCGACAATTCCTTGACCGGCGTGGCGTCCTGCTTTTCAGGCGGCCGCAAAATGGTGAAATGCACGAGATCAACCGCCGGATCGGCTTTCAGCAAATTGCGCCATGTGCGCTCGCCCGCATGCGGTTCGCCGGAAACAAGCAACACGCGCAGCCTGTCTCGCACACCATTGATGATAAGAGCGGCGCGATTATTGGCCAGAGACAATTCCCCCGGCATTTCCGGCACGGAAAGCTCGACCACATTCTGCCCGCCATGCGTGACGGGGATTTCCACCGCAGTCTCACGGCCCACCGGCACATCCACAATCTGCGGCGGCTTGCCGTCTTGCGAGAAACTCAACGGCACCGCGCCCACCGCCGTACCCTCCGGCAAATCATCCACCCGCACCGTCAGCGTCACGCTTTTGCCGACAATGCCGTAGGGCGGCGCTTGCACGATGGTCAGACGGCGATCCTTCTCCGCATGTTCGCCTGACAGCAGCGTGTGAATGGGGCCGATATCAGAGACTTCCTTAAGATCGGCGGGCACATCATGCACCTGCCCATCGGTGAGCAAAATCGTGCCGGCGATGCGGCGCTTCGGAATATCGGCGATGGCATGGCCGAGCGCGTCGAAGAGGCGCGTCTCATCCACCTCTCCCGCCTCACTCCGCACCACACGGACATCGAGATCATCGAAAGTTTTCAACTTGTCCTGCAACTGCGCCAGCGCCGTTTCGGTGCGGGTCTGGCGCTCGCCAATTGATTGGCTCGGCGATTGATCCACCACAATCACCGCCACATCCTTGATGGGCGCGCGCTGTTCGTGCACCAGTGAGGGATTCAGCAAAGCCGCCGCCAGCATCGCCATGGCAACGCACCGCCACAGCGTGCCGCGCGCGCGCCGCCATAAGGCAAGCATCAATCCCGCCGCCGTCAACGCAAACAGCGGCGCCAACACGCCCCAGGGCAAGAGCGGCGACAAAGCAAGATTTGTGACGGCGCTATCGATCATTGTCCAAGCCGCTCCAGAATGGCGGGCACATGCACCTGGTCGGACTTGTAATTGCCGGTGAGCGCGTACATCACCAGATTGACGCCGAAGCGATAGGCCATTTCGCGCTGCTGCTCTCCGCCCGGCACCACGGCATTTTCAGGGCGGCCCTGCATGTCAATTGCCCAGGCTCCGGCATAATCATTCGATCCGATAATGAC
>Ga0206872_10044_pt1 | contig 38369 bp, 34 predicted proteins | sample Alteio_BWOrgCont_34_FD_152906 | JGI IMG/M metagenome (GOLD analysis project Ga0206872, IMG submission 152906) | Enriched cells from forest soil in Barre Woods Harvard Forest LTER site, Petersham, Massachusetts, United States -... | ecosystem: Environmental > Terrestrial > Soil > Temperate forest >... | reverse complement strand
CGAACTATCCACAAGCTAGACAATATAAAGAAAAAACCATCCGAGTGACATTTTAAACCGAGGTGCCTACCGCATTGGCACAGTTATTGACAATGTTGGAAGTCATAAAGGGCAAACGGCAGCCGAACGCGGCTGCCGTTTGCCTTTTGTTGTCTGAAGTTCGTCTCACACCGACGCCGTCAGGGCATTGTCTGCGGTGTGCTCCTCGTTGAATACGGGGATCATCGCTCCGCGCAGCCAGGAAGACGGCGCGACCGCGCGCTCGGCCGCCGGTTGCGCGGCAAAGTTGATCCGCTCGCTTTCGATGACCAGCGGCCGCTTCTGCACCTGAGTGTGGATGGCACCGATGTATTCGCCCAGGATGCCGAGGAAGAACAGCTGCACCGACGAGAAGAAAAACAGGCTGATCAGCATGGGGGCCACGCCCACGCTGAGCCAATCCCAAAAGATGAGTTTCGCAATCAGGTAGCCAAACGCCGCGAGCAGGCTCAGTGCCGACATGCCAAAGCCGGCGACCGTGGCCAGGCGCAACGGCACCTTCGAATGATTCGTGATGCCCAGCATCGCCAGATCGTACAACGTGTAGAAATTGTTCTTGGTGATGCCGCGCATCCGCAAAGGCTGCTGATACGCAATCTTGCAGGCAGGAAAGCCGATGTCCGCAATCAGGCCGCGAAAGTACGGGTAGGGATCGTCGATTTTGCGGAGCACTTCCACCACCCGCTGGTCGAACAATCCAAAACCGGTCACATGCTGAGGCAGGTCGACATCCGCCAACCGTCGCACCACGTTGTAGTAAGCCGACCGCAAGGCGTAAAACAGGGGGCTTTCCTTGGAGCTCGTCTTCACGCCGAGGACGACCTTGTAGCCTTCTTCCCATTTCGCCAGGAATTGCGGGATCAGGGCGGGCGGGTCTTGCAAATCGGAAGCAAGCCCGACCACGGCGTCGCCCGTGGCCTGAAGCAGGGCGTGGTAGGGCGAGCGGATCTGCCCAAAATTGCGTGCGTTTACGATGATCTTGACGTTGGGATCCGCCGCCGCGATCTCCTTGAGCACACGGTCCGTGCCGTCGGTGGAGGCGTTGTCGATGAAGATGTGTTCATAAGTATATTGCCCAAGACCGGCGAAGACAGCCTTGATCTGCTCGTAGAGGGGACGAACATTTTCCTCCTCGTTGTAGCAGGGCGTCATCACGCTGATGAATTTGCGTTTGGCCTGCAGCGGGCCGGCCTCGTTGGCGCTCATCGGTGTTATTGTCTCCGCTTGGGGAGTCGTTGGAGAAATCGTCCTTCGATCACCCCAAGCATAGTTCACATCCTCACAAGCGGCGCGGCATACGACCGTTCGGACGATATCGTGGGTGGCACGCTCTGAGCGCAGCGAAGGGCGTGGAGTCCTTGCAGGAGTGGCACGCCCTTCGCTACGCTCAGAGCGTGCCACCCGATTCGCCACCTCTAGGCCAGCCGGCTGTGCCTTCCTTTGGCCGCTCCGTGTTTCGCTGCATTTCGGCCCGTCTCCATTTTTTGTGACATACACTAGTAACAACTGGAAGTCGCCGGGCCCGACTCGGCCAGGAATCCCCTCCTGATCTCCTTTGCGAGTTTCTCCCCATGAAGCTCTCCGACTACGTCGTCCAATTCATTGCCCGGACTGGCGCCAAGCACGTCTTCATGCTTCCCGGCGGCGGCGCCATGCATTTGAACGACTCCCTGGGCCGATCAAAAGAAGTCCAATACGTCTGCAATCTCCACGAACAAGCCAGCTCGATCGCCGCCGAGGCCTATGCCCGCGTGACCGGCAACCTGGGCGTGTGCATGGTGACCACCGGCCCAGGTGGGACCAATGCGATCACCGGGGTGGCCGGCGCCTGGCTTGAGTCCACGCCCTGTCTTTTCATCTCCGGTCAGGTCAAGCGTGCTGACCTCAAGCGCGATCTGGGAGTACGCCAGCTCGGCGTTCAAGAAGTCGACATCGTCGAGATCGTCCGCTCCATCACCAAATATGCGGTGCTCGTGACCGAACCGGCCACCATTCGTTATCACCTGGAAAAGGCAGTGGCGCTAGCCCGACATGGGCGGCCTGGACCGGTTTGGGTCGATGTGCCGCTCGATGTGCAGGCCGCAACGATTGACGAAGCCGCGATGCGCGGATTCGATCCGCGCGAGCTGCCCCCGGTGGGTGCGGCCCCGGAATCGCTGCGGCAACTAGCACTGCGGACCATCGAATTGCTAAACGCGGCCGAACGGCCGGTACTACTGGTCGGCAACGGCGTGCATGACGCCCATGGGGAGGCCGAGCTTCGCGCCTTGATCGAGCGGCTAGGAATTCCCGTTTTGCGCACCTGGATCGGAGCGGACCTTCTGCCCGACGATCATCCCCTTTGCTTCGGCAAACCAGGTGTGGTGGCCGCCCGCGGCGCGAATTTCACGCTGCAAAACGCGGATTTCGTTCTTTCGCTTGGCGCGCGGTTGGACTTCGCCGTGACCGGCTACGACCAGTCCCAGTTTGCCCGCGGCGCCCGCAAGGTTGTCGTCGACGTCGATCAAACCGAGCTCTCAAAACTCGACAAATTGAAAATCGACCTGCCCGTCTGCGCGGACGCCAAGGCGTTTCTGGCAGAACTCGAGCGCGCCTTGCCCGCCCTGCGAATGCGGTCCCGTGAGCAATGGCTCGACCGTTGCCGGGACTGGAAATCGCGTTATCCCGTCGTCCGCCCGGAGTACTGGGAACCGGCCGACCTCATCAACACCTACCAATTCACTTCGGTCCTATCCGATGAGATGGCGGATGACGAATTGATTATTCCGGGCAGCTCCGGAGCCGCGCTCGATACCTTTTGGCTGGCTCTTCGCCTGAAAGGACGCCAGCGGGCCGTCGCGACGGGAGGTCTGGGCGCCATGGGATATGGCTTACCCGCCGCCGTGGGTGGAGCCGTGGCGGCAGCAGGAAAACGAGTCGTATCCGTGGATGGGGACGGCGGTTTCCAACTGAACATTCAAGAGTTGGCCACAGTGGCCCGACTGAAGCTCCCTATCAAATTCTTCATCCTGAACAACAACGGCTTCGCTTCGATTCGGGCGTCGCAGCGCAACTACTTCAAATCCTGGATGGCCAGCGACCCCCAAACGGGACTGGCTTTGCCCGACACACTGCGAGTGGCCGAAGCGTACGGCATCCCCGCCGTGCGAGTATCCGATCCCGAAACTCTACGGGAACGCATGGCGGAAGTGTTGGCCCGGCCTGGTCCCGTGGTGTGTGAAGTGATGATCCACCCGGACCAGACGATTGGTCCACGCGTGTCCTCGGCAGTGCGTGCCGATGGGTCCATGGTATCACGGCCCCTGGAAGACCTTTGGCCCTTCCTGGATCGGGACGAATTCCGCGCAAACATGATCATCGAACCGCTGCCCGATTGAAGTGAGGTTCCTCGTGGCACGCATCGGAATTATGCAGGGGCGCCTCCTGCCTCCCGTCGGCAATCGCATCCAGGCGTTTCCCACTGCGCGCTGGGCCGACGAACTCCCGTTGGCGGCGATCGTGCCGCTGGATGCCATCGAATGGATATACGAGGTGCAAGGCGTCGACGACAACCCCGTGAGTACCAGCAGGGGTGTAGCTTACCTCCGTGCTCTAAACGACGGCCCGGGTGTTGGCGTTCGTTCCCTGTGCGCGGACTATTTCATGGATCGGCCGTTAGTCCGCGTGACCAGTGACGAGCGCCGCGAAAGAGAATGCGTGTTAAGCTGGTTGGTGACGCAGTGCGCCCTGGCGGGAATCGAGCGTATTGTACTGCCGTTTGTGGACGTCTCCCGGATCGCCAATGCCGAGGATTTCAACGCGGTGGTAGGTATCTTGCGCAACATCCTCCCCAATCTGGAGCGCAGCGGCGTCGAAATTCACCTGGAAACGGATTTACCGCCTGACGACTTCGCTCGATTATTGGCAGCCGTAGCTCACAACAACGTTCGCGTCAACTACGATTCGGGCAACAGTGCGTCGCTAGGCTATGACCCCAGGGCCGAGTTTGCCGCTTATGGAGCTGCCGTCGGAAGCATCCATATCAAGGATAGGGTGCGCGGCGGAGGCACGGTTCCGCTAGGACAAGGAAACGCCGATTTCCGCTCCCTTTTTGGGGAACTCCGGCGAACGGGCTACACCGGCGACTTTGTTTTGCAGGTCGCGCGTGGCGTTTCCGGCGAGGAAGTTGAGTGGGCCCGACAAAACCTGAACTTCTTGCAGCGATGTCTGAGCCAAGCGTCCGAGGAGTAATTGGGCTCTCGCATTGATTACGCCAAGAGTGAAGCAAAAGCTGCCATGAAAGTATTATTCGTAGGACTGGGTGGGATCGGTCAGCGGCATGCGCGTAATCTCCGCGCGCTTCTTCAGGATGGTGTCGCAATCCACGCCTATCGCGCCCGGCGTTTGACGCAGACACTGACCGACCAGCTGGAAATCGAGCCGCAAGTCAATCTGGAAGAAAAATACAACGTCATCGTGCATCGCGACCTGGACGAGGCATTGGCTGTTGGGCCTCAAGCCGTTTTCATTTGCAACCCAAGCAGTCTGCACATGCCGGTCGCCCTGAAGGCTGCAGCAGCGGGCTGTCATCTGTTTGTAGAAAAACCCCTCTCTCATAACCTCGAACACACAGACGAGCTCGTCAACCTGGTCCGCGACAAACACCTGGTGGGCCTGGTCGCCTACCAACTAAGGTTCCACCCCTGCGTCGTCCGATTGCGTGCGATTGTCGAAGAGGGGCTAATCGGGCGCGTCCTGGCTGCTCGGGTCGAGGTGGGGGAATACCTACCCGGCTGGCACCGCTATGAAGACTATCGTCAGATGTACGCTTCGCGCGCCGATTTGGGCGGCGGCGTGATCCTTTCTCAGATCCACGAATTCGACTATCTCTATTGGCTGTTTGGTTTGCCGCGGCGCGTATTCACTATTGGCGGCCACTTTAGTAGCCTCGACATCGACGTCGAGGACGTTGCCAGCAGCGTGATGGAGTTCAACTACCAGGGTCGGCCAGTGGCCGTGCAGATCCATCAGGACTATGTCCAACGCCCGCCCTCACGTGGCACGATGGTCCTGGGCGACTCCGGCAAGGTCGTCGTCGATTTCCGCGGATTGTCGCTGACGAGGTATGATGATACCGGGGCCGTCGCTGAGCACCAGGACTACAGTGGCCTGCAACGCAACCAATTGTTTCTGGACGAAATGGCCCACTTTCTGGCATGCCTCCGCGGGGAAGCCGCCCCGATTGTTAGCATCGCGGACGGTGCCCAGAGTCTTCGCATGGCCTTGGCTGCTCGGCAGTCGATCGATACCGGCAAGGTCGTGGAGTTGACGCCATGAGTGACAACATCTCAACGTCCGACGTGCGTGCGGTGTTCGACCTTGCCGACCGCGTAGCCGTGATCACGGGTGGAGGCGGCTTGCTAGGGCAGCGGCACGCCGAGGCCATCGCCGCCTATGGGGGCATTCCGGTGCTGGTCGACATCGCCGTCGATCGCCCACACCTGCGACCGGATGCCGTCATGAACCGGTTCGGCCAACGGGCGCGAGCACTCCAGGCCGACATCACTCGACCGGAGGCGGTTTGCGATTTGAAAGACCGGGTGCTCGAACTGTACGGCCGCGTCGACATCCTCATTAATAACGCCGCCAACAATCCCAAGATGGAACCGAGCGGCGCCGTCGAGTTTTCCCGCCTGGAGAGCTTTCCCATCGCCCAGTGGGACGCGGACCTGGCGGTGGGCCTGACCGGCGCATTCCTTTGCAGCCAGTCCTTCGGCACGGAAATGGCCCGCCGGGGCCAAGGGGTCATACTCAACATCGCATCGGACCTGGCGGTGATCGCCCCGGATCAACGGATCTATCGTCAGGAGCATCTGAGTGAGGACCGGCAGCCAGTCAAGCCGGTGACCTACTCCGTGGTAAAAACCGCGTTGATCGGTTTGACGCGTTACCTTGCTACCTACTGGGCCGACAAGGGCGTGCGCGTCAATGCCCTATCGCCGGGCGGCGTATTCAACGACCAACCGGAGGCGTTTGTGCGTCGACTCAGTCAGCTTATCCCAGTCGGACGCATGGCCCGCATCGATGAGTATCAGGGTGCCGTGGTGTTCCTGTGTTCCGACGCTTCGTCCTATATGACCGGTACCAACTTGGTCATGGACGGCGGTCGCAGTTGTTGGTAATTTTGCCCGCCTACGGGAAAAGTAAGCCATGTCCCATCCGATTCATGACGACTTACGCGATAGCCTGTTGCAGCTCCTTGGCGAGCCGCTCGAACATGCGCGGGAGCGGGAACGCACGGAGTGCGACCGGCTTCTGGGGTCCGACGGGCGGCAATTGATCCTATTTGGAGCCGGCAATCTGGGCCGGCAAGCGCTCGCGGCACTTCGCCAAAGTGGCAGCGAGCCGCTTGCCTTCATGGACAACAACCAAGCACTGTGGCATCGCCAGGTGGATGGGCTTACGGTCTATGGCCCAGCGGAGGCCGCGCGCAAGTTCGACGGCACCAAGATAGGCGTCCTGACCACGATCTGGTGCGGTGAGGCAACCGATCGTATGGCCGACCGGGTCAATCCCGTGCGCGCCCTTGGCTTCCGCCATCTCGCACTGTTTGGGCACCTGGCCTGGAAACACCCGGATAGGTTCCTTCCCCACTACAGCCTGGACCTACCTAGTCGGGCGCTAGCCGAGGCCAAGCGTATTGTCCAGGCATTCGATCTGTTTCAAGAACGGCGGTCGCGGGAGATCTTTTTAGCGCATGTCCGTTGGCGTCTGCACCTGGACTATGACATCCTGCCCACGCTGGCCGAGGACACCATCTATTTCAATGAACGACTGGTGCGGCCAGTGGCCGACGAGTTTCTCATCGATGGCGGTGCGTTCACTGGGGATACGATCGACAGTTTCCTGGAGAGTTTTGGCCGGCAAGGGTTTCGCCGAATCCTCTCTTTCGAACCGGATCCAAAGAATTATGTCACGCTGACGGACCACGTTCGCAGCTTGCCGCCGAGTATCGGCTCTAGGATCACGCCTCTGGCCTACGCCCTCGGAGAGCAGTCCAGCACCGTTCATGTCGAATCGTCGGGCGGCCCTTCGTCTCGAGTGGGAGTAGGCGATCACGAGGTCCCGTGCCGGATGATCGACGAATTCACAGAAGGCGGTGCGGCGCCGACATTCATTAAACTGGACATCGAAGGCTACGAACCCAAGGCCCTGGCCGGCGCGACCAATACCTTGCGGACGGCGCGGCCGGTTGTTTCGGCCTGCGTCTACCACGTGCAAAATCACCTTTGGGAGATCGCCCTTCAACTTGAACAGTCGACGCCCGATTATCAGTACTACCTGGTGCCACACCTTGCAGACGGTTGGGACCTCGTTCTTTACGCCATACCGTCCAATCGGCTTGCCGCTGCTAATTGACCAAGATTCTGGCGTTAGCGATGCTTGAGGTGCATATCGAGGAAGTCGAGAGTCGCACTTTCGTAGCGGCGAAAGTCCTCGGGGCCCCAGGTCTCACCGTGCCCCACTCCCTCCAGCGTTTCCAACCGGGAAACTGCACCGACGCTACGCAGGGCGGCCTCCAAACTCTCGGCCTGTTGGTAGGGGACGATAACGTCGTTCGTACCGTGAATGGTTAAGATGGGTGGCGCACCTTTGTGCACATAATGGAGCGGTGACGCCGTGCGGTAAGCCTGTGGAAGCTTATCTCGATCACCGCCCAGCAAGTCCTTTAGCACGTTTTCCAGGGCTTCACTCCAGTTTTTCTGGGTCAAATCCGTGGGCCCGTAGACGTTGACCACAACGCAAACTTGACTGGAACATTCGGCATGACCTCCGCTGCCCTCCAAGCCATCGGCGGGGCTTGTGAGTCCTAGAAGCAACGCCAAGTGCGCGCCCGACGAGAGGCCAACGGCTCCAATGCGCTCGCCATCAAGATGGTAGCGATTCGCATTGGCACGAAGCCAGCGTACCGCGCATTTTGCGTCTTCGATCTGAGCCGGGAATTTGTATTGCGGTGCAAAGCGATAACCCACAGTGGCTGCCACATACCCTTCTCCAGCCAACCACCGCGCGGTGTCCCGCAGATCGTTTTTGGATCCTTGTTGCCACCCGCCGCCATGCAGGATCACGACCGCTGGCAAGGGGCCCGCATTGTTGAGCGGCGTGAAAAGATCGAGCTTGAGGTCCTGGTCGCCGCCCTTGCCGTACACGACATCGAGCTCTTCGGCTACCAGCTGCACCTGGGCCGGCTGAGTGGGATGCCCCCGGTATGCCAGGTAGGCGAGGACTAGCACCGCAATCAGGGGAAGCAAAACGCATAGACTCTTTGTCATTGTCGCCGCCCTCGCGATGTGGATCATGCGACGCAAGTCTAACATTGGATTGCCCACTCGGCCCAATTGTGGCAACGCCTCATTTTTTCCCGCCCGGCCGGATAATTGGCCCGTCCTCAACTTTTTTTCCGCCTCCTCGAAAAACGAAAGCTAGACTCGCTTAGAACCCCTTTGCCGGCACGGCCCGAAGGGTGCTTCGCACAAAGGGGTCTGACCCCTTTTCGGATAGGCTCTAAGAACCTCAAACGTGGTCCTGGCAACGCGCAACCGAGGAGTGAGACACAATGGCCGAAGTCAAGCTGGGCAACACCCTTGTGGGAGACGGGCATCCATGCTATGTCGTCGCCGAAATCGGCATCAACCACAATGGGGACATGGACATTGCGAAGCTCCTGATCAATGTCGCGGTCGCGGCGGGTTGCAAGACCGTCAAGTTTCAGAAACGCACGATTGAGATCGTATATTCGGCCGAGGAGCTAGCCCGGCCGCGAGAGAGCCCATTTGGCGACACCAACGGCGCCCTCAAGCAGGCCCTGGAATTCGGCCTTAAGAAGTATCGTGAAATCGATCGCTATTGCGCCGAATTGAAGATTCCATGGATCGCATCGTGCTGGGACGAACCCTCGGTGGATTTCATCGCCCAGTTTGACGTGCCGTTTTTCAAAATCGCATCGGCTTGCTTGACCGACGACAATCTCCTGAAGCATACGCGCAGCGTCGGTCGTCCTATCGTGTTGGCTACCGGCATGAGCTCCCTGGCCCAAGTCGACCACGCGGTGGAGGTGCTTGGCACCAACGACCTCATCCTCCTGCACACGGTCAGCACCTATCCCGCCCAGTACGACGAACTCAACCTTCGTGCTATCCCGATGATGCGGGAGCGCTACGGAGTTCCTGTTGGCTATTCGGGCCATGAAACAGGTATTCCCACATCAACCGCGGCCGTGGTGCTAGGCGCCTGCATGGTCGAACGGCACATCACGCTGGACCGGGCCATGTGGGGTTCCGATCAAGCTGCCTCGCTGGAGCCTAACGGCATCAATCGCCTGATCCGCGACATCCGACTCGTGGAATGTGCTCTGGGCGACGGCGCGAAAGCCGTTCACCCGCGCGAGGTTCCGATCATCAAAAAACTTCGTCGCGTGGGGACCTAAGGTGCAGGCCATCAAAGCAGTCGCCCTCGACGTCGATGGTGTCCTCACCGACGGCACCTTTTGGTGGGGGCCAGAAGGGGCTGAATTCAAGCGATTTTCGTTTGCTGACGTCATGGGCATCTCCCTGGCCCGAAAGGCGGGAATTCGGTTTGCGCTGATTTCGGGCGAGGAAAGCCAACTCGTGGACCGCTTCGCCCGGAAAATGGGGATCGCCCACGTATTCAAGGGTTGCAAGGACAAAGGCGCAGCTCTTCGAGCGTTTGCTGCAGAGGCACACCTTGAGCTTGGCGAGATTTGCTTCATGGGCGACGACGTGAATGACTTGCCGGCATTGCGCATCGCCGGCTTGTCTGCCGCGCCAGCAAACGCGGTTCTCGCAGTCAAACGCGTCGTCGCGCGGCTGACTGAAAAATCCGGGGGCAACGGCGCGGTTCGCGAATTGATCGACGGCCTCCTTGCCGAGTCAAACCCGAGCGGCCAGTGAGCGGTTGGCCCACCGCAAAAGAGTTCCTATGGGCGAGCCTCAAAAAACGCGAGGGGACCACATCCCGACCCTCGACGGGCTCCGCGGACTCGCACTCCTCATGGTTGTTATTCACCACTCGGTTTTTGCGCGACCTACGGTTTTGTGGCCCAATCTAGCTGGCCGGCTCTACTTCACTGTCGCCGCAATGGGCTGGGCAGGCGTAGACCTCTTTTTCGTACTTTCCGGATTCCTGATAACTGGCATTCTGTTAGACTCCAAGGAAGGGCCCCATTATTTCCGCAATTTTTATGTGCGGCGCACGTTGCGGATCTTTCCCTTGTACTATGGCGTTCTCATCCTGATCTTTGGTTTAGGCCCCCTACTGCTGCCCCCCGAAGCGGTCGCCGATGACAGTTCCGCCTGGCTGTGGGTCTATGGGACCAACATTGGCCAGGCTCTCAAGGGCGGCTACCTTTTCCCGTCTCGCTGGTTTGAAATCAACCACTTCTGGTCTCTGGCGGTCGAAGAGCAGTTTTATCTGGTCTGGCCGCTGGTCGTTTACTTTCTCGGACGGCAAGGCCTTCGCCGCGCTTGCATAGGCTGCATGATAGGTGCCATCCTGTTGCGATTCGGCCTTGCCATTTCCGGGGCTAGCCATCAAGCGGTTTTCTACTTGCCGTTGTGCCGGGTAGACACGCTTGCCGCAGGCGCCTGGCTTGCCATCGCTGTACGAAGCGACGGCGGAGTCGCCGCCCTGGTGCGGCCCGCTCGTTGGACGGCGCTCGTTGCCGGTGGGGTTTTGCTTTGTGTCGTGGTGGGTGTATTTCAAGGCCGGTCTGAATGGGTTACCAGTCTGTTCATGCAGACCATTGGGTTATCGCTCCTGTGGGCATTCTTTGGAGCCATTCTTGCGATGGTTTTGCCTGGCGGCAGCCCCTGCCTGGCCACCAGCCTATGCAGGCTAAGTGCATTGCAATGGGTGAGCAAGTACAGCTATGGGGCGTATGTCTTCCACGTGCTTTGTTATCCGATCTTGCTACCGTTGGTGATTCGCAATGCCGGCACGGATGACGTTTTTCAGCTCACCCTGTTGTACCTGGTGGCAATGTCCGGTTTTGCCATATCGCTTGCTTGGGTGTCTTGGAATTTTTTCGAACAGCCAATTCTCAGGCTCAAGCACTTTTTCCCGATGGGTTAACACCGAAGTCAGTAGGCTCAAGCGCTGCTAGGTGCCACTTCACCGTGCGGGCAATGGCGTCTTTCAGCTGAATCCGCACTCGTAACCCTAACTCGTTTTCGGCGCGGTGAATCGCTGGAACATACCGGTCGGCGGCGCGACCCGGCTCGGCGGCGCGAGCGACCCTTACATCAACACTGAAGTGGTCGCCCACACATCGGGCCAACTCACCGATCGTTAGTGCGCAATCGGAGCCTACGTTATACGGCCGGCAGCTTTGGCCACGAAACAGGATCGTCAACAACCAGATTGCGAGGTCAGCGGCATGGAGGTAAGAGCGATAGGGAGTGCCGTCGCCCCCTACTTGGACGGACCTACCCTCCAGACCATCGCGCAGAAAATTGCCGATTGCGAAGTGCGCGTCCAAAGGAAGGTGGGGGCCCACAAATGCGAAGCAGCGTGCAATTTTCACTGGTAAGCCTTGCTCACTGTGGAATGCAGCCGCCAGATATTCTGCGACGCGTTTTCCCTCGGCGTAAGCCGATCGCACGTCAAGAGTGTCCGGCGACCCTGTCCACTCTTCGGGAATATGCGTCAATTCAGACGGTTGGCGACCATAAACACCGCCGGAACTGGTCAGCAACACCTTGGGTGCCCCCGACTGACAGGCGAACTCCAGCGTACGCCGCGTGCCCGATAGGATGGTATCCAACAGCACTAGTTGTGAGGTAGCGTCTGCGCGCGACGTAGTGTCCGTGGCTGCGTGAATGATGTGGGTGAAGTGGCCGTTGGGAAACGTGAAGGATCGCACATCGCCCTCGTGCAATCCGATGTCGCTGCGTCGCGCCACGTGTGGGGCTTTTCGGGCGAAAGCGGCGGCGTCGCGCGTCAGCACCACAGCGTCCGCACCCAGCGATAAGCGGTCGTTTGCCCACGCAAAAGACTCAAGCAGCCAACAACCGAAAAAGCCGGTCCCGCCTGTGATGAATAGTCTGCCGCCTCGTAGGTCGTCCCACAACGGGCCGGTGTGGGCGAGCACGTGGTCCAGGTCATCGGCCAAGAGGTTAGTCACGCCGGCAACTCTTGCAAAAGTCATGCATGACGGTGAGCACGTAATCAAACATCGCGCCGGTCAAACCAGGGTAAACGCCAATCCAAAAGACGTTGGATGCCACGAAATCCGAGTTTTTCAGATCGCCCACGACGCGATAGGTTACGCCCTGGTAAGCGGGCTGCCGGGTGAGGTTTCCCGCAAACAACAGTCGAGTAGCGATCCGACGGCTTTCAAGGTGGCGGACCAACTCGTCCCGATTGAAAGGACTTTCTGAGCGAATTGCGAGGGGAAACCCAAACCAACTAGGTTCCGATCCACGCGTGGCGCGCGGCAGGATAAAGAACTCTTCAAGGTCACGCATGCCGTCGTGCAACAACTGGAAATTGCGGCGTCGGCTCGCGATGAACTCAGACAACTTGTCGAGTTGGGCGACACCGACGGCAGCTTGCATCTCCGTCGCCTTGAGGTTGTAGCCAACGTGGGAGTAGGTGTACTTGTGGTCATAGCCGGGCGGCAAGGTGCCGTGCTGACAATCGAAGCGCTTGCCGCAGGTGTTGTCCTTGCCGGGCGCGCACCAGCAGTCCCGCCCCCAGTCTCGAATCGACTCTGCGGCTTTCTTGAGCAGCGGCCGGTCCGTCATCACCGCGCCGCCTTCACCCATGGTAATGTGGTGTGCTGGATAGAAGCTGCAGGTCGCCAGGTCGCCAAACGTTCCGACCGGCGTGTCATGATAAGTTGCACCTAACGCGTCGCAACAGTCCTCCACGAGCCACAGATGGTGTTTGCGACAAAAAGCAGTGACGGCGTCGAGGTCGAATGGATTGCCCAGCGCGTGCGCGAGGACAACTGCCCGCGTTCGCTTGCTCAGCGCAGCATCGAGTTGGGTCACATCCACGTTATAAGTCGGGGCCGTCACATCCAGGAACACCGGCACCAAGCCATTTTGCACGATCGGGTTGACTGTCGTTGGGAAACCGGCTGCTACCGTGATCACTTCGTCGCCGGGAACCAATCGGCGCTCGCCGGCCAACGGCGAAGTCAAGCTGGAGACGGCGACCAGGTTGGCGGATGACCCGGAGTTGACCAACAAGGAAAAACGAGTGCCGAACACGCGAGCAAAGTCGCGCTCGAAGCGGTCGGCATAACGTCCGGTTGTGAGCCAGAAGTCCAGCGACGAGTCGACCAGCGCCCGCACTTCGAGCTCATCGAAGACCCGGCCGGCCACGGGCACGGGTGATTGCCCAGGCAGGAATGCCCGGGCAGGGAAAGCGGCCCGGCTGTACTGCCCCACCAAGTCCAGGATTTGGGCCCGAAGGGCTTCTGCTCGATCACCCACGGGAGAAATACTCCTTGTACCAGTCAATGGTCTTGCGCAAGCCGGTATCGAGATCGTAACGCGGCGTCCAGTCGAGCATGCGTCGGGCCTTGGCTGCGCTCAAGTATTGGTGCCGAATCTCGTTGCTGGCTTCGTTACGAACTTCCGGTTCCAGGTTGCTGCCCAGCAGCCGCAGGATGTGCCGCACGAGTTGGTGCACGGTGATTTGCAGCTCGTTGGAAAAATTGAAAGCCTCGCCGGCCAACCTGCGGTCGCGCGCGAGGCGCTCGACGAGTAGCATGTAGGCCGCCGCCCCCTCCTCCGCGTAGAAGTAATCCCGCACCGACTGCCCGTCCGACCGGATCACGGGGCGCTGGCCGCGGAGAATGGAGCGAATCGTACCGGGCACGATGCGGTTCCAGTTCAGGTCACCGCCACCGTAAAAATTGCCGCACCGCGTCACCATCACGGGCAAGCCGAAGGTCACGGCATAGGTCTGGGCGATAAGGTCGGCGCAGCTCTTGCTAACGTCGTAAGGGTGTCGGCCCTGCAAGGGTGCGTCTTCCTCATAAGGCAACTTTTCCTGGTCGCCATAGGCCTTGTCCGAAGAAGCCACGACGATCTGTCTCACGGCAGGGCTTCGCCGACACGCTTCCAGGAGTGCCCAGGTGCCGCGGATATTGGCTTCGAAAGTAGAAACCGGATTGCGGTTGGCAATGCCCACAATTGTCTGGGCGGCCAGATGGATGACGCTTTGAATCTCATATTCGCCCAGGGCCCTTTCGAGTAAGGCCTGATCGCAGACATCGCCGCGCACCACGTCGACCCTTTCGAGCATGCCGCTGGCAACCGCTTCGCTCCGCGGCACCCAGTCGCGCATCAGGCAAACAACGTGTGCACCCGCGTCGAGTAGGCGACGGACGAGCCAGCCACCGACGAGGCCTGTGCCGCCCGTAACCAGGACGGGGTGGTCTTGCCAAAATCCATGGCTCATTCCCACACCCTCCACGGGGCTTTGCCGCTGGCCCACAGGTCGTTGAGGATCTTGTACTCGCGGTAGGTATCCATTGCGAAAAAGAAACCGGGGTGCCGGTATGCCATCAACTGGTTTTCCGCTGCCAATCGCTCTAACGGCTCCCTTTCCAGGATCGTTTCGTCCGCGTCGAGATAGTCGAAGACTTTGCGGTTGAACACGAAAAATCCCGCATTGGCCCAGTTATCCATCTGCGGCTTTTCACTGAAACGCGTAACCGTGCCGTCGTCTGCGACGTCGAGCATGCCGTACCGCGACGTGGGGCAGACCGTTGTGACGGTGGCGATGCGACGATGAGCGTTGTGGAAATTCAACAGGGCACGGACGTCGACATCCGCTACACCATCGCCGTAGGTCACCATAAAGGTCTCGGCATCGAGGTAGCGCTTAACTCGACGAACGCGGCCGCCAGTCATGGTGTCCTGGCCAGTATCGGCCAAGGTCACTCGAAAGTCCTGCTCGCGGTGCGCGCCGTTGTAGGCGATTTGATGAAGCTGTCCGAGGCTCACGGTGAAGTCATTATTCATGGCTTCGTAGTTGAGGAAATACTCCTTGATCATGGTGCCGCGGTAGCCGAGACACATGATGAAATCGCGAAAGCCGTGATGCGCAAAGAGCTTCATGATGTGCCAAAGTATCGGGCGCCCGCCGACATCCACGAGGGGCTTGGGCCGATATTCGGTTTCTTCGCGCAAACGGGTGCCTAGACCCCCACAGAGAATGACCACCTTCATAAGCCCAATCCTCCGAATAGCGCCAATCGCCAGCTTTGCGCCCCTGCTGCGGTCCGCAAGCTAGGCAGGACCGGCGGCGGCGACGAGATCACGGTTCTTGTCATGCCCTTGCAAGCCGTGGGCTTCGGCATCCAGTGCTCGACGTCGGGACTGTTGGAAGCAAGCCAACACCAGGACGACGATAATGAATAAGGCCGTGGCTAGGCTACAGCCGGTGCCAATGACTAGTGAGCGGGGCATGTATTCCAGAACAAGGCGTCCTTGCGACCCCTTGGGAATGCGCACGGCAGGAAGCATCAAGTCAACCACTTCAACCGGAAGCGGCTTGCCGTCCAGTGTGGCGCGGTAGCCGGGAAACCACGGGCGGCTAAATACCAACATTCCTTCGCCTTCAGCACTGGCGCCTAGCTCTACTGCCACGGAATTGCGACGTTCCTCAACGCTTCGAATTTCGACAGGCGCGAAGTGTTCGTCCGGCGTACCAGGCGAGCCCGGCGCGCCCAGGACTAGGAGCGGCGCGGCGCCATCTGCCCGCTTGGTGATGCGCTCTTGGATTTCGTTACGGTCCCCAATCGTTTGGGTTACTTGCGCAGCGCGGACGTGAGCGCTCCGTTCACCGATCCGATGAAAGACCATGCCACCTTGGAGCGTGGCCACTTCACGCCATCCGTTGGCGAATAAAACGGGACGGTATTTCTCAAAACGCTCGGCCACTACGAGCCCGTCGACGCCGAGTAACTCCAGCAGGCCGTGCGGGCCGGTTTCGGCTGACAGGAGGCGCTCGATTCCTTCCTTCGAGGCGTAACCTTGCATCCGGAAGGGCAAGACCTGCTCCATTCCGGCCGGCCCCGTAGGGCTGTATCCCGTCACAAAATCGAGATTGGAATACATGGCCGTATTGCCGACGATTAATTCCGCGCCAGTCCCCTTTGACGGCTGAATCAGGCGGGTAGGATCGTTGTCCCAAAGATCCTCGCGGGTGAACAAACTCATGTAGCGGACAGATGGGTCGAGCGGTTCGGGCCGACGAATGGTTTCACCGATCTGCCAGGTTGCAATTTCAAGGAATGGCTCGCAGGTTACATAGGTGAGCCAGCAAGTCGCCAGCACCACCGCACTAGGAACCCACTTTCGCAGGAAAGAGCTGGCTCCAGCATGCTGTTCGACCTTGAGCCAGAGGTAGGCGACTGCCAGGAACGCCAGGCCCAAGCCAGACAACAATAACATCGGCCCCATTGCCAGCATCACAGCGCGGCACCAAACAACCAGGACCAAGAAGAAGCACCAGCGGCCCAGGCTTGGTTGGCCAATCACTGGGGCCGCAGCGGAATCAGAGGCTGCGATCGATCGCAACGCCGCGATGGTGTGGGCGGCCAGCATAGCCAAGGCCAGGAAGAAGAGCGGTAACCAACGCGAACTAATGCGAAAATTACCGAACGACGGCGAGACACACAAAAACAGTAGGAAAGCGCAAAGCCCGCATTCCCACCGTAAATTACGGAAGACGCCTGGGCCGTGGCGCAAAAGAGCAACCGCTAGGATGACTAGGGGTACCAAGCCGCCGGTAAGTTCGATTCCCATGTGGGGGCTGTCGTAGTAGACGCCCGAGTAGGAAATGAAGTGTGGAAACACCAGGTTGGGTAGGCTGTCCGGTGCGACCATCCAACTATCTGAGAAATAGACCTGGCCGCGCTGGCCGCGCGCCGTGTTTGCGATGAATTCGAGAAACATCATCCACGATGGCGCCGACAACCCCAGCCCAACAAGCCACGCAGCCACGAATGGCCACAGCGGCCGCAACTCCCGACGTTCAGCCCACGTCCGCAGCATGAGCCACGCGGTCACCATACCTGCCATCATGACCGTGAAATGCCACCCCGCGGCAATCACCAGGTAAAGAAAAATGCCAGGAAGTACAAAACGCGTCCGGCCGCGTCGTTCATCGCGCGCGCACTCCATGGCCCACCACGCCCAGGGTACCCAAGCGAAACTGAAAAGGCACACGCCCCAGTTGCGGGCAGCCCAGAAAATGATCCAGCCATTGAGCGACGCGATGAGGGCCACAAGCATGGCCAGATCGACGGCCAATCCTCGTTGACGTCCCAGGCGAAACGCGCCGGCCGCGAGGATTGCGAGATGAATGATCGAAAGCACAGCCGCTGTCAGGGGGAGTGATAAATCGAGGCTAAACGCCAGGAGAATGCTCAGTGTCAGGGACGGGGAAAAAACGCCGCTGGAGTATTCGCCACCGATACTTGCGCTTCGCCAGCTGCAGCGGCTCAGCAGCGGAACTTCGCCAGACCGCCAAGCGCGGTTCATTTCGCAGTAGCCCGGCAATGCTCCGATTTGGGTGTCGTCGATGAAGAAGAAACCGCGGTCGACCAGCAAGAGTGAAGCGCAGAAAAGGACGACCAAGCCGGCAGCGGCGACAGTGAGAGCCGTTTCGCGGACCAACGATGGGGCCGGCTGGATGCTGTTGATGTCAGCGGGCGGCTTGGGGGAGTTCATCCATCCAACCTTTTGTCATCAAATATCACCATGGCAAACGGCACGAGGGCGAGAAAGCACGGCGCATGGACCTTCCCAGCACTGGCAAAAAGCCCATTGGAGGTGCCCATGAAGCGACTTCGCGCCTTTGAACTTCTAAGCGAGTCTAGCTTTCCTTTTTCAGCCGGGCGGGAAAAAAGTTGAGGACGGGCCAATTTTTCCTGCCCGGCAAGAAGCGAAGGAATTATCAGTAGAAGACCGCGTTTGTGGCAAAACTCCGGTCGGAAGGGACGTGCCTTGAAAAAGGAGAGGTGAACCGATACAGTTCAGCAGTGAGGTCAGCAATCGCAGCGCGATTTCTGACTCGCAACCGGGGCGTGGCGCAGTTTGGCTAGCGCGCCTGAATGGGGTTCAGGAGGTCGGAGGTTCGAATCCTCTCGCCCCGACATCGCAAGGGCTGACGTAACAACAAGTTGCGTCGGCCCTTGTTTTTTCCCTTAGTGGAAATGTCAGGAAACTTGTCAGGAAACGCAAGCGGCCCGTAGAATGGGCTGTAGAGCAAGCCGAACGGCTTACCCGTGGCTTAACCGGGAGGCCTTGCTCATGCGTCCGTACAGTCCTTGGTATCGTCCTTGCCGTGATACATGGTTTGTTGAAATCGGCGGCAAACAGCAGTCGCTGGGCAAACACCCAGACGATGCGCCCAAGCCAAAAAAGGGCAAGAACGGCTGGAACGCTCCGCCGCAGATCATGACGGCGTTTCACAAGCTCATGGCGACCGAAAACCGCCAGCTCCCAGATGCGGACACCATTCGCGTCTGCCAGGTCGCAGACCTCTTCCTCGACTATTCCCAAAAGCATCACGAGGCTGCCACCTCCAGCGGCTACAAGGATTTCTTGCAGGACTTTTGCGACGCATACGGCACGCTGTTGGCAAAGGACCTGAAGCCGCTGCACGTCACTCGTTGGCTCGATTCCCACCCCGGCTGGAAGGGAAGCCGACGCAATGCCATCGTCGCGGTCAAGCGGGCCTTCAACTGGGCCGACGCTGAAGGACTGCTCCAACCCAACCCGATAAAGGCGGTGAAAAAGCCCGCTCAAGGACGCCGTGACCGCATCCTGACGTCGGCGGAGCGGGCGGAGATCCTCGCCGCCATCAAGGACCAGCCGTTCCGCGAATTCGTGCTGGCGATGCAAGAATCAGGGGGTAGGCCGGGAGAGCTTCGCCGCGTGACGGCGAAAGACGTGAATCTTGCCCTTGGCGTCATCGTTCTCGTTGAGCACAAGACGCGGCACAAGACCGACGCCCCGCGAGTGATTTACCTGAACGCCGTCCTGCGGCCGCTGTTCGAGAGGCTGGTGGCTAAGCATCCCGAAGGCCCGATATTTAGGGGCAACCGGAACCACGAAGGCTACACCCGCAACGGCATCCGCTGCCGCTTTCGCCGCCTTCGTGAAAAGCTACCTCACCTTAAAGGAGTAATCTCATACACTTATCGCCATTCGTTCTGCTCGCACGGCCTCGCCAACGGCGTGCCGGCGGCGACGATGGCCGAGCTAATGGGGCATAAGGACTTGAAGATGATCCAGCGGCATTACAGCCACCTCAGCAAAATGGTAGGGCACCTGAAGGACGCGGCCGACAAGGCGACAGGCGTATGATTCAGAGCTGGCGGGGGAAAATGAAAACCCCCGCCAGCTTCCTTTCTGGCGAGGGAGATGGTAAGCCGAATGGCCTACCCGTGGTTTGCCTTGATGTGCTTAAGGGGAGGTGCCTCCGGCTTGGTTTCCTGCCGGTGGGCAGCAATGAAGCCGTCCAGGTCCGCCGCGGCGATGAGGATCTTTCCCCTCCGGCCCGGCTTTCCGAACCGGTAGTGCGGAAGCACACCTTCTGAGCACCATTCATATAGCAAGCTCTCCGAGACGCCGATTGCCGCAGCGGCCTCTGCGACGGTCAGTTTGCGTTCCATGACTACCTCCAGCGTGCCCATGGTCTTCTCCGGTTTCGGTCTGCTCTACTACCTAGCGCCCTTAGTAGCGGCACAAACTTCCGCCGCCTTCCTGCGGGGCAGTCGTTGGATGCCCATGTCTAAGATTTCCTTGCCGATGGTCCCGAGGTCGAGACGCTCTCAAACCGTCTCCTTGAGATAATCCAAAATCATTCCCACCGAAACCGATGCCCGCGCAACCACAAGATTAGCGACGTTGCTGTGTCGCTGCCGTCTGGAGAAGCCAAGGCCTATGAATGAAAGTTCATCGCAAGGCTAGTAGCCCATGCCTGCGATATCGCTCCAACTCGCCATGCGAAAGCACCCATTGCGGGTGTTGCCCTCGGCCCGATTGCCGCTTTTCGGCGTGAAGCCTGCCCAGGCGGCAATATTCGCGAATGGTGAATTCGGCCTTGCCCACGGCTCGCGCGAATTCATGAGTCGTGTACCACTCGCGTACTTGCTGCCGTTCGACCAGCACGGCTAGCATTGCGTCGATCCGATCCAGCCTCTCCCTGAGCCTCATGGTGCACCTCAGCCGTGACGTAGGTTCCGCGTTTCTCCCTCGTTCGTAGTGTTTTTCTCACGCGTTCGCGAATTCGTTCCCGTCGTAGTGCCCTGCTCCCACGACTTCGATTGCGGCGATGCTATTGCCTGGGCAATTCCGTTGATAACTCTGGCTACGGCAATGTTGTTTGGCCGGGTGCACACCCAATACGCGAGGAATCCTATTCCTGCTACCGCAGCAAGCAGCCCGGCCATGAAGCCCAATACAATACCCATGGTAATTCAGCTCCCTCAAAATGTGACAATCTCCGGATGCGGCGCCTGAAGTGCGCCCTTTCACCGCTCCAATCCCTTGTCCTGCTCCTGGGTTTGTCCGTGGACGCTTCCTCTCGACGCGTAGGAATCGAGCACGGCCTGGTAGCCGCCTACCAATCCGCGGTCCTGGCTGATTTCCGCTTGCGTGTAATTGAGCGGAGCGCCCGGTTCGCCCGGACCTTCACGCTGCCCGAAAAACACCTCATGAACGGTGTTCCGCACGTCCTTGATGGCTTCGCGCCCCATCGCCTTCAGCTCGGCGCCCAGAGCGGGCTGTTGCTCATGATTTTCCCTGATCCACTGCTTGAGCCGGTCCGTCCACGACGGCTGGCTCTCTTGTCCTTGCTGCTGTTGCTCAACTGGTTGATCCCGACGCATAAGATGCTCCTTTTTTTCACAGATCTTCGGTTTCGCCACGATATCTAGAAGCCAGGTAAGACTGCTCGATGGCCGCGTCACGCATGGCCTCCAACCGCTTGTTGTCAAGCTGCTGGTCGATGGCGGCTACCAGGAACAGGGCGAAGGCGCCGCAAACGAAAAACATCGCGAAGCCATGCGACAGGCCGATGAACTGGCATAACACGGCAAATAGAAGACAGACTAACGGCTCCAGGACCAGCTTCACCGTGGTACGGCTTTTGATCAGTTTCGTATCGACATCGCCCTCATAGCGGCTATGGCGAATGACTCCCTGCTGCAGGGCCCGCATGGTCGAAACCCGATGACATGCCATGGCAAGGAGCCAGATGCCGAAAAACGACCACATCTCTGGAATGCGGCCGAAGCTTCCGACCGCCAGCATGATGCTGGCTCCGATGAGGCCAGGCCACGCCAGTGCTTCTTTGCCGAAGTTTTTCCGAAAGAACACGACAAAGCAGGTGGTGTATCCGCGCGCCAGCGCGTACACAATGTTGAACTTGTCCTTGTTGTCGAGCTCAAACCCCTTGTCGCTGCCCTGAGAACTTGCCATGCGTTTCTCCTTTTCCAAAATAAACACCATCAACGCGATCTTAATTGGTGGCAACAGTCAGTTGTTCGTAATGCCAATCGCTTCGCTGGCTGTATTCAGCCAGACCACGCCTAACCAGCTGATACAGCTCAAAGAACTGGAGCGCCCGCTTGCCCTTCGGGAAGGCCAGCAACTGCTCGACATGGCTTGCCGCCTCGAAGGCAATTTGGTGCACTATTTTTTCTTGATCGTTCATCGCTAGTTGGTTCCTGGATCGATGCGCCGCGCCTTCCGATTAACCTGCACTTCAAAGCACTCGATCCCGGCCTTGATGCGTTCGTAGATCTCCCCGAATGCATCACGCTGTTCCTCTTCTCGGATGCAGCCGGCGAACAATTCGAGGATGTGCCGGCTGGTGGCAAACGCCACGTCATGAATCAGCCGCTGGTTGGCCACGGAAATCACCCCCTCTCGAATGCCACCTTCAGGAAGTTCTGACCGTTGCTGAACCGCTCCGGGCGTATGACGATGGCGTCCGCGACTCCGCCGCTGCCGGTACGCAATCCGTGCATGAACACATTCGGTTGCAAGACTGGCTGGTACGTTTGATTAAAACTGCCGGTGAACTTTGTGCGTCCCATGAGCGTGTCGTACATCGACTCTTCCAGCGCCATCGACCCGCCGATCATCGTCTCCAGCCGCTGGCCGAGCAGTCCGCTCGCCCACTCGGCGCTTTTTGCATCCCCGAGACTGCAAAAGATGCGATGGGCGAAATTGGTCAGGAGCGAATTTGCGGCATGCTCCGCCGCGTCGTCGCCTTTTAGCGCCGCATAGTAGGAATGCAGGCTCTGGGTCAGCACCACCATGCAGCCGCCATGGCTGCGGCATTCCGCCAGAAACTGCGGATCGAACGAGTTCAGGTGATTCTGGAATTCATCAATCCACAGAACGGTCGTCTTGCGCTTGTCCGCGGCATGCCGCCTCAGGATGTGCCGTTGCGTCGCCAGGTGCCACAGGCCGTTCACCATCGCACCTGACGCACCGTGACGCGAAATCGGCATATCCACGAGTATCCACGCACCCTTGTCGGTGACCTGCGGCGTCACGTTAGTGGTCGTCGCCATCAAATCCCTGACCACGCCGCTACACAGCACATGCAGAATGCCTTGTACCTGCGTCGTGATCGATGACCTCGTGCGGTCGTTGAGCCCTGGAATCTCTCCTAACCAATAAGGCAGCAGCACCTGCTCGAAGTCCGCGGCCTCGATGGGCGTTTTCGTAGCGTCATAAGCCGCCCCCAGCACGCGGTTGTGGAAACCATTTTGCCAAGCAGCGTCCCTGATCTTGTCCGGTGTCGTCGCCGCGCCGTTGATAAACTGCTGCACGTCCACAGGGGAGAGCCGTGGCGTCGCCAGCCGTATGGCTTCGACGCCCATCTGCAACATGCGCCCGCTCTGCTGGTGGAAAAACGAGTCGCCATGGTGTCCCCCACCTTGGCCTCGGTGCAGTGTTTCGCCGACCGTCATGAGAAAGCTGGCCAGCTCGCGACTATCGGCCCCGCTTTTTAGCTCATGGTCTAGCACATTAAGGCGCAAGCCATGCCCTGGTCCGAATACCAGAAGATCCTTTGGCCTCCCGGCGTCCTTGAATATGCCTTGCCAGAACTCCAGGTCTTCGCCCGGTTTCGACGCGAGGATGACGCCGCCTATATTGCGGTCCTTAACCAGCGCCCGGGCGATCCCGTAACCGATGAAATTCGTCTTCCCCGACCCGCTGGCTCCCTGCACGCATACGGACCGTAGCAGGTCGCGCTTGGTGAAGACATCACCGCCAGCAGTCCAATGGAGCAGCGCCGCATCAAGGCTGCCGGTCGTGGATTTCTCCTGCAGCCGGCGTTTGCTTCGCTGCCGGCCGCGCCACGTAATCACCACCAGCACAATAAAAATCAGTAGGGCGGAAATCCCGACTGCGTCATTGTTAAGGAACTCGCTCACTGTTTGCCCTCCATATGCTTCGTTAATCCAGCTTTCTTTGCCCGATCCTTCATCATGCTGACAAAGGTCTTCAGGTCATAACGCGCTACCGCTTTGCGTGCCTGCTTCAGTGTTTCCGTCAGCAACTCGACTAGCTCGCCCAGGGTCAATGCCTCACCATTCACGATCAGGCTGGCACCGGTCGGCATCGGAATCTTGACCCGCGACAACTTGACTGACGAACTACTGCACTGGCCGGTCCGCTCCTTCCGTTCGACCTCGTCGCGGGACTCGCCGGCCAGGATGTCGGACAGCTTTTTTTGCTGGTCATCCCTTGAGCCCTTGACGATGGCGTAAGCCTTGGAGAAACCGAATGCCCCATTCAGAAACGCCTCCCTGCCCTCTGGGATCAGCTCATCGACCGAGAAAATCCGCGCCGCCATCGAGGCATCGAAATGCAGTTCGGCCATCAGGTCTTTCTTGAGCCACTCGGGATGCAGGGCCTCCAGTTCCTTGCACGCCAGATAAATCTCGGCGTCGCTGAGTCCCTCCCGCATCAAGTTCTCAACCAGCTGCAGCTTCTTAACCTCAGTGGAGCTGACGGGGCCATCGAGAACCTTCACGTCCACATGCGTAAACCCTGCCAGCTTCGCTGCTCGAAGGGTCCGCTCGCCCGCCACCAGCGTGCCGTCGCGTAACATCAGCAGCGGCCGCAGCTGCCCGTCGCGTTGGAGACTCTCCGCGTGCCTCTGCAAGCCGGCTTCGTCGAATTGCTTGCGAACGTTTTCCTTGACCACCACTTTTTCAATCTGCCATCGCTCGTAAGTGCCCATTTTCATGTTTCAAATCCCCTTATTCATGGCGCAGCGCGTACCGCTTCAACGCCGTCGCTTCTGCGACGAAAGCACTTTGCAACCTGCTGCGAACATTTCGATTTTTGGAGAAAAGGAAGGGGCGCCGGCCGGTCGCCACTTCTTTCTTGCGGCTTAAGCCGCAAAGCCGCCGTTCGCCAGGTTGTTCACCCGGCCGAGCGGCTGGGACGTGAGCAGTTCAACGCTTTTGCCGAGCACACGCTTCGCATGGTCTGCGGCCAGCCCATCCACCTCGGCCTGTGCCTCCTTATCCAGGTTGTGGTACCAGTACATTCCGTAGAGCCCCAACGCCGAAGCGGCAGCACTCAGAATGCCAACAATCGGAAAACGCATCGGAAACTCCTCCAATAAAACAACGAACCGGATTGTGCCGCACGCGCGGCACTTCATTCGCTCCTAAATTCTCATGATCACGTTCGCGCCCACAAGCCTTCGGCAGCTTGCTCACCTTTGGCGGCACCCCGTTCCACGGGATGCACGACGTGTTCACTACCGGAAGCTACTTTGCTAACATTATCAACCACAGGGACGGCCTTCTCGATGGCCGCTTCGGCACCCGTAGAAGCTCTCAGCATTTTGTCCCACAATGGGCTATCTTTCAATATTGGGTGGTCCTTGTATTGCTGCATTCCTTCGAATGTTAGATGGGCTCTAGGGATAGTAAGAGTGTGATGATGGCAGTCAGCAATTTCGACTATTCTTATACTATCTTTGCTAATGTCTTCTATGCTTCCTGGCTTGACGCCCAAGTAGTGCGCCACTGCCTTGATATCATTTGATAAGGTTTGTTTCGCTTGATCGCAAAGCTTCTCAGCTTCATGATATGCAAGTAGCGCCTGACGAGGAGCATTAGCAGGCATAGAATTGGGAGACCGTAGCAATTCTTCTATACCATTCTGAATCTCTTTCTGGGCCTCAGACGGGAGATCATAGTAAGAACCCGCTATGTTCCTATATTTCATGTATTCTGCGAAAGCGTTATGATATGGCTCAGAAACGGCATAGAATCTGTCGGCATGCGTTTGATTACTTGCATACATCGCATCCACAAGCTTTGTTAGATCATCCATATACGATGCCAAATTCGATTCCGTTGATTCTATCCATCTTCTTATATTCATTCTTTCGAGAATTACAAGTTACAGTTCTATTACAATGCTATGATTCGGAAATGTATGCATAAAATCTAAATGCCTCATGGCCGTCTGTTGCGACAACTCCATTGCAGGTTTACGAGAAAGCTCAGATTGCTATCGTGGTCGCGTCGCTTGGCCGCGAATGTCACGCAGGGACCGCACCAGGGGACGGCCGCCGTGATCAATGCTACTTACCGTTTGGCCGCTGGCTACGGCGCTTACAGCAAAGCAGCCCGGACTTGCTCCATGTTTTCATTAAGCATGATTTGGGCCGCGTCGAGGCGTCGCTTCTCTTCCTGCGCCGAGAACTCGGTCTTGGTTTTGCGGTCTAGGATGTCATTCAGGCTTGCGTCAATAAGTGTGATTTCCCCCTCGATGGAACCCGCAATTTTTGTCTTTAGCGAGCTAAAATCCGTCTTAACGTCTTCACGAATCTGAGCTGATCGTGTCAGTTCGAGTTCGCGGAGCTTTTCACGAACACTAACAATGATTTTTTCTTTCATCTCTTGACGGATTTTCCCCTCGCGCAATGCCAGGCGGAAAGCCGTAAAGAGGGCGCCAATGACCGGTATCCATACCGTGGTCATATGCACTAGGAGTTCAGAGGCTATATCAGTGGCGATTCCGGCTATCAGATAACTTAGGTCTCCGAGAACAGCCATACCAGCGCTGGAAAGCTCTATGCCTCCGCCCGACTCACCCGGAGAACGGTTCCCTAACCAGTTGTTGACGAGTTCTCGTATTTGGAGCGTGTTCCCTTCAATTCCAAGTCGTTGTTCGATTTCGTGCAGCACAGCCTGGTACTCCTTCGCATCGGCCTCCAGATGCGTGTCGATGTCAATGGCCACTGCGGGCAGCACATGAAGCTTCACGGCCTCATGCCAGATTGCGAATTCCTTTTCAAGGAAACGCGTGAGCTGAGGCACTAGGTGCCGCTCAACTCTCTTGGCAAATTTGTTTTCATCGGCGCGCAGCCAATCGGTTGCGGCGATCCAAATCATCAGCCCACTGGTGACCTCGCTGAGGTCGAAACTTTCGACAGCCTCAGGAAGGCGCGCGTCGATCTTCCGCACCTGCGATTGAAAGCTGAGAGCAAGACTATCTTGAAGGTTAGCCGACTTTGCGTCGAGAAACCCTTCAATGTGCTTCTTAATGCCTCGTAGACGATCAAGTTTAGGCTGGATTGCCACGTACTCGGCCTCGATTTCCGCTATGGGCTTGGTTGCCAATGAGATTTCCGTGGCGATGTAACGCCGAACCTCATCCGCCGTAGTTTTGAGTGCAGCCAGCACGACATCATTTCTTGCATGGCCTTTCTCATTTACTAGAAAGCCCTGAAGAGCCGCTTCAAACGCGGGTACTTCCGACTCTTGCAGCATTTTCGCTCCGACCGGGCTCTGGAGTCGGGATTTCAGTGCCCCCAGGAGATTCACGCGGAAAATCCGCTCCGCCGATCTGTCCTTTCCTCCCACCACACAGAACGGCGTAAGTTGCTCCCGAATTCGCTGGTTCAGGCGGTCGTATTCAGCCTGAAGATCTTGCGGCCTTAGCATACACTGCTCGATGAGGTTCCACTTGTTGACCACAAAAAAAATATTTCGAAGCCCTTCTGGCAGAAGAGTGGCCTCCAAGAAATGCCGTTCCTGTAGATCCAATAGTACGGTCGCGTCTAAGACCATTACAACCGCGTCCGCATGTTTGAGAAAATCCAGTGTCCGGGCAGTGTGCAGGGGATGAGCCTGTAGGCCCGGCGAATCCACCATTTCTACGCCAAAACGGCACAGTTCCATCGGGTAATAAACCGTCGCGTAATCAACGTCGGAGAAACGATCGCTGAGAACCACCGGTGGAATGTCTTGTTTGCCTGGCAAACCAGATTCCTTCTGCTCCTGATCCCAGTGCTTTGATCCACGTGGTTCGGCCATGTCACTTTCGTTCAAAACGTACTCAGATTTGAATTGCTGGATGGACATTTCGCGTTTAGGGCGAACGTCGTCGCGAAACTTTACTTGTACGGAAGGTGTCTGCGCGAATTCGATTACAGTAATGATTGCTGTGCTCGGGTTCACTTTCTGAGGCAAGATGTCGTGCCCGAGCATAGCATTCAGGAGAGTCGATTTACCTCGGCTGAACGCGCCTACAACCACCACCCTGAACTTATCGGCACGGACGGACTCGGCGCGACCATGCAGTTTCGTGCTGAGATCGACTAACCTCAGTCGTTCGCGGACGATATCAGCCATGCCTTCAAGGCCATCAGCCAAGGCAGCTGATTTTCGTCGTTGTTCCTGAAGCAAACGGTGGTCATATCCTTCGTTCATGTCTGGGACTCCCCACAGCCAAGTTGCTCAACGAACCGCCGGCATTCCTCCATCGGTCCTGCAGGCCGTGCGCAAATCAAAGTATTAAACCACGCTAAGAGGTGGCGCTCGACCGTAGTCCAATCGTCCACATTGCCGCAATTGCCAGCAGCTGGCGGCAGGAGCGGGGGCCCGTCCTCGTATGACGATCCTCTGAGTAGTTTTGCACCTCGCAGGAGCCGCCGTGCCGCCCCATATCCTAGGATTGTCCCAAGGACCAAGGCCGCATAGCTTGGGATGCGAGCGAGCGGCAGTGGGATTTGATCCGTCAGGAAAAAAGCCCCTATACCAATCGCTAAAGCCACAACCAGTCGCTTTGCCTCAAGCAAGACAAGGTCAACTATCGCATCTGGTCCGTATAGGCTGTTGACGCGTGGTCCTAGCATCTGGGCGGATTTTGAACTTGGGGCCACGGAATCGGTGAATGACGCAAAGTTCAATGCAAGCGACTGCGCTGCTGCCTCGGCCATAAGCGCCGCTTGAGTTCCTGGTCGCAACGCCTCCACATGCTTGAGCCACATCCCTTCGGGCTCGACGTAAGCACCCCAACCTCGGATGCGGTCGAGAAAATAAGATCGCAGACTCTCATCGTTGTGGACGCGAGGGCCCCGCGCAACGCGGGCTAATTCGCGACCCAAGTTGGCCAAGTAAACCTGTAGACTCTCCGAAAGCATGCGAGCGTCGGCATGCATTACCGGAGGGCCGAGGTGTGGTGCCCGGCCCGCAGCGTCTTGAATGTCCTCTAGGAATGCGCAAAGTTGTCGTCGCACCATCGGTATGCGGCCCTCCATTACGGCGGCGCGGTCGATGGTCAGAAAATGCGCTAAATCTTGGATCGTTCCGGGCCTTCTTGCTGATGCCTCGGTGAACCAGACACCGGCGGCCAGGCACCGACCGTCTCGGAATCCCGCGTCACGCATTTGACTGAGGGCGAAGGCCGCCAGCGCGGCTAGGTCGTCGTCAGTGGGTTCTTCACCTGGCACGGCGACGGCCACGACACGCACCGTCGGAATATAGGCCGACATCGCCCGAGCTAACTCCCTTTCCTTCGGGTGGAGCGGTTGCCCCAGCCGAGTTACTAAGACAAGTTGCTCCACGCACTCGATGGATGCCAGTTGCCCCATTACTGCCGAACTCGGGACACCATCCGCGCGGAGCGCGATCAGGTGCCCATCACGGAGATCGGGCCATTTCCATACTGGCCATTCCCCCAGAGGCGGTTGTACCTTCTGCGGCAAACGACCTATCACTAGGGGACGCCCACTAGCTGCGGCCAAGGCATCAGCAGCATCGGGCGAAATCCACCGCGCCAGGAGAAGGTCGATCCCACCGCTTGGCCGTCCCGCTAAGACAGTGCAGGATCCATCGGAATGCGAATCTGCTTGCGACACGCGCCTCCGCAACAATCCTATCCTCTCCGCCGACAAACCGACCCGGGTCGCCAGAGTTTGCAAGCTATCCCAATCCGCGGCGGTTAGAGCGATCACACTGTGGTTGCCGTTCAACATTCGTTCACTCGAACTCTTTCCGACGAACACTTTCAATCAGCGGCGAGTCAATCAGTGGCCGAATCGTGCTCTCCGCCAATTTCGTCTTCGGCCTGGGCCCAATTCTCGTCCACGGAGTTCCCCACTCCTGCGCGATATAGATCGTAAGCCCGCCGGGCAACTTGGGCAACGCGCGCCATAAGCTTTATTTCCATCTCCAGTCGCTTTAATGCCCGCTCCAACGATTGGCGAAGCCGCAATTCGTCTGCCGCGACTGGCGGGAGTGACCGTTGTTCTTGCAGTTCTCGATCTAAATCCTGGTGAGTCACAAGCATCCTTGCCCGGAACTGAGAACGCAGCACGTCCAGTGCATGGTGGCGTAGTTCGGATAAGACGACCGGGTCGGAAACTGAAATCGTGATTGTGCAAGGCTGGCCAATCTCTTCATTGGATTGGGCACGGACTCGAAGTGCGAGTTCCTCGGCCACTGTGAATGGCATCGGCTTAACCAACATGCCACGCTCCAAGTCAGTTGCCCTTCGATTTGCCTCCGTTTCTACAGCGGAAAGTGCATCTTCAAAAGATTCGCCAGACTGCGCTTCTTTTGGCGCGCCAATTGTTGTCGGTCGCGCAGCCTCTTCTTCCAGCCGACTGAGCCGCTGGCTGGCGAAGAGTATCACCGATTCCTCCACAGCTTCAGCCATTGATTTGAATTGCCGGGTCAATCCTGTCAGTAGTTGCACCCGCGCGGCCCGGCGGCGTTCGACTTCAACAGCGGTGTCCCGTAGTTGCCAGAGCAAGCGATCATTTGTCGTCCTAACCCGTGCCACTTCACTGCTCATGTATCCGCAGTTGCCTCGGGATCGCAGTTCCTGGATTTGGACGGGATTTATGCCAGTAAACAGCCCACGCAGCGATGGAAAATCATCGCAGGGCTTTGGCCCAATGTTTAGTGCATCTCTCAGGCCACCTAGGGCATCAACCTCGAGGTATGACCGACCAAGTTCTCTTATTTCCACTGGCAGATGTCGGCGCGACCATTGGTCGATTCTGCGCATTACGGCAGGACGCTCCGAAGGCTCAATTAGATTCAACTTGTTCACGATCAATATCAATGGCTTCCCGCAGTTTTCGACAAATCGCAGGGCCTGGGTCTTCTCCCATTGGGCCATGGGCTGTTGAGCGTCCAAAACTAGCAAGATTAAATGCGAGTGAGCCACAGCCCGCTCCGCTCTGCGGGTCTGGGCCTCGGAGTCCTGAATTCCGGGCGTGTCAACTATCGCCAACCCCCGTTTTAGGATCGGTGACGGGCAGCTCACCACGATTAACTCAATATCGTCTCGCACATGCTTGTCAGCGACGAGTGAGAATTGATCGAGCTCATCAAACGGGCAAGTTTCATATTTACCATCGCGAAGCAAGACTCGGACTGCGCGTGCCTCGCCATAGCTAATGCGGGTTACATGCCCCGTTGTCGGAATCAGCTTTGCGGGAAGAATGTTTTCTCCCAAAATGGCATTAATTAGAGTTGACTTGCCTCGATTAAACGCGCCAAACACAACTACTTCAAGGCCTGGGTTTTCAAACATATGGCGCGCAGCGACAAATTCGTCGGCAGTGGAAGTGTCGCCGAGCGAAATAAGCACCTCTCCCACTTGCGTAATGGCTCCAAGGAGCGGCAGTGTCATTATATGCACCTTTATTGCGCGAAGCCCTTGAGGCCTAGCGAATTGCCGATTGCCCCTTGACGCACTATGCTAATGGTTCGTCGGTAGTCCTGTATGCGGTCTCTCAATTCGTACCTGCTTTGAACGTCGATCAAATTGCCACCTGGCTTGATCTCCAAAAACACTAACAGTTCAACGTCATCAGTTGAAATGCTATCGTGGAATTCAGTTTCAATGAAAACATTCTTAGACGTCTCTGGGGACATGCATCGAAAAAATGTTGCAATGCTTAGTAGTTGCAACACGTCCGGTGTGGTTAACTCCGTGTTCGGTTGGTAAGCTCCAATCTTTCGAGCCTCAATCACAAGGCCTAACACGGAGGTACGCTGCACAGAAGCCTCATTGGCGGGGACATCTGCGCTTGTCGCGGGAGGTTTGCCCCCGTTGGCATTGCGGTTGAAGCTGCATTGCCAGAGGCCGATCAAGGCAAGCGAACCCACCACCAGTGGTACTCTGCGGCGACACATGCTAGTCAGCAATCCACTGTCCATGCAAGAACCAAATCTGTCTCGCAACAGCTGCCGATCCGCCTGCGGAGTGCCTATTTTGGAGATTTGAAAGTCCCTGCATATGGTGTCTGCCTCCCTCGAGTTGCTGACTAATTGGTGAATGGTCCAGTACAATTGGCCGCCGCCGTCATAGCTTCGCGCCATATTCTCAATTGCAGATAAATTGATAGCCGTCATTTCGCCTCCTGCATTGGTGGCTCATGGTTTGCGTCTTGGCGAAGAAATGCTAGGGTAGCGGCCAACTCCTGTGCGTTGGCAAGAACCGTGTTCCAATCTTCCTGTTCCATGCCGTAAATCACCATCGCCTTACCCCGCGACTCCTCTAACTTAACTTGGTACCGCCGTAGCAGTTTCTCTTGGAAATCCAGCATCTCCTGGTTGACGCACTCAACTTGTTTCATCATCCAGCTAGTGACCTGCCGAAGGATGCGCGGCTCGCATAGTTTCGACTGCCCGTCCCAATTTTCCTGTAGCGTCTTGGCGCTGGGGATGTCGGCGTGGTATTCGTCGCGCAGCACAAAGTTTGGAACGGTTGAATAAACATTCACGCCGTCGAGCCAGCGCATCGGGTTCCACCAACTTCTTTGCCCTGTAACTATTTCCTTCGTGCCTTCTTGAACAGTCACTGTTTCTGTACGAATGGGATAACCTGCATGAAACTCATATTTGATAATCAAGTCACTTTTCTTGACAAGGTTGGATGTCGTGGGCGGTGGAGTGAGGCCGATGTCCGGTGCAGACGCAATCGCCTGCTCAGTCACATGCGTCCGGTAGGCATGTAGCATCGTCTGCATTGCGTCGACGATAACATCTATTTCTTGCTTTGTAGCACGCTCAACTGTGTCGATCATCACTGTAGTGAGAACCTCAGCAACTTCGTTCAACGCCGTGTTGATGGCTTTCAAATTCTGCTTTTCATATTCGCTTTGCGTCGAGAAGTGGAAGTCAGGCCGGGCTTTAGCCATTCTCTCCGTGTACCCAGCATTGATCAATGCTCGGCAAGCCTGTTTCACAAACACAAGGAATCTCGGAGATATGGCGTCCGCAGGGTCGTGCCGATGCTCATCTTTGCCGCACAACCGATCAGCCATCCCATCCAGGACGATGTGTCGGGCGCGGTCAATGTTATTGCGCCACATCCATAATGGAGCCAGCACATTCTTCGGTAGCCATTTCAGCGATGGTTGTTCGTGCAATTTCATTAGAATATCGCGGATAATGAAAATAGGATCGACTTCATCCTTCGCGGACGCCTTTTCGCCAAGACGTGCTAGCCGTAGCTCTTGTTTAGTCAGCTCCTGCTCTATGCGGCTTAACGAAGCCAGCAAACTGGATTGGTTACTTTCGGCGATGGACTGCAGAGCGGCGCTTATTCGCTCAATCCGACGTTGCTCATTTTGGTAGCGTGCTTCGGAGCTGTTGAGTTCGGCCTGCGCCGTCTGGACTACCCATTCCACCAGATCGGCAGCGACGTTCATTTTGAACCGATCGATCGCTTGAGGCAGAACGAGTTCGGGAAAGTGGTCACGGACATGCTCCTTCAGGTTTGCGAAGAATGCCTCAGCCCGAGACGTCTTCCAAAGAACTCTGCCTACTGCACAGTAATCTTGAGAGGTCCACTGCGCCTTTGGTTTAAGCTGCTGTTCCATAGCCTCGTCACCCAAAAGATGGAAAAAGCGGCCCCTAACATGCTTCCACGCCTCCGCATGCTTGTCTTGATCACCATTCATGAGCTGGATCGACCGCAGCGCAGGTAAGGAACTTAACGGTATCACTTGGACGCGCTCGATTGCTTCTTGGTACTGCGGCAAACGCTCTAAGAGGATTTGTCGGATCTGCTGAGTTTTCTTTTCGATGAACCGCTGTTGGCGCGCCTCTCCTTCTGTCACAGTGTCATTGTCCCGTGTGACACCATCGAATCGGTTCAGGACAAATAGCATTCGTGCCGGCGATCCACCGATGGCCTTGACCTGATCGGCCACTTGCTCCAACAGCCTTGCCTGCACCTCGTCATTTGGCTCTTCGCTGTTGTACGTGACGAGGCAAACAGCTCGCTTAGCTTCGTCGATTACTGGCCTATTTACATCGTCATTTACGTGTTTCAAACCCGGCAAATCGAGGATCCTGAGAGTGCAACGCGGAGGCAGGTCAAGCAAGTCACGCATGCTCCCTAAACGCGTGGGATAGGTTAGTTCCGCACGTGGGCATGCAACTGTTTTGAAACTCTTGAAAGTCTTCGTAGCTTCCTCCATCGTCAAGGCCGAATCTTCGCGGCCGGCCATCTTCCTGACTTCCTTAACATAATCGTGATACTTGGCCATTGCCTGGCGCAGGAGGTCGTTAATCTGCTGATCAGTCGGCTCCTCCCATTCGCCACACTGCCAGAGCGCGCCTGGCGTAGCATGGATTATCAAATGCCGGCGGTCGCCGTGATTAAGCTCAACTACGCCAGCACTCATCTCCTCAATATCCACCGGCATGAGTTGGGCACCACACAGCATGTTCACAAGCGTACTTTTGCCACTATTGGTCGTTCCCGTGGCGGCAAACGTGACGCAAGGCTGCCACAACTCATTCATCAATTGCTTAAACGCGTTGCTGAACCGGTCGCCCAAAGCAACCCTTTCGGTGTCGAGCCGTTGCATAGTTTGCCGCACCTGTTCCTCTGCTTCTTGATCACGCGCATTCTTTTCCTCAAGTCGTGCCAACTCAGCGTCGAATGCGTTCTCGCCCACACTGCCACCGAGGCGAGTGGATTCAAGTTGGCTGGCGACAGTCTGTGACAAGAACTGGCGTCTGCGCTCTGCGATCCGTTCTTGTGCGTCCGTCATTTCTTTCTTTCGCAGCGACGCTTTCCGATCGAGGTTAGCCAGAGTTTTGCTCCAACGCTGCAAGAATTCCTCTGACAATGTTTGCCATTGGTCGCGGAATACTTCAGCCTTCTTCACCTTTGCGGCAAATAAGCTGTCAAGCTGCTCCACTTTCATTGTGACACCAGATTACGAGGCCTACGAAATGCCCCAACGATTCAGACACGTCTAACCCATTCCGACGGCAATCGTCAGGCAGGCCTCCTGCTACCTAGAATGCCCGCGCCTTGCTTCCACGGCGACTCAATCCCCTTGACACAACATCATGACAAGCATAATAACCGTCCTTGTTGTTGGCACACCGGACTCACTCGTTGCTCATTCCATTTGTCCCAGCCACCTAGCTTATTAACTATCTAGCGATCTGGTTTTTCAATAATCTCAAGAAACTTTTCGGCGCTGTCGAATAAGTTTCGTTCAAAGAAACCGCCAGTAAACGGACATGGCTTGTTCCGCCATCGGGTTTATTATTCCCGATTTCATTTGTTTTTCTTGACCTCAGGCTCGCCTTCTTGATGGAATGGCTGCGGTTACGCGGATCGCTATGAGCAGGTTGGCTAGGCTACTAAGGCCGGTTTGCCACTCTTTCTGAAAGAGGTTTGACAGTCGGTCTCGTCATTGCCGTCGTCCTCGCTCGTCATTTCGATGAAACGGTAGATGCCAGGATTGTGTACTCTAGAAAAGTCAGGTCTGGAGCACCATTCGAGTCCAAAAAGGCGATCACGTCTTTTTTGGCGTATTGGTAGTGAACAAGGAGCACAAGAGGGTCACGGCTACCGATCCTTACAAGGTGGCATAGTGACCCCTCGACCGCTTGGTAGTTGCTCCGAAGCCACGCTCCTTCGCCCGCCGTCAACTGCTTAAATACGTCAGACTTTGGGTTGCCCCGGAATTCGTTGGGGGCGTCTTCAATGCGTAAATCCAGTTCGTTAGTGGCAAACCGCGGGTCGACTGCATCCGCCACAATTGCTTTCACATACCGATCCCGGAATGTAGCGAACAGGGCGGGGTTTGCTTTTTCGGCTTCAGTGGGTTTGACCTCCCCAGCTTGCACTTTGTTTGAGAACCTGTTCCTTGCATTCACAAAGAGTTTAGGTTCGACCGTAACCCAAATCGACAGCGGCCAGTCATAAATCTTGGATACCTTCCGATCCGCTGGAGGGTCGAAGGTAACGAGAAGCCCGTCAGGATTCTTGGTCGGAAGTGCGCTGTAGCGGTAGCCTTTCGGGACTAGCATCTGGAACCCTAGTAATGGGTTCGAGATACGTGCGAGCTGAGTGCGATCAAGTAATTCTTGGAGGCGCTGGACGCGTACGCCACCGAATTCCTCCTTGTTATACCACTCTTTGTCTTGGACGTATTTCTCGATCACAGTCTTTGCATCACGTTCGACGTAGCCGTGATGGATGAATGGAGCCTCCACATCAATCCCGCCGAGCTTGATCTTGACAGGCAGCGGTTCCTTTCCTTTTGGAGGCGCCTGATCCGAAAGCGGCTCAGTCTTGTATTTGACGGGACGCGCGTTCGTCAAAGCGAGAACGCGATCAGCGTTGAAATTTGTAAGATCAATTGCTACCAGACGTTTTGGATTCTTATCCCATTCAAATGCTTCGATGTGCTTATAATGCACAGCAAATCCTACGAAGGCAGCGTCCTTTAATGTTGACGACTGGAGGCCGACCACTTTCCCATCCTCTGTTAGCACTGGACAACCACTGAAGCCAGCCGCAATCGGAATGCTGTGTCGAACCAAAGTCAGTTCCCCTCCCAACGGCGCGAATTCCTTCAGGGGAATCTTCCGCGCGTCGGCCATTTGTGCCACGGTGATTGGATCAGCATTGTGGTAACCATCGTACGTCGTGAAGCTTAACGCACTTGCGCTGCCAATCGCGTACAACTTTGTCTTGAGCGGCAATTCCCCTTTGTAAAGTTCCAGCGACGGAACTGCGAGCGGATGACCGGAATTCGGACGGAGCGCAGCCAAGTCATGCGTCTCGTCAACGACTGCTTCGCCACAATAGGAAAATGTGCCTTGATTCGGCAGCCGGTATCTGACGCAAATAATCCTCTTGTTTGAATTGACTGGGGCCAAAGAGTGCGCCGCCGTAAGAATCCACTTGTTCTTGTTTGAATCCGTGATGACGAAACCCGTCCCGAATCCTCCGACCTCACTGGGGCCGTCCTTTGTCGGCTCAGTCCAGAACTGGAGATAGACGATGGATTGATCGACCTTGGTATGAAGGGCGGCTTCGGGGTCCGCAAACTGAATTGTTTTCGTAGGTAATTGGCCCGATGAACAACCGATGACCAAGAGCAGCCCGAAGCGAGCCACAATGCCAATTGGGGGACGCCGCATTCTTGCCATGTACGCAAGCGACCTCCCTTCATCACTTCTTTGGGCCAGTCCAATGCAACAACGCATCAAGGATTTCCACTGAAGACGCCTCGGGTTTAGTCTGCCGCAATCTTGCAACCTCCGCTTTAACCTTGGCCCCTCCCAGGCTTTCCAGCCGCCTCAGGTTCACCTCGGCCGAGTCATCCGGGTCATAATGTTCTTTCAACAGAGTAGACCAACCCACAGGTCGATTCTCGCTGTCTGCGGTCAAGCGAAGAGGGAAGCCCTGCGGATTCAATCCCTGACGGAGGTGGTCGCGTTCATTCCGAGTCTCATCCAGTTCCGAAATCAACCTTTGGGTTTCGTTTCGCTGCCAAATAATCACTCCAACTGCACCTAACAGGGGGAGAATTACCGTAGCAGCAACACCCGCCAGCGTAACCCAATGTTTAGCCGACTTCGGTTTGCGTGGCGATGCTCCAGCTGGCGTCACTTCACGCTGATATAATTCCCGTCCGATGCGTTGCATCTCAGGCAACCATTTCTCTGGAAGCAAATCGTTAATTACATCGAAGAGGTCATGCAAGGCCACTGGGTTTAGTAGCAATTTCGGCAATTCATGACGGTTGGTTTCACCGGGACGCAAGACGTTTGGTCCGCCCTCGAGGATCGCCAAAACGCGACCCTCCTCCAACGGACTGTGATAAGTGAAGCGTATCGCCTCGGCCGCGGCTGGCTGGAGCTCAGGTAACTGGTCGCGGCGCATTCGAGGATAGCGAAACGACGAATCATACAGCTCCTGGAGGACGCCAATATGGGCATCCAGGGCATCGAAATCCAGCACGATGCGGCGCAGCCAACCCAACGCTTCTTCGATTTTATCATCGGGCAAGACAGGTTGCCCCTTCGTGGATTGGTCCGAATTGTAGATCAGGTCGATGAGGCCCTTCGGCACGACGTTGGCGGTTTGAGCGATCATAGTTGCCCTCCCTGAGGCGCCTGCCGCAAATCTTTGGCGGAAAGGCAGGGAAAGACCGGGAAGACGGTCGAAAAATCGCGATACCGTCCCATTGGAACGTGACCGTTTTGCGGAAGGCACTTTTCAAGGAGGACGCACAGCGCCTTGTAGGCTTCAATTGAGCGAACGCGGGCCAATTCGGCGTCGAAAAACGGACGGGTCTTCATTTCCATTTTCATCACCCGCGCCACTTCTTCGCCGCACATCTGATCGATGTAGCGGAGCTGCAAGATGGTTCTCATCTCCGCCGGCAGCTTGTGCAAACAAATCTCTATATGTTCCACTGTGAGAATGAATCGGAGTGCCTCGCGATAGCCGGCGATGAAAAGCCACCGCATATAGTCGCGCTCACCTCGCGGAAAGTACTCGTCGCCAAAAACGCTACTCAAAAAATTCGTTATCTCTCCCGCCCGGTCCACACCTCGGTCGGCAAGCGAGCGTGAATTAACGACCGGGTAGGGCTTCAATCGGCCCCGCACATAGCCGCGCGCATCGTCCTCGTATTTCAGGAACCATTCGGGCAACTTGTTTCCCATCCATTCACCGAATTGC
>Ga0206872_10035_pt3 | contig 38700 bp, 32 predicted proteins | sample Alteio_BWOrgCont_34_FD_152906 | JGI IMG/M metagenome (GOLD analysis project Ga0206872, IMG submission 152906) | Enriched cells from forest soil in Barre Woods Harvard Forest LTER site, Petersham, Massachusetts, United States -... | ecosystem: Environmental > Terrestrial > Soil > Temperate forest >... | reverse complement strand
GGCAAAGGGCTTCACGCCTTCCGGACTTATGGTGAAGAAACTAATTTTATTCCGTAGATACCCGCTGCGTTGAGAGAATTTTATCTGGAAGGGGAGGTTCTTGTCCTTCCACAGGGTATACTCGTCCTTCCAGCGGACATCGCGCATGGCGTCATAGTCCATGTTGTCGATTTCCTTGGGCAGAGGCGCCGTGGTGTCTTGATAAGGGCCCTGAGAAAGTTTCTGCGCGATATCCTGCACGTTGCTCAGGCCAAAGAAAGCATTGCCATGGCAATGCATTTGAATGAAGCCAACCAACGTAATGATGACCCACCAGCGTCTTGTCTTCATAAAGGATACCCTTGCGTAAAACTTAGACTGGCTGCATAGCCTCGAGTAATTCGGTGACGGGCACCGTGGCGAAGGAACTGGCCGAATCCGACATCGCGTAGGGAAGAATCAGCAGGCCTGCATGAATCATCGCCCCACAGGTGTAGACGACGTTGGGCACATAGCCGTCGCGTTCCGTTTCGTTTGGACTCAGCAGTGGATGCGGCAAACGTGCAATCACGCGCAAAGGATTTTCAAGATCAAGCAGGAAAGCACCGATGGAATATTTGCGCATGGGGCCTACGCCGTGACTGATCACCAGCCAGCCTTTTTCGGTTTCGAGGGGGGAACCGCAATTGCCGATTTTTGAGAATTCCCAGGGATAAGTCGGCTTGAGCAAAGTTTCCTTCGTATGCCAGAAGTGAAGATCGTCCGAATACATGAGAAAAAGATTTTCTCCGTCCTGGCGTGAAAGCATGGCGTAGCGGCCCTTGATGCGGCGGGGGAAAAGAGCCATGCCCTTGTTCTGCACCTCGGGGCCATTGAGGGTGCTGATGCGGAAGTGGAGAAAATCTTTGGTCTCCAGAAGTTGAGGGAGAAAGATGCGGCCATCATAGGCGGTGTAGGTGGCGACGTAGGATGCCGTGCCATCGTCTTCCGTAAAGCGGACGAAGCGGGCGTCTTCGATGCCGTTGGTTTCGTTTGGAGCGGTGGGATAAATCACGCGCTCGGAAAGAGGCTGGTCGGGAGAATAGATGACCTCGTAATTGGATTGCGCCAGATGGAGCATGCGACTGGTGCTGCGATCGAATTCCGAATTGCGATGATGCGCATGGCGGCGCAGGAACAGGATTTCCCGGCGCAGATCATCGAGGGTGAAATAATCCGGCAAAACTTCCAAGACGGTTTCGACGGCGGCTTCGACCACGCCCAATTCATCCAGTTTTCGGTGAAAGAGGGCTTTCTCATAAGAGGAGTTGGGGATTTTTTCCGGGAGAGTGACAAAGCGCGTGGGGGTATTGATCGCGATCGTGCCCTTCTGGTCGATCGTGCCGCTGCGAAAGGTAATGGAGGAAATGTGGCCTTCGCCGGTTGCGCGCAAGCTGAGAACAAAGCGCATGGTTCCGTCAGGAAGACCGCTTTGATCCGGGTGTAAAACGATGGAGGGGTTGAAGAGGGCCGCAGCTTCCAGGGAATACTCATTGGTGAAATAGGCGCCAATGAGGAGTTTGCGGTCATCCGAGAGGGGTTGATCGGTCGGCAACAGATGAGAGGTTTTGTCATAGGCGTTCAGAAAGTGATAACGCAATTTCTGGTGACGCGTACCGAATTCACTGAGGACATCCTGAAGCGTGGTGGACACCTCTTGTTCCGTGATGGACAGAACGCGCGCAAGAATGCGCAGAACGCGTTGGTCGGCTTCTTCGCTAAAGGGGCGAAAGAGAACGCGACCTGCATTCGGTTTGATAACGATACCTGTTCGAGTGACATGCATGGCGGGGTTCTTTCAGGTTGAATGAGAATTAAACTGGAGATAAATCTTTGACTTCAAACAGGTCACTCTCCTGCTCCCTCGGTTTTTGGAAGGCCTTGAGATCGTTTTCGAGCAGTTCCATTTCGGCGAGGGCGATGAGATAAGCGAGAGTCGATTCCGCGCCTTGATTGGCATTCACGCGATCGACATGCAGGCCGTCGCAACAGCCGCCGGTCTTGGGATCATAGAGCGCAAGGCCGAGATCGTTGCGTCCGAGAAACCACTCGAAAGCCATGCGAGCCTGGTCATGCCAGAAGACATCGTTGGTGGACCGGTAGGCTTCGAGGCAGGCGGAGACCGTGCCGTGAGCTTCGATCGGCTGTTGATCGTAGTCCGCCCGGACACCGCCGCGGGGATAAAATCCGTTTGAACCGACGGGGCGAAAATGGCCGGTCGGCGAGGTTTGGACGGACACCAGCCAGCGAAGGGAGCGCAGTCCAATTTCATATGCGCGCGGATTGGCGGCCCATCGACCGCCAAGGATCAGGACCTGAGGAAGCCGGGCGTTGGCATACGAGACGGTTTCGTCAAACCAGGGCCAGTCGTCGGTGGCGTTTTTTTCATAGAGGTCGATCAACCTTTGCGTGAAGGTGTCGCGGGCTTGCGCGACCATGCGGTCGCCATTAAAGAGCCGGAAATATTCATAGATGCCGAGCAGGGCGAAGGCCCAACTGCGGGGAGTGTTGAGATCGAGCAAGGGAGGCAGCGCCTTTTCAAAAAGTTGTGCGGCCCAAACCTGCAGGTCGCGCTGGCGGGAACGTCCGACGCAAGTACCCAAGGCCCAAAGGGCCCGGGCCTGGCTGTCCCCAGAGCCTGCCTCTTCCAGCCAGTGCCGATCGAACCCCATGAAATTACGAAATCGTTTTGTTTTGGTATCGAAAGCGTGCTGGAGAAAACTCGCGTAGGTTCGTTCCAGTTTTTTCAACTTGGGCTCGGCGCAATCCGTTTCTTCAAAAAGGATGGTGGCGATGAGGGCGCGGGCATTGTCATCGGTGCAGTAGCCGTGGGTGAAATCGGGGAGCGAGAAAACCGCATGTTGAAATATGCCGGTTGAATCGGTCATCTCGACGAGGTGGTCGAGGCGCAACTGGGGAAGTTCCAGGCGTTCTTCCTCGAGCGTGCGGACGCCCTGGCGTCGTGCCGGTTGATTGGCGGGATTGGCGCGCGCCTTTTCAAAGGACTCGACGTAAAGTTCTGCGGCACGACTCCAGATCATGTCGCGTCCATACATGTAGGCGTGTTTGCGCATCGCATGAAGTCGCGTTTCGTCCTTGAGCAGGCCGATGATCTCCCGTGCTAGGGCGGCTGAATCGCTGAAGGGCACGAGGATGCCGCGATCATCGGCGAGTAGTTCTTCCGCGTGCCAGTAAGGAGTGGAAATGACCGCTTTGCCGCTGCCAACGGCGTAAGCCAGCGTGCCGGAAGTTATTTGCGCGGCGTTCAGATAGGGAGTGACATAAATATCCGCCACGCCGAGGAAGTTTTTCAATTCTTCCAAATCAACAAAGCGATTGTAAAAGCTGACGTGGCGCTTGATGCCGAGGTCCTGCACGATGCGTTCGAGACTGAGACGATAGGTCTCGCCATTTTCGCGGATGAGATTGGGATGAGTCGCACCCAAGACGAGGTACACCAGTTTGGGGAATTCTTTGACGATTTCGGGGAGCGCGCGAAGAACGAATTCGATTCCCTTATTGGGTGACAGCAGGCCGAACGTGAGCAGGACATGCTTTCCCTCGACACCGAATTGATCCTTGAAAAAATTGGGATCGACGAAGGGGACATCGGGGATGCCGTGAGGGATGAGATCGATTTTATCCTCGGGAATATCGTAGATCTCCTGCAGCATTTTTTTGCCGCGCTCACTCATGACAACCATCCGCGACGAGAGCCGGGACAGCTCTCGCAGGACGCGGCGCTGATCCGTGTTCGGTTTTTGAAGAACGGTGTGAAGGGTCGTGACAATTGGGATGCGAAGATCTCGCAAAAGCGGAAGAATGAAGCTTCCTGCGGGGCCGCCATAGATGCCATATTCGTGCTGCAGGCAGACAACATCGACGTTGTTGAAATTCAGATAGTCCGCAGTGCGACGATAGGAATCGAGATCGTTTTCAAAAAATTCAAAGCGGACTTCACCGGGATAGTCATAGCCTTCCGGAAGATCATTTACGGGAACGACGAAGCTCTCGATATCAGGAAATTTCTCGGAAATGGACGTGCGCAAATCATGCGTGAAAGTCGCAATCCCGCATTTGCGAGGGAGATAGTCACCTAAAAAGGCAACCTTACGAATGTTGGCAAACGAGTTCATTGATTTTCTGGATTCTTTAGGCAGGTCGAATGCCATGCCCGCCAAGGACATTGTATGATTGTTGCGTCCAGCGACTTAGAAATATCGCCGATCCCTCACCATGGGCTCGGGACTTGCATTATGCGAGTTGTATCTGATAACAGTCGCAAAGTCTGCGAGGACTTCTGGAGTTGGAATTAATTTAGTAAACTTTTCTTTCCACTCTCGACCTGAATTTCAAGCCAATCCGGATGCAGGCTGGATTCGGATCGTGACCAGAGTTCATGATAAAGCCAGAAGACGGAATCTGCATCCCACAGAAGACGCATTTTCTCTTTTGCGTTAAGCGAGAGGGGGCCTTCATGGACGAGGCGTTCGCGGAGATTGATGAGCGATTGCGCGGTCTGACCCTCCTTACGAGTCGCCAATCGTTGATGCACCATGGAGAGGTGCAGTGAGAGAACGTAGGGATTCAGCAGGGCCTGAGGCCAGAGGTGGGTAATGTCTGACGATTGATCCGGGGCGCCCGCGTAAGCCAGATCTCGAAGCTCGATCGGTAATTGGGTTTCTTCGGGAATGACAAACAACCCGTGGGAGTGAAGGCGTTGCCCGACGTTACGCAAACTGGTTATCCAGGCGGTGATCGGTGCCAGAATCCATCCGATGAGAATAGGCATCAGCCAAAAGAAATTAAGGCCGAGCGAAGAATAGGCGAGCGTCACACCACATGCGCCGAGGACGGTTTGCCATCCGTAAAATTTGAGACAATGCAAAAGGGAAAGACCCGTATCGGCGCGATTTTGAGAGGTCCATTTGATTTGCCACCCGAGGAGAACCGATACGACAAAGAAACTGTGAAAGAGCATGAGGATGGGCGCGACGAGCATGGAGAGGAGGGTTTCGAGGAAGGCACTCAGCAGGAGATGGGAGCCTCCGCCAAATTCGCGCCGACGGGGCAGGGTCGAAAGAATTCCAAGTACTCGAGGCATAAAGAGCAAGAGGATGGTCATGATGAAAAGAATCGTGGCGTCGGAGTTCTGCACCTTGCCCAGGTCTTCGGGGCCGGCGGAATAAATGGTAAATCGCGCGCGTTCGTAGGCGCCGATGGAGCCTGCGATCAGAAATACGAACCAGATCGGCGAGCACAGATACGACATAAGGCCGATCCAGATTTGGAGGCGATTGCCCATCTGGATGCCGCGGGCGAAGAGGAACCAGAAGTGCTGTAGATTTCCGGCGCACCAGCGGCGGTCACGGGTCAGCATGTCAGTGAGATTAGGGGGGCCTTCTTCGTAAGAGCCGGTTTCTTCGTAGGTGACCCAGACTTCATAGCTGGCTTTTTTCATGAGCGCGGCTTCGACCGTATCGTGGCTGAGGACGTGGCGTTTATCGGGATGGGGAACGGGAAGGATAGGTAGATCGCAGTGCGCAATGAACGGAGCGAGGCGAATGATTGCGTTGTGTCCCCAGTACGAGCCGGAGGACATCTGTGCCATGCTGCAGCCCTCTGCGAATAATTTTCCGTAAAGGCTGCCGGAGAATTGCAGCATGCGGCGGAAGAGGGATTGGCCCAAGACCATGGCGGGTTGGGTCTGGAGAATGCCGACCTCGGGATTGGCCTCCATCGCGCGGACCAGGCGGACCATGGTTGAGCCGGACATGATGCTATCCGCGTCGAGGACGATCATGTAGCGGTAACGCTTTCCCCAACGGCGGCAGAAGTCGGCGATGTTTCCGCTCTTGCTGTTGATGGCGTGACGGCGCTTGCGGTAGAACAATTTTCCAAACGCGTTCAATTCCTGGCAGAGCTTCAACCAGACGCATTCTTCTTCGATCCAGCAGTCGGCGTTATTGGAATCGCTGCACAGATAGAAATCGAAATGCTCGATCTGTCCGGTTTCCTTCAGGCTGCGCCACATGTTGGCGATGCCCTGGCCGACGCGGTGGGCGTCTTCGTTGAAAACGGGAATCACGATGGCGGTCGCGGCAAGGGGAGCCGATGCCTCGTGATCACGCCAGGGCCTGCGCATGATGTGAAGAGGGTCTCCGCCCCGCAGCCAATCGAAGAAGCCGGATGAAACGAGGACGAAGCCGATGACAACCTGTCCGAAAAGAAGCGGAAAAAGTCCCATGACAATGTAATCGGGCCAGAAGATTTGCTGACCGGAATAACTGCGCAACAGCAGGACGAATCCCGCGGCAGTCAGGGAAAGGGGAGCGCAGGTGAAAAAAGCGTTGCGCGTGCCGGTCCTGGTTTCGAGAGGGACAGTGTTCATAAAATAGAAGACAACCACCAGTAAAAGATGAAGTAGATCGCGATCCAAAAACACAGGGCGATGAATATCTCCCGGCTGTTCCAGCGATGCCACGTCTGCCTGGCCAGATGGAGCATCGGGCCGTAATCGATGTTTCGTGGCGTCATGCTCGAGATATGGAAATCGGGTCCGGTGATCAACAGGGTCTCGCGCATCGACTGTCGAAGATTATCCGGCAACGGAGACGCGAGGAATTTTGCAGGGGCGGTTTGAGGCATTCGGCTTAGAAACAAAGCGATGCAACCGGATGAGAAAATTTGTGAAGAGGATTTGTCCGACTCGTCGAGATTCTGGGCGAGCCATTCGATCAGGTGCTTTTGCGTTTGTTCCATGACGAGGTTTGTCGGTTCTTGCGAAGGATTCTCACGGTGACGGGCCCGCGCCTGATCGAGAAACCTCAAGGCCAATTGCGCGGTGACGGGTTGATCGCTCAGCATGAAAGTGTCGAGGAAAGTCTGAAGCCGGGCGTAGGCCTGGTTCCAGGCGATTCGCTCCTGGTCGCTGCGAAGATCGTTCACGGTATTCATTGATGCCATGTGTAGGTCCATTCTTCGGTGAGAGGTTTTGCATCGGCAGGCGACTGGGTGTTTTGCATCAATCGACATTGCAACTCCGTGGGAACATGATGCTTGAACGGGATGATCGTGAAGGAGGCCCGCCACGCATTGTCGGAACCGATTTTTTCGACCTTTGATTCGCGCAGGATTGTTTCCGGTGGATCGCAATGGAGATAGAGATGAGGAGGTTCGTTGGCGGGAAGGGAGTCCATGCCATTGCCGATAAAATCGACGAGAAATTGGACGGGCGTGGTGTCACCAGGTTTGGGAATCGGGGGAGTATCGTTTTTTTGCAATGGTGGTCCGACGATTGGTCCGACAGGTGGCAACAGTGGTGGAGGCGGAGCGGGACAAACGATCAACGTCTGGTTGCTGTAGGCCAGGGGAGGACGATTCGCATCGTTCATGTAGAACTCGATGGTGTAATCGATATCCATTCGATCTCCCGCGTTGGGTATTTGATCGGGATGCCAGAAGAGGGCGACGTTGTCCGTGTTCGGATCTTTGCTGGGGTGATGCGCGAGAACGATGGAGCCCTTGCCCCAATTTCCATGGGGAATGACCCACGCGCTTGGGCGCACGTTATATTTCAGGTCCATGTCTTGATAATGTTGAAAATCCCGGTCGCGTTGAATCAGGCCGAAACCCTTTGGATTTTCATCGGTGAATTTATAAATCTGAAAAAGAGGGGCTTGTCCGAGGGGGCGCCATAACCAGTCGCCTTTGCTGGTGTTGATCAGCAGGCCATCGGAATCGTGAATTTCGGGATGAAAGTTTCCGAAATGCTCCGGCGCATTCTCGCCGTAGAGATACATGCTGGAAAAGGGCGCAAGGCCAAGCCACTCGACACGCTGGCGAAAATACAAGGTGGCGTGGACATCAATGGAGGTCACCGCACCCGGATGAATCTTGAATCCGTATGCGCCGGTGACACTGGGACTGTCGAGCAGGGCATCGAGAACAATTTCCGAGGCGTTCGGAGCGGGCTCGTGGAGCCACCATTCCTTGAACTCGGGAAATTCCTCGGCCTTTCCATCAAGGCCCGTATTGATGGCGAGCGCGCGTGCGGAAAGTCCGTAGACCTGATCCTTGGCGAGGGCCCTAAAGTAATTCGAGCCGAGGACGGAAAAGAATCCATCCAGGGAGTTGGGCTTGTTGATGGGATAGCGGAGATAAAATCCGGCATAACCGAGATTGGTTGGCAGCGGCGGTTGAAAGGAAAGATTTTGGAAATTGAAGAAGGCCGGGGAATAGGCCAGAAGATGCGCTCCGCCGTTATCAACTGTATTGATTTGAGGCGAAGTGTGACCCTCGTTGCTGACGTGATAGAAATCGACTTGAAAGGGGAGGCCCTTGTTTCTCCAGAGACGATAGGTTTCCTTCCAAAAGATGCCTTGCTCCTGTGCGGGCGACAGCTTCTTGAGTTGAGGTGGAAGAATATCGGGAAGCGGAACGAAAGGTTGCCGGGCCAGTTCCTGCGCCGATGCCTGGACCTTGGCGAACGTGTAGTGATGACGCTCGTCCGGGCGAAGGGTAATCGCCAGTAAAAGCGCCGTAATCAAGGCGAATGCGAGATGAATCCGAAACGGCATGGAGGAGACAGAGGTGGCAAATCACGGGCCACTGTCCTCGTTTTCTATATCTCTCCAACTGGAAGGCACTTACCGGAATCCACAGGAAAGGCTCCGTGCAAAATGCCATTCCCAGCTAAGGCGTCACCTCAAATTGCCCGCCTAGCGTCGCTCCCGAACTCCCTCCGATCCAAACCTGATATTCGGTGGGTTCGACGATGCGTTTCATCTCGAGGTTGTAGTAACTCAGTTCGGCGAAATCGAGATTGAATTCGACGTGCTTCGATTGGCCCGGATCCAGCGATATTCGTTTGAATCCTTTTAATTCACGCACGGGTTCTTCGACGCTTCCGCCCGTGTTGCGGATGTAGAGTTGCGCAACTTCGACGCCGGGGACGGCTCCGGTATTTTTGATATCGACGCCAATCCGAATCGCGGATGAGGGACCAAAAAGCTCCACCTTCTTCGGGGCAAGAAGCGTCGCCAGGGAAATTTTGTCCTGACTCAACACCAGTTTGGAATAGGTGAATTGCGTATAGGAGAGTCCGAAACCGAAGGGGAAAAGCGGTGCGTTGGTTTCATCGATATAGCGGGAGAAGTATTTGTCCTCTCCGGTGGGTGGATGAGAAAGATCGACGTCATCCGCGGGTCGTCCGGTGGGAAGTTGATTGTAAAACAGCGGTTCTTGCCCCACGGCGCGGGGGAAAGTAACCGGTAGTTTACCACTGGGATTAACGTCACCGAAAAGAATATCGGCCACGGCGGGACCGGCTTCGATTCCCGGATACCATGCTTCCAGGATGGCGGGCACGTGGGCCGCCGCCCACTTGAGGGCGAGGGGGCGTCCGTCGAAGAGAACCAGCACCGTGGGTTTGCCCAGTTGGACAATGGCTTCCATCAAGGCCTCCTGATTTCCGGGCAGGTCGAGGCGCGTCAATGACGTCGATTCCCCGGTCATGGCTGCCCCGGATTCACCGAGTGCGAGAACGACAACGCTGGCTTGTTGCGCGGTGGCGATGGCTTCCGCAAAGCCCGCGTCGGAGTTGCTCAGGATGCCCGTGCCCTTCGCGTAAATCAGCTTGGTCTTGCCGTCGCTGAAACGCTTTTCCAAGGCGGCCTTCAATGTGACCACGTCGCGATGATCGCCGTAAGCGGGCCAGCTACCGAGCATGTCGATGTCTGAATCAGCGAGAGGCCCGATCAAGGCAATGGATGGTGGATTTTTAGGCAACGGCAGAACGGGAGCGGTATCGGGAAGCGCCACATTATTTTTCAGAAGAACCATGCTTTCCTCGGCGGCGCGCCGGGCGAAATTCCGTTTCTCGGGCGTGACGGTAAAAGGCGCATTTTTTTCAGCGACATACGGATGATCGAAAAGACCGAGGGCAAATTTCACGCGGAGAACCCGGCGCACCGCTTCATCGAGCGTCGCCTGGGGCAGGTCCCCGGATTTGACGAGGGAGGCGAGTTCCGTGTGATAAATATCGCTTTCCATGTCCATGTCCGTTCCTGCGGAAAGCGCTTTGCGTGCGGCGATCGCGCCATTTTCGGCCACGCCGTGCTTGATCAATTCGCGCACCGCGCCGTAGTCGCTGACCACGAGACCATCGAACTTCCACTCATTCCGCAAAATCGTCGTGAGGGTAAAATGATTGGCGGTGGCGGGTACGCCATTGAGGGGATTGAACGCACTCATGACAGTGGCAGCTCCCGCTTCGATGCCTTCGTGGTAAGGAGGAAGATAAATTTGACGCAAGGTCAGTTCCGACATATCGACGGAGTTATATTCGCGGCCCGCGTTTGCGGCGCCGTATGCGGCGAAATGTTTGATGCACGCGGCGACCGAGTCCGGCTTGCTCAGGTCATCGCCCTGGTAACCTTGGACGTAAGCGCGGGCTATGATGGATCCCAGGTAAGTGTCCTCGCCCGCGCCTTCGGTGATGCGACCCCAGCGAGCATCGCGCGCGATATCGACCATGGGTGAAAAGACCCAGCGGATGCCATCATCCGCCGCTTCACCTGCGGCCACATGTGCCGTTTGTTTGATGAGGTCGGGATCGAAACTCGAGGCCAGTGCCAACGGCACGGGAAAAATCGTGCGGTGCCCGTGAATGACATCGTAGCCGAAGAGCAGGGGAATATGTCCGGGACTTTTTTCGACGGCGATGTGTTGGTAATAATTGGTCTGTTCTGCGCCGATCACATTGAAAAGAGAGCCGATTTGTCCATCGGCGATCATCTTATCGTAATCGAGGCTGTTCCCCTCGGGGCCGGTCAACAAGCCTGCTGTATATTGAGTTAGTTGTCCAATTTTCTGATCGAGCGACAAGGAGGCGAGCAACTTTTCCACGCGCTCATTGAGGGCCTTGTCCGCCAATTGCGCATTGGAGGGTTCGAGCGCGAGCGAAGGCGACAGGGCTCCGTCCTTGTACTGCTGGGAGGGTTTGACACTTGATTCTAGGAATTCAAAAAGACAGAGGCCTGCCACCACGAAGCACAAAAGAATGATCGTAAAAATGACCCTTTTTCGAGGGACGGGAATGGAAAGGGTGATGACACGTTTGCGTTTCGACATTGGCAATTAACTTTCTGAAACGGCGAAGGACGCCTGCCATAAACTCGGCGCGTCGATGAAATAAGCAAGTCTTCCCGCCCTGTGTTTTTTAATGGGCTCGAACACTTGCTGGCACATTGCGGCGGACGATTCTTGCCATCTGGCAAAAGGCACTCCTGTTTTACGGGGCCATAATTCATAAGCTATTGCCGGTAGGGTACATGCTCACGCGAGAGAACGATTGGCACGCTCAATGCCATTTAATGTTGAAGATATTTCGTCAGCATATTCAACAGCGCCTGAATTGGCTTCGTTGGACTGACGATTTTTAAAACCAAAACCCAAGAAGCTTATGAAAACATCATCCACCATTCACGCTTTGCTATTTGCAAGTGTGGCGACCGTCAGTCTGGCAACGTCTCCCCTGTTGTGCGCTCAAATGGCGACGCCCGATCCCGATCAGGGAACGAAAGCACCGGACAGTACGGCAGATAAAAACAGTGCAACCACGGGAAGCTCCACAACTACCACGCCCGGCGCGGATAAAACCACTTCAAAGGACACTACCACTTCTTTGGATAAGAATCCTTCCGCCGTGAATACGGGGTCGGCAGAGAAATCTGCCACCAAGGATCCGACCGGCACGACTGATCTGGGCACTTCCACGACCTCCAATAAATCGACGAAGATGTCGGATAAAGAATTCCTCCTGACCGCTGCCCAAGGTGGTATGACGGAAGTTCAATTGGGCAAGCTCGCCCAGGAAAAGGGTTCATCCGCCGACGTGAAACAATTCGGTTCGCATATGGACATGGACCATTCCAAGGCCAATGCAGAATTGAAAACGGTTGCGACCAAGGAGGGCGTGACGATCCCGACCACGCTCGATGCGAAGCATCAGGCGATGGTTGATCGCATGAGCAAGCTTTCCGGCGCGGCCTTTGATCGTGCTTATGTGCATGCCATGGTGAAGGACCACGAAAAGACAGCTGCTGAATTCCGCAAGGCTTCCACCAGCGCGCAGGATCCGGATGTGAAGAACTTCGCGGCCAGCACGCTCCCGACGATTGAAAATCATCTTTCGGATATAAAGAGCATCCAAAGCAAGCTGCCGTAATTTTCTCGCACAACCTTCTCTCTCACGTCTTTGGGAATACATAAATGAAAACCAAAAAACGTCTCGATCGGATGGCGGTTGAAAAGCAATCGTCTCCGGTTGAGAAAGAGAGGGAAGGAAAGGGAAAAGCCTTGGCGAGTAGTCAGTCGATTGCCAATCTTGGCATGGGCGGAATCATCTCTGCTTTTCTGGGACGATGATTCAAATCGCTCGCGTTTTGCGCTGGTCGGGGCTCTGTGCTGTTGCCCGTTGCATGGACGAGTAAAGAACCCCAGAGCAAGCTCCGAGGCATTTCAGAGATAACCGTCGTACCTCAGTGGTAGCCGCCGCTGTCCCTAGCGGCGGATGTCTTCCCTCCGTGGTAGCCGTCGACCTCCGGGCGACGGTCGAAGAGCGGATTCGCGCTCGGAGATCACGGGCTACCCCTCAAGCCGAGGCAAACTTCGAGGAATTTAACCCAAAGAGATTAAAATCATGCCTGGCGGATCCAAATCTAGATATACCGATAAACAAAAACGCAAGGCTGAGCACATTGAGAAAAGCTGTGAAAAGCGGGGGGCGTCCAAAGGAGTAGCTGAAAAGAGAGCATGGCAAACCGTCAACAAACAAAGCGGCGGAGGTGAAAAATCCAGTGGTGGACGCAAAACGAGTGAAAGGGCGAAAAGTGCCGCCCGCTCTCGCAAGATCGGATCGCGACGGGTCCAGAAAACGCTGACGCGTCACAAGGCTTCCTCTGTAAAAAGGAAATCGTCATGAGTCCGGCATTCCATAGATACGAAATGCAAGAGGCCCTTGAGGGCATCTTGCAAAATATCGTTTTAAGGAAGGATGCGATTTCGATGTTAACTGTCTGCGTAAGTTGGATGGGTCTAAGCGGCAATGATATATGTCATCGCTCTGGAACTTGGCACGACGTGTGCCAGCGTAAGATACTATGTCTAACGAAACACTCACTTCATCATTTCCTGCCACCCAGCAAGACATCTCACGGCTCAAGCAGACCGCCATTGATGCGGCTACCGATCTAGGTGGCACGGCTTCGGTTCATGCGTCCAAGGCCAAAGACCAATTGAAAGATTTGGCCGTACATGCCCGGGAAGAAGGGTATGAGCAGTTCAATCAGGCCAAGGGGAAGTTTAGCAACCTGGTCAACTTGGCCCGGGAGCGTGCTTCCGAAAGGCCTTTTGCCTGCATTGGGGCAGCCTTGGCTATCGGCTTTCTGATTGGCCTGACGAGGCGTTCCGGTTCGAGAGGCTAAAGAGTTAAGCGCAACATGGGAAACTTGAGGCCATGCATCACATGCCCGCTCACAATTTAACCAGGATGCTGGTGGTGGAGGACAATGAGCATGACAGCTTTCTCCTTACCCGCCAGATCGCGCGCGCCCACTTGAATGACTGTGTGACCGTCGTGGGCAATGGGACCGAGGCGCTCAATCTTCTCATGCGATTGCCCACTCCTCCTCTTGCCATTTTCCTCGATCTCAAGCTGCCGGGCCTGAGCGGAATCGAGGTGCTGGAGAGACTGAAGCAGGAGCCACGGTTTCGGTCGATTCCGGTGATCGTTATGACAGGTTCCGATAATCCCAAGGACGTTGAGGAGTGCGGTCGGCTTGGTGTCACGGCCTATTTGTCGAAACCGATCAGCCTCGCGACTTTCATTAAAACCGTCGCCCACTTATTTCCTCAGGCCCCTATGCAGTCAGTTCAGAAAAATTAACGATTTGCTGCCGGTCCTCATGGGTCAATCAATTCCGTTCGTCGGAAGAATGGCAGAATCTGATGGCGTCGGAGACGTGTGAAACGTATCGGCCACCGCCTTGGTAAAGGTCGAGAAGGTAACGGGCTTTTGGACATAATTGGAAACGCCCAATTGACGGCACTTTTCCAAGTCTTCAAGGGCGTTTGACGACGTCATCACGATGACGGGAAGTTTGTGGGTCCGGGCGTTTGCCCTGACGCGTTCCAAAACGTGGATGCCACTCACGGAGGGAAGTTTCAAATCGAGAAAGAGCGCGATCAGGTCGTCGCAAGGTGTCTCGACATTCTCAATAAATTCGATCGCTGCTTTCCCATCGGTCAATACCTTAACGTGCTGGTCCAGGCCCGCCTTTCGAAGCTGCCGCATGAGCAGAAATTCGTCGTCGGGATTATCTTCGACGATCAGAATTCGAGTTTTGGGGAGTTCCATGGTCGTGAAGAAAATACGTCGATTTCGCTTTCCTTGAAAAGCTTACGATAACAGCACTGTCAATAAAAAGGGATTCGTCAATCTCCATCATTCTTCGATAAAGTGACAGGCAATTTTAGACGCGATACCTGCCAATTTCAAACCAGGAAAATCGCTATGTTACCAACGAGCGTTGACCCTTGCGCGTGACTTGTGGGCTGGGACGGCGGGAATGTTGCGGCCAAAACTTTGGGACATCCGAGATGAACGACCTTCGATTGGGGAGCAGGCGGACACTTCCTACTCTACGCGAGGGAGGTCAAATGTCCGATGGACGGCTTCCATAAGGATGACCGTGATTATGCGCTTTTGAGGCTGCCCATGAATGCAGATTGCCAGTCAAAATATGTGCGAGAGAATCAATCGCATGCCATAACGGTAACATTCCGGTGGCCATCATTAATCTGATCAGAATCCCGTGACGTTCGAAAAAAATGGACGTATATTCGCGCCATGAATCATCCCAATTCACTCGAAGCAACGGCACAGGCAATCTTGGCGTCGGGCAAGGGCCTTTTGGCCGCGGACGAAAGTTTCCCGAGCATTGAAAAGCGGTTCAAGGAATATCAAATTCCCTCCACGGAGGAAAATCGGCGCGCCTATCGCGAGATGCTGTTCACCACGCCCGGGCTGGGCGAATTTATTAGCGGCGTCATTCTCTTTGATGAAACGATCCGCCAAAAGATCGGCGGCGTTCCGATGCCGGAAGTCCTGGCCAAATTGGGGATGATCCCAGGCATCAAGGTGGACATGGGGGCGGTCGCGTTGCCCAATTTCAAGGGCGAAAAATTCACGCAAGGACTGGATGGACTGCGCGAACGACTGGCGGAGTACTATAAACTCGGCGCGCGATTCACCAAGTGGCGCGCGGTGATCGAGATTGGCGAGGGCATGCCCAGCACCGCCTGCATCGAGGGGAATGCAAATACGCTCGCTCTCTTCGCCGCCCTCAGCCAGGAGGCGGGATTGGTGCCCATCGTCGAGCCGGAGGTGATTATGGATGGTGCCCATACACGTGCCCGGTGCGAGGACGTCATTCATCTCACCTTGAAAACCTTGTTCGATGCGCTCGTGGTGAACCGTGTGATGCTGGAGCAGATGATCCTCAAGAGCGGCATGGTCCTTTCTGGCAGCACCTGCCCCGAGCAAGCCACGCTCGACCAAATTGCCTGGTCGACGCTGAGTGTTTTTCGCCGCACCGTTCCCGCCGCCGTGCCCGGAATCGTCTTCCTTTCCGGCGGCCAAAGCGACGAACTCGCCACCGAAAGACTGAACGCCATCTGCAAACTGCAGGGCGCTCCCTGGACCATCACCTTCTCCTACGGCCGAGCGCTCCAAGCCCCCGCCCTCAAGGCGTGGGCAGGAAAATCCAGCAACGTCGCCGCCGGACAAAAAGCGCTCCACCTCCGCGCCAAGAACAACAGCCTCGCCGCCCTCGGTAAATATTCGACGGATATGGAACGCGCTTAATTGTATCTGCTTTCTCTTTGTGCAATCTCATTGGCTATCGATTAACTTGAGCGTCGATCCAACTCGGGGTAAGCTTTGCATAGGTATGAACAACGATACCCGCTCACGAGAAGAGATTCTCAAGGATACCATCGCCGAAGGCGTCCGGATACAACACCGGTTCCGGCCTGAGCCCTTGTACAAAACTACGGGCAAGGGAAGTTACAAGAGCGAAACTGTCGCCGAAATCACTGCCGCCAAGAAAAAGTCTGCGTGTTAGGAATAAACTACGCCTGAGACCACAGTCATCGCAGACTTGCAAGAATGCGTTGGCTATTCCTCCGTGGCCGGATTAAATAACTTTCATGGCGAAGCTCGTGCGTAAAATGGGGCGTGCGCCAAACCAAGTGCGGGCGGATGCACTCGAGGGGACGGCTTTCCCGAGGTTCGAGGAGCTAACAGCGAATTGGAAGTCGTGGCTACCCAAGGTCCTGTTCATCGCGGGGCTGACTTTGTGGATTTATTGGCCGGCGCTTCGAGGGGAATTCATTTGGGACGACGAGTGGTACATCACGCTCAATCCCCTGTTGCTCCATGCGGACGGGCTGTGGAAATTCTGGTTCCAGCCCGGCAGTTGGGTCGAGTACTACCCGGTGGAGGAGACCGTGCTTTGGCTGCAATGGCAGCTCTTCGGGGGAAGCGACACGCTCGGTTATCACCTGACCAATCTTTTGCTGCACTTCACCAGCGCACTGCTGGTCTGGCGATTGTTGAGCCGGTTTGGCCTGCGGTTCGCATGGCTCGGTGGACTTATCTTTGCCATTCATCCGGTACAGGTCGATTCGGTCGCGTACATCTGCGAGCTCAAGAACACGCTGACGCTGCCCTTCTTTCTTTTGGCGATGCTCGCGTGGCTGGATTACGACGAAAGCAGATCGAAGGAGGATTACCAAAAAGCGCTCGGCCTGTATCTCCTGGCGATGCTTTGCAAGATCAGTGCCGCGCCCTTTGCCGCGATCATTTTGCTTTATGCCTGGTGGAAAAGAGGACGCGTGGACGGGCGCGATGTGAAGGACTGCGCGCCGTTCCTGGTCCTCGCGGGCGTGCTGGCTTTTATGACCTTGTGGACGGGGCGCTACTACGCGGAGGCGGGACATTTCACGCAACTCCAAACCAAGCTGGACGGAATTCTTCCACGCATGGACGCCATCGGTCTCAACGCGACGGTTTACTTTGCGCGTTGTTTTTTACCGGTCGATAATATGCTGGTTTATCCTAGATGGGAGGTGCGTCCGGACGAGTTGATCCAATATTTGCCGTGGCTCGTACTGGCGGGAATTGGTTTTGTGCTCTGGAAAAGACGCCAGAGCTGGGGACGGCATGTCGCCTTGGGGCTTGGTTTTTTCTTGGTCATGCTCTCGCCGTTTCTGGGTGTGCCGGTGGTTTCCTACATGGATTTCTCGTGGGTGATGGATCACCTGCTCTACATTCCGATCATTGGCTTGATCGGCCTGGTGGTGGCGGGGATGGAGGGAATCGACGGCCAGATGTCCGTGCGGTTGCGCCCAGTGACCATCGGACTGACGGCGATACTGATCGCGCTGATGGCGTGGGTGAGCCACAGTTTTGCCGGCCTGTTTGTTAGCGCGGAGGTCTACTGGACTCACATCGTTCAGCGCAACCCGACGGCATGGCTGGCGCATCTGAACCTGAATTCCCGGCTGCTGGAACTGGGGCGTTATCAGGAAGCGTTGGTCGAGGGGAACGAAGCCATGCATCTCCGTCCGACTCGCGCCGATATCTATTATAACCAGGGCTTCGCGCTGGAAAAACTCGGGCGGGACGCCGAGGCGGAGGCGCAATATCGGAAGTCATTGAGCCTCGACCCGGAGCAGGCCAAGGTCTACTTGATTTTGGCCGAGATGCTGCAGAACGAGAAGAGGGCGGCCGACGCGGAGGCGCTTCTCAGGGACGGCGTGAAGAGCCTGCCTGACGACGCTGGTGTCTCTGTCAACCTCGCCGGAATCCTCTCCGAGAGCGGGCACAAGCCGGAAGCGATCGGGCTCTACCAGCATGTCGCGGAGCTTCATCCGGAGATGGGGCAGGTCCAGTACAACCTGGGAGTCGCTCTCCTGCAAACGGGCGACCTGTCCGGCGCGGTGGAACATTTGCAGGCGGCGGTGACGCTGGAACCGAACATGACGGCAGCACACAAAAATCTGGGAGTCGCGCTGGCGCAATTGGGTCATCTTCCCGAAGCGATCACTCAATTTCAACTGGTCGTGGATGCCGACCCGACGGATTGGAAGATGCGCGACAACCTCGGCCTGGCCCTGGCCAATTCCGGCCGAATCATGGAAAGCCTCTACCAATTCCAACAAGCCCTCCAGCTCAACCCCAACGACACTATGGCCCGCACCAGCCTAACGAAATTGCAGTCCGTCCCGCTAAACACCCCGACGCAGCATTGAGCGCGGGTGTTAAGGCGCGGGATTTCCTTCCTCTTAAAATGCTTAGAAATCTTATTTTTTTAAGAGGACTAGGATTTCTAAGTTGTCTAAGTGGTTTTGCGATTTCCTGCTCGTGAGTTGGAGCTTTGTCCCTAAAGTTACGCGATTGAAAACTGGCGGCGCTTGAGCGAAAATCCTGCTTTATCGACTTGGCGGGAATTCGCCAACGGAGCAACGGTTCGGTAAATGGGGATGGGAGCTTGGACAGATTTTTTCGAGAAAATACCTATTTCTTGCAATTCATCTCGACCCAAAAGTGAAGAAGCTTGATTGGGGATGAGGTGCGAGTGTGATAGGACATGCAATTAGCAGTGCGTCGCTTTTTATCACTCGCAAATTCTTTCAAACAATCATTTTTAGTCCAAACACCATATTCGATAGGGATTCTATTTTGGAGATCGATTATCCACTCATTGATCCGTTTGAACCATTGTGAGGAATCATCCTCCTGAATATAGCCAATCATTGCGGCTGTATTTATCAAGGCCCCATGCATTCCAAGTTTAAACCGTTGAACACCTCCGCTAAAAAGTTCTTCCCCGGTTACATATTCGCGCTCGCGAGCTTTTCCTCCGGGAGGTGGCAGGCGTTTGCCTTCAAAAACTAAAAACGGGTCATATATCGATTGGTAAATTTGTCCTGAAAATCCGTTTTCGGCTGGCCCTGCGGAGATATCGACCCTGCGCCGCTGCGTTTGTTTTTCCTCGTGATGGAAAAGCACTGGGAGTGGAAGTTGTCGCGCACGTGAATTGAGATATTTACAAAGTTGGGCGTTCAGCGCTTCCTCGTCCGTTTCAACTTTGCGATCTTTGTCGTCACGCCATCCGGGCAATTCATCGCGTACAAAATCGAGGGTGCGATCAACGAGGGCGTTTGCTTGTGGCCCATGGGTTAATTTGCCGTATCCGGACGAAAAATTGGTGCTGCTTTTCGCCACGTCAGAATCCTTGTTTACGAAGGTCGACTAAGGTTTCATCCGCGTCGCGAATGGCGGTAGAACGAATCCAGTAGCGCAATCGATCGGGTTTGACGATGAGAACCGTGTTGCTCTCATAAAGACGAAGGATACGGACAGTGCGCAATGCCTCACCGTGTCGAACATAAACGAGTTTGTGCAGTTCCTCCGACCAATCATCGGGCCAATCCAAATCCGATTGCTTGCCAAAATAGAAGGATTGGTAGGTGAGCCCGCCGAATGAATTCGAACGACCAGTACGTAGGCTCGGGTGAATGCTGCGAAGCATATTGCAAAATGTTTCTGCATATTTCTGAAGATCATCGGCTGTGGCGGCCTGTTTTAGCAGCTTTGAATCCTGCCCCAATCGAACGTATTCTGCTACGTAATCCACTACATCGTTACAAAGTATGTTCTCCCACGGGCTCAAGTCCCATGTTTCATCAGGTCCTGGCCATGGAAGATTATCGATATCTCTTTTAAGTGGGGCGGTGGCCCTGCCAATTAACATCTGCGTGCTTTCCATCTGGCAAAATGCTTGTAGCACTGGTCGTGCTTGGTCAAACTGTTGAAAGAAGTGACGGAGTGAATTAATTTCCGCAATTGGAGCATGAATGCCAACCACTTTTGCCTTGAAAGCCAGAAAACTCTTCTCCCAAAAATCACAGTATAATTTCTCATTTTCGCGAATAACTATGAGCGGCGGGCTATACCGATTGGGGGTATATGCAGAGCGGAAGTACTCCGTTGGTACCTTGGTGATAAGATCTTCGTTGATGCCATTTTCGGTCAACGCAATTGAAGGTAATAGGGGTTTGTTCTTTAACCATGAGGCCTTTTCCCGTTTTCCAGTTTCGGCTTCAATGTAACCCTCGCCGTAGTCCCAATTCTTGCCGGCAACGAATTCAGCCAGAGTACTCATTTCCTTGAGCCGTGCTGCCAGCTGATGCAGGCGACCACCGCCTAGAAGATTGACCTTCCAGGTAAACGGAGCCGACATCGCCAGTTGTTGTGTGACAACGTGACGGTCGTAATGGTCGAGTTCGAATCCGAGTTGTTCCTCCACGCTCACTGTGCGTCGGAATGTGAGGTGAATAATGCGGTGATTATTTTTCGGTGTTACTTTCGTGAGCGCTAATGCAGCAATCTTAGTGTCTGCCTTATCGAAAAGACCGCGGACGGAAGTGAAATCCAGTACCCGATCAATTTGGTGAGATGAAACGAGATGTCTCTGGAATGACCGTGCCTTCTCATTGTACAGGATACTAGAAGGTTGAATCAGACACATTCGTCCGCCGGGACTGAGCAATCCCAGCGCCTGTTCCGCGACTAGGTAAGCAGCCTGTTGATCTGGAAGAGCGCCGCGCACTTTTTGAGCCGCCTTGTTTACCCGTATTCCCGCTTCGGTTAATTTGGATAGAAACGGTGGATTGCCCACGACGATGTCAAAGCGGGCTGCCTGATTTTCACCGTAAGCAAAAAAATCGCACTCGTGGAGGTTTGTATTGTGGAGTTTATCAAACTTCAATTCATTCCAAATGACATTCGGCTTGAGCGCATCACAGACGGCTAGTGCCAAATTGAATGCAGCCAGATGAAGTGCTTCGCTCTGCAACTCAACGCCAAAAATACTGTTTCGAAGAATGGTCTTGAGAGTGGCTACTTTCGGCTGCTTCCATTTGTTCCGGCTTCGCCAATGATTGATAAGACGTCGAAATGCCCCAACGAGAAAAACGCCAGAGCCGCAAGTCGGGTCAAGAACGCGTTCTTTGCCGGCCAGAGATTCGTAGGGCATCGCATAATCCAAGAGAAGCGATGCGACGAATGGTGGAGTGTAAATAGCCCCTTTTCCGCTTTGCGCGAACCGTTGGTAAAGATGACTCAACACTTCTACAGGCAGATGCCGGAACGAATACTGTTCCCAAAGATACCGTTGTCTGGCGAGCGTTTTGCTTTCTACCAGCTCTGCGAAGTTGCGCAGGTTTTTGGTGGTGAGCTTTTGGGTACTATTATCAGGTAGCGAGAAAACATCGCCGTTGAATTTTTTCTCCAATAGCTGGAGTAGCGAAATAACCTCGTCAAGTGTGCCCTTGCTTAAAACATCAAAGAAACTCGTGGCACCCTTATGAAAACGTCCAAACCAGCCGGGATTGGGAAATACCTGACGATCTTCGAGGTATTTGATCAGGATTGTTAGCAGCAGCAGGCGGCGTAAAACCGGATTACGCTTGCCGTCCACTGCCTCATCCGCTTCGACGACGGCTTCGATAAGTCTCTTATGGGCAGCTTGGTCTGAGCGAGCCAACTTGGCATTTCGCGGGTCTTCCCAAAAAGTGCCATCTGCCAATCGAAGAGCAGAGAATCGGCGTTGTTTTTCCAGCAATTCAGAAACTTGGGAAGATGTGCTGACAAGAAATGCTAGTTGCGGCTCCTCGATTTCAATCTTCTCAGCGGGTGCATAACGGAATGTGTCATTGCTTTGTTTCCAAAAATCTGGCCCCCGAGCGCAGCTAAGAACATCAACGCGTGTGGTCCAGCCCACGTATAGCAGGGGTGCATTCCCATTGATCCAAACGTCTTTATGTATAAGTGCCAACTTCGCTTCGCTGAGATGATCGTCTTCGTTGTTTATGACGTAAGCTGCAACTTGCGAGGAGCGTCCATCTCCAAACCGCCGAAAGAACACATAATCAAGGCCCTCAATACCTTCTGCTTCGCGAATTGAAGCTTCCTCTGCAATAGACAAGGACCCTCGGCGACCTCGAATTGGCACCAGGCCGGAGTTTTTCGCGCCCTGGCTGGGCGCCAAATCAACAGCTTTGAGCGTGGCGGTCATTTGAAGGATCAGGTTTGGATGAAAGACTTAGATTGAAAGCTACATTACTACTCGGGCGGAGAGAATGTAACATTAGCGGCATCTTTATTAAAAGTACGATACACACCGCATTGAAAGAAACACCTGCGGGTGGAACGTGGGTGTGGTGAATGGGGAGCGCTTCCTGTCGCCTTTGGTGACCCGGACAATAGAGGCACACCTGTCATTGCCGGGCCAGTCGAGGGGATGCACCGTCGCACGGAGTGCGACGGCTACCTATGCGGCGGAGGAGGGCGGGGTGATGCGGTCCTTTAGGGTGGTGGCTAGGAGGGCGTCTACTAGGCTGGAGCCGGTGTTGGTGCCGGTGACGGAGACGTCGGGGACGATGCGGACTCCGCGTTCGCCGACGACTTGCATGAGCTGGATGCTGGCGTAGCTCTGCGCGCCGAGGGCCTCGACACCGGCGCGGTAGGCTTCGGCCTGGGCGAAGCCGGTGGCGCGGATGGCCTCGGCCTGGCCCAGGGCGCGGAGGCGGATCGATTCCGATTCGCCGGTCGCGGCCTTGACCGTGGCGTTGGCGTTGAGTTCCGCGATCATGACGCCCTGCTCGCTGGCGACGACCTGTTGCTGGATGTTGGCCAGCGCGGTTTCGCGCACGAGAAGCTGGCGTTGCTTCTGCGCGGCTTCCTGGATCTCATAGGTCTTCTTTTCTTCCTCGGCGATCTTGCGATCGGTCTGGGTCTTCATGAGCTCGGCGGGCGGCGTGATGTCGCCGATGAGCGTGTCGACGGCCTGCACGTCGTAGGCCGAGAGCGCGCTGCGGATGAATTCAGCGGCCTCGGTCTGGCGCGCGGTGCGGCCACCCAGGAAATCGAGCACAGAATAATCCTGTGCGGAATTCCTGAAGTAGTTGCCCACGGTCGGTTGCAGGACATGGTCGACCAGGTTCTGCATGGACCCAACGCGCGAGATGACCTTGGGCGCATCGAGCGCGCCGACGTGGATGATCTGCGCGACGTCGAGGTTGAAGGCGAAGCCGTCATGCGAGCGCACGGTGATGCTCGACAATTTCTGGTCGAACTTATGCGACTCGGTGCGGGCCGCCCAGTTGAGCACGATGTTGGTGGTGGGGACCAACTCGACTTTCATGACGCGCGGGTTGACCGGATGCTTGCCGGGATAGAGGGGCGTGACCCAGACGCCCTTGTGCCCGGACATGACCAAGTCGCCATGGCGGAACTCGAGGCCGCTGACATCGACGTGCGCCTGACCCACAAAGGAGATGACGACGCCGACATGGCCGATGGGGATCTCCAGCATGCTGACTTGCTCGACACTGGCGAACCAGGGGTTGAGGTTCCACGTGCCGGACAGGAGGATTTGCTCCTGCAGACCGCGACGACCGCCGTTCTCCAGGAATGCCTGCGCGTTCTGGAAGTTGTCATGGGCGGGCACGAGCTCGCCTGCGATTTCGCCGGGATCGATGGGGCGACCATCGAGCGTGGTGACGATGCCGACAGCGTCCGACTGCACGGAGTAGACGTGGAGCTGGCCAGGCACCAGATCGTAGCGGACAGACGTGGACGCGGTGATGACCGTGAACAATGCCGTATTGATGCGGTACGTGCCCGCGGTGAGGATCGCGAGTTGGCGACCCTTCTCGCCGCCGTTGAGAAGGAACGCCCGGCCGTCCTGGAAGTTATCGCAGGCGACAGTCTTCGCGAGGATGCGCTCGGACAAGATCGGGGCACCGGCGTTGGCCAGCACGAGTCCGATCTCGCCCGCGGGGATGCGGACCATGGCGGTCTTCATGACGCGATACTGGAAAAACCAGTAACCGAAATGGAGACCGGGCGCGAGGGTGTCCGCCTGGTAACCCGCCTCGCCGTTAAGCGCGATGAGTTGACCTGGGGGGAGTTTCGCGGAGCCGAATTTCTTGATCACGACGCCGACTTCGGTTTCGTCGATCATCACCATGCCGGTCAGCCAGGGACTGAGGATCACCAGCACGGTCGCTTCCACAAGGAAAGCGATCCATGAAAAGTGAGCGCCCGGCCACGGCCAGATCGGGGTGAAGAGGGCGTTGACAGAACTATCATTGATGGCTTGAGCAAACATAACTGACTCCGATGTGGCCCGGCTGGTCGGCGGTATTCCCGACGACAAACCGTGCGCTGTTTTTCGGAGCGACCATGGCGTCATGCATCCGCATGGCGTAGGGGATCGCCCTTCCACATGCCTGCGAGGTTAGCTGTCGGGCTGAATCTTGGAAGTGATTCCCGGGAACGGTTACCCGCCCCGGTTAGCCCCGTCCTTCGCCCACGCGAAGGAGTTTGGTTCCCCCGTGTCGCGATTCAGGAAGGAAGCGCGACCTCGGCGACTGATCTGTCTGTGTTCTACATGACACAACTGTCATGCATGGGCGGGCGAAAGCAATACGTCAGGGGGTGAAGCATCGGCAACTGGCTCATGCTGAATGAAATTGAATTGTCGAAAGGATCATTTCATATCGAACGGATGGGTGGAGCAGTAGATGACGGTTCCGAGGAGTAGGACACCGAATGTGAGAATGTATCCGACGAAAATGCAGCGGTAGCCCTTGAAGAAAAGGGAGGCGATGGCCGCGGCCAAGCCGAGCAGGCAAACGGGCGGAATGACGAAGGAGAGACCGCTGCTGACGACAAAAAGCAGGACGCCCAGACCCGTGCAGAGTTTTTTGCTCGGCGGCGCGCTCATGGGTGGGACTGGCGCGGGAACAGGTGGGGGTGGTTGCTGACTGGGTTGGGAAGGTGGGATGATTTCGCTCATACGGTGACGGGCTCCATTTCGGCTTTTAGTTTTTCGAGGATTTGCTCTTTATCGTCGCGGTAAAACATGTTGAAGGTATCGAAGGGAATGATGCGGCCATCGGGATGGACGATGTGGATGCACGACTTTTTCACCGAGCGGACGTCGAAGTTTTGCGCGTCCATGAACTGGATGATGAGGACGCGGAAGACTTTGTCGTAGGTCATGGATTCGGGCACTTGCACCATCGGCAGACAGCAGAGCAACTGCTTGAGCGAGGTGGTGGCGGACTCGGGCGAGTGTGAGGTGGAAAAGAGTTTGAAGACGTGATCGCGCAGGCGGGGATCGCGTTCGTAGACGATGGTGTTCCCTTCGCCTTGCAGGAGGACCTTGGGGTCGATCATGCTGGTAAGAGGAACAGTCTTGCCGCCGAGCTTGATCGCGTAGCCCATCGCGAGGGCGTCGGGATGGCACGGCACCGGGATGATGTCGGCCGGCTTGAAGATATCGCATTGCGAGAGAATGTTCTGGCGGACTTCGGCGAGGGTGAGGCGGTCGCGCTTGGATTCGAAATTTTCCAGCCGACCGGCGGCTTGAATCGGTTGGAAGGTCACGCCACGCACGCACTTTTGCTTGAGGGCGAAGTCGATGATCTTGCCGAGTTCCTGGTCGTTGGAGCCTTTCTTCACCGTGACGACGAGCGTGGTGGAGATGTTGTGTTTGTTGAGGTGCTCGAGTGCCTGGAGCCGGATGCGGCGGAGATCGGCCCCTCGCAATTCCTTGAGGGGACCTTCCTCGAGCGAATCGAACTGGAGATAGAGTTCGAAACCGGGCATGTAGTCCTTGAGTCGCCGGGCGAAATCGGGTTCCTGCGCGATGCGGATGCCGTTGGTGTTGACCATGAGATGCTTGATCGGTCGCCGCTTGGCCGCGTCGAGAATCTCGAAGAACTGCGGATGGATGGTCGGCTCGCCGCCGCTAATCTGGACGATGTCCGGTTCCTTCTCGTTGCGAATGACGCAATCGAGCATGAACTCGACTTGCTCCATCGAGCGATGCGTCTGGCGGTGCGGTCCTGACTCGGCATAGCAGACGGGGCAGGTGAGGTTGCAGGCGTCGGTGATTTCGACGAGCGTGAGACAACTGTGCTGCTCGTGATCGGGACAGAGACCGCAATCGTAGGGACAGCCGTATTTGATTGGGGTGTTGAAAGTGACGGGAAGTTGGCCGGGCTTAAGCGTGTTGCGCGAGCGCTTGTAGTATTCGATATCGGTGGAGATCAGCACTTTTTCGAGGCCGTGATGCGCGCAACGTTTGTGCATGTAGACGCGGTCATCTTGAAAAACGATCTTGGCTTCCACCTTGCGATAGCACGTCGTGCAAACGCTGTTGGTCAATTCGTAGTAAAGATAGGGACGGTCAGACATGGGAATTCTCCGGGGCGGGTTGTTCGGAAAGCTTCATCAGGGAGTAGGCGCAAAAAAGCAGGCCGAGCAGGCAGCCCCACTGGATGCCGCTTAAGCCGGCAAAGAGCGTCCAGTGCGGCTTGAAGAAATCGATGTAAAAGCGGAAGGATAGATATCCCAACATGAACCAGCGGAATTTGAGACCGGGAGTGGTGAGCGAGTCGCGCTTGATCCAGAGCACGGTGCCCAGCGCGATGAGGAAAAGGATTTCATAAATCTGGGCGGGATGCCGAGGGATGCCGTCGCCGTAATCGACGCCCCAGGGGAGCTGGGTTTGCACACCGCAGGTGTTGTCGGAGAGGCCGGTGAGAAAGCAGCCGATGCGACCGATGCACATGCCCAGGATAATGGGATAGACGCAAAGATCGCCGGTGGAACTGGTGATGCTCATCGCTTTCTTGGCGATCTCGATTCCGATCCAGCCGCCGAGGAGTCCACCGACGATGGTTTTGCCGCCGAACCAGAAATTGGGATCGTTCCGCATCGCCCAGTAGAGGCCGGGGGCCTCCATCCATGCCAATAGCTTGGCCCCGATCAGCGCGCCGAAAATGCACCCGACGAGAATCCAGGCGCTCTGTTCCCAGGAAGGCTGAGGCTCGGTGGAGCGCTTTTTCAAGAAGAGGTAAAAGCGAAAGCCGAGGAAGTAGGCCAACACATCGCAAACCGGGTGGATTGGCACGCGCGAATGTCCGATAGGAAGAATGACCGGAAAGTGCCAACTCGGTTTGATGAAGGCAAAATCGATCATTATTTTACGGGTTGCTTTGAGGCACAACCAATCGATGGAGATCCTTGTCGCAGAGCGCGACGATCAGTGGGGTGCCATCTGGTTCTACTTTTAGTTCGCCGTAAACGGCTTTGCTGAAAGTGTCGCCGGAATTTTCGGGGATGAAAAAGCTCTCGGCGCCGATGACGGCTCGCCAGTCCTTGTGATGGAACTTGAGGAGATGTTCGCGGGGGGCCAAGGGACTTCCGTTATTGTAACGCGCAAACGTGCCGATGTTTTGATTGTCGAGTTTGATGACGAGGACGCCTGACTGCGGTGGCTTGGGTTGGGTGGAATCGAGGCCATCATGATTGAGTTTGTTCATGATGTCGTAATTGAGATCCATGTAGTCGCCTTGCATGATTGAGCGGGGATCGACGGGAGCCAGCGCGAGATAGACGGTCTGGCCGTTTTTCAGCAACGCCTCTTTTTGCGCCACCATGTGGTAGAAGGTGCCGAAGACGAATGCTGCCGCGATCCAAATGAGGACGATTCTCATAGTGCCTCCTTTTCATTTGCGAAGGCCCATCGCGTGAGACCGGCGCGGAGCAGAAGCAGGATCGCGCCGGAGCCAGCCAGGACGCCGGATTTCGCGAGCAGGTCCAGGTCGAGATAGTAATAATAGTGGGTCAGAAAAACGGGGAGGGAGACAAGGCCGAGAATGAGGATCGCGCGGTTTTGCAGCGAAAAGCCGAGGAGCAGAAAGAGGAGCGCGAGGAGTACGCCGCCGGAACCAAGTGCAACCAAAGCGGTCAGGGCGAGTGCGAGTCCGATGAAGAGCGGGGCTTTTTCGCTGAGGGCGGAAATTCCACCTGCGGCCCAGACTGAAACGGCGAAGAGGGTGAGCGCGGTCAAGGCGGTGCGGAAATGGAAAACGATCCACTCGGCTATCGGGGGGCTGTAGGTGATGACGGTCATGCGAGTCCATACATCGAAAAGATTTTCGATCTGCCAGGCGGTGAGCGACAGGATGAGCGCGTAGCCGAGTGGAGCGAGAAGGGCCGAGAAGCGTGGTCTTAAGAAGCAGAAGCAAATGGCTGCGAGATGGAAGACCCAATAGAAGAGAACAGGCGAGGAGAGATCGGAATCGATCCGCACGTTTCCTGAAAAGAGTTCGCCATCTCCCGTATAAATCCAGAGGAGTGTGACTTGCAGGGCGAAGAGGCAGGTCATTAGTCGTGACAGAAAGTTGGGAAAGGCGATGTAGAGCACAACGGCCAGACCGATGGAGAACGCGGTGGCTTTTACGAGCGGGTGATGATTCTCATTGATGAAGCCGTAATAGAGCATGATTTGTCCTGCGAGGCTTACGGCTAGCGCGCATTGCCCGACAAAGACGCCGAGGGGCTGACGTCCGACGACGACGGCGAGAACCAAAAGCACGATGCCGATGCAACCGATCGTCGTTTGATGTTCATCCTGCCAGCCAATGAGGGCGATGACGAAGGCGAGAAAGAACCACGAGGCCAGCCACGCGCCGATGGCGACGATGGCGCGGAGGTACCAGGGCATGTCCGTCCGGTGGTCCTCGATCAACGTCGCTTCGAGTTGATGCAAGCGTTCCGGGCTAAAATTTTCACCGTTTCCCGAGGCGAGACAAAGTTCTCTGAGTGATTTCATGGCATCAGGTTTTTTGGTGGGCGAGACGTTGGGTGCGAAGGAAGAAGACGCCGCCGCCGAAGATGGCGAGCACGACTATGCCGCCGAGCAGCCATATCCCGGCGTGGAGATCGGGTTGGTCAAAGTCCAGGATGCGGATGGTCAGGAAAGTCAGGACGGTGCAGGTGTTTAACGTGATGATGGCCAAAGCAGGCAGCGAGTAACGCAGGCGGCTGTAGTAAAATCCCAGGCCCACGACGAACGCGGCGTAAAGTGCGCACGCGAGAAAGGCGCTGTGGCCGGATATATATTTGTCCCAACTGTTGAGAATTTCCCCGATCGTTTCCACGGAGGCGGGGATGAGCGTGGCTGTGAGGAGGATGAGCGTGCTCCAGCCTCTATCGAGCCAGGAAATCGGCCAGCGTCCCGCAACTTCGAGGAGCAGAAGGGCGATGCCGTTTAAAAGTAGCAGGCTGATCGTTTCGTGGCGGAAAATGGTCCAGCTTTCGTAGTCGCCGAAGAGGGGATAGACGGGCCAGTAAAAGCCGAGAGCGAGGTTGAGGAGCCCGATCCAAAAAATCCAGAGCGGCATGAAGCGACCGAGGGCCACCCATGGGAAAATCAGGAGGGCCCACGCGGTGAAGAGTTCGTAGGTGTCGGCGCCTGTCTGATAAACTTGGCCGAAGACGGCGATGAAAACACCGACCAAGGCGCTTGCGGCCAGCAGGAGAGTCTTTCCCGGAAAGCGATCCAGTCCCGCCCACGTCGCGCCGACGAGACTGACCAGGACGGCACCTCCGGCCAGTCCCAGCTTGTCCATGTCGGTGAGATGATTCCAGTTATGGGCGAAGAAATAACCGATGCCAGCCAGAATGAGTACAACGCCAAGGCTGAGCAGGCCCCGGTCGAGCCAGGTTTTCCACGGGAGCTCGCGACGCACCTGTAATTCCATGGCCTCGACTTCGGGCAGGCTGAGCGCCTTCGCCGCGAGGAGACGTCGCAGGACTGGAATAGAAGCGGGGCGGTCCAGTGGAGAGGAGAGGGAGTTCATGATTTAGGGATTGCGTTCCACTAGATTGACGCCGAGGTCATAAATGCTTGCCGAGAAAATCGCCTACTTGTTGTTTATACTGATTCTCTGCATAGGAAAAGAAGTCAGCGTGACCGGCATGCTCGATTAGCCATGATGTCTTCTCGCTTGAATCGGCTATATAGAGTTTTTGGAGGTCAACAACCGGAGCGAGAATATCCGCTGTTCCTCCGATCAAAAACAGGGGGGCTTTTAACTTGGGAATTTCGTGTAGCGGCGAAACATTGTCCATTTTGAACCCGAGTTTCCATTCTGCAATAGGAACGACCAACATGCCGAAGTAGCTGCTTGGCAATCCTGTATGCTGCCGAAAATGATCATCGGTCGTGGCCCGTAAAGTGGCATAAGGTGCCTCCGCCACAACGGCGCTAACGCAGGCTGGCAATTGGCCTGAGGCTAATAAAACCGTAGCTGCACCTTGGGAGCAGCCAACACAAGCTATATTAGTCATTCCCCGTCCTTGCATCCAAAGCAAGGCTCCCAATAAATCGCGGGTTTCATAATAGCCAAAGGAACGCACCACTTTTTCACTTTCCCCGCAACCGCGCGCGTCATAGAGAAAGACATTATAGCCAAGTGAGCGTAACCACTCAGCGCGTGGCAACATCGAGTCACGATTGGCGCGAACTCCGTGTAGGAGGACAACAGCTTTAGTAGAATTGGATTGAGGTAAAAACCAGCCTTTAAGTTTGACTCCGTCCGTAGCCGAAAAAGTCACATTCTCCGGTGAGTAAGCCAATTCTGTTGGCCACAATACTTTGCTTGGCATAGGCCCGATCAGAAAGTTTACGGCTAACGAGGAGCTTACGATAAAGCAGAGGATCGTGAGACCCAGTGCCTTTGCAATGAAACGCACCTTTGTATTCATTTTAATAGAATCCGGTGCGATAAACTTCGTGGAGTTGTGGGGCGCGGGCCAAGGAGGCAGGGGTGATCATGATCCGGTTTAGCGGTAACGCGCCTTGCTGTTCGGATTTGATGAAAGGCTCGAAAGGCTTCCAGTCCAGGTCGCCTAATTTCTCGAGCTTGCCCATCTTTTCACCGGAGGTTTTGTCGAAAGTCAGGTAGACGAGGTCGGAGCAGTAGACGGCTTGATCGTTGGTCATGTCGTAGTCGAAGTCGTAGGGACGCCCCAGGTAGGAAAGCAGTTGTTTTTTGAAATCAGGAATGAGCGGAGAATATTTTGGATCAAGCCGGTAAGCGGTAAAATCTGCTCCGCGACCGCGGAACTCCCAGAGAAGGAGGGGAGTTTCGTGGACGCTGAAGATCGACTCGATGACCACCCATTGATTCTTGTCGTTGCGCAGCACTACGCCGCAATGGGAATAAGGCGAATGAGTGATTCCCTCAATGGCATCGACCAAATCTCCATGGGGTAATGATTGAAAAACAACATCACCCTCCTGGGGGGAATAGCGGAAATAATAGACGAGGGCCGGGGCGCGGGAAATGAGGAAGGAGCATTGGGCGCGATTGAAATAGCCGAGGAGCGCGAAGACGAAAATCAATGCAAGCAAACGGAGTTGACCGCTGCGAGTTACTGGAAGAAAGCCCTTCACGAAATGCCTTTCATCCCGGGAAACAGGGAATGCCAGCGATTGCCAAGCTCGGTGATTCCCCCTTCGGTAAGGAAGGCGTCGTGAAGTGTCTTTAAGTCATTTAGGAATGGCTGACGGCGTGAATGAGGGAGTACCCCAAAGATTTTTTCCACTCCGGCTTTGTATTTTGGAGAAATTTTACGCCAGAGGGAGCGGCCTTTGGTTGTGAGGACGAGCACGACCTGGCGGCGGTCCTTGGGATGTTCCTCACGTTTGACGAGGTCGTCGCGGACCATGCGATTGAGCACGATTGAGATGCTCGATTTGCCGACGAGGAGCAGTTCGACCAATGCGGCCTGGTCCATTTTGCCGTCGGACAGGAGATTGAGGATGTTGAATTGCGCGGCGGTCAGGCCGTGAGGCTGAAAGAAGGCTTCGCTGCGGCGTTCCATAAAACTTTGCACGAGGAGAAGGGCGACGAGGAGGTCGTGAGATTCGGGCTTGCGTTCCATGCGACTATCATTGCGTCAAATAGTATGATGTCAAACTATATTTCGATGGGTCCCGATTTCCGCATTTCTCGCGTAGATGAAGGAGCTCGCCGACGCTCCAGTATTCGCATATCCACTGGAGCAACCTCGACTTTAGAGTGGAAGCTGCTTTGATTTAATCATGGACGGTACGCATCTTTTTAGGGCAAAGGCCCGGTCATGCTTTATGAATCCCATTGACCAACACCTCCTGGAAGCAGGCGAGTAAGCCATGAACCGCGCCGTTTTTTTGGATCGCGACGGCGTGCTCAATGCGCCTGTCGTCCGCGATGGAAGGCCTTATCCTCCGCAAACGCTTGAGGAATTTCAGCTTTATCCGGAAGCTGCGGAAGCGTGCGCCTTGCTGCGGAAACAAGGCTTCCGGCTTGTCGAGGTCCCTGGCTACACGCTGTAAGTTCTATCGGGCCGCCCAAATCAATCCGCGCCGAGTCATCTCGCGAACCTGATAAATCTCCAGTTCCTTCGTCGAGTGTCCGACTGACTGATAAAAAACTCGGCCTTCGCCAAATTTCCGTTTCCAAGCGACTGGCATGACCGTTCCGTTGACCCACGGCGCGCTGGTGGTCTGGAAAGTTGTCGTCGCCAACACCTCATTGGACGGATCGACGTGCATGTAATATTGCTCGGAGTGGATCGTGAAATCCTTCAGCCCCGCCACGATTGGATCCGATGTCTTGGCGAAGTTTATCTCGTGATCCTTGTGATTATCGGGATGCGACACAAATTGGCCGCCCGTCATAAATTGATAGTTCGTCTGGCCGCGAAACGCATCGCCCATCCCGCCGTGAATTCCACCCAATCCCACGCCACTGGCGATCGTGTCGATGAGCGCCTTCTCCTGTTCTCCTGTGAGTTGTCCCATCGTCCAATGAGGCACGATCAAATCGAATGTCTTCAACCGCGCCTCATCGAGAAACGAGTCGAGCGTGTCAGATAGTTCGACCTCAAAGCCCGCGCCGGTCAGGTCGCCTGCAATCAGTGTTGCTGTTTCCTTGGGCGCGTGGCCCGGCCAGCCTCCATAAACGATCAGTGCTTTTTTAGACATGGGTGCCTTTGATGATCAGACTTAGATTAGTTTTCCGAGGGCCAGTCCGGCTGGCATCGCCTCGGGCTGACGAATTTTGGATTTGATGGCGATTTTCCGCCCCGCCTTCGACGAGGCATGGAACGACTCCATCACCTCAACAATGTGCAGGCCGAGTTCCCCGCTGGCCCGATGTGGACGCTTGGTCTGAATTGCGTGGGCCATGTCAGCCAGGCCGAGGGCGCGACCGGTGTCGCCGCTATGGGTCAGCAGGATTTTCTCCCAAGACTGCGACTTTGTGGTCCAGAGCAGAACGTCGCCGTTGAAATTGTTCGGATCGGGACACTGGATGGAACCTTCTGTGCCGTAAATTTCCAAACGGGGGGCTTGATGCGCCCAGATGTCGAAGCTCATCGTCACCGTGGCCACCGCGCCACCGGCAAACTCCAGCACGCCACTGTCATGGGTTGGCGTGTTGACCTTGATTTTCTTGCCCGCGAAAGGCTGGCTGCCAATCACTCGTTCCTTGAAGCTGGCTGTCGTTATGGCTGACACGCTTTTCACCGGCCCGAGCATCGTCACCAGTGAGCTCAGGTAATAGGGGCCCATGTCGAAAAGAGGGCCTGCGCCCGGCTGATAAAAGAAATCGGGGCTCGGGTGCCAGGCTTCGGGCCCATGGCTCAGCATATTCGCCATGGCCGCGATCGGCTTTCCGATTGCGCCGTCATCGATCAACTTGCGACAGGTCTGGATGCCGCCGCCGAGAACCGTGTCCGGCGCGCAACCCAGGCGCAGTTTCCGTTTGTGCGCTTCCTTCAAGGTCTTGAGACCTTCCTTGTAATTAAATGCGAACGGCTTTTCGCAGTAGGCGTGCTTGCCTGCTTTCAATGCCTGGAGATTCACCTCCGCGTGCGCCGCGGGAATGGTCAGGTTAAGCACGATGTCGACCTCAGGATCAGCGAGCAGTTCCTTCACGGAGTAGCCCTTGCCCAGGCCGTGTTCGGCGGCTTTCGCCTTGGCACGCGCAATATCGATATCGGCGCAGGAGACAAACTTGATGTACTCGTTGAGTGGTTTTCCGTGGGTGAAGTAAGCGTTGCTGATATTTCCGCAACCGATGACGCCGACGCCAAGTGGAAGGGAAGATGATTTTTTAGCCATAGAAAGTGGATGCCGGTTTGTTTTATCCGCAGCGCGCGCGCGAAAGGTGTTCGCTTGATATAAGAGACCTACGGAAAGAAACAATCTCAATTTGGGGAAGAGTCTGCAATGTGGGGAAGTTGTAATGTTTCCATGCTGGCTACCTCGGAGGGGAACCACGCTCTCACGAGCGCGGCTACGCGAGGTGTGACGGCTACCTCGGAGGAAGGCACCGCCGCCGAGCCTGCGGCGGCTACCGCAGAGGTGATACGAATAGCACGCAAACGGGAGTCCCCACCTCGGCGGACTGGTCCGTCGTCGTTAGATTCCCGGTGGTTGGATCAATCTTAAGGACCGCGATGCGATTGTCCTTCTGCCCTGCCGCAATGAGCCATTTCCCGGAGGGATCGATCGCAAAACTGCGTGGAAAATTAACCACGGATGGCACGCTCTCAACCATCGTCAGCTTGCCATCGGTTCCAATCGAGAATTGGGAGATCGTCTCGCAGCCTCGATTGGAGACGTAAAGCCATTTGGCCGAAGGATGACAGACCACTTCCGCCACGGTTACGCCTTCTTCCGATGTGCCCGGGGACAGCGTATCGACAACCTGTATCGAGGTGAGGTGCCCTGTCGCGGCATCGCGGGCAAAGACATCGATCGTATGGCCCATTTCGTTCGCCACGTAGACGAACTTCCCGTTCGGATGAAAAGCCAGGTGACGCGGGCCGCTGCCGGGCGGAACCTTGGCGGCGGGCGGATCGTTCGGCGTCAACGTTCCGTGGGCGGAATCGAATTTGAATGTCCAGACGCTGTCGCTGCCGAGATCGCACGAATAAAGAAATTTATTCTCCGGATCAGTATAGACCGAATGCGCATAAGGCTTTTTTTGGCGACTGGGATCGGGGCCGGAGCCGGTGAAGGTCATGAATGCCGTCCGGGTATCCAACGAGCCGTCTGGCTTGGTTTGGAAGCAGGCGATGTCACCAGCGCTATAATTCGCGACGAAAACATTGCGACCGGTTGCGTCCACGGCCACATGGCACGCTCCTTCTCCGCCTGACGGACGCTCGTTCAGCAGGACCAGCGGTCCGCCCGGCTGGACCGCGAACGCATCGACTGCACTGCCGTTCGATGTGCTGATCGCCGCGTAGAGAAATTTGCGGTCGGGAGAAAGCGCCAGAAAATTGGGGTTCTTCACATCGATGGCGAGATGAAGCGTTCCAAGTTTTCCGGTACCAGCGTCAAGGCTGCCCAGGTAAATGCCCTTACTGGTCGAGTGATCCGTCATCGTGCCGATATAGAATTGTTCGTCAGCCATGGCGGGAGCATGTCCCAGAACCAAAAAGAAAACGAGCCGGAGAAAAAACTTCATTTGATGGTGGCGAGCAGATCGCGCGCGCCGGGTAATTGGTCCGCGTGGCCGAGGAGGAGCACACGATCTCCCGGCAATAGAACTTCGTCCGAGTTGGGATTGATGATGCGCTGGCCGGCGCGCTCAATGGCCACGATACTCGTCCCGGTTTGCATCCGTAGGGGAATTTCCCGCAGCTTTTGTTCGACGAAAGTGGAGCCAGGTTGGATTTCAATGGTTTCCAGTTCCGCCTCGCGAAGAAGATCCGGCAGGACCTTGGGTTCATCCGCCGCCAGACGGGGAAGTTCGGCCAGCGTTTCAACCAGAGCCATTTCCGCACGGCTGTAGATACGGATCAACATGCTGCGAAAAAGGAACGCCACCAGCGTGACCAGCAGCAGCAGCGGCACCATGGCCATAAACGAACCCAGAATCGCCGTGCTGAGCAGGATCGTCAAAAAGGTCATGACCGCAAACGAGGCGAGAACAAATACCTGTCCAATGACCATTCGCGCTGACCCTCCGCGCCCGCTCGCCACCGGCACGCAGATTTCCGCGATCAGCGTGCTCATCGCCTGAATTTTCCGGGCGCTCGCGAGATAAATGGGTGAGGTGAAAAGAACCGCCCCCAGCCACGACAAAATATCCATAACCACGTCGGATCGAATCGGTTTCGGGAGGATCGTGTTGGGCAGGTTTGCGATCCAGGCAAAAAAAGCGAAAACACCCACCGTTAACAATACATTGATCAGCAATTGCCAGCCCATCCGCCGGACCAGCAAGACATGGGGACTCGGCGTGCCTTTTCCCAGCGAACCAATCCACGTCGTGTAAACCGACAACGCCTGCAGCATCGGTCGGGGTAGCGAACGATCGAGATAACCGACGATGGGATCGGTTCCCCGGATCAGGTACGGCGTGACCAACGTCGTGATCACCGACACCGCCACCGCGATCGGATAAAGAAATTCACTCGTCACTTTCAGCGTCACTCCCAGCGTTGCGATGATGAACGAGAACTCGCCAATCTGGGCCAGGCCCATCCCCACGCAGAGTGAAGTGTGCAGGTTCTTGCCACCGATGAACGCGCCAAAACTGCAGGTGAGCACTTTCCCAATAATTACCAGAAGCGACAGGATCAGGATCGGCCAGAAATATTCCCAGAGCATGTGGGGCACGATCAACATGCCGATCGTCACGAAAAAGATGGCGCTGAACATGTCCCGCACCGGCGCAATCAATCCCTCAATTTTGTGCAGCTGCCGCGATTCGGCGATCACCGCCCCGATCAAAAAAGCGCCCAGCGCCACCGAATAGCCCAGGATCGTCGCGACCAGGGCGATTCCAAAACAAAGCCCCAGCGAGGCAATCAGCAGCATCTCGTCGCTCTTGAATTTTGAAATGTAATCGAACAGCCGGGGCACGCCGATAAATCCCGGGATCAGAATCACGACGAAGAACACCGCCAACTTTCCCACCTCCCAACCGACCATGCCCACGCTCACCGTTCCGCTTTGTGCGAACCCCGACAACAGCGCCAGCAGGATGATCGCCAGCATGTCCTCGATCACCAGGATGCCAAAAATAATCTCCGCAAACGGTTCCTTGGTTTTGCCCAGCTCTGCCAATGCCTTGACGATGATCGTCGTCGAGGAAATCGACAGCATCGCGCCGAGGAAAACACTGTCCATCACGTTCCAGCCAAAGATCCGCCCCATTTCGTAGCCCAGCCACATCATCATGATGATTTCCAACAGCGCCGCGACGAACGCCGCCATTCCCACCTTGGTCAATTTGCGCAGGCTGAATTCCAAACCCAGCGAGAACATCAGCAGCACCACGCCCATCTCGCCCAGCGTCTTGATCGATTCCTCGTTCTGCACCAGCTCAAACGGCGGGGTGTAGGGACCAATGATCAAGCCGGCCAGGATGTAGCCGAGCGCCACCGGTTGCTTGAAGCGATGACACAGGATCGTCGTCACGCCCGCTATGAGCATGACAATCGCAAGGTCGTGAAGCAAATCAGCGTGATGCATGGCGCGGTGAGGTCAAAGGTCGAAAGTTAGGGCGTGTCTTCCCCGTTGGGCAAGCCCTCGTTGGAGGGTCAGCCTCCGGCCTGACCCATTTCAGGTCTCTACCGCCGCATGTCGCAACCGCAAACTATTCGCGATGACGGAGACGCTGCTCAGCGCCATGGCGGCGCTGGCGAACATCGGGCTGAGCGTCCATCCAAAGATCGGATAGAAAACTCCAGCCGCCACGGGAATGCCTACGCCGTTGTAAATGAAAGCGAAGAACAGGTTGAGCCAGATGTTTTTCATCGTCGCACGGCTCAATTTGATGGCGCGGACCAAGCCCCCCAGGTCGCCCTTGACCAGGGTGACGCCCGCGCTTTCCATGGCGACATCCGTGCCGGTGCCCATGGCGATGCCCACATCTGCCGCAGCCAGCGCCGGGGAATCGTTGACCCCATCACCCGCCATCGCAACCTGTGCGCCGCTCTCCTTGAGTTTTAAAATCACGTCCCGCTTTTTCTCCGGTGTGACTCCGGCTTCCACCTGGTCGATGCCGAGTTTGTCTGCGACTCGTTGCGCAGTCTCGGCGTGATCTCCCGTCAACATGACGATCTTGATTCCCAATCCGTGCAGCGCGGCGATGGCGGTGGGCGTGGTCGATTTGATCGGATCGGTCACGGCCAACAGCCCCGCCACCGTGCCATCCACGCTGACGAAGAAGACCATGTGTCCTTCCTTCCGCAAGACCGCTGCCTGCGTCGCCAACGCCTCGGGAACGCTGGCATCGGTGCGACCGACGGTGACCTGACGTCCTTCCACGCGACCACTCACGCCCTGTCCTGTGATCGATGCAAATCCTTCCACGGCGACAGGTTTTATATTCCGCAGATGCGCGCCGACCACGATGGCCGCAGCCAGCGGATGTTCGCTGGATGATTCAACCGACGCAGCGAGACGAAGGAGATCGTTTTCCGCCATGCCGGGCGACGTCGCCACGTGAGTCAACGTGGGCTTGCCCTCGGTCAATGTGCCGGTCTTGTCGATGGCAACGGTATCGATCTTCTCAAGCCTCTCGAGCGCCTCAGCATCCTTGACCAGCACGCCCAGTTGCGCGCCACGTCCCACGCCGACCATGATCGACATCGGCGTTGCCAGACCGAGCGCG
>Ga0206872_10040_pt2 | contig 38794 bp, 32 predicted proteins | sample Alteio_BWOrgCont_34_FD_152906 | JGI IMG/M metagenome (GOLD analysis project Ga0206872, IMG submission 152906) | Enriched cells from forest soil in Barre Woods Harvard Forest LTER site, Petersham, Massachusetts, United States -... | ecosystem: Environmental > Terrestrial > Soil > Temperate forest >... | reverse complement strand
ATTCACAACAATCTGGCGGGTCGGATGGGTGGCCTGGGTTATCACGTTGAAACGGCTCCGTCCGGTTTTGGTTTAAAGGAAGTTCCGGCCCCGGCGATGGCCATGTTTAGCGAACGGAGTCGTCAGGTGGAAACGGTCATGGCGTTACTCAAGCGCGGCTATACGTCGCAGCAAATCAGCCACGCTTTCAAGGGAGTGAGTGAGGATGAAAAGCGAAAATGGCTGACACAAGGGGTCGAGCCGCTCCGGGAACGAATGGGAGCGCCCCAAGCCCCGCCTCGTGTTGTGCCCGACTATCGGCTTCACGACCAGGCGGTGACGTTGACCCGCCCGAAAAAGGTTCGCATTACCAGCAAAACGCTACGGGAGGATGTGGCCAAGCGATTAAACGATGCGGGCCTCGTGCTCGAAACGGCCTCCGTCTTTCCGGTCAAGGCGGCGGTCAATCTGCTTAAGGCCATCGAGCAGGGAACGCAAATCGCTTTTGAAAAGGAGAGCGTCGTTCGTCTCGACCATCTCCTCGGCGAGATTGTCCGGCTCGCGCCGGGGGCCGTTGCCAATGATAAGATGGCTGAACAACTCCGCGATGATCGCCAGTTTTTGATCCGGCGCATGGATGGCCAGGAGATCGTCACCACCCGGCAAATTCTCGGGGAAGAAAAGACGCTTCTGACCTCCGTCATTATGGGGATGGGGCAGCGGGAACCGCTGGTGAAAGATTATGTGCCTCCGGCTGATCTGGTCGCCACGCCGCAACGCATTCATGAGATCGTTCAGGATGCCCATGCCCGCGGGGAACAATTAACCCCCGCTCAAGCCGAAAAATGGCTGACGGAATTTGCGGCCATTCATGGTTATGTTTGCACGTCGAGGGATCAATGCCTGAACACCCGTGGCGGGGCCGGAGTCGGTAAAACCTTTTCCTTGGAAAAGCTTGTCAGGCAAAGCCATGAGACGGGGCGTCCGGTCTTTCTATGTGCGCCGTATGGTGAACAGGCCCGCGTCGCGTTGCGGGAGGAAGCACCCCGGATCGAAGCGGCGGGCCATACAGAGGTCGCCCGCATTTTCGCGCGGGCCAATACAGTCGATCATCTGCTCGTTCAAGCGCAGCACGACCCCACTCCGTTTCGCGGGGCCGATATTTATGTCGATGAGGCTGGGCTGCTCGATACCCCGAAAGCTCTCGCCTTGGTGCGGCTCGCGGAACGGGTGGATGCGCGGGTGATCTTTCAGGGCGACACTGAGCAAATGTCGGCGGTGGGCCGGGGTCAGCCGATCAAGCTCCTTCAGGATGAACTTGGGCTTGGGATGCACGTTCCCCGTGCTTCGATCTCCCGCAGGCAACTTAGCGTAGCCGACAAGCGGCTTGCGGCCGATTTGTCCTCCGGCAATGACGGGAGGTTTGCCGGGGCTGTCCAGAAGATGCTCGACCGGGGGATGATCCGTGAGACGCCGCCAGATAGCGCGATTGAAAAAGTGGCCAAGGAAATCGTCGAGGCCCGCGTCACCGGCAAAGAGGTGGTGGCGGTTTCGTCGGTGCACCGGATCAACGAAGCCCTCGCGGATCGCGTCCATGATTTGCATGTCGAGAAAACAGGCCGTGCCGGTCAAACGCCTCTCGATGTCCATGTGAAGCGCGATTTGCAGCCTGCTGAATTACGCTCGTCCCAATTTTACAGGGTGGGTGATGTGGTCGAATACAAGCAGGCCGATGCCGTCGTGCGCGCGCCGGTCACGTCTGTCTTGGCCAACGCCGTTGTCGTCGAGAGAAACGGAGAACCTCGTCAGGTTCACCTAAATCAGGTGCGAGCCGTGTTCGACCTTTCCCGCGTGGAACGCGGTCCCGGCGAAAAACTCCTCCTGCAAGAAAAAATCAAGCAGGATGACCGCATTTTTGAAAAGGGTTCGCGCCAGACCATTTCCCATGTCAGTGGCGGGACGGTTCATTTTACCAGCGGCCTTAAACTGAGCGTTGATGATGGGCGCGTCCGGCAGGGCGATTGCCTGACCGATTACAAGGCGCAAGGGCTGAAAGGCGTCGAGGTGCGTGGGATCGAGGACAACGGTTCCGCGATGGCCATGGCAAACAAGGAAGCTTTCCACGTCAAAGGGACGCGCCATGTCAAAAATCTGGTTTTACATGTCGAAAACACGGGCCTCTACGTGGAAGCCATCCAGCGGACGAATGTGAAATTTTCCGCTCTGCACTTGGAACGACTGCCGGTCGTGCCCGCGCGGGCCGGGATTATTCCGGCTCCTTCGGTCAATAAGGGAAAACTGCTGCTGGCCGTCCGCGCCTGGGGGAAGGAATTTCTGCCGCGCATGTCCGCTCAAAAATTGGCAGAACAGGTTCGCCAGCATCTCGCCCGGTTCCATTCGCTGCGCCCGCAGGTGCGGGAAACCGTCACGGAACAGGACAAGTTGACGCCTGCCGCCCAGGAAACACCTCGGCAGACACCCGGCGAACGGTTGACACCCTCCGTAGAAGAAATGGCACAGAAACTCCGGCAGAGGCGCGATGAATCCATCGCCAAAAAGCAAAAGGCCGCACAACGACCTCAAGTGCGCCCCAAAATTGACTGGAACCCTGTACCCTCCCAGCGCCAAGGGCCGCGCATGAGCATGTAATTAACTCTCACCCTTAAATTTATGGCGTTAAAAGGTGCATCCCCAACCCCCGTACGTTGCTTCGAGCGAGAGCTTTCAGGCTCTCGTCTCGGGATCTCATTTCATTTGCCATCCTGTCGCCGATTTATTCCCTACTCCTGGCTGCTGTACGCCGATCTGAACGAGGCTGCGACCGAACTTTATTTGCATTATAGCCATTCGGTCGTGACCATCGCCGGCACGAACCTCGGGGAGTTGCATGAGGCAGCGGAGCTTTTTCAACTCAGCGCCGTCCGGGAATTGCCGTCATCTGTATACGAGGGGAAGAGTCCCGGCGTCACGCGGATTGAAATCGCCGAAAAAACTTCTGCTTAGGCGAAGCTGGGATCGGCTCATTTCCGAGCCGAGGTGAAAATGGCTACAAAGTAGCCTAAGACGAAATCGCCCTGAGCCGTGTCTTAAAGACATGAGCCAAAAACCCGACCCGTTTGATCACCGGCTTGGTCACACTCCCACTTTCCCCGACTTTAGCCGACAACACTCCCGATACACCTTAACGGTTTTTAAAACAATCCTTCACAATCAGAATATGAATTTATTAGAAAACTCCGGCAGTCATGGAAATCCTTCGGTTTTCACGGAGGTGAAATCTGCGCGAGTCAAATGGGAGGCGGTAGTGCCGCGCACTCCAAAAAAACTACCAAAAGGTATCTGCAAAATTCAATAGACTGGTGTCTATTAAACGCGAGCCGACGGAACTATTCGTGAATACGAAATCAAACTCTCCGAAAGCTCTTTAACGCAAATCTTAAAAATCCCTCAAAATCAATTTTATGAACTCTTTAGAAAATCCCAGCGCCCTTGTGAATCCATCGGTTGATGAGAGCGCGAAAAATCAGAATCCCCCTGTGTCGGATGACCGGCTTTGGACCACCGAACAGGTGGGCAAGTATCTCCATGTCAGTCTCAAAACAGTCTTCAATCTTCGGAAGAAAGGCTTGCCCTATGTCCAGTTGGGCGGAGCCGTTCGCTTTCTCCCGCAGGAGATCAAAGACTATCTCGTAACCAATCGAGGCCTGTCGGCACACCGTTTACGGCAAGTTGTGCAGAAAGGAACCATCGCATGATTGGGCCGCACCATGCACCGCCCGGTGCCTACATTGACGATCCGGCAGAGAAGCTCGACCGTCCGGCCAGTGAGCAACCCTCGGCCTATGCAATCGCTGGCCATGGGATCACCCGCATCAAGGAATGGGCCACGCGGGGCAAAGCCAAGCAACGGGCTTTGCGCCACGATCTGGTCACCCTGTCCCTCTGTCCTGGAATGTTGCCCTGCAAGCATCCCTCGGCGGCCTGGTGCGCGAGGGAACATGGCGTTTCCCGCCAGTGGGCCTCTCGTCTCCAGCAGGAATTTGTCCGTGAATTTGGCGATCATATCCAATTTCGGGGTCAGCGTTTTCTCAACCAAGCGAATGCGTGTCAATAGCGACGGGGTCGGGTGCGGCGGGGAGAGCAGGGGCCGCAGCCCGATCCGGTCGCAGGCGCACAGGCTTCCTAACTTGTCAGCGGTGCCGGGAGGCACGGCTGACCCGATTACATTCTGCTCGACCACGGCATATGGCCGCGTTTCATTTACATTTTCTGAAGTCTAAAATGGTGGGTGGTTTTCCACATTTGCAAAAAACAACTCTTCGCTATCAAGGCTGACCAAAATTTCACGAGGCTTCGCTCCGTCACCTGGACCGAGCACGCCAGCTTTCTCTAGATAATCGATAACGTAGGCTGCGCGGTTGTAGCCGAGACGAAGACGACGCTGAAGGTTAGAAGTACTGGCCCTTTTTTCTGAACGAATGACCTTCCAGCACTCGATGATGAGTTCCTGGTCTTCCTTACCAATTTCGTTGGCGTCTTTGGAAACATTCTGCACAGCGGCGCTTGCGCCTGATACCTGACTGCGCACGAACCGTACAACTGCATGAACCTCCTCATCCGAGACATATGCGCCCTGACCTCGGACAAGTGAATCACCACGAGCGGAGCGATAAAGGAAATCACCCTTCCCGAAAAGAGTTTCCGCGCCGTTGTCATCGAGTATCACGCGGGAATCTAGACTGCTCGGAACCTGAAAAGCGATACGCGCTGGAATATTATTTTTAATCAGACTGGTTACGATTTCCCGGCGTGGTGTCTGCGTAGAAATGACGAGGTGTACTCCGGCAGCCCTTGCCTTAGTTGCCAACCTAGCCACCTTGACTTCCACCTCTTGCGGGGCCAGTTGCATTAAATCCGTAAACTCATCCACGATGATCACGATATAAGGCAATTTGTCAGGGGTGACTGGCTCGCCTTCGATCCATTCACGATCCTCCGATCGACGATTGCGTGAATTAAAACTGGCAATATCGAGCACGCCGTTTTCGGCAAACAAACTATACCGCCTTTCAATTTCACTACCGATCCAACGGAAGGCGAATGCGACTTTCTTGGGATCAGTGACAACCGGTGCAATCAAATGCGGTAAACCATTGTAAACCTGCATTTCAACCCGCATCGGGTCGATTAGAATTAAGCGAAGCTCATCAGGACTGAATTTGAAAAGAAGACTAAGCAGAACGCAATTAAGACAAACTGATTTTCCAGAACCCGTGGTCCCTCCTAAAAGCAAATGCGGCATGGCGGTGAGATCGGCGACGAGGGCTTTTCCGTAAAAGTCCTTACCGAGCGCGACGGGAATCATGGCGTTCGTGGTGCGCCAGTTCTTGCTTTCAAGTAGTTCCCTTAAAACAATGGGGGATTTATTGGGATTAGGAACGTCAATACCCACACTGCTTTTGCCGGGGAGAGGCGCAAGCACATCGACTCGTTCCACACGGAGAACTCGCGCCAGATCACGACCAAGTCTACTAATCCTTTCGACGCGCACGCGTGGCGCTGGATAGACCTCGTAGCGGGTAACGGTGGCGGTGGGAGTGATTTCGCCTGGAGAAGCTTCTACCTTAAAGTGACGCAAGGTTTCCACAATCAACTCAAGATTCTTGCATAGCTGCTCGTCATCCACGCATGCGCTGGAACCAGGCGAGGAGAGCAAATCCAGTGAGGGTAAAGGGTACTCAGGAAGCATGGAAGGAAGCTGGGATTATGTCAGTGTGAAGAGCCCCGTGAATTAGGTGGCCAAAGTACTTGAGCCTGCGCATTTCTCCCCGAGCCGCTCCTTCGTTGTTAGGTTAACCACAATGTTTGAGTTGCTATCGATACCCACGTAAATAGCAAACTTTTGCTTCGGATTTAGTTTTTTTGCTAAAGCCTCCAAGATTCTCGACAAGTCACTTACGTCGTCAACTGGCCAAGAGATCGCCGTTTGATGCACGTTCGATAACACTCGCGCCATTCGCTCAGCAATTTCCGTTATTTTAACATCATCCATAAGTTTCCTTATTGTTATATTGAAGTTTATTGCGGCGTTAGAGGGACCTGCGCTGCGTTTCCATTTTCGTCAAAGAATTGATATGCGGTCGTGGCGACGATAAAATCGTTTGCGCGTACATCCCTGACCTCTGGCACCAGAAGACCTGAAAAATCAGTAGCTCCATCAGGCAGTTCTTTTTGCAAATTATCATTGCTTAAGGTGACTATTTGGTTGTCGCCAGAGTCCGCTGGGATAAGTTGACTCCAGAAGTAATTCTCCGTCTCATCTCCTACGTCGCGGGTGGCACTGGCGACGAGCATATAGGCGTGTCCCCGTGGGGCAACCAAGGCAAACTTACCATCTGCATCTGTTTTTGTTGAAACTTGCGCCGGGAACCCTGCAATGAAGGCATTCAGAATGTGATCATGATCGAAGACAAGTGTGTGTTGTTTTTGGCGTATATCGTCCAAGGCTTCTGTTTTCGTCCGTGCATCTTCATAGAGGGGCTTAATGAGCGCACCAAGTTTTGCACAGGCTGCATCCAGATTTAAGAGGGTCTGAGCGTCCTTTGCGGTCCTCTGACTATTGAACTCCACGATCGGCTGATCTCGGGAAACACTAATCGCATCCATTTCCTTGTTAAGCGAAGAATAGGCGGCGTTGTAGTCCGGGAGAACTTTTTCATATGCATCCACTGCTGCGTCACAGTCAGGTTTTAGTTTCTCATAACTATCCTTCAAATCGGAAACCTGTTTTTTAAGTACATCATGAAAACTAGATATATACTTACTTGCATCTTCGCTATTGCATAAACTTACGGACACCAAGCCTAACTTGAGATTTTGACCTCCTCTAGTAACTATAAATATACTTCCACTCATAGTGACATTGCTCGGCAAGTCGTCCTTGACCGGCTGAACGACAATGGGTGGTAGATTAGTGGTATTAAAACAGTAGATGACGTAGCATCCGACTCCTGTCAAAAGCAGGACGAATAACGCCACAAAACACAACTTGTATTTGTTAATAAAGACTTTCTGACCAGGAGAAGGAGCTGCGTTGTGAAATTTAGGTTGACTGATGGTTGCCTCGGTCGGTTGAGCGTCGAACGCCGAAGTTGGAGCAGGCTCAAGTTGGTCTAACAAGTCCGTCAGCGGCTGCCAATTCAATCCCGAATCGGTCGAGAATAAGTTTTCCCCCGTCAATTGGCCACTGTTCCACATAGCCCGAAGTTGTCCTACTGTAAACGGTCCTTTCGCTGCATCTTCCAACCAGAGGTGATACGTATTAGTCATGGAATAAAGTGTGCTAAGTTATTTTTCGAACCGATTAACTACCAAATGAATCCGTTATCGGTGAGCAACTGGCGACGTGCGGGATGCAGGCTTCCTCTTTTTTCCTGTTGGCGCTGATTGCTAATCCAGTTCGCAAGAGGGCGGTTCTCCTGCCATTTGGCGGGAACATCACAATCTCCGTGTGCTTGTTTATAAGCGATTAGTTCGTTAAAACGCCTTCTCCATTCTAAGTTGATTCCATCCGTCTCTTCTGAACTTTGACGGCCCCAATGAAAACCGACGGCGTCTAGCTTTTCGACACGGTCCGCAGAAAGGGTGCCTCTGTTCTTCTTCGTACGCATACTATTCACGAATCGACCCAGTTTTGGGTCATTCGGATAGGAGACGGGGATGTCGCAATGACCGTGCATAGCTTTAAAAGCGGCCACTTCTGCGAGACGGTCTTCCCACGTTCCCACCTCTCGGCTTTTCCACGCGAAGCCTAGTTTGTCTAACAAGCGAATACGCTCTTCTGATAAAATGCCCTTTCGCCGGCCTTCGCGCTGAGCGCTGACCCAGTTGGCGAGCCTCGCATTTTCTTTCCAATGGTATGGTACATTTGCATCACCGTGCTCAATGCGATACTGACTGAGGCGTTGATACATCTCAGCCCATTTCAGTTCGGTTAATCCCGGGCCACCGACCCAATCGAAGCCTATCGAGTCTAGGCGGGCTTTTCGGTCTGGGCTGAGTTCGCCTTTAGCGGACAGGTTGCGTTGATTTTCAACCCACTTTGCAAGATCAGTATCATTACGTTCTTTGATGCTAAACTGATATTGGTGCGGCTCGGTTAAAAGCTGTTTGAGTTTATTGCAAGCCTCTTGCCATTTGTCTTCATGGGCGTTCCAACGGAACTTCAGTTTGTTGAGAAGTTCTATTTGTTGATTTGTGAGAGGTCCATCCTTGTTCTTGCCTTTTGTTCTTCCTCTTTGAATCCAAACCCATTGTGCCAATTTGTGGTTTTTGTATGTTCTCGGAACATGCGGATTGCCGTGTTTTTCGTTATATATTTCTAATTCTTTGAACATCTGTTTCCAATTGTCCTCCGCCCGAACTTTTTGCCAGTCCCAAACAAATCCTATCTCATCCAAGCTTCGGCATCGGTTCTCACTCAAGGTCCCCTTGGCCCGCCAATTTCGCTGTGCACTCACCCATGAGGCTAAAGCCGGGTCTTCCTCCCAACCGGTTTCGACGTTGCAATGACCGAAGCGCTCCTTGAATGACTTGAGTCGCCCAAGCCATGAGTCCCAAGAAGCATATAGACCTTCCAAACACCTGGTGCTAACGGCTGCCCGGAGGGTCTCAATGGACAGACAAGGGCCGCCGAAATCAATGAGGTCGGCAAAGCCACTGTCGTCCAACCCTTTGCCTCGACCTTTTTGCTCACCCACGTTGCGAATTAAGTCCGCTAAGACCTCGTCTTGGTCTTGAAGTGATAGCAGCACGTCCCATATCTCACCGAAATCAGCTCTCGCCACAGCCTCTTCAATGCTCTCGCCGGCAGTTGTCTCTACATAGATGGGCATCAGCAGGTATCCCACCGTTTTTCCAGTGCTCGGCGATTGGCGCATTGCTCGTCCTGTTGCCTGCACAATGTCCACTTGGCTTCGTCTAGGTGAGAGAAAAGCGACCATGTCCACCGCCGGGACGTCTACGCCTTCGGTTAGGCACCGCGCATTCGACATAACAGCATTCGGAGCTTCACGAAACGCACGCATAGAACGCTCACGTCTTGCCGTAGCCATTTCACCGCTGACGTGATAGCACTTAAAGTCGGGCAAATGGGTTTGGAGGCCTTCAGCCCCAACGGCGACGAACGATGCAGCAGATTTTACAGTCTTATGGAAAGTGAAAATCTTTTTGGCTCCATATTTTATAATGGCATCGCGGAGGGCTATTTGATTGGCAACTTGCCGAGCAAAAACTGCATCATCATTCACCATTACCTCACCTCGACTTAGAAGGTCGTTAGTCACTATTTCAGATGTGATGACAGAGATAATGACTTTGTATTTGCAGATAATGCCGCGAGCAGCAGCCTGGTTGAAAGTGAGACGGTATGCCTGTGGACCGTAAATCTCTTCATTGTCCATTGAAAATACAGCTCTCTGCTCTATCTCCAGAGTACGCTGATGAGGGTTGTAATGACGCGGGGTGGCAGTGATAAAAAGACGCTTTTGGATGCGAAGATTCGAATCTTCCAATGCTAGCCCGTAGTTTCTTCCCTCGCGCCCTGCTGTTTTGTGTGCTTCATCGAAAATCCCAAGGTTAAACACTTCTTCTGGCTTCATGGCCTCGCGGACAACGGCAGCGGATTGATAAGTGGAAAACACGACCTTCGTTCCGTTAAATTCAAGATCGAGGAATTTCCGCACATTTTGTGGATTTGTAGAAACCTCGAAATCAAGTTCTGACTGAAGCGTTATCGGTGCATCGATTCCGTCTTTCACGGTCTGATCGGAACAAACGCAAAGATAAGCAAGATTCAGAAGCCGAGTCTCACGTAACCATTCATGGAGAGTTTGTCGAAGCAACGCTAAGGAGGGCAGAAGAATCAGAATTGTAGAGGCTCGTAATCGCTCAGCAGTCCAAAGTGCAACAAGTGTCTTTCCTGTTCCACAAGCCATGATCGCCGTTACACGGTCATGTGTTTTCAGAGTTGGAAGCAACGCATTTAAGGCTTCTATCTGGTGGGGTTGAGGCTCCTTCTTAGGAGCTTCGAAAGCACAGTGCGCTAACCAAGCCTCGATCGCCTGGAAGTCGCGGGGTTCCATTCGATCAAGATCCGAGCCTCGTATACAGAAAAATCCCTGCCGCTCATTAAGAACAGGAGGCAAATCATCACAGTTAGTAACAAGAATGCGGCTCTGAATATGCGGGCTATCGGCCAAGCCCATGAATGTTGATAGTTCGCGCCATGTAAGCGCCGGTCTACCGGTGCGAAATTTAACCTGATAAGCATTGTAGCGGTTAAGTACCGTCTGAAATACGCCATCGATCCCATAATCTTGTCCGGACAATCCTAACCGTTTGAGAACTTCAAGTGGCGTGGCATTTAATGGCCACACCTTTTTAGAATCATGTTTCCGTTGCGTCGCTAAATATGCCTCGCTGAAAACCTCAAAACTATCCCCCTTTTTCTTATCTCCATCTAATGCAGCAATACGCTTTTCGAGTTCTTCAAAGCTGCTCAACCCAGAAAATAGACCCGATGAAAAAGCCTCCTTGGCTTTAGCATGGAGAGGAAGATCACATGAATTGTTCATTTGGCGGGAGCGTTATAGGGCTCTTAACGGAATGCCAACGGCCAATTTATTCTGGATCAGATTAGCGTGAACTGTTGCCGAATACCTGACCAGGAGAATGCAGTGCGAATAAGAGCGAGAGAACCAATAACGAAATGCCCGCGCTACGACAACGGTGGGTACGGTAACGAGAAATATTACCGAATACGGGATCATCTCCATAGCACAACCGTAGCATGGTTGTCAATAGCTTTGATCCTTTAAGCGTAATCTATGCTGGCCGCAAAGCGGCCGTTAAGCCTATTGAGGCTTAACGGCAAACCACGCCTCCGCCGCTTCGGGCATGACCAGCTCCCGGTAATGGGAAAAAATCACTTGCGGTGAATTACCCGCTTCCAGAGCTACCCGCGCCGTATCGTGCAGGATGGCCAACCGGTACGAGATGAACGAATGACGCAGGCCATTCTTGGCCCAGGCAAATCCCTCGCATTTGGTTTTAGCGGCGTGTTGAGCACATACATGCACGCAAATTGGTCCCGAGGCTTGCCGAATCGGAGTGAGCCACAATTTCAGGTTCTCCGAAATCGGCACCAGACGACGGCGGCGCGTCTTCGCCTTGCTTGCCGCCACCGTAATAAAGCCCCGGTCCAGATCAATCTCGCTCCAGTCCAGCCGCTGCAATTCCGCCGTCCGCAGGCCGGCGAAGGCACCGAGAGCCAGATAAGGCCGCAAGGTCGCATCGGCCTTCTTGAGCAAGCTGGCGATGTTTTCCGGCGTGAAGATCGAGACGGGAGCTTTGTTTTCCTTGTACCGCACCATGCCGGGAAAAGGACTGGAGCCCTTGAGGAGATGACCATGTTTTTCCGCCCAATTGCCACAAGTGCCCAACACCCGCCGCATGTCGTTCTTGGTCGTCGCCCCGAGCTTGAGGTCACCGAGCCATTTATCGAGTGCCGCTGTCGTCAAATCGCTCAGGCACAGACCGGGGAAGGTTTCGGCCAACTTGCGAGTAAACTTCCGGCACAGGAAGACGTAATGGGGCGAGAGGCCCGACTGTTCCCGCGACCGGGCGAATTGCTCCGAAATTTCGCTCAGCGGCAACCGGGGTACATCTGCACGGTTATGTCGCAGGAAAAACTCAACCGCTTCCCGCAGGGTCGCTTTACCGAGTTTCGCCAACGCTTGCGCGTGTTCCTCGACCGCCACATGCAGCGCGTAGTCAGGCGCGAGAACCTTCCGCGCTGCGACGAGGCTTTCCAATTCAGGTGTTGCAAGGGCGTCAACCGCGACCGCATCTTTCGCAAGTCCGCCGAGGACGGCACGGGCTACCCGTTTGGCTTCCGCTTTGTCCGCAAAGTTCTTCTGGACCCGTCTGCCTCCGGCATAATAGGCGAGCTGATACATCGCCTTACCGCGATTGACCGACTGATAAAGTTTGACTGTCTGCTTACCATTTGAGATTTCTGTCGCCATATACTGTATGGCGGCTTGTCAACCAAACGTATTTGTTATGCGATTCGCTATGCTCAAGACCGTTACTCGCGTAAGTAACTATTGTTGGAAGTCTTGACCATTGCTCGACAAGCTCAGAATGACGGACTGTTATTTATCAAGTTGTTCCAAAGTGATTTTTTGCTGGATGCGTTCGATGCGGAGGGCGCGGCCGGTGGCAGGGTCGGCTTCGACGAAGATGCCGTCGGCTTGGAGGCCTTCGCGGGCGATGTAGAATTTGTTCGGCAGGAGGGTGCGATATTTTTGGAGCACGCTGGCGATATCGCGGCCGATGACCGATTCGTGCGGACCGGAAAAACCGACGTCGGTCAGGTAGGCGGTGCCGTTGGGGAGGATTTGGTCGTCGGCGGTTTGGACGTGAGTGTGGGTGCCGACGACCAGCGTGGCGAGGCCATCCAGCGCACGACCGAAGGCGATTTTCTCGGAGGTGGCCTCGCAATGGAAATCGACCATGATGCAGGGCGTTTCGCGTTTCAGCTTTTCGATTTCGGCTTCGATCAGAAGGAAGGGATTGTCGACCTGCGGGCCCATGAAAGTGCGGCCCAGCATGTTGATGACGCCGAGCTTGAAGCCGTTGCCCTCGACGATGACGGAGCCGTAGCCGGGCGTGCCCGCGGGAAAATTCAGGGGACGGATCAGGCGCGGCTCGGTGGCGAAGTAAGGGACGATTTCGCGCTGGTCCCAGGCATGGTCGCCGAGAGTGATGACGTCGGCGCCTGCGCGCATGAGATCGACGGCGAGGCGGGGCGTGATGCCGTTGCCGCCTGCCGCGTTCTCGCCGTTGACGACGAAGAAGTCGGGCTTGTACTTCTCGCGCAAAAGCGGAATGGCGGCGCGGATGGTATCGCGGCCTGGTTCACCAACGACGTCGCCGAGGAAAATAAGTTTCATGGGGAGAGTGGAAATTTTGACGGAATTAACGGAATTACGAAATTAACGGAAGAAGAAGGGTTAGTCACGCAGGGGTTGAGGATTTGTATTCAGTTCCGACATTAGGAGTGAAACGAGAATATTAAAAAATTCTGTTAATTCCGTAATTCCGTTAATTCCGTCAAAATTCAGCTCACTCCATTTTTACCCCGTTGGCGATGTCGAGGTGGGCGGCTTGGCGGGCGGGCCAATAGCCGGCGATGAGAGCGGCGGCGATGACCATGATGGGGAGGCTGAGGAGAAACCCCCAAGGCGTTGCCCAGGCGATGGTCCAGCCGAAGAAGGAGACGTTGATGACGAAGCTGAGGATGTAGGCGAGGGCGAGTCCGGCGATGATGCCGAGGAATGAGCCGAGGAGGCCGATGATGGCGGCTTCCCAGAGGACGAGGGCCTCGATCTGGCGTTGCGAGGCTCCGATCGCGCGGAGGATGCTGATCTCGCGGCGACGCTCGGTGACGAGGATGGTGAGGCTGAGAAAAATCCCGAGCGCGGAGACGATGATGCCGATGGTCTGCAGGATGTAGGTGACGGAAAAAGTCTGGTCGAAGATGCGGAAGATTTGATCGCGAAGTTCCTGGTTCGATTTGATCAGGTAATCGCCGTAGGGCGCGATTTTGGGACGGAGCAGGGCCTGGAGTTGCGGGGCGGTCATGCCCGATTTTTTGTCGATGTAGATGCCGATGCCGTTGATCGAGTCGTCCTGCCAGAATTTTTTGTAGAGCTGCCAATCGACGAGGATGACCCCGCCCTCAGTGGTGTAATCGACGTAGACCCCGGCGATCTTGAAATCGTGGCGACCGGTGGGCGTGGCGAGGCTGATGGTGTCGCCGAGGCCGAGATGGAACCGGCGGAAAAAAGGTTGGCTGACGAGAACCGCGCCGTGATCAATGGCGGCGTCGAAGGCCTGGTGGGAATCGCCCTGGACAAAATCGAGTCGCTCGATGTCGCGGGTGATAGCGAGGCGGACGGTGGCGAGCTTGACGCCTTCGCCGTTGAGCTGGACGCGCAATTCGCGGAAGGAATCGTAGGTGACGTTGGGTAGCGCGGCGACGATCTTTTCGACTTCGGGCCGAATCAATTCGCGATTGCCGATGAGAAGATTGGCGGCGGGCGCGATGACGAGATCGGACTGGACGGAGCGGTTGAGCCACGACTCGACGGTGGTGCGGAAACTAAAAATCATGGTGGAAATGCCAACGACCATCGCGAGCGCGACGACGAGCGAGGCGATGGCCATGGAGGTGCGATGGAGCGACTGGGTAAAATGACCGAGGGCTAGGCCGGCAATGGTAGCCGCGCTCGTAAGAGCGTGGGCGGATGACCACCGCCTTACGGCGGCAGCTACGAAGCGGGAAAAAAACTGGCTCAGGCTCGGAACGAAGAACGCAAAGCCGAGCAGCGCGAAAAGCGCGGAACCGAAACTGAGCCACGCGGGGCCGAAATTCAGGCTGATCTCCGCGACCATGACCGAGAGAATGAGAAGGCCAATGCCGACGACCAGCCAACGGCCTGTACCTCGCGCACGTTGTTCCTCGAGATGGCCGACGCTGAGGGCTTCGACGGGAGAAATAGAAGCGGCTTCACGGGCGGGGAACCAGGCGGCTAGGACAACCGCGCCCAGGCAGAGGGTCATCGCGGCGAGCATGGCCCACGGCGAGATGAAAAGATTCTGGATGCTGGCCAGTATATAGAGCGAGGTGATGGTCTGCGAAACTGCGCCGACGAGTTGTCCGGCCAAGATGACGCCGAGGATGAGGCCGAGCGCTGAGCCGAAGATTCCGAGCACGAGTGCTTCGGCGACGAAAAGAAATTGCACCTGAAGTCCGCTCAGACCGAGGGCGCGCAGGACGCCGATTTCGTGACGTCGCCGGACGACCGCCGTGGCCACGGTATTATAGATGAGGAACATGCCGACCAGAAGCGCGATGAGGGAGAGCGCGGTGAGGTTGAGTTGAAACGCGCCGATCATCTTTTCGATCTGGCGATTGCGGCGGTCGGGGGCCTGGACGATGACGTTGGGCGGCAGCTTGGAGCGGAGATCAGTGCAGACGGCGTTGAAATCGGCTCCGGGTTTCAGGAGCGTGGAGATGCGGCTGAGTTTGCCCAAGTGCCGGAAATTTTCCTGCACGTTGGCGATGTCCATGACGGAGAGATGCTCATCGGCGCCAGGGGCGTCTTCGCCGAAATCGAGGATGTAGCCGATGTGGAAGGTCTCGGTGCCGGTCTGGGTCTCGACGCGGAGCGGATCGCCGATCTTGAGGCCGAGTCGCTGACTGAGCTTGCGGCTAAGGGCGATGACTTTGGGATCGCGGAGAAAGCCAATGACGTTGGGCTTCTTGTTTTTGGCGTCGTGCAACTCGAAGGTGCGGAGCGGGGCGTTGGAAAAAATATCGATGCCGAGAATTTGAAGATATTCGCCGGGGAAGTCGGTGAGGCTGGCGACGTCCTCGACGGTGGGCGTGGCGGCGGCGATGCCGGATTGATTGGCGACGATGGGATAAGCCTGTTCGTCGAAACGAAGACCGTCGCCGACGACTTCGAGGTCGGCCTTGCCTGCGACGATATCGACGGAGGCCCGGAAAGATTCGAGAGCGCTATGGTTGACGATCTGGATGCTGAGAAAAACCGTCACGCCCAGCGCGATGCCCACGATGTTCAGCGCAGTGAGCGCCGGGTGCCGAGCAAAGTAGCGTAGGCTGTGGGTGAGGAAGAGGCGGAGCATGGGGAAAAGAATGCCACGAAATCCGCAAAAGGCGGTAGCCCTAGAAAGCTTGAATATCCTAAACGCCTTAAAAAGATAGGCTTTCTAGGATAAATAAGGTGGCACGAGACAGCCCAGTCGTTTTGAATACGAGGATGGCAGCTAAGGCAAAAATCGGGCCGCAGGTCGGCATCATCATGGGTAGCACATCGGACTGGAAGACGATGGAGGCTGCGGCGTTGATCTTGAAAGAGTTCGGCGTGGCCTATGAGACTAATGTGGTCTCGGCGCATCGGACGCCGCATTGGCTGGCGGAGTATGCGGCCAGCGCGAAGGGGCGTGGCCTTCAGGTGATTATTGCGGGTGCGGGTGGCGCGGCGCATTTGCCGGGGATGGCGGCGGCTTTTACGACGTTGCCGGTGCTGGGTGTTCCGGTGGAGAGCAAGGCGCTTAAGGGACTGGATTCGCTGCTTTCGATTGCGCAGATGCCGGCGGGTGTGCCAGTTGGGACGCTGGCGATTGGCGAACCGGGCGCGAAGAATGCGGCGCTGTTGGCGATTTCGATCCTTTCCCTGAATGATGTGGAGTTACGCAAGGAATGGGAGTGGTATCGCGCCAAGCAGACTTCCACCGTGATGAAGGCGAAACTGCCTCCGATCAAAATCAAGAAATGAGTATGGAGCCTATTTTACCGGGGGCGACGATTGGCTGCCTTGGCGGCGGGCAGCTTGGGCGCATGTTTGCCTTGGCTGCGCGGAAGATGGGGTATCGCGTGCATACGGTGGATCCGATGCCGGATAGTCCCACGGGGCAGATTTCGGACCGTGAATTTAATGTGCCGTTCACCGATATTCCGACGTTGCTGGAATTTGCGCAGGGCGTCGATGTGGTAACGTATGAGTTTGAGAATATTCCGGTAGCGGCGCTCGATGCGTTGTCCCCGAAGGTGGCGTTGCGTCCCGGTCGCGATGTGCTTTACACGACGCAAAACCGCCGACGGGAAAAGGAATTTCTCCAGCTTCATCATTTTCCCGTGGCGCCCTTTCGCGTGGTGCAGAGTGAGGTGGAGTTGCGTGAGGCTGTGACTGCATTGGGTGTGCCCTGCGTTTTGAAGACGGCCGATTTCGGTTACGACGGCAAGGGGCAGCAGAAGATTTCCGAGATGAGTGACTTGGCGGCGATCTGGCGGCAGCACGGCGCGAGTGTCGGCGTCGTGGAATCGTGGATTCTTTTTGCGGCGGAGCTTTCCGTGGTGGTGGCACGAGGCGTGCCGGACAAAGAGGGGAAGAATCCGGTGCAGGTCTTTCCGCCGACCGTGAATATTCATGAGAATCATATCCTGGCGACTTCGATTGCGCCCGCGCCGCTGGCGGACAGCATCATTTCGCGGGCGCAGCATTTGGGTGCGCATATCGCGGAGAAACTGGATGTGATCGGATTGCTGGCGGTCGAATTTTTCCTGACGAAGCGCGGGGAACTGCTGGTGAATGAACTCGCGCCGCGACCGCATAACTCGGGGCACTATAGTTTCGATGCGTGCGTGACGAGTCAGTTTGAGCAGCAATTGCGCGCGGTCTGCGGATTGCCCTTGGGCGAGACGCGGCTCTTATCCCCGGTGTTGATGCGGAATTTGCTCGGCGATGTCTGGGCCAACGGCACGCCGGATTGGCCTGCGCTGCTGGCGTTGCCCGGGTTGCGGCTGCATCTCTACGGCAAGAGCGAGCCGCGGGCGGGTCGCAAGATGGGGCATTATTGCGTGCTGAGTTCGACTTTGGAACAGGCGTGGGAGTTGGACGCGCAGGCGCAGAAGATTCTTAAGAAGTGAGCAACACAACATCTTGACGTAGCCCCCAGCGGTTGTGATATAGATAGGTAACCCACCACAACAGGTAGATGCGTTGCCCCAAATGTCAGGCTCGTGATGATAAGGTTATCGACTCACGCGCCATTAAAGATGAGACCGTGATCCGGCGCCGACGGGAGTGCCTCGCCTGTGAACATCGGTTCACGACTTACGAGGAAATCGAGCGGGAGGATATTCGCGTCTTGAAGCGGGATGGGCGTTATGAGGCCTTTGATCGGCGTAAATTGACGGCGGGTATCGATAAAGCTTGCGAAAAGAGGCCGGTAAGCCGGGAAATGATCGAGCGGACGGTAAACGAGATGATCGATGAATTGATCAAGGCGCATGGCGATGAAATTCCGACTAAAGCGGTGGGAGACAAGATCATGGAGCATCTGCGGAGGCTCGATGAGGTGGCATACGTCCGATTTGCGTCAGTTTACCGGAAGTTCCGGGACATCAAGGAATTCGTCAACGAAGTACAAAGCTTAACCCTGGAGTCATAGGAAAATGATCGCCCTACCTCAACGCCTCCCCCATGTGATCTGGAAAAATGACCGACTGATCCCGCTTTCGGAAGGCTGGCTGGCGGAATCAATTGAGCATGCCGCGGCGGCGGCGGGACATCCGCGCTGGCATCTGGCACCGGAGGTGGCGCGGGCCATCGCGGTTTATCTTGAGGATGACTGGGTCGCCCCGGCGCTGACCCTGGATAATCTCCGGGAGATGGTGCGGCGGTCGCTGGAGGGGATTGGTTATGATGATATTGCGAAGAATAGCCTCATTGTGCCGCCGAGGGTTTCGATTTCGCTCATGGAAATTGCGGTACGGGCACCTTACGAGATTGAGTTTTATCCTTTGCTGAAAGAACGACTGGGCGATGCGGTGGATGTGCAGGTGGCCGGGGTGCGGCTGGATGGGCTGCGCGATTGCACGAAGATTCTCGATGCAGCGGGGCGTTGGCGGCAGACGTGCGAGCGGATCAATGATGAGATCATCCATTTTTGCCGGACGTATGTTTACCGGAACATGCCGCGGACGGTGGATTTGGTGATTCAGTAAGAGACCAGATCGCACGAAGCACGCAGAAGGGAGCAATGGAATTGCGCCGACAAGTGCGTTCCCAAGTGCAACTTGGGAACGAGGGGAAAAGTAAGACACCGCCTAGTCGTGGAATTGACGGGACAATGTAACCTGATCGGGCTAGCCAGAGGGCAAGGCATTTGCCACGATTTGATGCCCTTGTGGCACAACCCCTGCAGATAACGCTCACCCGCCTATGGACCCCAACAAGAACACCACGACCATCACCACGCACGAAAAAGCCGTGCAGATCAATCTCGATAAGCGGTTCTACGGGACCTTTGCCGAAATCGGGGCGGGGCAGGAAGTGGCACGTTGGTTTTTCCGGGTCGGTGGCGCGTCGGGCACGCTGGCGAAGACGATCTCGGCTTATGACATGGCCTTTTCGGATGCGATCTACGGCAAGGGCGAGCGTTACGTCAGCCAGCCGCGCCTGCTGAACATGCTCGATTATGAGTTCAATTTGCTCATCGAGCGGTTGGGCGAGAAGCGGGGTTCGCAGACATCCTTCTTCGTGTTTTCCGATACGGTTTCCGCGCGCAATTTTCTCGGGACGAACGAGTGTCACGGCTGGATGGGGATCAAGTTCCAGTTGCAGCCCGAGGCGGCACCGAGCGAGATCATCATCCACGTCAACATGCTCGATAAGGAAAACCTGCAGCAGCAGGAGGCGCTGGGAATGATTGGGGTGAACCTGACTTACGGCGCATTCTACCTCCATAGTGAGCCGCAGAAATTGATCGCCTCGCTGCTGGATGGACTTTCCACGCTCCGCATCGAAGTCGACATGATCAAGTTCCTCGGGCCCTATTTCAGTAATGTCGATAATCGGTTGATGGCGTTGCAACTGGTCGAGAAGGGGCTCTCCAATGCAGCGTTGATCGGCGCCAACGGCGACGTGCTGCAACCCTCGGAGGTCCTGCACAAAAAGCCGATTCTGGTCGAACGCGGCAGTTTCCGGCCCGTCACGCTGGTGAACATCGACATGATGGACGGCGCGCGCCAGCAATTTATCGGCAATCTCAAAGTGAAGGATGAGGAGACGGTGGAGTTGATGGAAATCACCATGAGCAATTTGCTGACGACCGGTTCCATCGATCATCGCGACTTCCTCGCCCGCGCAGATACGATCAATGCGGTTGGCAAGATGGTGCTCATCTCCAATTATGCGGAGTTCTACAAACTCGCCGCGTATCTCCAGCGGTACACCAAGAGCTGCATCGGGATCGTCCTCGGTATTCCAAATCTCAAGGAACTTTTCGATGTGAAATACTATGAACTGCTGGAGGGCGGCATTCTTGAATCGTTCGGACGTCTTTTCAAAAACGATCTCAAGCTCTACGTCTATCCATTCATGGATCCGGCGTACCAGGAGTTGACCACGGTCAACAACATGGACGTGCCCGAGCACGTCACACATTTGTTCAAGCACCTGTTGCAGAGTGGTTATATCGAGCAGATTGAAAATGTTCACCGGGAATACATGGGCATCTTTTCCCGGGCCATCCTGACGAAAATTCGTAACCACGATAACACTTGGGAACAGATGGTTCCCCGGGAAGTGGCTGCTTGTATCAAGAAAAACAACTTTTTCGGTTACAGTTGTTAGCTCGATTGGCGCGGCGACCTGAGAGGCATGGCCTGTGTCTGCGCTTCCCTTGGAACAAAAGGGCTTATAGGGTTGTCTGATGTCGAGGGGGAATGAAAACATCGGTGTGGGCGGCTTGAAAAACCGATCCACTTTTTTTTGTGCCCCAGTGATACTGGCGATCCTGGTTGCCGTTTTGATTATTGGATTGGCATGGATCGCCCAGAGCTTTCTATGGGACTACGCCATTGAGGACATAGCTGACGACCATCTGGCCGCGATGGACCGCAACTCCTTCCTGATCGAGTCTCGTATTCGCGGACAGGCCAACAATTTGTTTTTTCTGAAGCGCGTGGCCGAGGCGGAACTGGCCCAGAATCCGAAAGCCCCGATTGCCAGCGACAATCTTCGCAGCGCTGTATCGACGATGATGCTGGCGCGCAGCCAGTACGACCAGATCCAGTTGCTTGACCTCTCGGGACACGAGGTTTTTCGTTACAATTGGAAGGGAAGTGAACATCCATTGGAAGAGGTCGCCGCGAAAGCGTTGCAGAATAGATCGGATCGGCCTTACTACCAGGAGACGCTTGCCGCATCGGGCGATGCCGCTGTGTTCTCGCCACTCGACTTGAACATTGAGAATGGCCAGATCGAACAACCGCTCAAACCGACCATGCGCGTGAGCGGACAGATTGTCGGGCTGGATGGAAAGCCCCGGGCCTTGCTGGTGTTGAATTATCTCGGCGAGGGACTTTTACGTGAGGTGAAGCAGGAGGCCTCCAAACCGTGGCAAAGTCTACTTGTGAATGGGGACGGGTATTGGCTGGTCGGGCCGAATGCTGATTCACAGTGGGGCTTCATGTACCCGGGAAAAAAAGGAAATAATCTCAAGGACGAGGACCCGGATTTGTGGGGTAAAATAACCGGCCGCAAATCAGGGTGGATTAAAGAGCAGGGTAATCTCTATTGCTTCCAGAACATCGATCCGGTTGGGTCGGTCACCGATTATCCTCCGCTCCGGATGCCCATCCGGGGAGGTGAACGTCTAAAATGGACGCTGCTGACCGAAGTGCCAGACGGGGTCATATGGCAAAGCGTCCAAGGAATCCGGCACGGAATTTGGGCGGCCTGCATCGTGATCCTGGTCGTCCTGGTGCCACTGGTCTGGTTCGGTGGGATCAGCTTGGAGCGCCGTCGGTTGGCGAGCCGCGAGGTACGGGAAGCGCGTACACTGCTTGATAGCGTGATCGAGACGTCGCCTAATGGCATCACGGTGATGGAAGCCGTCCGTGACGCGCTAAATCGGATCGTCGATCTACGGCTGATCCTTTCCAATAAAACCGCCTCCGAACTTCTTGGGCAGGACCTGCTGGCTGCCCAGGAAGAGGGCCGAACCCTGCTTGAGCAATATCCGGCGAGCGGGGAAAACGGATCCTTCGATGGTTTTTGCCAGGTCATCGAAACCGGAAAGCCGATCATTTTCGAGCAATCTTTCACCAGGGAAAATGTCCAGAGATGGCTTTCCATTCGCGCGGCTAAAAGAGAAGACGGGGTCGTGGTGGCCTTGGTCGATATCACCCAGGGCAAGGAAGCCGAGGAAAAACTTCGAGACAGTGAGTTGATCCAACGAATGGCCGGTCAAATGTCGAAAGTGGGTGGATGGTCCGTGGAGTTTCCCAGTCGCATCGTCCACTGGACAGAGGAGGTTTATAAAATTCACCAGATGCCGCTCGATTTCCAACCCACGGTGGACGACGGCGTTAATTTCTACGCGCCGGAATATCGGGACATCGTGCGCCAGGCGTTCGAGGGCTGCGCCCGGAGTGGAAGTCCTTTTGATGTCGAAGTTGAAATCATCACGGGCAAGGGCGTTCGCGTCTGGGTGCGGACCACGGGTGAGGCTGAGTCTCATGAAGGCAACCTGACGCGAATCGTTGGAGCCGTCCAGGACATCACGGCGGCCAAGAATGCGTTCCTTCGGGAGCAGGAGCTGCGGCGTCAGGCGCAGTCGGCAGAGCGGGCCAAGAGTGAGTTCCTGGCCGTGATGAGCCATGAGATTCGCACCCCGATGAACGGCGTCATCGGCATGACGAGTATCCTGGCCGATACCGCCCTTACCGAGGGGCAGCGCGATTGCGTGAATACGATTCACGCCAGTGGCGAGGCACTCTTGACCGTCATCAACGACATCCTGGACTTTTCCAAGATTGAATCGGGAAAGCTGAATCTTGAGAGCAGGCCTTTCAATTTGCGGCAGTGCGTGGAGGAGACGCTCGACCTTTTTGCCGTTCAGATTCGGAAAAAAAGGCTCGAGGCGGCGTATCTTATCGCCTCTGATGTTCCGGCCAACCTGATCGGCGATTCCAACCGGCTGCGGCAGATTTTGCTTAATCTGATCGGCAACGCGGTCAAGTTTACCGAGCGCGGAGAAATCACCCTGAAGGTCCAATGCCAGGGCCGGGATGAAAAGGGTTGTCATCTCCTCTTTTCCGTCATCGATACCGGGATCGGCATTTCCAAGGAAGGAGCTGAAAAACTTTTCCAGTCCTTTCAACAGGTGGACAGTTCAACGACGCGGCGTTATGGAGGCACCGGCCTTGGACTGGTCATCAGCCGGCGGTTGGCGGAATTGATGGAGGGCAGGATGTGGGTGGAGAGCGAACTGGGCGTTGGATCGACCTTTTTCTTTACCGTGATGCTCCATGCCGCGTCCATCCAGGGATCGGTTACCACGGAGAATGCGGTGCTCAATCCCTGCTCGGTCCTGATTGTGGACGATAATGCCACCAACCGGCACATTCTGGAGGTCCAGCTGAACGCATGGGGTATGACGCCGGTTTCGGCTTCCTCCGGGCGCGAGGCCCTTGAAAAATTAAGCGCGGGTCGTTTTGATGTGGTCCTCCTGGATTTGCAAATGCCAGAAATGGACGGCGTCACCCTGGCGCGGGAGATTCGCAAGAGCGGCCCGATACCGCTGATCCTTCTTTCATCGGCCGGCGAGGTGGAAATCGGCGATTCAGGGAGCCTCTTTAAGTTTCAGGTTCCCAAGCCGATCAGGCAATCGCTCCTTTTCGATGCGTTGCAGCAAGTGGCCGGCATGAGTGGCCCCGGCAGCAGGAAAACCACCGTCAAGCAGTTCGACCATGGCATGGCCAGCCGTCATCCCCTGCGCATCCTGCTGGCGGAGGACAATTCGGTGAACCAGAAGGTGGGACTGCTGATGCTGAGCAACCTGGGTTACCGGGCCGACATTGCGGACAACGGTTTTCAGGTCCTGGAGGCCGTGAAGAAAGTGTCCTACGATCTGATTCTCATGGATATCCAGATGCCGGAAATGGATGGCATCGAAGCGACCCGTCAGCTTCGGGATAAGCTCGGCGATCAATGTCCCTTTATTGTTGCCCTGACTGCCAACGCGCTGGAGGGAGACCGGGAGAAATTTCTCGCCCTCGGGTTTGACAACTACTTGAGCAAACCGCTTAGTCCAGAGCGGCTTCAGAACGCTTTGCAAGGGGTGCCGCAACGCGGCGGATCATGACCCTGGTCAGGTCAGGTTTTCAGACGAAGCGTCGAGGTTTCCTCTGCGGCGTAATCATTGTCTGTCTTTTGACGATTGCTTCCTCGTCCAGTCGCGCATGGGACCCGGACGGACATCAAATCGTCGCCACGATCGCTTTCGATCAATTGAATCCCAAGGCGCGGGCGGAGGCGCAAACCCTCGCGGCGCAGGTGGTCGGCCCTGGCATCACCTACGATCCCGTCACAGTTGCCTGTTGGATGGACGATTTGCGCGGACATGATTCCAATCTTCCTTATCACGGTCTATTTTTCCCCTGGCACTACGTCGATTTTGGCCTCGAACCGACCGATCCCAAGCCGGTGCTGGAACCGGGGCAAGACAACGAAACGAGCGGCAATATCATCACGGCATTGAAGCGGGCCATGGTGGTTTTGCAGGGCGGTACCGATCCCTATATCACCTCGAAGGCGATGGCCTACGCAATGGTCATGCATCTGGTGGGGGATATTCATCAGCCGCTGCACGCCGCCGCTTATTTTTACCAGGAAGCGAACGGACGCTGGCGCAACGACGCGGGCGGCAATCGGGTGGCGATTGTCAATGGGCCGGAAATCGAGCCCAAATACAATCTCCACTATTTCTGGGATGCGGCGTGGCGCGTTTCGTTTGATGAAAGTTCCGGACGCGTCGTGGTCGATCTGCATTTTGAGAATTGGAATCGCCATGATGCGCGGGTGGTGCATTCGCTGGCCGAGGAGTTGGAGGCTTCCTACAAGCCCGCAGATTCGACGAGCCTTGCTCCTGATTTTGTTGCATGGGCGAATGAAAGCAACCAGATCGCCCGCGAGGAGGTCTATCCCAAGCTGACGTTTACGGAAAATCACAAGGAGGCGCGGATCAGCGCGGAATATGTGGCCATGGCCAATCCGCTGGCGCGGCGGCGGATCGTGCTGGCCGGGTATCGGCTGGGCGCGCTGTTGAATGCGACTCTCGGCGCCACTGCGCCCGGTGCGATTCCGGCTTCCTATCCTGCCGGACCTCCCAATACGATGACGCCGGATGCGAGTATTACGGTGCCTCCGAAGAATTAGATCGGAGAGTAGTTCCGAGGTAGCCGTCGACCTCCGGGCGACGGTTGAAGAGCAGACCCGCGCTCGGAGATCGCGGGCTACCAAGCCGAAGCAAATCGAGGCCTCTGTGAACTCTCACATTTAGCATTAGTCATCCTGAGCTTGTCGAAGGATCAGTTCGGCCTGTCTTTTCCTCCGAGGTAGCCATCGACCTCCGGGTGACGGCTACCTCGGAGGGGGGGCATCGCTGCCGAGCCTGCGGTGGCTACCAATTGAGAATCGACGGCTGCCTATTTAAAAAATCCAAAGTAGTGGTCGAAGAATCGTGGGGCATCGACGGTGGCGGCCATTTCGTGAGGGCCGTCCGGCTTGGCTGACCATAGGGTAGCACCGGCGAGCCGCTCGCTTTTCAATTCGACATCCACCTGTCCGCGTTCCCAGCTGCAAATCGTGTCATCAAAAATGATCGCGGAGGCGAGGGGATCGTGAAAGGTGATGGTCTTGGCGTGCTCGAACCAGACCTCGGCGAAATCGAGGACGGGGCGCAGGAGAGGCGCCTGAAATTTCTTGCGAACGTCGTCGGCGGGCAATTGTACCTGCAAGGTCACGTCGAGGCCAATCGAGCGATGAACGGGCGGCGCGGCGCGATAGACGATGGCCGTTGCCTCGGGATCGAGTTTGGCGTTCCACTCGCTTGGCGGCAGGTGGGCGATGCGGTTTGAGAAAACGCCGCACATCAGGACCAGGCTCTTGAGCAGCTTCGGAATTTCTTCATCGGCGGCAAAGAGCGCGGCGATATTCGTCATGGGTCCGATGCCGAGGAGTGTGACTTCTCCCGGGTTGGACTGGATGGTCCCGCGCATGAATTCGACTGCTTCGCCTTGGCTGAACTTTGTGTCGTGGTCCCACTTGGAAAGCGCCGCCGCCTGGGGCACTTCAGACTGGGTCTCCTTAATGACAAGTGGGTGTCGCCGCCCGGGATGAATGGGAATTTTTTTGCCCGCGATCTTGCACAGGATCGACGCCATGCTGGCGCGCTTGACGGTATCGCCGGTCACCGTGGTGATGCCGAGCAGGTCGCAGGCGGGATTGGCCAGGAGGTAAGCGAGGCAAACGGCGTCGTCGATATCGGAACCGATGTCGGTGTCCAAAAGGACTTTAATAGGCATGTCTGGATATGCTGGCGAGAGGTTGCCAAGTCAACCTGGAAGAAAATGGATACGTCTTTTGGACTTTGGTTATTGCTCATCTCGTTGAACGCGGCATACTGACCGATTGCCATGCCGCCACGTACCGTTTCCCGTTCCACCCCCCGTCCCGGCACCGAGAGCCCGACTCTCACTCGTCTTTTCCAGGCGCGCAGTGAGTGGGACCGCCTCTATCAACTGAGCAATCTCCTCAAGGAAGCGCAGATCGATCTGCCCGACTTTTTCGATTCCAACATTGGCTCGACCATCTGCCGCGAGCCTGACACGGAGAAACTCGCGTGGCGTCTGGCCCGCGAAATCTTCCGGCGCAATAACGGAAAGATTCCCGCCTCGCTGCAGCCGTATCTGGATCGCCCCGACTTTGAACGGCAGGAGCGTGCCGAGGAGGGAGAATCCTTTAAACGCGAATTGCTCGAATGGCTGTCAGAGGGCAACGAAGAGACTCCGGCCACTCCGCGCCGCGAACTGCGCATCATGTGGAAGTTTGATACGAACTTCGATCCGCTCGAGTCCCATGTGCAGATTGATCTGCGCGTGAATTCGCCGAAGCTCAAGGAAGGCTCCCGCAATTTTTTCCAGGTCCGCGGCCTATGCAATGAGGCGGCCAATCGTCCTGAGCTTTTCACTGGCGAAGACCAGGTGCTGCTCCGCTGGCTCAGTGATTTTCTACCGCTTCTGCTCACCGACAAGAATCGCGTGGCGAGTCCTTTTCTGAGCGACAACCGCAGTCTTCTTACCTGGCTCACGCAATGGGGCATGAGCGGGCGTTGCCATTGGGAAGAGGGCGCGCCGGTCGAGTTCAGTCCGCTCAGCGCGCGCATCGTTCCGCAACTTCATCCTGCGGAGGATGGCGGCAATGGGCGTGGCAGCGGCTCGCGTCTCGATCTTAATTTTGAAGTGGTCACCGCTGCCGGATTGCGCGAGCCGCTGGAAAATGCGCGTCTTTTTCTCGCCGCAAAATCGGACCACAGCCGACCCGAGCTGGAGCTGGTTTGCGTGAAGCATTGTTTCTATCGCCTCACGGAACGTCCGCCTCGTTCGCTTCTGGCGCTGGCGCTCAAGCGCGGTGTGGGTCAGGTTGATGTCGCTGCGGCGGGCCAGCTTTTGCCGCCGTTGTTGCGCCGCTATCCGCATCTTCAACAACAGGTGAAGGTGCATTTGCGCCAGGTTCCTTCGCAGATCAAATTTTACTTTCATCTCGATGAGGATGACGCGTTGCAGATTCGTCTCGTGGCCACCGCGCGCGAAGGTGCCCTGCAATGGGAGTGGTCGGATGACGGTTGGACAAAGTCCCAGGCCCGCCATGCCGAGTTGGCCGGTGGCGAACAGGACGCCTATATTCATATTCCGGCGCCGGAGATGGTCGTGCATGAGATCGCTGCGACGCACACGGGTTCCACGCCGGTCTCCACACACGACGTTGAAATCTGGGACGACGTCCCCGCCGATGCCGACACCGCGACGGCCCTGACGTGGCTGCGCGGCTTTGAATCCGAGCGCGGCGAGCTTTGTGGTCGCCCCGATAATTCCGGCTGGTGGGTCATTCTTCAGGCCGTTCGCATTCCCGCGTTGCTTCATCATTGGAAGGATCGTTCCGCCTTGTGGCACTATTTTGCCAATCGCCGATTCCAGCATCTCATCAGCGGCAAGCGCCGCCGTTTCCCCAAGCTCAAGATTCAATCCACCGGCATCGACTGGTTCAGCGTCCAGGCCGAGTGGGAGGACGAGACTCTTTCAATGACCGAGGCTGACTGGGCCCGCCTGCATCAAACCGACGATCCTTACGTCAAGCTGGCCAACGGCACATGGATGGAACGCGAAGAGGCGACCGCGATGGCCGAGGCCGTGACTGCGCTGGCCGAGATCGGCGTGCAAGTCGGCGCGGGTGAGCAGCAGTTGGGCGCATGGCAGATGTCCGGCGCGCAGCAGACCGCGTGGAAGAAGTTGGAGAATCTCGTCGACGGCGATGGTGATTCGGTCGTCAAACAATTGCGCCATGCGGTGGACGAATTCAAGGGCCTGCCCGAAATCGACGAGCCTAAAGGCCTTCGCGCGGAGTTGCGTCCCTACCAGAAAACGGGCCTGCACTTCCTCGCTTACGCCTCTCGCTTCAAGCTTGGTGCGCTTCTCGCCGATGACATGGGTCTCGGCAAAACGGTTCAGGCACTTGCGTGGCTGCAGCACTTGCGCGAAGAAAAGGGGGTATTGCCAAGTCTCGTTATTTGTCCGGCCAGCGTTGTCTTCAACTGGCAGCGCGAAGCGGCGCAATTCACGCCGGAGCTGAAGGTACTGCTTCTCACGGCAGGAGAGCATCGTCACACCCTGCGCCAGGAAATTCCGGCGCACGATTTGATCGTCACCAACTACGCGCTGTTACGTCGCGACCTCGCCGCTCTCCAGAAATTTTCCTTCCGCGCCATCATCCTCGACGAAGCGCAGAACATCAAAAATCCCGAGTCGATGGTCGCCCGTGCCGCCAAGGCGCTCAAGGCCGATCACAAGCTCGCGCTGACAGGCACGCCGCTGGAAAACCGCCTGCTCGATCTCTGGAGCATCATGGAATTCGTTCATCCGGGTTATCTGCCTGATCGCAGCAAATTCCTCGAGCAATACGATCGTGGCGCTTCCCAGCCCGCGCGCGCATTGCTTTCAAGTCGCATGCGCCCCGTCATGCTGCGCCGCTTGAAAAAGCAGGTCGCACAGGATCTGCCCGACCGTATCGAGGAACGCCTCGATTGTGAAATGACCGAAGGCCAGCGCAAATTCTATCTTGCGGAATTGCAACGCAGTCGCCAGACCCTTTCCACACTCGACATGAAGGCCGGGCAATCGCGCATGCACGTGCTTGCGGCGCTCACCCGACTGCGCCAGATTTGCTGCCATCCCTCGCTCGCAGGCGGCAAGAAAGGCCTCGGCTCCGGCAAGACCGCGTCGCTGTTCGAGTTGCTCGAACCGCTCTACGCAGGTGGCCACAAGGTCCTCGTCTTCTCGCAATTCGTCGAGATGCTCAAGATTCTCAAGACGGAACTTGAGGAACGGGGCCGTCCCTACTTCATGCTCACGGGACAGACCACGAATCGTGGCGAAGTCGTCCAGGCTTTCCACGATTGCAAGGAACCGGCCGTATTCCTTCTCTCGCTCAAGGCGGCAGGTACCGGGCTCAATCTCACCTCGGCCAGCTACGTCGTGCTCTACGATCCGTGGTGGAATCCCGCCGTGGAAGCGCAGGCCATCGATCGTACGCACCGCATCGGACAGGACCGCACCGTCATCGCGTATCGACTCGTCACGCAGGGCACCGTTGAGGAAAAGATCTGGCGCTTGCAGCAAAGCAAAGCGCAGCTCGCGCAGGATGTCCTCGGCGAGGAAGGCTTCACCGGCAGCCTCTCCAAGACCGATTTCGATTATTTGCTCGAAGATACTTCGGAGGAATTGGAAGGCATCCAGGAGTCGACGCCGTGAGCTTGAGATCGGCAGTTGCTCTGGGACTGCTGATATTTTGCCTGCCGCCCGTGCGATCGGATGACCATCTTCTTGATGGTGCAACGGCGGATGCCTCGCCGCTGACGCAAACTTCCAGCGATCAGCGGATCAAAGTTACTCTGCTCTATGTCGGGCCGGTCACGGATGTTCAGATTCACCAGCCTTTTGTGGTCATGTACATGGTCGAGGATTGCCGGACGGATGAGGAACTTCAGCGGCATCCCTACAAGACGGCGCAGGGAATCGACTCCCAATATTACCTCGCGCCCGCCATTCCGGAGGTGAAGGACGGCACGCATCATCTTCTCTCGGATGGTGGATCCGAACGCGCGAGGAGTTACAAAGCGGCGCTTTTCCCGATTTTCGCGAAGACTTACCCCAACTTGAAGCTGCCGCCCGCGGATCATCCGGATCGGATTGGAGTCTACGAATATTTCTATAAAGATCTTCCGACCGGGCCGTTCGACATCACGCTGCATGACAGCATCCAAGGCTACGGTGAAAACAACTTTCATTTTCGCGACATTGATGTAGGCACATTTTCACCGCATTAGAGACCTCTGCGGAAGTTGTCTTATGCTCTTCGCAAGCCGAAGGCTTGTTACAATCCTAGCCGGTGGTAAGACCGGCCAGCGGTCGCCACCACCGGTATTTTATTCCTCGCAAACCGACCCCGGTAGGGGTCGCACAGAGGTGGCACTCCTGCCGGAGTGCGTACCAAGGGGTTTATATCCCGGTGGTGTCGCCCGCAACGGGCTTAACCACCGGCTAGGATTGTGCCATTCCTCCGGAATGCGAAAGGCAAGAATCAGTGACTTTTGCAGAGGTCTTCACTAGGGTTACCGCATGTCTTTGCCTCATTTCATTTCACTCGAAGGCGGGGAAGCCGTCGGCAAATCGACGCAGATCGAGCGTCTTGCCGCGCGGTTGCATAAGCTCGGCCACAAGACGCTCGTCACGCGCGAACCGGGCGGCACGCCGTTGGGCGAATCGATCCGCCATCTGCTCAAGCACGCGCCGGAGGGAAGGGGAATGACCTCGCAAGCCGAACTGCTTCTCTTCCTCGCCAGTCGCGCCGAACTCGTGCGCAAGGTCATCGTGCCGTCGCTTGATCAGGGCACCTGGGTGCTTTGCGACCGCTTTCTCGATTCGACCACCGTTTATCAGGGTGCGGGCCGCAATATGCCGATCGAGATCGTCGACCGCATCAACGCCTTTGCGGTCGGACCGCATTTGCCCGGCCTCACCCTCGTCCTCGACCTCGAACCGAAGGAAGCCCAGCGTCGCCAGATCAAGCGCACCCGCGCTCCCGGTGAAGGCATCTTCGACCGCATGGAAGCCGAGCCGACCGATTTCTTTGAGCGCGTCCGTGAAGGTTACCACAACCTCGCCAAGGCCCATCCGCATCGCGTGAAGATTGTCTCTGCTGCGGGTAATATTGATGAGACGGCGGATCGGGTGTGGAAGGAAGTGGCGACTGCTTTCGGATTATAAATTCTCCGTATTTATTGTGACCACCAGAGATCACCATGCCATGGCTTTTTTCTTAGGTTGGCTACTTAGTCCGCTTGCGGCCTTGAATATTGGGTTTCTAATTCTCTGTGCGTTTTCTGCCAATGCTCCGCGACATGCGCCTATTTGGGAAGGTGAGGGATTTGGAACATCCGACTGGTTTGCGCCGTATTTTGGCTCGTCAGTAATTGTATATTGCGTCCTTTGCCTTCTTTTTTGGAACATACATCTGGTGTTTATGTACCTTCCGGAAGACTATTTTAAGCCAAAGATTGTATGGGGCTTTCAACTCGTCTTTAACTTTCTCGCTTCTGCATTTTGGATTTGGGTGTCGATCCACTCCGCGGGCGGGGGCTCATTCGAAAATCCCGGATGGTGGCTTGAACTGATTCCTATTGGTGTAACAATTCCAATGTTTTTGTGCTCCGTATGGTTTTTTTGGAGAGGTTCCGACAAAATCAACTAATCTTTAATCATGCCCTTCCGCGCTGAAGAACTTCGTCAACGATTTGCCGCCAGCATTGAGCAGGGGCGGATGGGGCATTCATATCTGCTCACGGGTGATCATTCCGAATCACTGGCAAACCTCGCGCTCGGTTTGGCGGGACAAGTCCTTGATGCCGCGCCGCAGGAGCATCCGGATTTCCACGCCGTCCGCCCCGAATCGAAATCGCGGCATATCACGGTGGAACAAATCCGTACGCTTGAGCACGAACTCTATTTACGTCCCTACATCGCGCCGCTGAAGGTCGCCGTCATCTTCGATGCCGAGCGCATGTGCATGGGCGCAGCCAGCGCGGCCAACGCTTTCCTCAAGACGCTCGAGGAACCGCCCGCCCACACGCTCATCCTGCTCACCTCGGGCCGACCTGCGATGCTGTTGCCCACCATCATCTCGCGCTGCCTCCGGCTCGATCTTGGTTTTGAAGATATCGATTCGACGACCGGACATGAACCCGAGTGGATTCGTCCATGGTACGGCAGCCAACCCAATCCCGCGTTGCGCGCGTATGCTCGCGCCCAAGTGCTGCACGATCATTGGTCCGAGGTCCGTGCCAAGGCGGAAGCGCATCTCAAGAACAGCGACGATGATATCGAGGAAGATGTCGGCAAGGCGCTGGTCGAGGCGGAATTTCAACTCGGTCGCCAGGAATCGATCGCGCAACTCCAGCGCTGGTACTGGCGGATGTCCGAGAAGGTGGCCAAGACATCGGAACACGAACGCATGCGCGCAGTGAAAGCGCTGGAAGAATTGCAGGCCGCCCTCGCGCAGAATTGCGAGCCACATCTCGCTGTCGAGCATGCGTGCCTGCGCATTGAGGGCTTGGTCTAATACGGAATTCTCACATCCGGGTCTCGGCGCGAGAAGTCGCGATGATTCCGGGTGACCAGCAGCAAGCCGTGGACCCGAGCAGTTGCGAGGATGATGGCGTCCGGGAGTTTGAGCCGGGTGCGTTGGCGAACGAGGATGGTTTCCAAGCTCACGGCTTCATCAACTTCGAGTAACTCGATATCAAGCAACATCGATCTCCTTCGTGCCTCAACATCGGCCGTTTTCGCGCCCGCGAGAAATTCAATCCAGACGATTCGCGAGACCGATATTTTTTCGTATCGCATCAACTCCTGGACGGCTGCTTCAACTCCGTGAACGCAGTCAACCAGGATGTTGGTGTCAATAATCGCATTCAATGGCACGATGGTCCCATTCGGCACGGAGTTTACGGACGTACTCGACCGAGTCGAAGCCCTTAGGCATTTTCTCACTTCCGAAAGCCGGATGTTTGCGCCAATCGATTTTCTTTTTTTTGGCCGGAAGATACGTTGCAACTGCCTCTCGAACTACTGCCGCACGCGAAATGCCCTTCGTCTTGGCGTAACTGTCCAAGGCCTCGATCTGTTCCTTGGGAAGATCAACGATGGTCCGCATAGTGATATCGTCGCATGATATCACTTTTGGGTCAAGGCGTCACCCCGGCTTCAGCACCGTATCGCTTGGGGGATGACTCTGGTTGAGCTCTGGATAATCGAGATTAAAGTGCAGTCCGCGGCTCTCATGTCGGCTCACCGCGCAATCGACGATGAGTGACGCTACCAACACGAGGTTGCGCAGCTCGATCAAGTCGCAGGTGAGCTTGTAATTCCAATAGTAGTCGCGCACTTCCTCGCTCAGGCTGCGCAGTCGACTCGCCGCGCGATGCAGCCGTTTATTCGTGCGGACGATGCCGACATAATCCCACATCAACTGCCGGATTTCGCGCCAGTTGTGATAGATCACGACCAACTCGTCGGGGTCCTGTGCGGAGCCGCTTTGCCACGGGGGGATGTCCTTCAGTCCCGGCACCGACTTCTCCTTCTTCACCGCCTCCGCCGCGCGATGCGCCACGACCAGCGCCTCCAAAAGGGAATTGCTCGCCAGCCGATTCGCGCCATGCAGGCCCGTGCAACCGACCTCACCCACTGCCCAAAGTCCCGGCAACTCCGTGCTCCCATCCGACGCCGTGATCACACCGCCGCATTGATAATGCGCCGAGGGCACCACCGGAATCGGCTGGATTGCCATGTCGATGCCGCACTCGAGGCACTTCGCGTAGATGGCGGGAAATCGATTTTGCAGGAACTCGCGGCTCTGGTGCGTGATGTCGAGATAGACGCACTCCGCGCCGGTTTTCTTGATTTCCGCATCGATGGCCCGCGCGACGATGTCTCGAGGCGCGAGCGATTTCAGCGGATGCACGCCGTCCATGAACGGCTGCCCGGCGCCGTTGCGCAGGATGCCGCCTTCGCCCCGCACCGCCTCGCTGATCAGGAACGATTGTGCGTTGGGATGGAACAGGCAGGTCGGGTGAAACTGGATGAACTCCATGTTTGCAATCGGTGCGCCCGCGCGATACGCCATGGCCACGCCATCACCTGTCGCGATGCTCGGGTTCGTGGTATAGAGATAAACCTTCCCGCAACCGCCCGTGGCCAGAAGCAGGTGACGACAGGCAAAGGTCTCGACCTTGCCAGTTTTGCAATCGAGCACATAAACGCCCACGCAACGGTTATCGGTCGTGAAGCCCAGCTTGCGGCGTGTGATCAGGTCGATGGCCGCGTGATTTTCAAAGATCTCCACGTTGGGATGCAGAGCCAGCGCCGTCAGCAACGCGGTCTCAATTTCCCGTCCGGTAATATCTTTGGCGTGAAGAATGCGCCGCTTCGAGTGGCCGCCCTCCTTGCCGAGATCAAGTTCGTGTCCGCCGCCGTTCTCGCGTTCGCTGAAGGACATGCCCAACTCGATCAACTCCTTGATTCGCGCCGGACCTTCCTCGACGATTCCGCGTACCACGTTCTCATGACAAAGACCGGCGCCGGATTCCAGCGTGTCGTGCACATGCAGGTCGAAGGTATCCTCCGCCGAGGTCACGGCCGCGATGCCGCCTTGCGCATAATTGGTGTTCGATTCCGCGCGATTCTTTTTCGTAATCACCGCCACGGAGCTTTCCTGCGCCACATTCAGCGCGAAAGTCAGCCCGGCAATGCCGGAACCGAGCACGACGTAATCGTAACGATGGACTTCTGCCATGGGTCAAACTGCCTCTGTTTACGCCACTTCGCCAACCAAAAAATGCACGCGCCCGGTTGCCGATTGCCCATATCGGCTTAATTTGAATCATGCCAACCGCTTCGTCCGAGACGATGGAGATGAATCAGGAAAAGGCTTTTGCCCACGAACCCGGCGAGTCTCTCGCCTTGGTGGATGTGGAAACCTACCCGGTTTTCATCGACAAGAAAGCCGATCGTCTCGACATGATGGCGCATTTTTCCAACCAAATGCAGGCGTTGACAATCCTATCGTGGAAAGCGCCGGCGAGGACCCGCCACTTCCGCCTGCTCCTGACCGAGAACGATCATCTCGTTGACCGGATTGCCCGCTCCAGTCCCGCGCAAATCGCCTCGGGCAACCTGCGCACCTACGGCCAAATATGCCTCGCCACGCATGAGCAGCTTTTCGATTGCGCCCGGCATCGTACCCACGATCTCTTCCACCGCGCACCGCGCTCAAAAATCGCCCGCCCCCGATTGCTCGATGTCTCGCCCGGCGTCTATTCGATTACTCTCTACTATCACGCGCCTTCCCTGGCATCGGGAGAAAAGTCTGAAGTCGATTACACCGTAGTCCTGCGTCACTATCCATTTCCACCGCCGCGCGTTGCGCCGGTTCGTCTCCACGCCGGATTTCTTCCTCCGGTTGGCGAAGAAGTGGCGAGCCGGGCGTGGGCCGCCATAACCTCCCACAAGGCGCCCGGTGTCGGTTTGTCCAAGGTGTCACGCTGAGCTTTCTCTGCTCCGTTTACCGGCATAGTGCGAGTGAGTGTCGTTCTCCTTGTTATTCAAATGGATGAACCCTCCGCGCACAGCGCAGCATCCGTTCATCTTGCTCAAGCCATCAGCCTCTCCTCTTGACTTTGGAAAAATTAGGGACACGCTCGCACCGAGAATTATTCCTAAATTAATAACTAACGGAGCTTTGCAAATGGAATCACAAACCGGCACTTTGAGTCTGCAGAATTTGGTCAATCCCAAGGAGAACACCTACTTTACAGTGCTCCTCGTCATCGCCATTATCATCTGGTTATTAGCGGTGATTTCCATGGTCGGCATTTTCGCCGTTGGTATTTTGGCCCTCGCTGCCTGGTTCACGCATGGTTTGCTCGTGGCGCGGTTGCGCTCGGAAAGCGTGCAAATCACGCCGCAGCAATATCCGGAACTTTACGCCACCTACACGGAGGTTTGCCAGCGCCTCAACCTGGCCTCGGTGCCCGAGCTCTACCTGATGCAATCGGGCGGCATCCTCAACGCCTTCGCGACCCGTCACGCTGGCCGTAATTTTGTCGTGATCTACTCCACATTTGTGGAAACCCTCGGCGCCTCCAGCCCCATGATGAAATTTCTCATGGGACACGAGATCGGCCACATTCAGCGCAAACATCTCCAGAAGAAATTATGGGTGCTGCCCGGAAGCATCATTCCTCTCATCGGCGAGGCCTACCACCGCGCTTGCGAAGCCACCTGCGATCGTTACGGCGCCTATGCCTCCAACGATCTCAATGCCTCCATGCTGGCCCTCACCGTACTGGCCTCCGGGCGCGAGGCTTCCCAAATCGACACGCGTCACTTTGCCGAGCAGCACTTCAAGACCCGTGGCTTCTTCATCTCCTGGCACGAACTGATTGTTTCCTATCCGACGCTGTCCCAGCGCGTGGCCAATATTCTCGGCTTTCATGATGCCCAATATGCCCGTCGCTCCGGACGAAATTTCCTGGCCTATCCCATGGCCTTCATCTTCACCTTGAAGAATGTGGTTTTCATCTATTTTGGCGTCGTGATCATCTCGGTATTGATCGCCCTCGGCAATCAGGTCAAGAAGGTGCAATCGGATATAAGCGCGGCTCAGCAGCAGAGCCAGGATTCTTCCTCAGCCAAGCCCGCAGACCAGACACCGACGACTCCGCCCAGCCAGTAACAAGCGGCGCGACGATCCCAGTCGTCATGCTGGCTTGTTGAGCTTGTCGAAGGCCCCGTCCAGAAGCATAATGAACCATGCCCGACGAGCCGCATAAGATCTTCGATCTCATGGACACCGAGACCGAACCAACCGACGAGCAACTCGCCGAGTTGATGCAGTATGTGGGGGAGGCTGTTCGCGCGAAGAAAAAAGCGGCCAGTTTACAATCGCCTGGGAGCAGCCATTTAGTAGGCGAGCCCACGGCGCGGCCCTACGGAACTTGAGCTTACGGTGAGCAAAAAGCCTGAACTGGTCGTCATTGCCGGCCCAAATGGTTCCGGCAAAACTTCGATCACCGACCAATTGCTTCTGCACACCTGGACGGAAAATTGCCTCTACATCAATCCCGATGTCATCGCGCAAAACGAGTTCGGCGATTGGAATTCGCCGGAGGCCTCATTGAAGGCCGCGAAGAAAGCGGAACAAATGAGGGAAACTTGTTTGCTGGAAAGAGGTAGTCTCGCGTTCGAGACTGTCTTTTCCGCTCCAGACAAAGTTGAGTATTTGTGTCGCGCCAAGGCTGCCGGTTTCTTCATCCGGCTCTTTTTCGTTTGTACGGACAGTCCGCAAATCAACGTTGCCCGCATTGCCCAGAGAGTCAAGGAAGGTGGTCACACCGTTCCAACAAATAAAATCATCAGCCGGTACTCCAAGTCCATTGCCCAATGCGCCACATCCATTTCTTTCGTTGATCGCGCCTATATTTATGACAATTCCATCGAAGACGCTCCTCCGGTATTGCTCTTTCGTGCTGAAAGCGGCGCATTGAAAAAACTCTACCGCCAACCCGTCAACGATTGGGCCAAGCCGATCCTTGAGCAGACGCGACCGAGCTGAAAATTTCGCGCAACGACGCAACGACCGCAACGTCTGCACTTCAGACTTCCCCGTTTCCCGTTGCGAACGTTGCGTCGTTGCGCGAAACCTTTTTTCATCTGCTGTCACGCCCTCTGGGGTGAGGGGATGTGGGGCGGTGTTCCGGTGGTGTCGCCGCGGACGGCTCAACCACCGGCTACGGTGCTGGCATGCCTTCGGCATGGCTGGTCAATAGCGGATCAACGTCAATGCTAGTCGTAATAGACTATTTGAAAAATGACAGCACACGATCATCCCAAGTGAAGTCATGATCTTTCCATTTTCCGGGTGACGGAAAGTTTGTCCTGCAATAGGCCCTCTTTGCGGCAAAATCGATAATGGCATGCGGATAATCATTGATCAGCAAGCACGCTTTATCGCCATCCAGAGACCAAATAATGGAAGCTATAGACTCCTTATGGCTATCGGTAACAGACTTCGCATTGTAAATCTGTAGGGCTTCCTGAATGGAATTTTCTCCTTTCTTTTCTTCATTGAGATCGAGTGCATAGAAATATCCAGTGTCTCCGTCGTCCTCGAAGACAACAGCCCAATTACCATTTGCAGATGCCGAATCGGCAAAAGCTTCTTTCCCGGGATAGAAGGGTGTCACTTGAACGACCTTGAACGGAAGAATTCGGTGGTTAAAGCTATTTGTCCTCGCTCTGCAAAAAAATCCTCAAAAAACATCTTGCACGTATTCCCCACTATGGCATGATCCCATTCCCCCGCAAAACGGGGGCGCCTCGTTGAGCAGCTAAATGCTCTTAACCGGGTTCGAGTGATGAGGAAGCGTGTGACGGGTTTCGAGCTTGATGTTCGAAAGGATAGATACCGTCCTCCATGCGAGCTTCAAAAGCTTAGCACGCCACCCAAATGGCGTGTTTTTGTTTTCGAAGCCGGTGGAGCAACCGCTTCTGCGCCACCCGGAACGACAGATTTAACTCTAAAGAAAACACGGAATGCCCACGATCAACCAATTGGTTCGCAAAGGACGCAGCAAAGTCGTCGTCAAGACGAAGTCGCCCGCACTCAAAGGTGCGCCGCAACGCCGCGGCGTCTGCGTGCAGGTCATGACCCGCACCCCCAAGAAGCCTAACTCCGCCTTGCGTAAGGTCGCCAAAGTGCGTCTCACCAACGGCCAGGAAGTCATCGCCTACATCCCCGGCGAAGGCCACAATTTGCAGGAACACTCCATCGTCCTCGTCCGCGGCGGTCGCGTCAAGGATTTGCCCGGTGTTCGTTACCATATCGTGCGTGGCACGCTCGACGCCCTCGGCGCCGCCGGCCCCAGCAACACGAACAAGCTGACCCGCAATGTTTCCCGTTCCAAGTACGGCGTCAAGAAG
>Ga0206872_10043_pt1 | contig 39081 bp, 26 predicted proteins | sample Alteio_BWOrgCont_34_FD_152906 | JGI IMG/M metagenome (GOLD analysis project Ga0206872, IMG submission 152906) | Enriched cells from forest soil in Barre Woods Harvard Forest LTER site, Petersham, Massachusetts, United States -... | ecosystem: Environmental > Terrestrial > Soil > Temperate forest >... | reverse complement strand
CTAAGGCGAAATTGTAGATGTTATTGCCCGCGCTATCTGTCTGTAGCAGATTCAACGCAGCGTTGTTCTCGTCCGGCGGAAGAGCGTCGAACACCGGCCCTAGGACCGCCGGATCTCCGTTTAGCTTTTGGATTGCTGCTGTGATAAAGTTCGTCGCCGCAGTTTGGGGGTCCGGTCCTTGGGCGGCCGTTACGCCGAACATTTTCCCATTCGCCTTTAACTGGAAAACTTTGATGTCGATGCTGAGATACCACGGCGCGCCTGTCGGACCGCCGCCATGAAGCATGTAGGGATTAGGCGTCTCCTGGAGAACGATTTGCGCATTTCCCGTGACCGACTGGCCGCCCGCGCTGAATGACGCCGTCAGCGTGATCGTCTGGGCGCTCGTTCCGAACATCGAGGTGTTCTGAAACACCGCCTCGAAAGGGAAAGTAAACCGTTGCGGGGCGTTCGAAGGCAGGCTCGGATCCGAAGGCACTCCCGGTCCCGTGGATTGATAGGTCATGCCTGTGATGGGCGGGGCAATGCTCGGCACAGTTGCGCCGATTTGGCTTTGGGAGAACCCCTCGATCTCCACGTACAGGGCTTCCTGGAATATCGCAGGCGTTCCCGAAAGATCGATTTGAGCCTGAACCTGTCCTACCGTGAAGTTGCTGATCTCCAGGCGAACAATCGCATCCTGGGTCCCGACCACCACGGGAAATGGCGCAGAGGGAATACCGTTGGCAATGACGAAAAGGTTATAGGAACCAGGCGTGACGGTGGTGGGCACCGATATGAACGTGCTTACCGTCGCTGTCCCAGTTGCGACCGCCATGGTCGAATGGTTCGAGGTTCGAAGATAGAACTTGTTTCCCGACGTGTCCTCAAGGCGCACGATCGGGTAATTGGACGCCATCTGAACGTCGTCTCCGTACGCGCACGCCTGAGACAGTCCGTTGAACTGGGTGCCAAAGATTTGATACGAGTGGCCGACAATGAGCGCGTTTGGGCAGTTGGTAATCGTTGGCGCCCAGGAAGCTTGCGTGCCCGAGTCCGGCGTATAGGTGGATAAAGTCGTGGAATTATCCGCATACAGCACGTCGCCCGTCGGCAATAAATCACGCGAAACTGGCTCCCGTCCGTGGCCGTGAAGGCGACGTCAGCCTGAGACCAACCGAGCCCTTTCAACTCGCCCCGGTGCGGCGGATTTTGAACCAAGAGAACCCGCACCACGGAAGGTGAACCGCCCATGGGTATGGATGCTGCGGCGGTGACTGCGTTGTTCAACGCGGTCCGGCCTGGAACTGTGGCGGACTCTCCAAGACTCTCCAACCATCCGCGAACCAACTCGGCGAGAATCGATGGCGGGAGTCCACCATCAGGCTTAAAGTCCAGCACTGCGGCTGCTTCGCGCTGGTGTCGATACCCACTGTCCGTGAGGTTTGCAGAAGAGACAACGACTCGAACGAGGCGATGGCGATGGATTAATACGACCTTCGCATGGTGGCGTGGACGGGTGATTGGAATCACATCGACACGCAGAGTGGGCCGCGAGCCTTCTGCGAGGGCATGTGCGTCACAAATTAGCGCACAATACGTCTCAGCCAATTTCCGTTCCAATGTTACTGGAGCCAGGTATCCGCGGTCGCGGACTCCCCCAAGGCCAAGCAAGGTTGGCAGGAAGTCATGCTCGAAGAAGTTTGGTTGATCCAGTGCCAGTCCATAAGTGGACATAATGGCTGACCGGAGCGGGCCGTCCGCCTCGGCAGGCCGGACCGCGTCGAGTAAGTTCTGCGCAGACGTTGTGGGTTTCTTCGCCATCGGACTCCCCTATCGAATGCCACACGAGCGAACGAATCGCCGTGCACCGAAGGTCCGATAGGGGTGCCAAGGCATCTCGTCCCAACTGTCGTATCGGCCCGAACGGGGAATCTGATGCCTCTGCGAGGTCAGGCGGACGGGACCACCAAGCATCTCCTGCCGAACCCACGCCGCCTTCCGCTCACCGCGGTCAAATTTACCTTGCTGTACGTCGCGATGCCGATTCAGCACGAGATCGATGAGATCGACATCCACAGACATTCCCCGAAGCGCCTCCGCGAGTGTCACAATCCCGGCCTCGACGAAGATAGTCCTGAGGTCGTGCGCGGTGGTAGTGTGAACTGTGCCCGCCTCCTCAATCGCCTCAATCATTTCCGTTGCGGCGCGCCGAGCACCTTCACACGCTGAAGCGCATCTGGGGTGCGAAGCTACGGAGGCGAGGTGTATTTGTGGTTCGTCCGTCGCGGCGGCCCGAACCGAATCGAAGAGGAATTGGACAGCCTGAGACAATCTCTCATAGGGTCGAATGAGGATGAGCGTCGCTTCAATTTGCCGCATGCACTCCGCCGGGGCTTTTATTTTCTCGAAGGCTCCTTGGCGCATCGCCTTGAGCATTTGCTCTAGTAACGGCGCTTCGCCAATGTCTTTTTCCACATAGTCGGCCAACATTCGAAGGCTCGCCCAACGGACGTCGTCTTCCCATCCTCCTTCTTCGCCACCCCGCAGAGCGGTTGTAAGACCGCGACCTTCATCCCGAGTGAGCATTCCTAGATGGCAGCTAAATCCCCACTCTCTCAGTGCCTCAATGGATAGAGGCTTGTCCTCATCCCAGACCTCCAGATTGTCGTCGGGCTTGGGAAACGACTCCGCAAGCACAGCTCCCAGAGGGCGAAGCGAAATTGATCGCATCGAAGCCAGGTGGCAGTCTTCGAGCAAGGTGGAGTAAGCACCGATCCCTCCGTAACGAACTTGATTGGCGAGCAGCGTGACCGACCGGGTGCGGATCGACTTTTCGTCGCCTGAAAGTTCGCTCAACTTGCGCCGCACATACTGGATACCACGAAGTCCATCGACCGCCTTGTCTCCGATGGCTGGGTCAGTGGCGGCCAGCCCGCATGCGACTGCCCAAGCCCGCTCAAAGGATTTGACTGCAGTAAGTCGGGATTGCCGGAGTCGGATAGCCGAATCCGCGATACCAGGAAACGCCGCTTCCGCCGCCGCAACTGCCGCGCATAGCATCGAGACGTATCTCGGAGACGTGGTCACGGTGGTGAAGCCGGGGAGAAACTTGTTCGCCATGGCAATGTACCCGATTTGGAGGCCTAGCACGTCGATGCTGCCGCTGGCCAAGTCGAGCGGATCGTATGCAGTCCAGAACAACCGTAAATCAGACGAAGGAAAGGCGATCAACGGTACCCCCTTAAAATGGCTCCGTCGCGATGACGGTCAGCAGGTGTTTGCCGCGTGAGGCAGCGACGTAGTAATCGGCGTTGCTGAAATACTTCTTCGTGTCCGGCTTCGGGATGCCAGCCAGGACCAGGGCGTCGGCTTCGAGGCCCTTGAAGCGGCGGCAGGTTGAGAGCAGCACGCCTTTGCCGGCCCGCCAGTGGTCGAAGTTGTCGGTGAGCGGGATATTGCCGAAGCTAGTTGGCCATTCCTTGCCGTGGTCAGTCGGGGTCAAGATCGCCACTTTGTTCCAGGCCAGATTGCCTCGTTCCCGCAGGCACCATTCCTGAACTTGTTCGCGGGCATGCTTGACGACATCGGTGTCCGAAACCGCTACGACGACTTTTGGCGGGGAGCCGTTGGGAGCCTCCTCGTGAACATCAATCGTTTCGTGGATGATCTCGCCGCACAAGCGGGCGATTAGGCGGGTATTTCGGCAATTCGTCGGCAAAACGAATGGGCCAGCGAGATTGGATGGGAGTGTTGGCTGTCTGATGTAGATGTTCTGCTTGGGGTCGTAGAAGACGTATAGCGGGAATGTCGCATCGGCGGTCCGTTGCGCGTTTTCGAGGGCCATCCACCACAAATCGCGGAAGTCCTGGCCTTCATCCACAACGATCGCTTCGAACTTGTGCTCCGGGCCGAGCGTCTGGCAGGCTTTCTCCAGCAGGTCGGGAGCGGTGAATGACCAGAAGTCGTCGTCACTCAAAGAGCCGTTGAACGGGATTTTGGCCAGCTTGCAGAAGCCGGCGCACAGGCTGTGGAACGTGTGGACGACGATGGAGTCGCGGAACTTCTCCGGCAGTTGCTGGTCGAGCCAATCGGCCAGGGGCCGGTTGAAGCAGAGCAGCAGCGTCCGCTTGCCTTGCCGGGCAAACCGCTGGGCCTGCGCCATCGCGAGGATCGTCTTCCCTGAGCCAGCCACGCCTTCTATGGCAGCACGAGGCTGTTTGGCAAGCATTCCCAAGACCATTTCCTGGTCTGTGGTGAGCCGTTTGAGCTTCTCCTCCTGGTCCTCCACGGTTCGCCAAAGAACAGGCGTCAGCTTGAAGATCGGGCTGAGGCTTTCTTGAATCGCGTCTCGCATTCGCTCGTCGATGGGCAGTGCGTGAGTCGTTCGGCTCCAGACCTCCAGAGCCCGGCGAACCTTGTTTGCCAGGTCGGGAACATCGTTGCCGCTGAACACGATTTCACGCTCGGCGTCTGGCGGCAGTGGCCCGGAATAGACGCAGTGAGGGAAGGCGACAGCGTAGCCGTGGGCAAAGGGGAGACCTTTCTGGCCACGCACGGAGTCGTGAGCAAGAATCATGTTGCGGATCGCGTAGAGATTGCGAGCAGCCTGGTCGAACGGGTTCTGAATCTTCTCCCGGCCACCGCGATCATGAACGCGAAAGAACTCGTGGGTGAGGGGGTCGTATTCGATCGTGCCACCTTTCACTTCGAGGACGAGCAAGCCGTGATCGGGATCGACGACGATGAAGTCGGTTTCGCCGGGCTGAAGGAACTGCTTGCGTGAATAGTCGCTGCGGGTCATGTGCAACCAGGGATAGCTGTGGTAGATGAGCACGACTCCCGCAGTTGTCGCACGAGTTCCGTGGCGATGATCCGCTCGCCGCCGTTGGTGATGGAACTCAGATCAACTTTGGGGATAATGCGTGCCATGAAGATTCCTCATGAGTCCAGGGGTTCCAGGACGGCGAGTGGCCGAAATGACGGCCAGTCCTCAAGAGGAACACGAACCTGTGCCGGCGGCACCGGGCCACGAAGCGTCACCACCATGACTTTCTGCTTCGTGCTGCCATCCTTGAGTTCCTGATACGTGAGCTTCCCCAGGGCGACAGGAACGGATGTGTTGCCGCGCTTGAGGTCGGGATGACGAACCAACACCCAAGCGGCGGTCTCCGGCAGGCCGTCGCCATCACCAAGCAGCTTGCCCTTCCAGTGGCGTTCGATGCCGCCAGCAGCCTCCGACTCCTCAAGCATCAGCTTGAAGGATCGGGGCAATGTTGCGCCATTGGCCAAGTCGCTCAAGTGCCATTCGTCGGGAGGCGTTGCCCGAGACCCGCGCGGTGGGTGAATGTGCGATGGCCAGTCTGCGGGCTTCGGTTGGCCGGGTTTCCATTCCGGCAGTGGTTCATTTGGCGGACCTGGCGGTGGATCGAGCCGAGTTTGGTAGGGTTGGCCGGCCCGGATCGCTTCCTGCATCGCGTCATAGATTTCGAGGATGACCCTTTTGGTCCGGTAGTCGCCGTCGTGTTTTTCCTCATCCTTTCGACGGACGATGGGGAAGGTGTTCATGATGTAACTGACGGCGTCACGGGGAGTCGGGAAGCTGGCTTTCAGACGAGCAAGGTCTTCCGGCTTCTCGTTGGGAGCAGGTCGCCATTGCCCGTTTTCGCCGGCCGGGAGGTAAAGGTGGAAAAAGGCAGCGTCGAGTTCCGCTCGCAGCAGGAATCGACGCTGATTGTGCCAGCGGAACGGCGGCCCGGCGTACCCGCAGTCCCGCGCGAATGGCTCCAAGTCCCGCGCCGTGAAGGTCAGTTCCAGCACGCGAGGCAGCAGCCAGTTAAAGAGGGGCCAGTCAGTCGCCGATCGCGAGTCCGCTCCAGCCCACGGGCACGGTTGTGAATAGATTTCAGGCGGCAAAACCGGAAGTTGCTCAAGGATGAAAAAGTTGAGTGACGTGCCACCGATCTTCTGACGGACGCAATAGTCGAAGACAAAGCTATTCAACGCCGAGACAAAGGCCGGGATAAGCCGACAGTCGTCAATACGCGGCAGAATCAACGGAAGCTTGTTGCTGACAGCACATCGCGGAATTACGGTGAAAACGCCACACCGCGCATTGGTCATAGCTTGGATAATGTCGCGGAAAACCAGACTCCACTGTCGAGTCCAAACTTTTGAAAGCGTCGCTTCAACTACCTCTCGAAGAACCCAATACCGGGGAACGATCGTGAATTCTGCGTCAGCCAACTGAACTTCGGTCGGGCTGTTTGTTGCGGCTTTGGTGTTGAAGATACTTTCACCCGAAAGGCCGTCGAACGTGCCGTGCCGGTGATCAAACTGCTGGACGAGTTTCGCTTCATAGAGCGGCTCATAGATTTCACTATCGCGAATGAAACGACTGCCATGAATCGCAAAGTTGTCGTGTTCCAGTTGGTCGCGAGCGCGAAAATGTTCAGCGTCGTTGGTCATGTGGAACATCGCAAAAAGCTTGATGTTCCAGCGGTTGCCAGACTCGGAGCGTTTGTCAATTAGTGCTATCGCACGGCGGTAGATCGCCTTGTTTAGCTCGGCGTCACTTCGGGATCGAAATGTCGCGCACGTTCGCGTATTCGGATTAAGCAAAGCGATGTCATTTGCAGATAGCGTGAACCGACGATGCTCGTCGGCGAGGTCTTCAGTTCGTGTGGCGAAGAAAGCGAACGTCGCGCTTTCAGCCGTTGGGCACAATGGGCTGCCTGTGGTCAACAGGCAAAACTTCATGACAGGCGCAACGGCGGGAAAGATCAGTTCGCGATTCTCGAAATCGAAAAGGCTGACGAGCGATTTGGTTTCGACCAAGTTTTGAAAAAAGAGCTTCGTCGTGTCATCGGTCGCGACGCCGGAAGGAACAATGCAGCCGATTCGCCCTTTCGACGAGATCAATGAACGGTTCAACTCCGCGAATATGCTATAGGTGTTGACGTCTCCACGGCCGCAAAGGGGGAACATTCCACTGCGCTCGCCCGATTCCTCGTTGAAACCGCTGGAATCGCGAATGATGTGGCTCTCGCCTTCGGCCTTCCGGCGATCCGCGAGGAATGCGGCAAACATCACCGGGTCGCCCGCTCGCAGTTTTTCGATCATGCGCCGTCGTTCTGCTGCATTTCTGGCGTTTGCGATATCGGGACGGCGTTCGGCAAACCACTCTTGCTCTTCGAGCTTGATGCGTTCCCACGGCGGATTACCGAGCACGACATCGAAGCCGCCGCTCCAGCCGGTTGGCTCATTCTCCGGTCGCTCGTCCTGGCCCGGCAAACCGAACACATCTGGAAAAGCAATGTGCCAGTGGAAGAATTGGTACTGATTGCGCAGGCGCTCGACTTCGGCACAGACGTTCAGCACGAGACCAGCGCCAGCGTGCGATTCGACTTTGCGGAAGTCTTGTTCAGTGGGGCAACGCTTGCCGAGGTCGGTGTCGTCCTTCTTCCAAACGAACGCGGCACACCACGTGTCGGCCAAAAGTCGCTGGTGTTGGTAACTGTTGCCTTTAACAAACTCGGCGTATCGTCGTGCCTTCTCTGCGACACCTGCCGCTGTCTCACCTGAAGCCTCGTCGACTCGGGCCAATGCCTCACTCAGGTTGCCCGGATCGATTGGCGTGTAGTCAAGGTAACCCTGGCCCCGAGCAAAGTCCTTTCGTTCCTGCTTGTTCTGCTTTTTGAGGGCCGAAACCCGTGCTTTTACATCTCCCTCGATAGCGGTGAAAGCTTCGTCCGGAATTCCATTTTGAAGAAGCGCGGGCGTCGTCCCCAACAGACTATTGCCGCACTGGATATGGTGCTCCAGGAATGAAAAAGGCCGACCGGGATCGAGTGCCTCCATCCAGAGGGCGACTTGGCACAACTCAACTGCCATTGGATTGATATCCACGCCGTATATGCAGCGGCCGATAATGTCGCGCTTGGCGTGTTGGACGGCCAGCGTGCTTGGCTCCTCGTCGCCTGTACGCAGGCTCGCGAGATACTTCGCCAGTCGCTCGGCGGCAGAAATTAGAAAGTGACCGCTGCCACACGCGGGATCGCAAATCTTGAGACTGAGCAGAGCCTTTTCGGCTTGTGCTTGAGTGGGCTTGTTGAGAGCTTCCCTGGCAACCGGATCGAGGGCCGAATCGAGGAGGCAGTCGATCAGAGCAGTGGGTGTGTAGTAGCTGCCCGTTGTTTTGCGTTCATGACCGGCAGCCGTGCCCAGGCTGAACGGCCCCTCATCGGTGCCAATTTTGGGATGCAGTTCGAGGAGGGATTCGTACACACTGCCGAGTTCGTCGCTGCCGAGGTCAGCGAAATCGACCGGCCGCCGCACGACTCCACCGCGGCCGGTGGTGTCATCGGTAATGCAGAGCGCCCGAATGGCTTCGAGCAAGGACTCGTTTGCTAGCGGAGCAGAATCCAAATCCGGCGTGGCGGTCGGCGAGAAGAGAAACGAGCCAAGGCCGGGAATCCCGAGCGGTTCGTAACCAGTCCGCAGCTTCAGGAACAGCAGCTTCAGAGAGTCGTACAAGTCGGTGTGCGTCGTCCCGCGCCTCTTGCCGGCAAGGGTCCGCAAACGGCCGACCGAATAATACTGCGCGTACCGCTGCCGTAACTGATCTGGAGTTCCAGGAGGATGCAATAGGTTCAGACCGTTTTCGTCCTTCTTTTCTTCTGCAACAAGCAACAGCAGAAGCCGATAGACCATCCGCAGGAGTTGGCGGTAGTAGTCTTGTGCTGCAAGTCCACCGGTGCCCAATCGTTCGCGTAGAGCCGCGTTGCCTTTCGTTGTGAGAAAGCCGGCACCGAGGACCTTGATCGCACTTTCGACGCCGAATCGCAGCTTCTCCCGCGCCTGAATGCCCTGATCGACGGCCAGCTTCGACCACTTCTCCAGCCAGCAGTCTTCGGGCTTACCGTCCGATGGTATCTCGACTCGTGACTCGTGGCAGAGTAAGAACAGCAGCTTGAAGTCCGCGAACACGTCGCCGTCGAACATCTCTTCAAGGTCGAATTCGACGTTTGCCGCCCGCGTCAGGCTGACATTGTCGCGGAGCACGTAGAGCATGCGCCCATTTGGACAGAAAGCCCCAGCGGTGCTGTGCCGAGCGGTTCAGAAGTTCCTGGACCAGGCTATACGGGCTGCGGGAAGCAGCCCCGGCCGCACCGGGCGTCCGCTTATCAAGCTCAAGTTTGCAGGAAACCAGATGGATCGGTATATGCCCGCCCCAGGCATGACTGATGGGGTAAGTCTTGTCCTCGATGGGGATGGCCTTCTGCGGTTGGAGCCGACCGTAACCCAATTCCTTGAATAGGGGAAGCAGCCAGCGTTCGCGGGTGAGCGTTGTTCCGGCGTCCGAACTGGGGAGCATTTGCAATTCCTGGCGAAACCGCTTCCAGGCGGCCGAGCACTCGTTCCAGGCGCGCGCGGCCGCTTCGTTGAGGCGGTCGCCAGTGTCAAGATGGTACGACTCAGACGTGAGGCCCGGCAGATTAGCGTTACCATCGGCTATGCGCGCAAGCAGGTCAATGGGCAATAAAAGACCAGCGGTCTTGACCGTCGAGAACGGGTTGCGGGTTCGGCTTCGCACGTTGAGTCTTCCATCGCATTTTTGCTGGTCAACGTCCTTGCCTGCTTCAATTTCCCGGCCATCCTTGGTCGAGAGCTACCGGCGTCACAGCACCGGCAGGTACACATACATCCCAAGAACGTCTGGCGGCAGTTGCGGCTCGATCTCGTACTTCACGCCGGTTCGCCGCATTGCATGTCGGACACGCTGATGCGCGGCCAAGAGTTCCTTGCCTCGTTCGCCGGCAAGTTGATCGAGACGCGGCCGAACATGGTCGAACTCGTCAATGGCCCGCTGGACGAAGTTGCGAGCCACGTCATCGGGAACGTTTTCGTCTGGAGCGGCTTCCAGTAAGGATTCCGCATCCGTGGCCCAAAGCCACTCCGCAGAGACAGGTGTGCCCCTGAATCCAACGACTCGACAATCTTCGGCCAGTAGCGGCTTCGTTTCGCCGCCGACCGTAGTGAGAATATGGTAACGGAAGCGAACCAAGAGCAGCGTAGTTCTGCCAGTCACTTTCTTCGTTCGGATGACACCGCATCGAGCCGCGACTGGCCGGGCCTCAGCCGCCTGGTTGGAGTCGAGGGCAGTGTTCATGACATAGGATGCGAGTCCTTCAACGACGGTACTGGTCCGCGAGAGGTAAAGCTCGTCGTCCTGAACACTGGGCTGGAATCGAGCGTTGAATTCGACCTGGTCGCCGACAGCCTCCCGCACGGCTAAAGGGGACTCCTTCAAGTTGATACGGAACCGACCGTGCTGCTCGTTGATCGTCCCCCGATAGGCTTTCACGGCTGTCGTGACAAAACGCTGAACATCAGTTTCCGAACCAATGGCCTGACGCATGGCAGCGACTTCCAGGGCCACTTCGTCCGGTTTGATTGTCTGCTGTGCAAACAGCGACCGACTTCGTTTCTCCCGCTCTGCCGCGTTTTTCCACTCCTTTTCAAAATCATCAATCTTTGTCTTTTCGTCTGGCAGCATGTCGAAAAGCCCCGGCTGGTCCTTGTTCTCCTTGTTGCGCAAGAGGAGTCCTTCGTAGAGAGCTTCCAGCAAAGAGTTGCTGCTTGCTGGAACCGGGATCGAGATGCCCAGGGCTTTGCGAATTGTCTGGTGTTTGCGAAGAAGGACCTCCAGGACCACACCGTCGATTTGGTTGTCCGTGCCGTAATATGTCACGACCTTTACAACGGGTCGCGGCTGGCCAAACCGGTCTACACGACCTTCCCGCTGTTCGTGGCGGGTCGGGTTCCAACTCAGGTCGTAGTGGACAACAGCATCGAACAAATGCTGCAAGTTCACGCCTTCGCTGAGGCAATCAGTGCAAACCAGGACGTATTTCTTCGAGTCGCGAAGGGTTAGGATGCGTTCTTCGCGCTCCGATGGAGGGATATTCCCGGTTACCGTCATGATGGCGACATCTTTCTGCAGCCGTTGGCGGAGTTGCTCGCCCAGGTATTCTGCCGTGGCGATGAAGCGGCAGAACAGAATCGGTCGGTGCCCCTCGACAACGAGATTCTTGACGATCTGCACAACCTTCTTGAGTTTCGGGTCCTTGTCCCCCTGCAACTCTTCCGCGGCACGCGCCAACTCCAGCAGTTTTTTTCGCTCCCGGCTTACCGTTGAAGTATCGGCTTCCAGTTCTAATACGTCGGAACCCGGGATGACGTCCGGTGCTTCGGCCGTTTCGTCCAGGTCTTCGTCGAACACGAGCGGCCGGCTTACCTGATCGACTTCCTCTGGGCTCTGGGCAGAGATCGAGCGAATCTTGCTGCGGAGGGTTGCGGCGCCTGCCGCCGGACTGCTGGCCAAGGCTCGCAGCATTCCGAGGGCGGCCCACCAGCAAACGCGCTGCCGGACTTTGGCCAGTGCCTGAGCGTCCTTGACCACTTCGCGGGCGTAATTCAGGACACGCTCGAACAACCGCTGGTAGTCGGAATCCTTGCCTAGCTGGTACGTCTGTTCTTGCTCCAGGCGGTCAGGAAAGGCGGTGTCGAATTCCAGGTATTTGCGGATGTCAGCTCGCCGTCGCTGCACGAAGTGGCGAGCCAACTCCTCACGTTGACGCCGATTCTGATCGCCCGAAAGATCAAGTGCCAGATTGCCAAACTCCGGCTTGAGCAGGGCAAGCAGCGATCGGAAGCCTTCTTCATTGCCGCTATGGGGCGTCGCAGTCACGAGCAGCATATGCCGGGCAGGATTTGTCGCAAGGGCCTGAACGACATGGTGCCGTTGCTGGCGACCGGTCCCCCTGCCTGCTTGGCCTTGCAGGGTACAGGTGTGGGCTTCATCCACGATGACCAGTTCGGGACATGCGCGAACGAAATCCTCGCGTCGCGATTCCGACTTGATGTAGTCCATCGACACGACAGTGAATGGAAAGACCTCGAATACTGATCGATTCCCGCAGAGCCGGTCGAGCTTGTTGGCCGTGCTCGCCAGGACGAGTTCTGCGTCGATGTGAAACTTGTCGTGAAGCTCTTCCTGCCATTGTTCCGCCAGGTGCGGCGGGCAGAGGATGGCGAGCCGGTTCACTTCACCCCGATCGAGCATTTCTTTCGCGATAAGGAGGGCTTCAATCGTTTTGCCGATACCGACATCGTCCGCGATCAGGAGCCGAATCGGGTCGAGCTTCAATGCCAGCAAGAGGGGCACGAGTTGATAAGCACGGGGTTCGACCGCAATGCGACCGAAGGATCGGAATGGCCCCGCGCTGGAACGGAACCCGAGCCGAATGGCGTCGCGAAGCATCCGGCAGCCTTGGTAGTCGCCAAGCCGAGACGGATCGGGTAAGGCAAACCTGGCTTCTTCAACCGTTTCCAGGGCGGTATCAATGCCCGCAACCTCGGCATCCGTTCCACCCAAAGGCCTAACGATCAGGAAATCGTCCTGCGAATCGGGAAGAACGACCCATTCACGGCCGCGGACCTTTACTAATGATCCCGCACTGAACGCCATGTTGTCTCCGTTATTGGTTTGGCGTCGCTGTCGTGGTGGGTGTTTGATTGATGCCGAAGATGTTTGGGAAACGTCCGATGATTTCAGCCCAGTCGTTTTGGTGATGGAAACGTAAAACGGTAATACCGAGATCTTCCATCCGTGCCGATGCATCAGCATCTCGTTGGTGTCGCTCGGGGAAGTCATGCGGCGGACCGTCCACGTAAATTGCAGTGTGCTCCCGTTCGTAAACGAAATCTGGGCGAGTGGAACACTGCTGGTAATACTTCTGGCCTACCGACGGAAGTCGATGGCCATGCAATGCCAGATATTCGAGCCAAGCCTTTTCAAGGTTGCTATCGCAACCGGCTTTCAGATTTTGCAGGTGGTCGGCAAACGGCCTCGGACTTGGAGAAGACTTCACGCTGCAAGACCGCAAATCGCGCAGGAAGTCCAGAAGCAGTTTTCGATCCAGCAATTCGTGTTCACGCTGGTTTGCATAGCTCATAAGGCAGTCGTAGCAAGCTGCCTCGCACTCCTCCGAGGCGCCATTGGCTTTTTTGCGATCCTCGCCTGTTTCAGGGTCGAGGTGGCAGATCCGCAGTGCTTCCGTTGCGATTACCGCCACGCTGTTCGCATTGTCGAGCAGCCGTCGTAGCACACCCGCCCCGCCCTCGGCTGATTCGTAAAGTAGGATGCGTCGTCGATCATTCGAAGATGGAAGTGGCTCGGCCGCCAGTTCGTTGTCCTCAAGCTGATAGATGGCTTGAATGGCCTTTTTGATCGCGGCCTGCAGCGAGGTCATCGTTTTTGGATCAAGGTGGGTTGTGGGCTCGATGATGAGGCAATTCCTGCGATCTTCAACGAACGGAACGACACGTTCCGTTTTTGCACCGAGCGGATCGGCGGGGTCTTCTTCGTCTGGAAGTTGGTCGGAGCGCTGCCAGTATCCCTTCTCCATGTCGAGGACGAATCCGAGGCGGTTTTTTTCGGCCCGACGTCGCCATCCCAGGTTGATACGCCAGATATCCGCGGCGTCGCCATACGTTAGCTTGAGTGCACTGCCATTTGGCCCCACGACTTCGGCTACCTGGTACAAGGCGACTCCGCCGACTTCCTTGAATCGCAAGCCTGTACGGATTTCGTAGCCCATTCGCGTGCGTTCTTCTTCATCGCTTGTGATGCGATCCCGACGTTTTGTCGAGACGTTTTGAAGGCGGAGCAGTCGATCAATGCGGTCGAGGTTGGAGTTCGTGCAGTTCTCGCAGCAGTTGGGGCCGGCTTCTGTGGAACCAAGTTCGTGAATGTATCCGCAAGCGCCGCACTGTTTCACTGAAACTGTGATCGCCTCGCGATCCTCAGTTCCTTCCTTTCGGTATCCGACTGGAAGAATCACCTTGTTGACGATGTAGCGCGATCCTTCGTGGTAAATGATGCTCCGTGGGCCAAACTCCGAAATCGCCAAGAAGCGGGGCCGCGACAGGAACTCATCCTTGCCCTGCACGCGGCGACGAGCCGGAATGTAAGCCGACAACGGCAGACGCGGGAAGTTGTAGCCAGGCAAGAAGCCTTCGCTGGCGAAGTACCGATAACTGTAGAAGTCAGACTGAATTACGTTCTTGGCATCCGTCAGAAGTTCGATTTGAGCCTCCGCCTCGCGCCGTAAGCGTTTCGCTTCATCCCACATGGGCCGGCGCGCGACATCGGAGATGATCGAATTCTGATATTCGAATTGCGCTTTCGCGGCACGAAACAGACTGCGCCAGCGATTACAAGCGGCTTCGAATTCTTGCATCGTGTGGTCAAGCACCAGCTTCAGCCATTCTGACGTGTACCACGGGGCTGCACTCAGGTCTTCCTCGATCGTTTTGAGGATGGCACTGGTCTTTCGATAGGCTGCTTCGAGAACCCCAGACCGTGTCAAGCTAGAACGAACGCTCTCCAGAATTGCCAACGAAGGTTGGACCCCCTGAACGTCCAGAATCTCGGTCAGTGAATTACCAAGATAGGTCTGGGTCTCGGCAAGCCAGACCGCGTAGGCATGGGCTTTGATCAGATCTTCATTTGCCAAATCAAGACGCGGTGGCGACACCGCGCCAGACACCATCCGATCAGGCATCCGGAAAAAGTACTGATCATGTGAGTTGCCCGTCGCGCAATAAGTCAGAACAAATGCAGGTTGACCGCTGCGGCCTGCCCGACCACTCCGCTGGGCGTAATTTGCAGGTGTCGGCGGAACATTCCGCATATTGACGACATTAAGCTGTCGAATATCGACGCCGAGTTCCATTGTGGGGGAACAGTAAAGCACCGGCAGTTTTCCGCTGCCAAAGTCCCTCTCCCGCTGCTCACGCTCGTCATATGGAACCTGCGCTGTGTGCTCCCTGGCCTCAAGACCCCGGCACGAACCAGCCACATGCTGATAAAACCGAACGAAGAACGGGTTCGTCCGGCCGCCCTTTTCCGGCGGGTTAGGAACACGAATCGGATCGTGGAAGGCGACCTTCCCATCCGCAGCGTGCCAATACATCGCGGCGGCGGACAACTGGTAAGCGGGGACTGGATTATCACCACTTGGCTCGGCTACCTCGACGAGGTACTGAGCGGTTTTTAGAACGCGGAACAGATCGCGTAGAATGGCGTCCTTATCAGCCAGGCGCAATTTTGCCCCAGATTGTTCAAACTCGGGAAAAGTCCCGCGACGTCCCAAGAAAATGCCGAACCCACTCCGGCCTGAGAGGTAGGAAAAATACATCCGATCATTAGAGCCGCGCGCACGTGGGAATACGGCCGAAGCTAGTTCCGGCTTTTCCTGCTCGTCGATTGCCCAAGGCGAGCGCAGTCGCTGGGAGCTCTGCATTTGGAGACGTTCGAAAAAGTCTCCCTTTAGGTAATCGACATCGATTGCCAATTCGCGACGCAGGTAGTCCAGCAGAACCCTGACGATCCGCTCCCTAGTTTTTGGCGCAGCCATGACCAACGCGGCATGCGAGCCCTGCCATAGGTCCTCCGCCTGACAAAGCTCATCGAGCGACGGGTAATCGATCTTCAACAAGCCACACTGTTCGAGGTTGGGCGAGGTGATGCGCCAGCCACGCTTCAAGTCTCGATACAAGCGATAGCCGAGGACGTTGCGAAAAGCCTTGTCGGTTTCGGCTCGCTGAGCAAATTGAACTCCCGGTTCGCGAGCGTACAGATCAAGCGGCAAAGCGAGAGCCTTAAAAACCTTCTGGGCGAGTTCGTCGTGGGAGATTCCGTCCGCGCCAGCCGCAGCAACCGCTTTGTAAAGCGCAGCACGCAGCAAGCTCACCTCGACAAAATCGTTGAAATGACCGGCTTGCAACGAGGCATCCTGCCGATTATCCGTGAAACTCAATAGCTTGCGGGCATGCGCTTGCAACGAGGCTTCGGACCGGAGAAAGCGGACCGCGTTTAAGCTCAGAATGGTAGTCGCCGTGCTTCGGCCGCCCGTAGCCAAAGTCGCCAATCGTCCAAAATCTGATTCCCCCCGCCGCGCCCGATACGAAACCTCGCAGCATAGGCAGAAGCGGAACGGTAAGGTAACAAAAGCAAAAGCCTGTCCGTCTGGGCTGACCTCGCCGTTTGGCGCTATCCGCACAGTCGTCGGCACATCGCTCCGCAAAGCGGATCGAACGCGCGACTTCCCGGCGGTATCTTCGATCCATTCCTCCGGGACACGCTGAACGATTTCCTCGGGGTCCTCGGGCCAAGGCCGTTCGCGATCCAGGTATAGGAACCCTGCCTCCCCCTGTGCGTCGTCCAAGCCTCGATCCGACAGGTTGCGCGGCTTAAACAGAACGGATTTCGTTTCCTGGTCGGTCACTTTCCAAACAGTGTAGTAATCAGCTCCACATTCGCGACAGAAGGCCAAAGGGAAAAGGTGACGGCTTCGGTCGCCTGGGACGAATTGCTGCCCACTAAGCGAGAAACGCCTTCTTCCAACGTCTTCCAGAGTGGCAAAGACAGCGTCCCCCCGACTGATGAACTGATGCAGACGAAACGCGAATGGCTTGGCAGTCGTCTCAGGGTTTGCCTGACAAGTGTGACCAGCAAGCAACCAAGTTCGAATTGCGTGTGCGCATTTCGATTCGTCAATGCTCGTTATCTGACTCAGTTTTCGCGCGGCCCCGGAATCCCCGCTAATCGATATTGGCTTCGCACGAATTAGCCGATTGTCCTGCGAGTCCCGGCGGAGACCAAAAGTCGCTTCAAGCCAGCCGGCCATTATTGTCGTTACGAAACCTGAATAGTCTGTTGGTATCGCCGAGCCTTCAATGTCGGCCCGGAGTTGACGTAGATTGCCCGGGGCCGAAAAATCGCAATCGCGAGTGGCCCGACTCAGGGTCTCGCCGATAACGGCATCTGGTTCGACGTTGGCCCCAAACAGGCGACCGGCAACCTCCGCAATCTGCTTGCGTTGGTGAATAAAACTGCCACCACTCGCCATTGTCGCAGAAGTGCCGACACAGATTAGGTCCTTTGCCAGGCAGGCTTCTCGCACGCGCCGAGTAAGCATCGCGACATCGGCGCCTTGACGACCGCGGTAAGTATGAAGTTCATCAAGCACAAAAAACCGAAGCCCGCGCGCTGCATTGATTATTTTGCGCTCGAAGGGTCGCGTAAGCAGCAATTCGAGCATGACATAGTTGGTGAGCAGGATATCAGGGGGATTAGCCGCGATTTCATCGCGACGCTGTTGATCGTCTTGGCCGGTATAGCGATCAAAACGGACCGGCTCGTTGCCCGCGCCGAAGCCCAATCGCAAGAACTTTTCGAGTTCCGCATACTGGCTGTTGCACAGGGCGTTCATCGGATAGACAACTATCGCTTTGATGCCATTGCCCCGGCCAATACGAAGCACATGGTCCACGATGGGCACGAGGTAAGCCAAACTCTTGCCAGATCCCGTCCCAGTGGTGAGCACGTAATGCATTCCACGACCGGCACAATGAATCGCGTCCACCTGATGCCGATGCAATCGCATCGGCGTGCCAATGGGGTCGTCCACGGTCTTGATTCGAAATATCTTCTGGCATTCCGCGTGGAGCTTCTTTTGCGCCACCAGGTCGTCAACAAGCCCTCCGAATTCGAACGTGGGGTTCATTTGTATCAGCGGCTGCGGCCAAAGCGCTTCATCCGTCAGGCTCTGCTCGACGTATTCGCGTAGGGCGCCTTCGCGGATCTGGACGAAACTGCGAACATAATCGGCGTACTCATGGATCACCGTGTCGCGCAGTCGAAAGACGTCCATTAGATGCATCCATTTAGGCTGCGGTAACGCCTGGACCAGACTCTGGAGGAAGGGCCAACTTTGTTCACGAGAACTGACGCTGGCCAGCCATTAGACCGTCTTCCAAGACCAGAGCCGACAACAATTGCAGCAACCGGCCCGGCTTAGCGCGGGTCATTTGTAGATTGCAATTAATCTTCTATTATCGAGGCTTATTCAACGTAAAGCCACCGCGAAGTGTGTGGAATCACGCCATTTTGGTCAGCCAGTGGGAAGACGAGCAACAAAAGTCGTCGGACACGTGGTTTTGCTGGATGTGTGACTACATCGCCTGGGCCAAGCGGTTGCGTGATCGGACGCTTTGTCATCCTACCCTACTCGGGTGCTGAATGCGCAGCGGTATTCACTAGTCCACTCTTGCAGTTACTAATCGGTCTGCCAGATACCGAGGTAGAAATGACCGCGGTGCCCTGTTTTAACCCAGGTTAAGCCGCTCGCAATGCAAGTTGCAAACCTGGTAGTTAATAGAGGGGCAGCCCTTTGTTTGCCTTTATCTTGCCACCGTTTCGCGGAACGAAACTCGAACGAGCCCTGCCAGCTGATGGCTGGCCCGTTGTCACCGGGCCTACGCCGATTCGATGTTGGACCTGTCCATGCCTTGTTCAACAGAGCCGCCACGGTGATTGGAAACGCAGTCGTCACCTGTTCAGTCCAGCCCCGCTAGCAAGACGGAAAGCCGCACGCGGAGTACCTTGGCGATCCTCCGGAGATTGATGAGCGAGACGTTCCGCTCGCCGCGCTCCACGAATCCGATGTACGCCTTGTGCAGTTCGCAACGCCGCGCAAGCTCAACCTGGGTCCACCCCAACGCCTCTCGGCGTGAGCGGAGGCGGTGCCCGATTTCCCGGAAGAATTCTGTGTCGTCGAGGGTCATTGGCTTGACGCCAATGATCGCCTCTGTGAAACTACTTTAACGTAGTCAAATGCCTCTCCAACAAGAATCGCCGACCGCGGGCGTGGAGCTGACGGCCCCGGTGCCGTTCGATCACCCCTACTGGCGCGGCCTCCGGGGCGACATCGTGTTTGGCCCCATCATTTGGGTAACCGCCATGGGTGCTCCCCTCGTTCGTCCCCTGTTTCCCGGCCCCGTTGACATCATCGGCGATGTCCACGGCGAGTTCGACGCCTTGCGTGACTTGCTCCGCTGTATGGGCTACCGCGAGGACGGAATCCATCCGGAAGGCCGGCGTCTTGTCTTCGCTGGCGATCTCACCGACCGCGGCCCTGATAACATCGCGGTTGTCAACTTTGTCCGAACACTCGTGGAAGCTGATCCGCCGCGGGCGCAGGTTACGCTTGGCAACCACGACCTTAACCTCGCCCTGAGCCATAAGCGCGCACATAACGAATGGTTCTTTGCGGAGAGTCCGGACCGACAACAACAGGTTCGCGAGTTCTTGCGCTCGTTACCAATTGTCCTGGAGCGGCCCGACCTTCGCGTCGTCCACGCCTGCTGGAATCGAGAAATGGTCGACTTGGCCCGCTCGGCCGACGACGTGATCGGTTTCTATAAGCTCCATGCTGAGCGCATTCGACACCAGAACGACAGGGAGCCTCAACTCGACGAAATCGCCCGCCGGCTCAACCTTCAGAACCGCAACCCCGTAAAACTCCTGACCTCGGGGCCGGAGCGGCGGGCGTCGGCCCCGTTCGAGACGGGCGGAAAGGTCCGGCAAGAGGAGCGGGTCGAGTGGTGGACTGACTACACCGATCCCGTGTGGTGTGTATTCGGCCACTATGCGATCCCAACGGACCAGAAGCATTTCTTCGGCAAGGCCGTCTGCATCGATTTTGGCGGCGGTTACCGGGCCCTGGAGCGATCCGCGCCTGGCTTTACCGGAACATACACGACCCGGCTTGGGGCTGCCCGGTTTCCCCGACACGGCGGGAGCGCGGAATTGCCGAGGCCTTACGCGCAACGAATTGTCGGGTGAGCTGAAACGAGGGTGCCGCCGTGGAGTCGCTCGCGGACGACTACTAGAGGGCGATCCGCGAGCAGGGCTTCCCACTGCCTTCGGATTTTGGGGCGAACCGACAGATGGCGGCTGGACGCAACAGGACGAGGCCCAGGTGCGGGCAGAGTTCACCGCATTGCTCCGCCACTGGCGGGAGCGTGTGCTGCAAGAGTTGGAGCTGCAGAACCCGTCGACGAAGACGGCGACGTGAGAACATGTGCGAGCGTATGTAATTTTGGGGTCGCCAGGAGCGCAGGATCGGGCCGCGATGCCATCATTGGTTGCGATCTCGGCCTCGGAACGCACCCGCGCCAGCCTCAAAGCCGAACGGCGTCGGCCGAGGAAACGAACCGCCGATCCGTTCCCCGAAGAAAGCTGAGAAAACTGATGGCCGAACTCAACTCACTCGATACAAATCGCCTCGCACTCGTAAGCCTCATAGTGGACGCGATGTACGACGCGGTGGTCAAGAAGGTGATTGCCGAGATCAAAGCGCTGCCGGACAACTGCCGACAGAGCGGCGACGATTCCTGTCTCAAGGATGTGTGGGAGGAGTTCAAGTATCAGATGCAGAGGGAACAATCTGGGATGTTTGAAATGTACGAGGACGTAATTCGGGACATCTGCGAAAGGGAGCTAAGTCGTCTTAACAGCGAGCAACAGCGGCTACTTTGGCTCTGGAGCGAAGGATATTCCGACACCTGGGTCGAAAAGGACGAGGTCTCAATCGACGACTTTGAAGACCAACCGGTCGCGACGGAGTTGTATGATCGCGTTTGTTCCGTTGCGGAAAGTGAGGATCTGGCAATCGACCCTGATGAAGAACAGGACAAGGAGCGCTTTGAGGACGAGATCTCGCTATTCGGTCCGCAGACCGAATCTGACGAAGACGATCCCGAGAGTGACACCGCGAGCGGCGATTCAAATTCGATGCCGAAGGCGCCATGAAGCTCGTTGCTGCCCCTGTTGGGCTATCGCCGATACGGAAAGCGCTACGGTGTGCAGGTGCTTGCGCCGAGAATCGGGAGGTCTATGACATGAACCAGCAAGAGCACCTGGACCCTAAGCGGCTCTGCCTTACAACGCAAGTGGGGCTCAAGCAGCAAAAGATGATCGACGCCATCAAGCACGACGGTCTGAAAACCATGCGGGAACGGGGAGACCAGCTGTCTGACGAGCAGCACGCTTTGCTTCTGGAGTTCCACGCCAAGGCCCGTCTTGTTAATTCGTGACCAGCTCTTGCGAGGCATCAATGGTGATACGCGGCTACGCGGCCCACGTGGGCCAATTGAAGCGGGAATGTCTGTTCGTTAGGCGACATGCCACCAGTAGCTTCACGCGGGTTCATGCCTCGCCCGACATAGTTCCCAGTAACTTGGCGACTCGCTCCTGGTACTTGGCGACGTGGTTCGCGATCGACCTGGAGCGCATCAAGGCATCCAGGTTCGCCCGCTCCGTGGCTCGAAAGTGCGACATGATGCCGACGAACTCAACTGTGTACTCCGGTGTGAGCTTTAGCAGTGAACGCCGGACGGCATTAATCTCGCCACTTCCGAGCGGCAGCCACCTCGCTCCATTCTCGGCTAGGTTGTGGACGGCCTCCATCTTGTCTCGTGCTTCTTGGGAATCTAACCCCTGATCTTCGTTCCACCTTCGCAACGAGCTGAGCCGCGCCTCCCAATCCATGCTAGTGAGCAGCGATTGCAGGATGGAGCATCCTCCGTTGGGTTGGTCGTTCACCTCCATCCCTGCCTTCAGTAGTTTCTCCAGAACCCTGAGGCCGGATTCTTTGCGTGCATAACGCGCGACCTCAAAGGCAGATGGGTGCTTCGGATCCAGCCGAACCTGCTTCAAGGCGAGGATTTCGTAATGGCCGTACAGTGCCGCCAGGCCAACAGCGCTGATCCCTTCGTCTGCGTCGCGCTGATCTTCCACTTCGTAAACGCCCCGCGAAAGGGGGTCCGCACCTGCCCAGATCATCAGTGACACCCACTTCAAGTTCCCTTCTCTACAGTGATGGCGGAGTGCGATGTTGGCCTGTTCCTGGAAGGAGGGGAAGCGCTCCCGGTATCGCTTGAACACACGCAGCGCTGTGCGGATGCGCTGACAAAGTGCATAGGCCAGCGGCCTGCCGGTTTCCGCGTCCGCACCGCGATCGATGAAGTACTCCACCAGATCCGCGTCCCAGGTGTTGAAGACATCCCGGAGGTTCACCGTGGAAGCGTCATAGCCGTGTTCCACCATTAACCTCACCAGGTCGAACCGCCGTAACTGGAGAGCCTTGCTCATCGGAGCGCTGTATCCATGGCGGCTGAATTCGACCCCAGCCTTGAGAAGGACTTCTACCATGCTGTGAAAACCAGTATCAATTGCGACTTCCAGCGGGGACCGAGAGGCGCGTTTGTCCAGCTCTTGTGGGGGATTGACTGGTCCACCAGCCGCAATCCACGCCTGCACCTCGAAGAGTTTTCCGGCCTTGCACAATTCGATTAACGGCTTGATCTCGACCAAACTATTGGCCCGCAGGGCTTGCTTTCGGTCTGGAGGCTGGTTCAACATGATGCCTACCCGGGCTCAGTTTCGGTGGTAGGACCTGCGGTTGTGGTGGGACAGGGCGGAGGAACGCTCAGGAGGACTCTGACCTTGCGGCTAGCCGACCAGGAATAGGGCCCATCTACCTTGATTTTGATCGTGGAACCTTCGGAAGGAGGCCACTGCAGCCTAGAATGGGGCGAGGTGACCGGGTCGATCATTTGCGCCCTCAGCTCTGCCCATTCCAACCAGCGCGCCAACGGAGAGCCAGGTGTGACCATTTCGCCCCGAGCAGCAGCGGCCTGGCGTGCTGCAGAGGCGAATGCACGAAGTCGGCTGGCCTCTTCCCAGGACGCAACTGCACGATTTAAATGCACAGCGCGAGCCTGCTCTTCTTGCCGTAACTGCTCGACCTCCTGCTGTCGGCGCTCCTCCAGTTGCCGCAGCCTTTCGGCCTCCTCACGGTTCTTTTGCAAGATTTCCTGTTGTTTTCGGTATGCTTTCTCGCACTGCAACGCGCGCACCAGTCCAGCAACAAATCCGTTAAGCTGTGCCTCCAGCGGTCTCTGTCCGTCTGACCAGGTTCGCCGATACCCATTGCGCGCGGTTCCGTCTATTCGCAGTGCCAACCTCCCGGATGGCTCGAAGTCGTATTCCACTCGCGGCGATTTGACAAAGGAGAATTGGTGCCTTTCCCGCGGACCTGGCGCAGCAGGCGGACGCTCGCGGCGATCCAGGTGCTCCTCCAACAGAACTCCAACCTTCTCATCCAGAAGCGTTACCTCCGTTGCTCTGCCGGCCTCAACGGCTGCCGAGACGACGTAGCCCTGGCGCTCTAACGACTTTACGAGGGCATCGAGAATTCGGACGGCTCGCTCGACGGAGGAGGGTGCGACAGCAACAGCAAAGCAACGCGAGGCGCGCGGTCGGACAAGCCCGCTCTCTCCGGGCCGAGCAGCCTCCAAACTACGGAGGGTCCTTTCGATCAGCGGGTGAGGTTCAGTTAGGTGTTCAGAAACCCGAATCCGCTCCAGGGGGCGTGCCTCCGCGCCACCCGCGTCATCCGATTTCTCGGGTTGAGTTTTGCCGTTACCCATCAGCTGTGCCCGGAGTGTGACCCGCTGGAGTGCGGGGTCGTCGCAGGGCGGCAAGGGCGGGCGTTGGCCCGCCTTACCGAACGTCAACTTGGCCCAGTGCCCTCGCGGGGGGCGAGGAATGTTGTGTCGGTCGCAAACCTTCGCCAGGCCGACGTCCGACAGTGAAAAGCTGCGGGCTAGCTGGCTCATCGGCGTGGACCAAACCAGTTCGTACAGCTCCTCGCGAGTGAGGACCAAAGACTGACTATCCTGCTGCTCCATGTCAGTAGTTCCTCATCGATCTCCAGGGCCGCCGGAGGTGACCTGGTGGTCACTGACATGGTAATCTTCCGCCTTGTTCGCCGATTAGCAAAATCCTGGCATCTTGTGTCCAAAAAACCGTGATTTCACATCCTTCGTCGGTCCAACCCCCAGGATGTGCTTCGTTTGATGGTTCAGAAGCCTCATGATGTTGAACACTTCATCGCACCCAGATTGCAGGGATTCTGGTCCCTGCTTTCCGGGACCTGGTAAATAATGCTATCGGTTAGGCCTGTGGCCTCGTGTCGATCTCGACGGTGATGGTCCTCGTCGGGGTCTTGAGGGCCTGTTGAATGCGAAGGGCGGTTACGGCCCAGTCCTCCGCGCTGCAGCAACTGCTGTCATCCTCGTGCATTACTCCCATGTTGGACATATCCCCGGCCGCAAGGGACCGCATGTATCCACGGAACCGCTTCAGTTCCACAGGGTCTCGGGCCACCAGCTTGGCATGGTCAAAGATTTGCATGGCTATTAGGTCCCTTCTTGTTGGAGGAGCCGCAGGTCCAGCCCTGCAGCCCATTTGGTCAGTCACTGTGCCGGCCGGCCCAAATTGGCCAGCACCCAGCCGTGTGGGTGCTGGCCGTACATCCCGAACTAAACTTCCCATGTGTTGTTGCAAAGATCGCAATGGTGTTGCTTCTTGTTGCGTGGTTTGAAAAACGTTTTCTGCTTGCGGACGTGCTTTCTTGTGTGAGGGCTGTAGTACGTGCACTCGGGGCACGGATCAGGTCCGTGGTACAAACGCCTCGCTGTGAAACCGGTCCGCACGTCGACGAAGTCGTGAAAGTAGGCCAATTTCAAATTCTCGCGATTCTTATTCTCCACGAACTGGCGATTTGACCAATTCCGTCGGAGTAATGCCGCCACAATTTCTGGCGCCCATTGCCGATCGTCAGCGGCCACTTGCTGGAACAAATACTTAATGAGGCCCTCATCCGTGAAATCCACCACCGGAAATTCCACCACCGGCTTCTTAGCTGTTACAATAACCATGTAAAAACCTCCTAGCCGCTGGCACTGGGTTGGCGCCCGGTGCCAGCACTCAAAACTCTCCGCTCGAAACGCCCGAACGACTTCTTTTGGGCGAAATAACGGCTTCTTTTGGGCGAAATGCACTGCAGTTTGAAGGCTACCGCCGCCGCCCCTCCCCCCTGCCAAAGGCAAAGCCCATGAATCCATCAGGACCTTTATGTGCACCTCGTTCTATCTCATTTGAAGCATAACTGAGGGTGGAAATAATATCGTTAGTCTCCTTATCAGATCCGGTAAATACCAATGCCTCGGACTTGAAGGTGTCGACCCACGGCAAGTTCTTCTCCGGAATCCAAATCTGACCGGCTTCGGCGCGGACGATTGCCGGAAGGGCGCGGACCAGCGGACTCTTCGACTTTCCCTCACCGAGATTAGGGTTGAGCGCCCGCAGCGCCGGCATGCCGTCCACTTTGCGGCCGAGGCGAATCAGCACTCTCTGGAGGAATGCATCCTCGGAGCCCGCAAACTCCACCGGGCGATGCTGGCGCGCCATCTCGTCGCACTCGCCCTTGAGCCGCTGCAGGATGTCCTCCCAGGGAATGCGCTCGCGGACCATGTTCACGATGAGCAGGTCCTTGTTCGGCGTCACCGCGTCCGCGCTAGGCCCCATGGTTTGCGCCATTCGGCCGTGACCAGGTTGCTCGACCTCGGCATCGACTTACGCCGCGTGGCGCGCTTCAGCCGGCACCGCAAGCTCGAAACGCTGGTCAAATACGACGACAACCGGCAGGACCTGGCGGGAGAAATGGCGGCAACGCTTGCCGCGGACGTCTGAACACTTTCGGAAAGAACCATTATCGAAGGTGGGCACGCAGGCTGTGGAACTGGACCAGAGGAGTTGGCGGCAAGTCGCTTGGCACAAGACCAAGACGGCGCCGGGCGTCGTTCAGGACGCGGAGGGAGGTAACACGTGGCGGTGAAGCCCCCACGAGGCTCATTCCAGCTTCAGGTCGACCCGAAATGGGACGGCAACCTGGCCAACGAGGCGGTAATGGTCGAGCTGTGGCGCCGGCTATCGCTTGACCGGTTGGGAAGCCCCAGGCAGATGCACGGTTCCAGGTCGCCGGCAGCCTCTTCGCTGGCGCCGCGCTAGTGCTTGTAACGAAATCCCCTGCCGGATTTTCATTTCGGTGATTACAATCACATCCTTCTGCGGGCGCGCTGGCGGCAGAGTAGCCAGCTGCGCGGCGCAAACCCGCACTTTCAGAATTGAGGTGACGAATGGAAGCGAAAGCTGAACACCTGAAACTGGTCCAGGGTGCCATTGCCCGCATGGGCGGGAACTCGTTCCTGCTCAAGACGTGGACGGTCACGCTGGTGGCGGCGCTCTTCGGTTTCGCAGCCAAGGATGCCGACCGCGGTTTCCTGGTCATTGCCTGGGTGCCGCTCCTCGTTTTCGGGCTGCTGGACACCTATTATCTGTGGCAGGAACGGCTTTTCCGAGAGCTCTATCGGCTTGTCGCCGCCAAGCCCGAGACAGAGCCCGTCGACTTCTCCATGGACATCGAGCCGTTGAAGGCGACGAGGCATTGGCCGCAGTCGTTCGCCTCGGCTAGCATCTGGGGGTTTTATGCGCCGCTGGCCCTGCTGCTGCTAATCCTGACAATCTACATTGCCCTGAATCCTCACGCTGCGCCCGAGCCTGTGCAGGGACCCAAGACGATCACGATTAGCATCCAGTGAGCGGGCTGAAACGCCGGTATCCTGGATCGCGTCGCACGACTGCACAGAGTTGCATGCAATGCTGCCTCTTTATGAAATACTCCACCAACAGCTACGTCTGAGGATGGGCAAATGTGGATAATTCTTCTTGATCATTCCCCGTCAATGTTTGAACCGTTCTCGGGCGGATCCTCTGAGGTGCAGGGCCGGTTGCGCCACACTGATGCAGCAACCCGCTGGGAAGCGGCCAAGGACGCAGTGCAGCGTGAATAGGCAAGCCTCGACGGCAACGAGGACATTGTGCTGATCGCCTTTGATGCCACGGCATTGCTGAGTTTCGAAGCGAGGGCAGCCGAAAACCAAAGCCTCAGAGCGATTCTGAATGAGCTGGCGCAACGGATGGCACGGACATCGCCGTCGCATTGAGGACCGCGGAATCGAGGCAATTCTGGGATAGCTCCTCATCGGTCGAATTCCACATAGGCCGGTGGGTCGGGTAAAGGCGTTCGTTGAAAACGCCGTTCGGACGCTTCATAGCGTTCCTTGGCTTCGGCAGGGCTCTCCCGAAGCTGCTGAATTCGTTGATCCGGCAAGAGCGTTGCAGTAGTTGCGCTGCCGAAAAACGTGGCGATTTCGGGCCAACTAACCCGCGAAACCATGGCAATCCCTGATTCGTATACACCAAGCACCCGGCTCTCATTATCGTCAAATTCGCCCCGGATGACGGCGCCTGGGTAGGCGAACTTGGTTGGCGCATCAAGGTTCTTCATGGGCCAGATGCGCACCGCGCCGTCAAATCCGCCCCATGTAGCCAGGTAGTTGCCTTTCGAACTGAAACACAGGCCGGATACAGGACCAAGATGAGCTACTTTGCCTCTAGCACTTCGCAATTCCGGAGCGCTAAGCTCTCTGGGCCGCCCCTTGCCGTCGGCCCGCCAGACCAGGACACGTCCTTGCGGTGTCCCAGTCGCCACGAATTGGCCATGCGGGCTAAACGCTGCTGCCCAAATCCAGTTATCGTCCGATTGAATTGGCGAGTTTTTCCAATCGTCGGCCAGGATGATCGGACAACCTTGGCCGTCGCTTCGCCAGATCTCAGCAGTGCCGTTTCCCGCACCTAAAACAACGAAACGACCGTCGCGGCTGAACGATCCGGTGTACAAACGCCCGTGCCGGCCTTGCTCGTTTCCAAGAATCACAATCGGTCGCGAATTGTCCGGCGACCAAATGCGCGCCTGACCGTCTTCATAGACCGATAGGATGCGACTTCCGTCCGCATTATATTCCGCATTGTTAATCTTACTTCCCTCTTCAAATGCCTTAGACGCCGCCTCGCCGTCGATATTCCATACTCGCGTGTTAAATCCACCTTCTCGGTAGCTAAGCAGCTGACGGCCATTAGGACTAAAGCGAACCGTCAGGTGGCCGCCGGCCTCAAATTTGTGTTCCGTGAACACCTTGAATGGCGCACCCCCATCTTTGTTCCAAAGCCTTGCCGTTCCGTCTTCGTACGAGGTCGCCAATTTGGCGCCGTCGGGGCTGAAACTGCAGTGATAAACACTTCCCGCTTTTGCTGAGAAAGCGACGATTTCATTGGGCCGATCAATGCTCCAAAGCCGAGCAATCCCGTCATCGCCTCCGGTTAGCACGTAATTTCCACCAGGAGCAAAAGCGCCTGCGCGCAGTTGGAACCCATTATAGAATACTGTGGGTTCAAGCAGCGGAGGTAAGCGCCATAAGCGAATTTCGTTGCCATCGATGGTGGCGAGCACGTCGTCGGCGCGGCTGAACTGGGCCAGCTTACTTTTCAAGTGCATGCGCAGTTCCAAAGGCGGTTGATTTCCAGCCAGTGTCCATAACCTAGCGGCTCGCTCGGTTCCGAGCGACGCCACCATTGAGCCATCATGCGAGAATCGGGCGTCAAGCAACTCGAGTGGTTGCGGTGTATTGCCTTCGCCCGGCGCTCTCTGACCGAAGACTAAGTCCGACCCAGTCCAAACTCGAACTGCCGAGTCCAGCATCTGCTGAGGCTTGCCAGTATTGGTGGACCAGATGCCTACCACTCCATCTTTCCCAACTGTCAAAAGGCGATTGCCCGATGAATCGAAACGCGTTCGCAAGACTTTCTGGCCCGTATTATGACGTATTCGAAGTAACTTTTGTTTGCCGTCCAACGACCATATCCCGACCTCGTCGCCGAATAGGACCGCGAGCAACTTGCCGTCCTTGCTTATCGTCTCACCGCCTTCATCGATTTGAAAGTTCTCGTTTGGATTTTCCAAGGGAACCGAAACGAGAGTTGAAGCTTGCGGACCGTTCTCACTATCAAAGGAATAGCTCATCACTGCGCCGTCAGCATAGACGAGTAAGGCGCCAAACTTCATGCCGTCGCCGACCGGACCAAACCACACACTCGCCGCCGCATGGCCACTCCGTCCAAATTTGAAGGCTCGGTCCGGAGACCTCGTTTGCCAAACGGTGAATTCAGAATCGGATAATCTCGCGGACAGCCAAGCGCCGTTGTCACTAAGCCATACGCGTTTGACAGATGAGTCGAGGTCCTGGAGATGAAACTTTATTGGCACTCCAGATTGCAAGGGAATGAGCCAAACCGACTTATCGCAGGCGACTGCAACTTTGTCGCCCTGTTTACTGAAGACAACAGACCGCACACTCTCCGGAGCTTTGAGCAGCGTCCGCGGATCGCCCAACCCGCTCACAGCCCAAATCTTGACTTCATTGTCCAACGAGCCGCTCACGATTTGTTCGCCGTTCGGGCTAAAGTCGATCGTGGTGACACTGTCTGTATGACCGCGCAACACGGCGGCGGGCAATGGCATTGACATGAGTTGGCGCGCCGCCTTGGTTGCTTCCGGTTCCAATCCTGCGGCGACGATCGCATCCGACGAGTCGTTTAGTAAGAGCGCACCCACCAATGGATCACGTTGCGTCGATGCAACATCGATCACTGCCTGTGTTCGCATCTTGAATGCAGCCTGACTCGCTCGCTGGGCTTGCCAAAAGAAGCCGAGGGCAAAAAATAGGATCAATGTCGCTGCAAATATTGACGCAATGGCACGACGTCGCAGTACGCGATTCGAAGCTCGGCGACTTTCCAAAAGGAACTGAGTTTGCAGCATGGTCGGGTTGCGATCGCGCGACATGCCAGCATCCTCAAGCCAACGCTCAGCTTGGGCAAGGTCCTGTCCGCGCAGCAGAAAGCTGGAGTCGCGTTGATTTGTCAACCAATCATTAGCCCGCAGTAAGAGCCGCGTATGATCTTTAATCCAATTTGGGTCGTTGTTGAGCGCGTATAGCAAATCCGCAAGACCTTTATCAAACGCCTCTTCGGAGCCATCGCCAAGAAAACGTACGAACTGACGCTCCGCTAGAGCCGTCGGGACTTGCCGAAGGTCCACTTCGCGTATAAGCACGGGGACCATCCGCTTGTTCTGTTCGGCTGCGTGTTTCACCTCTTCCGCGGCGTATCGTGATTCAAGGGAATCTGGACTCAAAAGGAATACATAGTGATCCGCGCCGTCGATGCCTGCCTTGATTGCTTTCCACCACAGCTGTGACGGTTCGAGCTTTTTTCGGTCGATCCACGTGGACTTGCCTTTCATCCACAACCTCGCCTGGAGCTTATCGACAAAGGCCAAATCTTTTCGAGAATACGAAAGAAACACGTCAACCCGAATCTTGGCATTAATTCGATTGATCAGCTGATCGACTACCCCTATAAAATCGTCGGTTTCACCAGCAGAAATCGGGGGCAGCGGGACCAGCGCTGGGGGTAGCGTTTCTGGCCTTACGTCGCGGCGTACAATTGGGATCAGCAGGCGCCCAACGTCTACCGCTGCTTGAAGCTCGCCTAGACACTTCACCGCGTTTACCGATTCAGGGCTAACCACGAAAAGGAACGGCTGCTCAGAGGTGCTCGACTGATTGGCCGATTCAGCTGGGGGGGCGGTCTGGCCAGTGGACGGCGCGCCCGCGGAGCCGCCCCCAAGGCTCGTCTCAAGCTCGGTTTTGAGGCGCGTCGCGAATGCCAAATCGTTTTCAGCGCAACAGAATTCGATCACGATACTGGTCGCCGCGGGGGTTCGAAGACTTGTTTTGGGCATCGAAAAACTCGTAGCTAAAGAACTCGCATTTCCGAGTATTGCCTCACGGTAGACGCTATGGATCAGCGCGCGGGCCGCTTCGCAGAATCTCGGCGTCTGTTCCAGGGTCAAGTCCCGATGTCTTGGATCTGATTGTTGAACTCCGTATTGAGCTCGGGCCAGAACTCATCGGCCGCCGGGCCGAGCACGACCAGTTGATAGCGTTTGTCCTGTGACATGGGTAAAGTGTCTCAGGCCGATAGAACGCCGATAGATCCCTAAAATCCCGTCTGGAATGCACCACTATCGCCGGTGATCGGCGGGAACCCCGTTCGAAAACCGCGTTTGGACCGTCGCTCCAATTTCTTCCCGGCGACAGCATTGCCCCAGACCAAATAGTCGATCAGGAAAACGGTGCTGCCTTCATCTACGTAGAATTTCACCATCTCGGCGACGGTCATTCCCAGGCCGAGCCCTATTTCGAGTATTCCGCCCGTCGATGTGCTCGCAATCAAATCGAAATACTCGACAATATTCCGTCTGGTGGCTTTCTCCGAATAGTTCTGCACAGCCGCCGTGAAGGCCCCACATATCCCACCCCCATCGAGACACAGAATTCCGAATGGGCAGCCGCTTTGAGGAGTCCGCGATCGCAACGGCAGTCGAGAGATCTGCGCGATCAATCGTTCCGTCACCTCGTCGGGATTCTCGAGGTTCGCTTTGAGACACTCGCGAGTCGTACCGCCGAGTCCTTCCAAAAGAAACAGAAACAGAGGTAGATGATTCTCTCTCTAGCCAGGTCAATCTTCTTGGGGACGCCAGCCGTGGCCAGGGCAACTTTCCACAACTTTTCCGCCGATGACGAGGATTAAATTGCATTGTTCGACCAGGATGTTGCGAAGAATCAGCAGGCTGGCCTCACGGGAGACTTCTCCGGTGACGGGGTTGGGTAATGTTTCCTGTGTTTCGATCACTTTTTCAGCACAATCGGCATTCCAATCTTCCAGGTTTGATGTAGAACACACACGCGATAATGCCCCGAAAGCTGCGTTGTCTGGGAAGTTATCGAAGCCGCATTGGAGGGTAACCGCTGGTCGACCTGCCGGGTCGATTTATCGGCCAGCGACTTCCTATCAAAGTCGGCCTTGAACCGGGTTGCCCAGGCAGCGTTCACCGGGTCGTAGACAATGTGTAGATTCAGCTCGGTGTTCAACGGCGGGCGCCCTCTGCTGGCGGACGGAAACGTGGATTATCTCGCCGTAATTCACACAAGCAGACCAACGGTGATATTAACCGCGGGCCCGGCTCGTGTCACCCAGAATTCGCTTACGGGTGATGTGCAAGTGCCATTCGTGTTTCGGACCGGAGCGCGCAACGGCACTCCGGAAATTGAAGCTGAAGAGAAGGACACGGGCTCGGTTCAAATCCCGTCGCCCTGACTTGACTTCTAAATTTTGCGATTTGGCCTGATTCACCGAGATTTTCGGGTTCAAACGAGTCGGCTCAATCGTGGCGTGCACGTCTACGATTGCCGCAACTATATATCAGATGGGTGTTTACGTGGTTCAAATCCCGTCGCCACTTTTGCCGAGGCAGACTTGGTTTGAGCCTATCTCGGGGAGCTTTCTGGACGGTTATGCGAACCAACGACGCTTAACAAAAGCATCTCATATTCGATTGACAATCAATCGCCGAACTGACCTGCTGAAAAGCGATTTCATGTCGGCTGTCGTAAAACGGCAGTCGAGCCACAGTTGCAGCCAGGCGGTAGTGAAGGTAATACTGACGATGACGAGAGCGAGAGAGGCCTTCTCTGCCCAGGCCGGGACTTGCCCAATCCGAGCAGTCGGAGCTACAGTCAACGCCCCTATCACAACGAGGAGGACGGCCGAGCGCAACGCCCAAACGCGCGCTCCCGCTTTTCCGAGCTGCCAGAGGCCGCCCCACGGCAGAACGAAGAGGCTCAAGAACACCCATACGACCAACCCAGACATCAGCAGCCACCAACGCCTGACGCTCGGCGGGACAGACAAATTGTCATCTGTCGTTTGGTAAGGTGTGTCGGGGAAGAATCGACGCAATTCATCCGGAGTTAGGTTACGGTTGGCGAGTTGGCTGGCTCGGCGCTGCCAGGATTCGAGATCCATGTCCCACAACTGCACGCCGCCGGTGGCAACGACGAGAACGCCGTGGCCAGCCGCGAGGGTCTTGCCGTCTGAGCTGAAGGCCACGCTCTCGACGCCCCCGTCTCTAACTCCGACGGAGAAGGGTGCCCCCACTAGGCGTTCGCGCGACACCACGTCCCATACGACAACACCGCCGGCGCTGGCATCGCCGTAGCCGGCCGCGAGGGTCTTGCCGTCGGGGCTGAAGGCTACGCTCTCAAGACCATTCTCTTCCACGAGGAGCAGGTCATTGCCTAGGCGTCTGCGCACGGCTACGTTCCACATCGCTATGCCGCCGCCGTATCCAGTCGCGAGGGTCTTGCCGTCGGGGCTAAAGGCCACGCACCTGATGCCCTCCTTCACAACGAGTGGGTCGTCCGTCATGCGCTTGCGCGCGGCCACGTCCCACAATACCACGCCGCTTTGGTCGCCGCTGTCACCGCCGCCAAAGTAAGCGACCGCGAGGATCTTGCCGTCGGGGCTGAAGGCTACGCACCTGACGAGACCTTCCTTCACGGGGAGTGGCTCGTGCGCCGGGCGCCTGCGCGCGGTCACGTCCCACAACACCACGCCGCTAGGGTCGCCGCTGTACCCAGTTGCGAGGGTCTTGCCGTTAGGGCTGAAGGTCACGCCCCGGACGTCGCCCTCCGTCACAGCTAGTGGGTCGTCCTCTAGGCGCTTGCTCGAAGCCGTATCCCACAACACTACGCCCCCGCCGAAGGCGGCCGCAAGTGTCTTGCCGTCCGGACTAAAGGCCACGCCCCCGACGAGCCCCTCCTTTACGGGGAGTGGGTCGCTTGTCAGGCGCTTGCGCGCGGCCACGTCCCACAACACCACGCCGCCGCTGTTCTGGAGGTTGCCATAACCAGCCGCGAGGGTCTTGCCGTCCGGACTGAAGGCCACGCCGCTGACACCGCCCTCGTTCACAACGATTAGGTCGCTCACCAAGCACCGGGATCCGGCCACGTCCCAAAGCACAGCGCCGTTGGAGTCCCGGCTGCCGTAACCAGCCGCGAGGGTCTTGCCGTCCGGGCTGAAGGCCACGCCCCCGACGTCGCCCTCCGTCACAACGAGTGGGCCGTCCGCCAGGCGCTTGCATTCGGCCACCTCCCACACCACCACGCCATTAGCATCACCCCCGTAACCAGCCGCGAGCGTCTTGCCGTTGGGGCTGAAGGCCACGCTCACAACACTCCCCTCGTTCACGGGAAGAGGGTCGGCCGCCAGGCGCTTGCGTTCGGCCACGTCCCAAAGCACCACACCGCCGGGTCCACGGCCCCCATAGCCGGTGGCGAGGGTCTTGCCGTCGGGGCTAAAGGACACGACACTGAAGAAGCCCTCGCCCACGGGAAGTGGGTCGTCTGCTAGGCGCTTGCGCGCGGCGACGTCCCACAAAACCACACCACCGCCGCGAGTGCTGCCATAGCCGGCGGCGAGCGTACTGCCATCCGGGCTGAAGGCCACGCAACCGACGCGACCTTCGTTCATGGGAAGCGGGTCGTCCGTCAGGCGCTTGCACGCGGCCACGTCCCACAGCACCACACCGCCGAAATTGACATCCCGACGTGGTCCACCCGGTTCGATGCCGTAGCCGGCTGCGAGTGTCTTGCCGTCGGGGCTGAAGGCCACGCTCTCAACACCGCCCTCTCTGACGGGGAGCGGCTCTTTTGTCAAACGCTTGCGCGTCGCTACGTCCCACAACACCATTCCGCCGAAATGGCTGCCATCACCGCTTGGACCGCCGCGGGCGTTGCCATAGCTGGCCACGAGAGTCTTGCTGTCGGGGCTGAAGGCCACGCTCTCAACGCCACCCTCTTTGATGGGGAGTGGGTCGCTTGTCAGGCGCTTGCGCGCGGCCACGTCCCACAACACCACGCCGCCACCACCTCGGTAGCCAACCGCGAGGATCTTACCGTCGGGGCTGAAGGCCACGCTCCAAACATAGCGCTCGTTCATATGCAGAAACGATTTAAGTCCCGGCCGGTTCTGAAGAGCCTTGAAAAGGCTATCTCGTGCCTCGAAGGTGTTCTTGGTTCCGAGGGCTTCGACTGCCAGGAGCAGTGAGAGGTCCAGGCGTTTATCCCGCTCGGCCACCGAGAGCGCGGCGAGCCGGCGCGAGTTTGCGGTCTTGGTCTGGGCGATTGCATCGTCTCGGGCCCGGATCGCCAAACCAGCCAAGATGGTGGCAGCCAGAAGAAGCACAAACAAGCCGAAGGCAGCAGCGGTAAGGTACTTGTTGCGACGCCGGATCCGGCCCAAATCCTGCTGATCAACTCCGATCGCCGACAGGAGAATTCCCTGCTCGATTCGCCTGTAGAGCCGCGACTCATCACTCGGTGGAGGCCAATCGAGGCGTTCGGCATCGGGCCAGAGCTTAAGGATTTGCGAGGGAACGATTTCTCGGCCGAGGTTTTGGGCATCGACCAGGATTGGGCACGTGCGGCGGTAGCGGAGCCACGTGTCGACTTCCTGGTGCAAGAAATCACCGTCCGCACGCCGCCGCGCCGCTCCAGCAGTACACACCACCAGCATCGCACGAGCGGTACGGAGGTAGGTGTTCCAATAGGATTTCCAATCAGCGGAATAGGGCGTAAAGCGGTCGAAGAAAACCTCGAGGACGAAGCACGGGGTTCCCTGATCCGTGATCACTTGGCCGTCCAACTTCTGGTACAGTGCCTGGACGTATTGGTCACCTTCGCCTTCACCACGACGGTAAGCGAGAAAGATCCGAACTGTCCGGAGTCCGGAGGCTTGATTGGCCGGGGGTACATTCTGTGCGATAGGAGACAATCCAGCCTTTAGTTGCTCGATGGCTAGGCGCCAATGCACCTCATCTCGCCCCCACGGCCGCCCCTCCTTCTCCCAGATGTAGTATGCCCTGACTGCTATCTTCTCATCAGGCAATTCTAAGTCGGACTTTACATTGTCAGTGGTCGATTGAGGAGCGGTCGAGTGGATCTGATCCGCCTCCCGACGAGTTTGGAGTGTAGATGCCATAGTCGGACCTCGCGGAGTCTGTGTGCCGCGCAATACATCCCGCCACCGTTCGATCAGCACATTCGCCCGCAACAATGTGGCGCGGGAACCAACTTGCGTAAACAGACCAGACATGGAACGCAAGAGGGCCCGATGAGCGCACCGTTTGCTGCGGCCGTCACCGATTGCCAGCCGTGGGGCTCGCATCGTACCGTGAGACGGTCCGGCCATTCAGAAATTGCTCCCGGACCACTCCCAGGTTCTCGTCCAGCCGCCCGATTTGGCGGCCCATCGCGATAAGATCGTCGACCGCCAGGGCGTCGTCCATCCGCACGTCCCCAGGGGGGAGTTGGAAGTCGATCCGTTTGAATAGCCCACGCCGGAGCAGGCACCGGGCCGCGTTCTCCGCCCCCTGCATCTGGCCGAACATGAACGTATCGATGATCTTCGGGGCCCACCCGAACAGCCCGCGGAGTTTCCCCGGATTATTCAGCCGGAACGGGTAGCTGGTGGTGCTGATACTCAACATCCGCACCCGGTCCGGCGGTTGCCCGAGGAAGTCGAGGGTCTCGACCAGACCGACGACGGTCGGGGTGTTGGCCCACAACCCGCCATCGATGTACGTCCCTACATCCGGGATGGTGTGAGCAGGGAAGTAGGTCGGGGCAGCGGAGGTTGCCATGGCCACGTCTACCGCCGCAACGTCTGCGTCTGTCATATAGTTAGGGTGGTGCGGGGTCTTGAACACGTACACCTTGCCGACGTTCACGTCGTACACCGGAATCACCAGCCGGGTCTGGGCGTCACGCATTCTCTTGCGGCCGATCACCCGCTCGATGGCCGCCTTAAGACCATCCGCCTTGAATTTCGGGCGGAACACGCTGCGTACCGAGCGGAGCCACCCGCGGCCCTTCCCTGGCGGCGGGAAGATAGTCGCCGCCTCCTTGCGGTAGAACTGGCTGATCTCCGCCGCCGATACCCCCATCGCCAACCCAATCGCGATGATACCGCCGGTTGATGTGCCGGCGATCAGGTCGAAGTGATCTACCACTGCCCGCCCGGTCTGGGACTCAAACGTGGCTAGCACCTCGGCGGTGAACGCCCCCATGATCCCGCCGCCATCGAGGCACAGGACCCGGAAAGCGGGCGGGCTTAACCGGGCCCTCAGGTCGGAGAGGATCAGCCCCGCCACTACGCTCGGGTTCGTACCGTACCGGATCTCGGACCGCCGCCTGGCGTCGGCGGTCTCAGTTTGCGCCGGATCGCGCCCGTCCTCCTCCCGAAGCAAGTCCCGGACGGCCCCCCCCGAGCAGCCCCCCGCCGACGTAGGTCGGGGCGGCCGGATTGGCCCGGGTGAACAGTTCGTGCTCCATCCGGATGCCGGGATAGCCGCCTACGTTATCGGCGGTTTTACCACCGACGAACACGGCAGCATCGGCGGCTGCGTTCACCATGAGACGGCGCATCTCCTCCAAGTCGGCCTGGAAGGATGCCTCGGACGTGTTATCAAGCCCAAATCGCGGTGGAACCCAGTCCACCCGCTGCCCAAGGTCGACAAGCAACTGGACCTCTGGCGGTTCGCCTCCTCGGAACCGCTCGAGCTGGAACAGGTGGATCCGCCCCGGCGGGAGGCGGGCCTCCTTGGCGAACCGGGCGAGCAGTGGGGTGACCGACGGGTGGCCTCCGAACACCACGCCCCCACCGCTGGTCAGGATGCCCCGTGCGAGGGCATACAGGAACCCCTCCAGCTTCTCAGCCGCGGCCTGGTCCTTCGGATCGGGCAGACTGGCCGAGAGGAACACCCACTTACCATACAGCGGCCCTAGGTCGCTCATCCCGGCCCCCCTTAGACGCCAAGAAATTCACTTACCTTGGCCACCAGATCGGCCAGCGACACCACGTCCAGCGGCTGCGCGCCGCGAGCCCACTGGATGGCGTCGGAGGTGATCGGGAGCACCTTGTAGTCCCCGCACACGTACACCGCTCGTTGGACCGCCCCGGCGGTAGTGAACGAGGCAGACAACCGGTGGAGCGACTCCAGCCCGATCCGGGCGTCCTCATACTCGACCAGTACCGACCGGCTGCCCGCAGTTAGACGGTACTGCCGGTTGCCTATCTGCTGAGGGGTAATCCCGGTCCGAGCTAGTTCGTCCAAGGTGCGACTTACCCGTGAGTCAAGCGACTCGCGGGCGGCGATCCCCCGGCTTATCAATCGCATAACATGTTCCAGCCGGTTTGGGTCAGCCGAATTCCACGCCATCGACGGCCTTCGGTCTAGCAGGTCGGAGTTGCCTCCCGGATTGTGCAGACGGACTGAGCACGCCGGAATCCGCTGGGCGAACGCCTCCAGGATCTCCGCCCGGACCCATGCGGAGTTCGCCGCGTCCGGGGAGTCGATGAACAGGACGAAATCCTTCTGATGGAGGGCCTCCATCACCCTCCGCTGGACCACCGCCCCGCCCGGGATCTGGATGGTGTCGAGGAACGGGACACACCGCTGCGTCCAGAGGTACGATTCGATCTCCCGGGCGACATCCGCCGCGTCCTTGCGGCGGTAGGAAATGAACACTTCCCGGTCCTGGACGAAAGCCCCCAGCCCGAGGTTTCCTTCCACGCTTTCCCTCAACCGGGCTAACTCGACCGGGGGCGTCACCGCCATCGCATTCCGGCTCCGGAGTACATCGAGAGAATCGGGCATAGTGTCGAACCGGAAGGTGGCTAGGTCGGGAACTACCGGGACGATCGGAAACCCGAGATCAGCTGTTGTCTTGGTGTAGGCGACCAGGTTCGGGTTGGCCATCGAACCATGGGACAGCAGGTAGAGTACGACCACCGAATCCCAGACTGGAGGCGGGGGATCCAATGGACCGGGTATGATCTCGACAGCAGGTGGTGCACTCGGGGTGTTGTAGCTATGCAGAAGCGCATTAACCACCGCGGAAGTCGCGCCAGCGTCTGGTGCGGACAGGACGATCGCTGTGGCCATATCTCCCCCAACGGGCTTAACGGGATCGCAGGCGGGAAAACATCCGGCCCCGCCGCAATGGAATATCAACCAAACGACAAAACAACAGATTGACGCGGGCGACGCGAGCCTCTCGGCCAGAATTCATCAACCGCACTTGGACGCTCCGGTTCGACGCACTGAACCATGAATTATGTTCTATACGGACGATCCAATGGCGGCTGGGCGAAACTCAATCTTTTCAAGACATGAGTAACCCTGGCCCTGCTGACCCAAAACGAGCGTGAAATGGCCAGACAAGGTTTTCGGGACCCACAGCCATCGCCCGCGTGGTCGCCCAACAAGGAAAGGTGTATAAGGCGTGTATGAGGCCATAAGATGGACAATTCGCTTGACGCCGATGCGTTTGTTAACGGTCAACCTGCGGCTATTATCAACTCATTCAACCGGTCTAAGAGGACATCACAATCAGCCGATGCTTGATCTGCAACGT
>Ga0206872_10042_pt1 | contig 39489 bp, 50 predicted proteins | sample Alteio_BWOrgCont_34_FD_152906 | JGI IMG/M metagenome (GOLD analysis project Ga0206872, IMG submission 152906) | Enriched cells from forest soil in Barre Woods Harvard Forest LTER site, Petersham, Massachusetts, United States -... | ecosystem: Environmental > Terrestrial > Soil > Temperate forest >... | reverse complement strand
CCGCGCCTTCGGTATGTTTTCACTTGGTATTTCACCCCAAACCAGGTCCTACGACTCACGAAGTTGCGGCAGCTAGAGAGCCTCCGGATCGACGAAGCAAAGTTTGGAATGCAAGAAGTGACCGCTCTGTCCAGGATGCCGCGGCTCCGTGACCTCACATTTTGGAATTGTAACTTCGAGGGCATGGATGCCTTCAAAGAACTCGCGACGTCTCCTCGGTTGCAAGAGCTTAACTTCTTTAGGTGTGCGGGAATAACTGACGAAGATGTAAAGGAACTGATGCGATTGAAGAGCCTCCGTTCCTTCGGTGTCCAGGCGGAAATCACCGACGCCGCTCTGTGTGAGCTGGCACGATCAAAGAGCCTTACGAAGCTGTATTTGAATTCGACCAAGGTAAGCGATGAAGGATTGGTGGCCCTGGCTCGACTTTCTACGCTTCGTCAGCTAGATATCGAAGACTGCGATCACGTGACTAAAGACGGTGTGGCCCGCTTTAAGGCGGCGCTGCCTAGCTGCAACATCGGCAACCCGTAACCGCTCTATGTCCAGCATTTATCGACATTGAGGCGATATGTGACAGGTGCGGGAGACTGGAAAACTGCACTGAACGTGTCCAGCTTCTCTCCAGCTGAAATGGCTCCTTACCCCATCAGCCAATCCGGCACGCATTGCGAAGATTCCAGTATTTCCTCGTCGGTTACCGTCGGCCCCGTGACCCGCCGCATGACTAGGAGGACGGCCCGGTCTGTGAGCCTGTCCCAGCTCACGAGGGCCTCTTGCAAGCGCGATTCGAGCCACTCTGTTTCGGGATGCTGATGCGGTCCTGCTTCCGCAAGGTGCCGAGCCAATGCCCCTTCATCCGGCAAGAAGTACCCGAAGAGTTCGTACCGTTCGCCGTACACTTGCACAGCAGCCGATTCCTTTCCACGGATAAACCAACGGGCGAAGGTGTCACCAACGGTCCATGCATCGACCCACTCGACGAAGTGTATGATCGGGGGACTGGCGGAGTGCGACCTGAGTAGGTCGGCGAGGCGGTCGGCCTCCTGGCGGACCTCCGGCGGCCACTGGTGGCTTGACCATTCCCCCACCCCCACGTCTTGTCTCTTTGCGGCCCACCCATGCAGCCGCTGCCAAACAAAGTCCCCTGCGGAACCAGCGACTTTCAACACGGAGATGAGTTGCGTTGCCACGGCGGTTGCGCCTCCGATTTTCGAGCCTAACCAAGAGCAGCAGTAAAGCGTGCGTGACCCCTGCCTGACTCGTTCGCCAGATGACTACAGTAGCTGCCGTCGCCCGACCCGAGCAAGAGCGGGGCCACCATGCTGCGTGGGTAGCGCTTTGAGGCGGATGCATCAGCAGTAGCAGCACTCGACTCTCAGGTGTGGCCGATGTTATAATTCCTAGGACAACTTACTTGGGCGACGCCGCTGGGATCTCTGCGCAGGGATCACTGCCGGCGACACCAGCCAACGAAGAAGCCGCGCGGGGCCGCGTTCCCGCACGGCTTTTTTCGTTGGCTCGCCCTTGTAATCCTCCGACTCGTCTCACACCTTGGTAATGGAAGCCATGCCATGCTCGTTGAAATGCGATCCATCGACAGCATTCGCCCCTACGAGAACAACCCCCGGCTTAACGACGCCGCCATCGACGCCGTCGCCGCATCCATCAAGGAATTCGGCTTCCGTCAGCCCATCGTGGTTGATGAAGATGGCGTGATCATTGTTGGCCACACACGGTACTTCGCGGCGAAGAAGCTGGGGATGACTGAGGTCCCGGTTCACGTCGCGGTGGGGCTGACGCCGGCCCAGGCGCGAGCCTACCGCATCGCGGACAACCAAACCGCAACGCTATCGTCGTGGGATGAGGACAAGCTGCCGCTGGAACTGATGGGGCTGCAGGAAATGGGCTTCAACCTCAACCTGACAGGCTTCTCTGGCGATGAGTTACTTCGGTTGCTCGGCTCGGAGACCAACGCGGGCCAGGGCGACCCCGACGCCATCCCGGACCCGCCGGACGAGGCGATCACCCAACCCGGCGACCTGTGGATTCTCGGCAAACACCGCCTCCTGTGCGGCGACAGCAGCCTCCCCGACGATGTGGACCGCTTGCTCGACGGTGCCCAGATTCACCTGGTTAATACAGATCCGCCGTACAACGTGAAAGTTGAACCACGTAGCCAAGGCGCCATCGCCGCCGGGTTGTCCTCGTTCCAGGCCGCACCCCAACCACTCATCGTCGATTGCAGCGAGCCCAAAGCCACAAAGAAGCTGCGAGCCCGTGACCGGCCCTTGGAGAATGACTTCGTCTCCGACCCCGAGTTCGACCGCCTGTTATCCGCCTGGTTCGGCAACCTGGCTCGCGTGCTTCTGCCGGGCCGGGCGTTTTATATTTGGGGCGGCTACAGCAACGTGGGCAACTATCCGCCGGTGCTGAAGGCCAGCGGGTTGTACTTCAGCCAGGCGATAATCTGGGACAAACAGTGGCCCGTGCTGACCAGGAAGGACTTCATGGGAGCTCATGAGTGGGCATTTTACGGCTGGCGAGAAGGTGCTGCCCACCAGTTCTTCGGGCCAAACAACGCTACCGATTTGTGGTCGATAAAGAAGGTCACGCCCCAATCGATGGTGCACTTAACCGAAAAACCCGCCGAACTAGCTGCAAGGGCAATGGAGTACTCGTCCAAGCCAGGCGAGAACGTTTTGGATTTGTTCGGAGGTAGCGGTTCTACGCTAATCGCGGCGGAGCAGACGGGGCGAAAGTCATTCCTGATGGAACTGGACCCCCTATATTGCGACGTCATCATCCAGCGATACGAGACCTTCACCGGCAAGAAGGCCGAACGAATGGCCTGACTCGACCCCATGACGAGACGCGGCCATGAATCTGCGAACGCGCTTGCAACGCCTGGAGCAATCAGTGGGGCCGTCCCCAACGGCCGGCCTTAAGCCGTGGTCGGCGACCGCGGAAGAGGAGCAATCGCTGGCCTACTTGCGGGGCGAAGGGCCGAAACCACCATGCCCGGCTTACCATGACCCAACGACCTGGGACAGCCAGATCCGGATCGAGTGCTGCTTGATGCAACGAACTCGCGGTGCCTTGGGCAAGGGCGAGTACCTGCCCGGCATGACCGACCACGAGCGAGATGAAGTCGACCAGCTTGTCAAAGTGATTGCCCAGTGGGATTGGGCGCCGCCCTGGTTCCGGTAGGCGGAACGGTTACGAGACCTTCACCGGCAAGAAGGCGGAACGCCAATTATGAGAGCCAACCCCCCAAAAAAGTGCCACGAGGTGCCACGAGGTGCCAAAATCGGGGATAAGAGAGGTGAATGATGTCCCAGAAAGGGAGGCAAAACGCGGACGGTCAGCTAATGCTGCTGTTGGCCTGCGGGGCGACATTGGAGACCGCCGCACGGCAGGCTGGCGTTAGCTTGCGGACCGCCAAGCGGCGGGTTGCCGATCCGGAGTTCAAACGCCAATTGAACACCATGCGTTGGGACATGGTGGACCGTGCTGTGGGCACGATCACTGCCGCGATGGGCGAGGCCGCCAAGACCCTTATCATGTTGCAGAAAGAGACGGTCCCGCATCCCTCGCGTTTGGGAGCGGCACGCGCGGTGTTGGAGATCGGCCTGAAGCTGCGTGACCAATACGACCTGGAACGACGGCTCGCAGAGTTGGAAGAGCGAATGGCCACCACGAAGCCGTAGGCAATTGGATTCCTGATCGCAGGGCCAACAATGGGGCAGGGGAACGTCGAGGCACGCGATGGGCCTTCGCAACCAGCTATCCCGCCTGAAGAAAGTCTCAGACGTGGTGGACCTTGAGGAAGTGCACGAGTTCTTCCGTTGCCTCCAAGACCACGGCAGCGTGCCAACGGTGTATTCGGCATTGGATGACCTGCTGTGCCTGATGAGGACAGTAGAAGGGACGCTGGGCCAACCGATTACGCTCAAGCAGTGGTTGAATGACAGCTGGTTGGAGAGCCAGGGCCTGCTCCAGGCCATCAACCGTCTGTTCCGTGAAGTGCATGCTTGCAACAAGACAAAGGCCGGTCACGCAGGTGTTGGACCATGAGGATACAAAGCCGGCTCCGACGTTTGGAAGGCGAGAGCCATAGAGGCGGAGGGCGCTGCCCGGTATGCAGAGGCCGGCCCGGAGAGGTGGAGGTCGCGACATGCACCATCTTGATCCCAGCTAACGGTCGCGAAAAGTTACCACTGCAGCCACCCGAAGCACCAGGCGACCCGACGCCGTGCCGTGCTTGCGGCTGGCAGCCCGTTGTGGTGGAGGTCGGCGAAGTTGTCGTCGGAAATCTATTCGTCGGGCGGGGACGGGCGCTGGACGACACGCTAGCCGCAAACCTGGCGCTGCAATGCTGTCAGAAACCTATCTGACGCTTGCTGGAGTTTCTTTGTTGACGGGAATCACATTCCGAGGTGATAAGAAATCAACCTTGTAGCCACAACGCGCGGCCCGGCCATTTCCGGCAGTGCCGCCCAGCCCTTTCGGAGAAAGGTCTATGACGCGCCTCTTCGCTTCGGGTCCGTGCCTGATCGCCAGAGCTGCCGGACTTTTGCTATTGTTCGCAGGCGCGTTCCCTCCTTCGGCTCGCGCCGACGATTCGTGGGTGGGCAAGACAATCCTGGTGACAAAACCCGGCATCCGCATCGGCGACACGAATGATAAGAACGAGCTGGTTTACAATGCCGCCTTAAGCGGAATCAGTTATGTGGTGATTGCGGACAAGGGGGGATTCATCAAAGTCCGTGAAAGGGGCGTCGAGGGCTGGTTCGCTCGGAAGGACGCAGTGCGACTGGAGGACGCAGTTGTATTCTTTTCCGACCGCATTCGGACCGACCCCAAACATGCCAACGATTACAATTATCGTGGGTGTGCATGGCAGCTCAGGGGCGAAATAGACATTGCCATTAAAGACTATGACGAGGCCATCCGCTTGGAGCCGAAGTATGCCGCCGCCTTCAGCAACCGCGGCAACGCCTGGGGTGTCAAAAAGGAGTACGACAAGGCGATCAAGGACCACGACGAAGCCGTCCGGCTCGACCCCAAGGACTTCGTCGCATTTGGCAACCGAGGCAGCGCTTGGCGTGCCAAAAAGGAGTACGACAAGGCGATCAAGGATTTCGATGAAGCCATCCGACTCGATCCCAAGTATCCTTTGGCCTTTGCCAACCGAGGCAGCGCTTGGCGTGCCAAAAAGGAGTACGACAAGGCGATCAAGGATTTCGATGAAGCCATCCGACTCGATCCCAAGTATCTGTCGGCATTTGCCAGCCGTGGCCTCACTTGGAGTGACAAAAGGGACTACGACAAGGCGATCAAGGATTTCGATGAAGCGATCCGGCTGGACCCCAAGTCGAGCGACGCCTTCAACAACCGCGGCAACGCCTGGAATAACAAAAAGGAGTACGACAAGGCGATCAAGGACTATGACGAGGCCATCCGACTGCGCCCCAAGTCGAGCGCCGCTTTCAACAACCGCGGCAACGCCTGGAGTGAAAAAAAGGAGTATGACAAGGCGATCAAGGATTTCGATGAAGCCATCCGGGTCAACCCGAATGACGCCTACGGCTACGGCAGCCGAGCCTATGCTTGGTCAAAGACAAAAGAATATGAAAAGGCTGTACAAGACTTTGAACAGGCGATGCGGCTGAACGCAATGGACTGGGTCCAGCGCGATTACGCACTTTTTCTGGCCACTTGCCCGGACCCCAAATACCGGGCCGGTAAACGGGCGTTCGCCCTGGCTTGCAAGGCGTGTGACCTAAACGATAACAGCCAGAACGACGGCAGCTACCTGGCAGCCAGGGCCGCCGCCGCCGCCGAGGTTGGCGACTTCGACGAAGCGGTAAAATGCCAGGAAAAGGCGCTGGAGGACGCCGACTACGCAAAAGACGAGGACGCCGCGGCAAAGCAGAGATTGCAACTCTACCGCGACAAGAAGCCGTACCACGAAAAGTAATCCCGTCGGGTTTCATTGTGCTGAGCCTGGGTACCTGCCGGCTGAAATCGAAACGCGAGCAGCGGCGACGGCGGCCGAGTCGTAAGTCTTCGGATCGCCATGCGAGAGATAGTCAATGAGCTTTCAGACCCGTTTGCGAAAGGTTGAAGCCGCGGCCTGCAAGCTGCGCCCGCGCCACCAGATGGTCTCTTGCGAGGGCATGGAGTGCTTGCAGATTGACCCGAACTTGTGTCAGGAAGATTGGGGGGTAGGAGTCTTTGCGCGACGCAATCAGATGAAGTTTTGGATTGGCTTGAGCGTATGGGACTCGCCTAGCACTTGGGTAGCCCATTTTCACCATGGTTTGTTTCTTGGTTGCAGCGGTTCAGCTCTTCCGGCAAGAACGAAATGAAGCGCTTGTGCGCCGATTTTGACAACGTGCTGGTGCGCGAGCCAGCGGTCACCGATATTGCGTGGCGTGGTTAAGGGCGGTCCAGGACTCACTTGGAAAGCCGTGGATATGGTTGACGGCGGCCGGGCATCGCGTCATCCTGGTACGACGACCACAGCATCTTGCAGTGTGGAGCCAAGCCGATGGACGACTTGCATAAGGCCATTGATACTGCGCACCAACTCTTTCTCCTCTGGGACGACGATTGCGACCTCGAAACGTGCATACATGAGTTGATGAAACTTGGCGCTGCGATCTGGGCATGCAAAGTCCGCGTGCCTGGACCGTTGCCCGATCCGACCAAGCATGTGATATCGGGTGATTCCTCTCCCGACGAGGCGGGTCGTTACCATGCTGCCGTAGCTGCTCTGGCGGCAATCGAAGGAGATGAAGCCACGGTGTGGCGGGAGTCGGAACACGCAGTGAGCGAGTGCGGCCGCTTCCGCTATGTATTCGAGTGTGAACTCAACCTCCGCATATGGGAGCGTGCGTTGACACCCGGCCAAGGCACGGCACAGACGTAAAGTGCGCCGCCTTCTGACAATTTGCACCACGCCGCCGGAGTGGATCGCAGCTCACGCCGTCGATTCGCGCGTGGCCAATGTGCGTAACGATGATGGTGGCGCCGATCCGCTCGGCCGGCAGTCGGAACCGCCAGCACCATGTCCGCGTTGCGGCCGGCAACCGAACGTCGTGTGCGTCGTGTACGACCCCGATTTCTATGGCAATGCCGAACGCTTGGCGTCGTTAGGTGGTTAGGGATGGCATCCGGCGTCCCTCCGGTTTTCCACGTCGCAACCTCACTCCGGCATCTCAAACAACCCTTTGGAATCAAGCTTTTCTAGCCTTTTCAAATCGCTTAATTCCAGGGACATACACTCGCTTTCGTCCTGCAAGAAGGTTAGCTTGGTGAAGTGTTTGACGCCGTCGACTTCCTTGTAATTGTCGAATAGGAAGGTGTGAACTGCCTCTTTGCCATCCCTCGGGTCCTTGACTCGCATCTCGGCCTTGACAGGCAGGTTCGTTTCTTTGTCGAAAAATAAGTCGACATCCGTTAGGTCCTTGCGCTTTACTTTCACGCCAACAGCTGCTCGCTTGTTGATCTTAACCTCACCCAGTGGCGCAAGTTCGACGTCTTTGCTTTTGATCGCTGTCAATTGGGTGACTAGCAAGAGGACGCCGAGTTCCATCTTAACGCCCTTGAACGCCTCGATGGGAACCGGCACGACCGTGTTTTGGGTTATGTCCTTGATCCAGGCCTTGTCGCCATTGAAGACAAGCATGCTCCTCACCACGTTTCTGGACACTGTATGTTCCATTTCTGCGTGGCACTTGTCCGGGAGCACGATGGTCCAGTTGCCTGCAAAATCCCCTTTGCCTGTGACGGGGGCTGTGATGGAACCCTTGCAGCGAAACGTCGTGGCCCGCAACTTGGCAATTTTGTCTGCCCCGCCCATCGCTTTGATCGCCTTGTCCACCACCTTGTCCACGACCGCCTGCGCATCGGATGGCTTGTCATTTCCCCGCCCGGGAAGCAGGAATGCCTTGGCGGGGGGCTGGTTCGCCTCGTCGTCCTTCTTCTGCTCGGCCCTTGGCACCTGCGGTTGCTCCGCGGGCCACGCCTGGCAGATCAGCCCTGTTGTCCCGCCTAAGGCGGCGACCACCAACAGCGCCGCCACGCCGACTTTGAGTTTCGTCAATAACATACTTTTCAGTACTCCATCCATCAGAGCTGTGACTTTGACCGCGATCGTTCCCGTAGCCGCTGCTGGCCCGCCGGCGAGCAAAGTTGCGGCTTTGATAGTGGAAGACAGCACCGGCGTTGGTACTGCCGCCGACGCTACTTTTTGCGATAGCGCCGCCGCCAATCCCCCTCCCGAGACCGCCAAGCCGTGCCGAGCCAGTCGCTTCGCAAGCATCACCCGCGCCCGCGCCAATCGTGCGGCCACCGTCCCTTCGGGACAACCGAGTTGCCGGGAGACTTCCTTGCGCGTCTTACATTCCAGATCACACAGGATGAGGGCGACCCGGTACTTGTCAGGCAGACGAGCAAGTTCCTGATCGAGCAGGGGCCGCAGGTCCTGCCAGAGGTCTTGCTCGGCCAGGGCTGGTTCGGGCATCTGCGTCACCTGCCTCTCTCGCGTCCTTCGTCTGGCCATTGCCCTCCGGGACTGCAAGGCCGTCAGATGAGCCACGCCGTATAGCCAGTTAGCGACCATCTGCCTTGGCCGGATGGATGCGGCCTTGCGGACGAGGAGGAGAAAGGTCACCTGGAACGCATCCTCGGCGTCGTGGTGAGATAAGAGTCGGCGGCACACCCCCCACACTAATGGTATCCGCTAAGACACTGCGATTTACTAAACGCCCAAATCGTGGTAAGATCAAGGGAAACAAGGAGATACGACAATGAAAACGAAACGAGAGGCGATCAGTTACGGGCGGTTTTCAAGCAAGCCGCAAGAGAAGGGCGATAGCCAACGACGCCAACGGGAAGCGTTTGACCGCATTTGCACCCGCTATGCCGACAAACTTGAAGCAAGCAACCGCTTCGGGTTCGGCGTGCTATTCGATCACGGCAAGAGCGGTTATCACGGCAAACACTTGGAACAGGGCGGGGCGCTGCGTTCCTTTCTCGACAAACTTAAAAGCGGGGAGATTGACCCGAAGACCTCCGCACTTTGCATCGACGAATGGTCAAGGTTTTCCCGCATTGAACCGGACTTGGGCGTTAAACTCTTATCCGACATTGTTCGCTGCGGTTGCCCGGTCATTATCCACAATCCCGATATGTGGGTGGATAACCTGACCATTTCCAGCCCGCAGTTCATTATCATTTCGTTTATGTTGCAACAAGCCCATAGCGCTGGCAAGGAAAAGTCCGACTGGAAAAGGGAAAGTTGGAACGGCTTTCGAGAACGGGGGGACGGCATGGTAAAGGCGGGCAGAAAGACCAGCGCTTGCCCTTCGTGGATAAGCCCCAATGGGACAGCGTTTGTCCTCAACAGCAAAGCCCCCCTCTTGCGTCAGGCGGCGTTGCTCTCGATAGCGGGCTACGGGGCAACCGAGATACGGCGGACGCTTGGCAAAGAGAATGCGAGGGACTGGGCGGGGCTTGTTACTTGCTTCCGCCAGCGAACCCTAATCGGCGAATACCAGCCCATGAAACGGGAAGGCGGAAAGAAGATCAAGACGGGGGACGCTATCGAGGGGTTCTACCCGCACTTGCTGACACAAGACGAGTTCAACCGCCTGCAATCTTCCCTCGATAGCCGACGCAAGCAGAAAGCCAAGCGGGGGGTCTATTGCACTTCCCTCTTTACGGGGCTTACCTTCGCTGACAACCGCTTGCTTATCATTCGCCGAACCAATGCGGGCAAGGCGATACTGAAAGCACGGGGGCGGGGCAAGCAACTCGACTACGCTGTTGTGGAAACGGGCTTGCTCGACTTGTTCCTCGATTTGACCCCCGCAGACCTCCTCCCCGTCGAGCAAACGGCAGACCGGGCAACCGAGTTGCAAGCGCTGATCGCAGACAAGACGAACAAACTTGAACCTATCATGGCGGAATACGATCTAACGGGCAGTGCGTTTCTCTTGAAAAAGATCAGCGCTTATGAAGACCAGATAAAAGCCCTCGAAACGGAATTGAACGCCGAACAAGTCAAGTGTAGTGTCAGCAAGTGCGATACGCTGGGGGATACGCAAGACCTTGTAGCCCACTTGGCGGGCTTGACCGGGCAGGAGTTGCTTGACGCTCGCTTGCGACTGCTTCGCTTGATCGCCACGCTTGTAGCCCGCATTGACTTGACGATACACCATAGCAAGAGTTGTGGGATTGTCTTGACGCTGGCGAACGGGCGGGAAGTTAGACGGGGCGAGACCAGCAAGGGCGGGCGGTATCAAGTCAGCATGCGGGAAGCGGGATAATAACATTTAGAAAGGGTAAAGCCCCGCCAAAAAGCGGGGCTTTTTCGTTTAATTGTCGAGGATCTCGAAATCCAGTCCGCCATCGTCTTTCGCTTTTTCCCATTCGTGGGGCGCATCCCGCAAGTCCTCGAACTTCCGGCGGGCTTCCGCTTCCGTCTGCGCTTCCACCTCGACAATATAATGTTCATGACACGAGAACTGATAGACCTTCATTTTCTCTTCCCTCAAAAGGTGTTTAGGTTTTTAACTTTTAGAAATAAGTTGCCCCGCTTTGTTGGCGGGGCTTTTGACTTAGTGAAGGTATCATAATGGCGTAGAAAAAGCAATATAGGTTATCCCGCAGACCATGATACGACGGAAAGCAATACCGCAGGGCTGTCGCTTGAACAATTACCATAGAACCCGACGCTATCGGCTGTCATATTATTGGTTCGGCTTTCAACTTTGCAGACAACCCAGTTGAACCCGTCGGCGCTCATTTCATAGGTTCGGTTCGTTGTCCCATCGTCGCCAATGCGCAGCCAGAGCAAGCCCGATGGCAATACCGCTTGTTGGTTAAAGAGAAGCGCAACCGGGTTCGTGGGGCTTGACCAATAAACCCCGTAGGTCTCGACAAGGTTGCCCGTAGAAGTATTGACCCCGAACACAATGATACCGCCAGTGGAACTATTGTAAAACATCATCCCAGCAGAGGGCGTTGTATCGACATTCGAGACCATCCCCACAAGACAACCCATTGTCTTTTTGTAGGGGGTCGATGGCGCTGCCTGATACATTCCCGATACCTCATTGTCCAGATGCGGGGCAACATTAAGACAGATAACGCCATTTTGCGTAGCACTGCTAAAATGCTGATTGATCCATGTAAAGGAAGACACGGCCGGCGGTTCGCTGACAAGGTGTCCGTATGCCCTCGAATGCCATTGCGACCCGTCGTCATAGGAAACATAGGGGCTGTCGGAACAGGTATAGACCCTGCCCGCCGTCCCCGCCGTTGGTCTTGTCGAGTAAGTCCCGTAAAGGTTAGTTGCCCCGCCCCCGCTTTGCAGGTTATGAACCCCGCCCGCATTGTCCTTGTAGGAAATAGCCGTTTGCGTAGTCGAGTAGTAAAGCGAGTTGTCAGGCGCAGCCGTGTCGGCTAATAAACCCGGTTGAACAACCCCTCCCATTTGCAGAGAACCTTGAAACACATTGATAGAGTCCGCCCCGGCGCTATAAATGTTAATCCCGCCCGGAACAGACACGGAATGATCGCCAGCATAGAACCCATATGCGTTTGCGATAGTTCCGCTATTGCCGGGCGTAACCGCAAAGTAACCGATATAGGTTGTAACCACGCCCCCCGTATCATTGGTAAAATTGACAGAACTGCCTTGCAAGTTCCCAACTTGTCCCTTGTTTTCGAGAACGACAGCATCGCCATCCATGTCTATGACGGTTGCCGTGCCAGCGTTCTCTACATAGGTGGAAACGCCTTCCAGACTGCCCAGCGCTGTTGTGCCGTTATAAATGTTATCAAGCGTAAGGGTCTGTCCTCGAATTGACGGATTGAGAGAAGCAACAACATTGCCAGTTGTTGGGCTTATGGTAAGCGTGCCGTCGCTATTGCTGACTGCGGATACTGCGCCACTGACAGCCCCCCAACTTAGGTTCGTGCCATCCGTTTTCAGGAAGTCCCCAGCGTTGCCGGTCTGGCTTGGCAAGGTTATTCCTACCAGCCCAACACCAATACCAACGAGTTCCCCAGCAACAAATGCACTGCCGGGATTAGTCGAATGTAAGACATAGGGGATTTGCTCGATAGTGCCGACAGTGCTGGGTAAAGCAGTTACATGGATATATTTGTATTTTGTTGGGTCAGTTTCGCTGAAATATTCAAGCAACGTTCCGGCAACGCATACTGTCCATGTTGTGGTGTTGCTACTGCCGTTGCGGTCATAGCGATTGACCCAGAGGTTAGACCCGTCGTCAAATATCTGTCCTTGTGTTACCGTTGGGCTTGTTCCGTATTCGTAGTAAAGCGATAGACCTCCGGTCTTCCCGGCAAGCCCTTGACTGACTGACACAACTTGCACGCCAGTTTCGGACATAATAACATTGTTAGGTATGTCGCTCACTGTTACTTGTGTTGTCATGTTGTTACCGCCTCTTGTATCTCAAAAGCCCCAAACAAAAGACAACTCGCTACCATTGCCCCGCTTGTCAGGAATAGATCGTAGTTGCCCACAACGGCGGGCAGGGCGATTGTCGTGGTGCTATTGGCGGATAAGGTAATCGTCCCCGCCGTTCCACCTAACACCATTGCCCCGTTGGTCGTGCTAAACTCGATTAGCACGCCCTCGCCTAATGGGGAACGCACCATCATGTCGCCGGTAAAGCCAGTTAGGTTGATGGGGTTATTGTTAATGTCGGTGTAGGTAATGACCCGATTGAAGGTCTCGCCCTGTGTAAGAATGAATGAATAGTTGCCAGCGCTCATACTGGTATTTAGCATTGCGCAGCAAAAACCCCGCTTGCACGGGGTCTAAGTAGGAAACTATAAATGCAACGAGCAAGATACAGCAAGGTATCTATGCAACCCGCCCGCTTTCTATTTCATACTTCACTCGCTTCATTGCTTGTTGCATGCGTGCGTAGTTATCGAATGCCACTGCGGGATTACTACTCTCTTTGACCATAAACGCTATCGGCGCACCCGCCCCCGCCCTCGCATATTCAACGAACTTTTCGCCCTCATTACCGGGCGTGAGTTCCCAGCGCCTGCCGTCCGGGTCTTCCCATATGGCGTGGGCGACCAAACGATAATAACCTTTATAATCGTCAATCACCATTACCCCATTGACGACCTTCCCGCCTTCCGCTTTGACCTTCGCTTCCACATTTTGCCAACATTTCAAAGGTCTCGCTTGCTGGTCTATCTTTTGCGGCAGTTCCGTTGCGCTGGCAATGTCAATCGGTTCGCCGTATTCCGTCTTGCAAGCATTGACCTTCTGGAACTTATGAAGCGGTTTTGATAATCTGCTGCTCTTGCTACTCATTTTGCCTCTTTCAGTAAATATAGGTTGTTGATACTATATTAGTTATACCTCATACAAAAAGGACATACAATGCTACTTTGCACTGCACAAGCCGCTCGAATACTGGGTTGCTCGACCAACTTCGTCAAGAACCATTTCACGCCTACCTCCTATACGGAGGGCGGACATAAGCGCTTCGACCTCGATACCATAATTGCAGCACGGGACAGGTTGCGGGCTGAGGGGCTGTGCCATGTCATTGCGCCATTCACTCGCAAGCAACGACAGGATGCGCTGGCGATTGCAGCCAAACCCAAATAATAACATTTAGAATAAACAACGACCCCTGATTTGTGGTCAGGGGTCGTTAGCATGAAAAGACAAACATTTTTACCAAATGAAAGGCATAACATATGTATAGCGAAGTTACCAACAAAACGCAATGGCAACAACAAGCACAGGCGCTGGCGCACTGGGCGTTCAAGTATCTAATAGTTCGGACGGATACTTTTCCTCGATACGAACCGGGAACAAAGCGGAAGTTCGTGCGCTTGACCATACCCGACTTGATTGAACATTTCCGATTGCAAGACACCATCGGGGCATACACCACCGACCCCGCCACCAACAAAGTTAAATGGGGCTGCATTGACTTCGACGCTCACGATACGGCACTCGACCATACGGAAGCGGTCAAGCGGATAGTTGCCAAGTCTATGACGCTGGGCATTGTCCCGCTAATCGAGGAAAGCAACGGCAAGGGCGGGTTTCATATCTGGTTCATTTGGGCAAGCCCGATACCGGCTGTGGATTGTCGCCATTTCCTGTATTGGCTACTCGACGGGGTTAGTGCGGAGGTCTTCCCCAAACAAGACGACATCAAGGGCAAAGTGGGGAACTTAGTCCGCCTTCCGGGCATTCACCACAAAAATAAGTGGATAAGCCAGTTCCGCAACCTCGAATGGGGCTTGCTTGAAGACCCGAGACACCTATTGACCTTTGAGGCGAATAACCCGGCTAAAATCCCCCCAGAAGCCCTCGCATTCGCTATTCCGAGATTTGCATCGACCTCGACCCCCGAAGCGTTCCAAGCGTTCCAGAGCGATTTTACGGGCGGGGACGGGTCGAACTGGTGGATTGACTACAACTGCGATTTCAAGACCCTGCGCTTGGCTGATCTATTCGAGGACACGGGGTTGCTTATCGGCGGGTATAGCGGGCTGGATACGCTTTGCCCGTGGCGCTGTGAGCATACGAGCGGGGAAGGTGGCACACGGCTATTTCAACCAAAGGCGGGGGGCTGGTGGGGGTTCAACTGCTTGCACGCCCATTGTCAAGGGCGGGGGCTTCGGGAGGTCTGCCAGTATTTCGGGCGGGAAGCAATCGAGCAATACGCCGAACCTTTCCAAGCGGTAAAGCCAGAGAAGCAAAATGTTAAAATCGAGGAGATCCCCGCACCCTCGATTGAAGACGGCGCAACGACCGAACCGACCAGCGAACCAAAACCCGAACCGCAGACCGAAGCGAAGTTGTATTGGACATGGGCGGAATACAAGGACGAAGCGTCAAAGGAAAAGACGGAATGGCTCGTCGATGGATTGTTGGAAAGCGGGGGCTTAAACATACTGAGCGGTCAATCGTATGCGGGCAAGACCGTTCTCGAAATGAACCTTGTCAGTGCGATTATTTTAGGGGACGAATGGTTCAATCATTTCTGCAAGCAAACGCCGGTCTTGTATTTCAACCATGACGCAACTCGTATCAAGCGGGTTATCAAGCATTTGACCCGGCAACGAGACGAAGCAGTCTTTGCCAAGTTTGCGCCGAAATGGTGGTACCCCATAAAGCATGACTATCTTTTCGAGAACTTGACCCCGCAGTTCGTGGATAACTGCGTTTCTCAGATTGCGAGAGATTTTCAATCTTCATATAATGAAGAGTTCAAGCGCCCATTGATTATTATTGACACCTTCCGCAGCGCTTTCATGGGCGGCATGGATAGCGGGGCGGAGATTGACACTGCTACCATGTTCAATGTGCTGAGACCTTTTCACAAATGGGTAAAAAAAGAGAAACACGATATGAATGTTACCATCAACTTTCTTCACCATAACACCAAAGGCGCTGACCAATACGCCGGTGCAGCGTCATTACCAAATCTGACCGATAGTCTCTGGAACTATACCTATGACCCCAAAAAACCCTCCGACGAGTTCGCTCGGTATTTGACCATTAAGGGCAGGGATACTTTTGCGGCGATCAACGTTACTTATGACCCCCTATGCGATAAGTTAATCGGTGTCAATGCGGGGCAGGAGGCGAAAAACAAACTCTACGACGACATTGCAAAAGAGTTCGGGGCGGGAAAGATCATCACCGACGCCCACATTGCATTCGCCGCCCAAATGTCATTAGCAACATTCCAAAGACATCACAAAGAGTTGCTCAGACAAGGGCGAATAGTCGCAACTGGTCAAAAAGGCGGGAAAAACAATAATGGGGCTATTTTCAGAGCGGTTTGACCAAATGACGAACTACTCTATCACCTATATAAAGATATATGATAGAGTAGTTCAATCAGGGGGGGGGGCAACAACGCCAGAGACTGCGCTAGTCGCTTGTCTCTGGCGTGGTTACCAAAGCCGAGTTTTCAAGTGGTAGTTCTTAACATTTTATCGAGGAACATTATGAAAGAGCAAAACGCAACGCCTGACTATCTTGTTGGTAAATGGTTTCATAGCGTGGTCAATGAAATGGTCAGTTGGCAAGGACACATTCGGTCTATGGTTGCGCCCGGTAACTATGCCGTGCAACTATTCAGTTGGCTTGACGGCAGCCCAACAGAGCAACGCATTGTTAATGTCAATGATATGAGTGCATGGTTGTTTTATGACAGCAACGACCAAATGATTGCCGCATGGGAAAACCGCCTATGCTGTCGCAACGAAGCAATACAGAAGAAACGGGACGCAAAAGAAACCGCTGCATAACTATGACATAACCATAGACACTGGTATGTCAGATAACTAAAACCCGTGCGCCTACATATCGGCGTATCTATCGCAAAGCAGCCCGTTGCATGCTTGTTGTGTGCAATGGGTCTGCCCTATTCACGCCGCCTGACGCTCATGCAAGCGTTTATCATCCGCCCAAGATGAGGAACGGGCGGCACTTTTAAGCCACGCACACAACGCATTGACCATTCGCACCGCCATTGACCTCGCAATGCGTTAGAAGCGAAGCCAGAGGGCATAGCGGGGGGGTTAGTCAAAGTTTGGCTGAACAAAGAAAATACGCCAGTCGCCTTTGTCGAGATATTTTGTGTCCTTTTTCATATGGCAGACCCGGACACTATATAAAACATGGACACCAACGACCGGGCAAGCCAGTTAAAACTAATGAAACGCACTTGGCAAGCCCTCGAAGCCCTTGACCTCGACCCGGCTGATGGTCGGTGCGTTGCGAGATACGAAAAGTTGTCCAAACTTTGGATGGCGCTGGTCAAGGCGACTGCCAAGAAAGAACCGCCCGCAGACCCTAAACCCGAAGTATTGGACTTTTAGAACGGAGACCATTGCCTTACGCCCCGAAACGAGTAAAAGCGCTCAGACGCCCGCAAGTCCCCAAACACATTCGCTACTGCCGAAACTGGGATAAAATCCGCAAAGCAATCCTCGCAGACCCCAATAACTGGCTTTGCTGGTTTTGCAAGGTTGAGGCGAGTTCGCAAGTCCATCACAAAGACCATAACAAGCAAAACAACGCCCCCGATAACCTTGTCGGCGTCGATGCCCGTTGCCATGCCCTGCACCACAAGGGGGCATTCTGACCAAAGCCGACGAACTTGCAGTAGCGCAGGGCTGTTACTACGACGAAGACGACCGGATCATAAGGTTCGCCGAAAAGTTTGTCTGCCCGCAGTTCATCCGTGCCGGTTCATTTCATCTCCTCGAATGGCAAAAACGCTTTCTATTGAACATATATTCGTGGAAAAACAAAGACGGCACACGGCGCTATCGCAAGGTATTGCTTCACATTGCCAAGAAAAATGGCAAGACATTGCTCTGCGCCATAATTTCGATGTATGAATTGTTCTGCGCCGACACGCCCTCCGGCTTGATAGCAAGCGCATCCAGTTGCCGTGCAAATGCAACACAGATTTTCAAGGAACTCGCTCATTCAATCCGGCGCAGCCCAGCACTCGCAAACCTCGCACGCATAACCGAAAGCCAGAAAAAGATACGGGTCAAGCAAAACAATAGTGAATATGTCTCAATTTCAGCCGATGCGTCAAGCGCTGAGGGCTACAACTTCTCAGTCGTTTGCGAAGACGAGTTGCATAGTTGGCAAAGCCCGAAATTGCATAGGGCGCTCGAATACAGCATGATTTCCCGCCCTTCGGGGCTTCTCCTGCAAATTAGCACGGCGGGTTCAGACCTCAGTTCGTTCTATTTCGACATTTACTCGAAAGCCAAGCGCCAGTTGAGCGGGGAAGACCCGCCGGACATTCACGCCTATCAAGAAATCTACGAACCCACCACAGAAAACCCCGACCTGGACGACCCCGCCCAGTGGAAAGCCGCTAACCCGTCAATGGGTGTGTCGTTTAGCGAGGATGCTTTCAGGGCTGACGCAACCGCCTCAAAGGGAACTTCTGCGGATCGCCTGTCTTGGATGCGTTACAGAGCGAATATGTGGGTCAGTGGAAGCGATGAAACCTACCTTGACCTCCTGCGCTGGGATCATTGCAAGAAGCCCGCCCCCGAAGAAATCAAAACCGCCCCCTGTTGGCTTGGAATTGACCTTTCCCAAAGCGTCGACCCCTCCTCGATAAGTGCGGTGTGGTCATTGGGCAACCGCCGCTTTCATGTCGATAGTTGGGCTTTCTGCGCCGACGAAGGCATCAGGAAGCGAGAAAGCCAAAACCTGCCCCGCTTCAATTCCTTCGTGGCGAACAAGGAGATGACGATCACAAGCGGGGACATGATAGACACGAACATTATAAAAGTTAAAATCCTCGAACTCTGCCGAACTTACAATGTCGTGTCAGTGGTATTTGATAGTTATTCCGCCTTCGTCCTCGCAAATGAAATCTCTCAGCAAGGTATTGAGGTGTTTCGTTGTGGTATGACCTATCGCTACATGGATCAACCCTGCAAAGAGTTCCAAATAGCAGTCAATGAAGGACGGGTCTCACATTCGGGCAATACATGGCTGCGGTGGTCGCTGGGGAATGTCCGCACCGAAACCAACGAATACGGGCAGACACGGATACACCGAGAACGGAGCGCCGACAAGATTGACGGGGCGGTCTCGACTATACTCTCATTCTCACAAGCCCTGCAAGCCAGTGTCCTCCCCAATAAGCCCAGCGTATATGAGACAAGGGGAATACTGACATTTTGACTATATACCTTCATGACGAAGCGCAAGATAGGGTTTAATGCAGACCAGCAAGCCCCCGTAACACGAACCCGGAAACCGAAGCCACAGATAACCGCCATACCAAATACCCGGTCAATCTCATATGAGACGGGACTGGCGAACGGCTTGTGTCTTGAACCGACAGCAAGCGGGGTCTCTCTATCCAGCGAAAAACTGCTTTCACTCAGTTCCTTTTATTGCGGCGTCCGCCATATCGTCGATACGATTTCTTGCTTGCCTATCCAAATCATGCAACATCAGGCAGACGGCGGTAGGTTAAACCTGCCTGACCATCCGCTTGCGTGGCTTCTCAACCACGAACCGAACCAATATCAAAGCGCCCAAGTGTTTTGGGAGTTTATGATCCTTCAACTTCTGGTATATGGGAACGCTTTTGCAAAGATTGAACGCAACAACGCTGGGGAAGCCCTCGCATTGCACCCATTGGTTGCCGACTTCGTGCAAGGTCTCTGGGATGTGGATAGCAAAACCATTTCCTACCAGATCAACCGCAGCGTCTATACCCAACAGGAACTATTGAGCGCCGACGAAGTATTCCACCTGCCCGCCATGTCATTGAACGGGCTTTTCGGAATGCAACCCATCACCTATGCCCGGAACAACCTGGCGGGAAGCGTGGCGCTGGAGCAGTTCAGCCAGTCCTTCTGGGCTAACTCGACCCGACCATCAGGATTATTGAAGTCCGCCACCGTGCTGAGCGATAAAGCAAAGCAAAACTTGAAGGAGAGTTGGGGCAAGAGTTATTCGGGGTCTGGCACGACAGGATCAACCCCGCTCTTGGAGGAGGGCGTTACATGGGAAAAAGTCAGTATCGACCCGGACGAAGCCCAGTATTTGGGAAGCAAGCAAAACGCTGTCCTCGATAACTCACGCTGGTTGAAGATCAGCCCCACGAAGTTGTCTTCCCTCGAAAGGGCAACATGGGCGAATATTGAGGCGGAGAACATATCGTTTGCCCGCTCTACAATCGCACCGATCACACGCAAGATCGAAAGCGAAGGCAACCGGAAACTGCTGCTACCTTCCGAGAAGGGCAAAGTAGTCCTCGAATATGTCCTTGACGGCATCTTGAAGGGCGACTCCAAGACCATATCGGCGAACAACGCAAGTGCGCTGGGCGGCGTCGGGCAACCTTGGCGCACGGTCAATGAGGTTCGCCTCGACATGGGCTACCCGCCAATCGAGGGCGGTGATGTCCTTGCCAAACCGCTCAACATCGGGAACGCAGACCCCAGCGCCCCGCAGCCCGACGCCGAACCCAATGACCCGCAGCCCAGCAAAGAAACTTTCACCCCAGAAGAGGACGCAGACTAATGCACGACAACGAAATAAGAAGTTCCGACCAGCCCGTGAAGACCACAAACAACCGAGTATCCGGTTACGCCATACGCTTTGACCAGCCCGGCCGGGTATCGGAGCGGGGACGCACCTTCGTGGAGGTGGTCAAGCCCGGTGCAATCAAGGTTGCCGACAACATAGCGCTGTTCTGGGATCACAAATACGATTATCCCCTCGCCGATACCCGCACCGGAACGCTCACCTACCAGATAGACCACAACGGGCTTTACTTCGATGCGGAACTACCCGAGACCGGAAGCGAAAAGGAAAAGGCGTGCTTGACACGGGGCACAGTCAAGGGGATGTCCTTTGGGTTCGCCCCGAAGGTCAAAGAGAAGTGGGTCAATGGCGTCCGGGAACTTCATGAAATCGAGGTCAGGGAATTGAGCATTACGGCGCACCCCGCTTACGCAAGCACTTCCGTTAGTATGCGTTCCACAAACCAGATGCGTTTAGAGTTAGCGGAGAAAGAAATATTAGAAGACTGAAAAATAATCGGCGCTTGCTAAATAGGATATGTCCAAATCATTAGAACTCACGGAAAAGCGAACTAACCTTATTGGTGAAGCCCGCAACATTTTCAACGCTAACCCCGTCATGACCAAAGAACAAGACGAGCAATACAACCGCATTATGGTTGATGTGGATGCCCTTGCCGACCAAATCAAAACGGAGAAGCGCAGCGAACACCAAACCAAGTTAGAAGCGGAACTCAAACAATCCGCCAACGACCAACGAACCGCCCCGCACCGCCCCGCTTACACAAGCGTCAGCGAAAAGCGAGCATTCGTCAGTTGGGCTGCGAAACGCTCTGGCATGGGAAGCGGGTCAGAATGCGAACCCTATTTCAACGCCTATGACCAGAAACTCAGCATCCGCCTTTCACAAGACTACTACGATCCAATCGAGCAACGGGCAGGGCTGTTAGTATCCGGCGCAACAACCGGCGCAACCTTAGTGCCGACGCTCATTCCGAAAATGATTGACGACTGGCTGAAATACTTTTGCGAACTCCGCAACTATGTGCGTGTAGAACGAACCCTAACAGGCGATCCGTTCAACATGCCCACAAGCGACTGGACAGGGGACAACCTTTCCAACGGCACGACGACCCCCGAACAAGGAACAATCACGGAAGTCGATCCGGTCATTAACAAAGTCCCATTTTCCGCATACAAGTTTGCACGACTGGTCTCTATCTCCAAAGAACTTGTGCAAGACAACATTCTTGGCGACGGCTTGCTGGGTCTCATTGCAAAGGGCTTGGCGCAAGTAATCAGTCGAGGTCAAGAATACGATTTCTTTCAGGGCTTGGGTTCTGCGAGCAACGAACCTACCGGGCTTGTGGTCGCAGCCAAGAACGCTGGCAGTCCCGTTGAAGTGGTCAATACCTTGTCGTTCGATAATATCATGGACGGCATTTACAATGTTGATCGCATCTATCAAAAGGATGTCGCAATCTTTTGCTCAAATAACACGCTTAACGCTTGCCGCAAAATCAAGGACAGCAACGGACGCCCACTTTGGCTTGACTTCATTACGCCATACAAGGACGATCAACAAGAGGTCATTAGCGGACACAAGGTCATCGTTTCCAACTCGATGCCGGACTTCCTTGCAGGCAGTGGAACAGGGCTTGGGTCAGTGTTCATGGTGTTTTGCCCGCCACAGGAATACATGATCAGAGATGTTTTGGAGTTTGAGTTCGAGGTCAATCCTTACGAAAACATGAAACAACAGATGATCAACTTCTATGGGACGCTGCGAACCGATGCTAATTACATTGGGGCGCCACGCTCAATAAAATACCTCACATGCTAAATCAATCAATCTATCACTTGACACTCCTGTGATAAGCAAAGCCCGCTCGTTGCGGGCTTTTTCATTGCGCCCGCCATACATATTACATGGCATACGGGTTAATACAAACAATCGCACCGACCTCCGAACCGCTCAGCGTGGCAACACTAAAAAGCCACCTTCGTCTCAACATTAACACTGACGACCAACTGCTCAGCATCTACATTACAACCGCCCGCAGTCTTATCGAGGACTGGACGGGGAGACAACTCCTGCCCGCAACCTTCATTCAATACCTCGATAGTTTCAGTCATTACTATCGCAGTTGGGGCGGGTTCTACGGCATGGATACGCCCCGCTTGTGGAACGGACATAGTTGGTGGCATCGACCTTTGCTACTGCCCAAAGCCCCATGTATCGCAGTGCAATCTATAACCTACCTCGATAGCAACCTTGCAACGCAAACCCTCGACCCGACGACATACAGCGTTGATAACACAAGAGACCCGTGCAGGATACTCTTGACGACCTTCCCGACGGTCAATCCAAGTGTTATCCCGACTATCCAGATTACATTCACGGCGGGCTACTCGATAGTTCCCGTCCCGTTGGTTCATTGCATTATGTTGTTGGCAAGCGATTTCTACCGGGCAAGGGAAGCGAGTAGCGAACTGACCTTTGCCAAACTGCCCTACGGGTTTCAATCCTTGCTTAACGCCTACAAGGTCTTTGATATGTCGTGTTGCTATGACACGGACAGGAGACACTAATGGAGATAATGAACAAGAAAGGCGCAGGGCAATACAACCGCCCCATGTCCCACTTGCTCCGTTCCACAAGCATCGACAACCTGGCGGGGCATAACTTCACTTGGACACCAGACGGGAATACCTACTGGGCAAGCGTGCAACAAATCGGGAGCGTTGATGTCGAGGTCGATAACCGCCTGCAAACAAAGACCAGTGCGAAGGTATGTCTGCGGGGCTGGCTTACCATCTCGACTACCGACCGGCTTATTGATCTTAACTTTGGGGAAACCTACATACTGACCAGCGTTTATCGAGGGGCAGACGAAACTATTTGCGAGGGCTACATCTGGTGAGAACAACAACGAAGGTTATTACTGACGAAGTGGGAGACCGCTTTTACTGCCGAACCTACCACATATCAAAACCCTTTACGCTTGTGGTTCGTGTGTTCGGGTTTCTGATCGGCATTACAACGCCGGAAATGATCAACGACGCCTTCACCGCCATGTTGAAACGAAGGGCGGCAGGACTTGATTAAAGCCCGTATGCAATACCGCAGACCCAAACTAACGATAGACCAACAAGCCCAGCGTAAGGCAATCCGCCCCCTCGCACGGGACTTAAAAGCACAAATCAAAGGCGATGCGCCACGCTTGACCGGGGCGCTCAAGTCCTCGATTGACTTCAAGATCGTGTCAAAGAAGGGCTGGGCTGCCGCTATCATCGGCGTGCGTTCCAAGTTCTACAAGATCGTCAATAAAAAAACGGAACTGAAACTACCTAATTTGTATGCCCTGCGTGCCGGAATGAAAGACATTATCAAGCGCTATGTGAATGCTAACTCCATTGCCAAGTTGGCAGCAGCAAGCAAAGAGGTAGTTAAGGATATGCTCAGTAAGGGGAAACGATGACATTACCAGAGGTTTATTTGGTTGCTCAGTTGGAGACTATGTTCCCGTCCGCACAAGTTGCACCGGCGGGCATAACCGTCGATCACGCAACGGGCGATCCTATTCCCCCCTATGTCCTTTACCGCCGGACTTCCGAGAAGGTGGAAAGAACGCTCGACAACCTGCCCAGCGTTATGATTGTCGAGTTCGAGGTGTCCATTGGCGCTATGTTCTTTGACGCTGTGGCGATGTCCTTGACTGACAACTGGTATTCCAATGGCTGGTATTTCGCCGTCAATGGTCAATACATGGATACCGAAGCGTATAACTATACCGTGATTATTGAAGCGGCAACTGCTTTATAAAAAATAAACGCAGACCCATACATAGAGGTATGGCATCACTCTTATCGAACCTCGCAACGCTGGGCTACAATCTGACAAGCACCGGCACTTATACTTTAATATCCGCAGTCAAGGAGATCAGTTCTCCTAAACCTGAATGGGCTGCCGTCCCCGTCGGAACACTAACTGATGTGGCGGAACTGCGTTTGCCCGGTTTTGTTGATAACAAAGAGTTCAGTTGGATAATGATGCACAACTCTGCTAACAAAGCATTACTGACCACGCTGGGCGGCGTTCTCGCATTCTACGAAATCACTTTGTCGGACGCTTCCACTATTACATTCGCTGCAATATTCACAAGTTGGGAGGCGAAGATGGCACGCAACGGCGCTATCGAGTATTCCTGCAAAGCCGAAATATCTGGTGTCGTTACTATCACATAATATGAACCTTAAAGACCAAATTCTGCAATCGACCGGGCGGACAATCAAAAAACTTACCATCCCACAATGGAAACTGGAAGTTTGCATACGCTCGCTGTCCGTTACCGAAATGACCGAATGCCAAGCACTGGTGGATAACCATAGTTTGCAGGTTGTTCCCCGTATCTGCATTATGGGCTTGTGCGATGAGTTGGGAAACCTTCTTTTTGACCTTGAAGCCCTGCCCGCACTTCTCGAAAAAGACTTCGCAGCCCTGCAACTTATTGCTGAGGCGATTATGGCGTTGTCCGCCAAAGACCCCAGCGCAGCCAAAAAAAACTGATTGAGTTCCCCGACCTACTATTTCGCCTCCACTTAGCAAGCCATCTGCATTGCCCGGCTGAAACTATCTTCGCAATGGACGAAGACATTCTCGACTATTGGCGGGGCTACCATTGCCTATACCCGATTGACCGAAGCGAGGAACGCTTGCGCCATGCCGTGCTATGTCGATTGATCGCAGCCACCGCAGGGAACAAGACCGACATCGAGGACTGGATAATGAAGTTCGGTCAAGACCCCGAACCCATGAACGATCTTGAAGCATTTAAAGCCGGTTTCGAGTGTCTAACCGCTAAATAAGGTATGTCAGATAATGCACTTGGCTTGGCTTCGCTTATACTCTCGACCAACTCACAACCTTTGGAGGACGGGCTTAAAAAGGCGGAAAACACCATTACCGCTTTCTCAGCGAAGGTAACGGATAGTTTCAGCGTCATTAGCAGTAACCCCTATGTTGCCGCAATCTCTGCGGGCATCGGGGGTGCTATCAAACTCTGGGACGGGTTCGCCGATAAGGCAAAGGAGGTCTTTGCTGGCATTGCAGAGCAAAGCCAGGCTGCCATGAAAGTAGGCGTATCAACCGGCAACTTTCAATCTTTGCTGGCGGGTAGCAAGGCCGATGCGGAAACACTTCAACACTCACTAACCCACCTACAAACGCAGGTAGCAGAGTTCGGGCGAGGTGGCACGGGTGCAAGCGAAACATTCGAGCGTATGGGCATATCCATTGACCAGTTGAAGGGCAAGGGCGCTGACGAGCAGTTTCGAGTAATCGCAAAAAGCATTCACGACATGACCAATGCGGAAAACCAAGCAAGCGCCGCTATGCGTGTGTTCGGGCGGGCTGGCGCTCAACTCCTTCCGGGCATGAAGGGCGATATGAAAGCGGCGGAAGACCGGGCAAGAGCGCTGGGCTTGGTTCTCTCAGATGAAGATGCGAGCGGGGTTAAGACTTTGCAAAAGACTTGGCGGGATACGGAAAATATCATTCGTGGCATTTGGACGAAACTAAGCGTAACCGCCCTGCCCATTTTTCAGGCAATCGCAACCACGATAAACAATACATGGGAGTTCCTGAGACCCGCCGTCGATTACTCGATAAAGGTTATCGGGGGCTTGTTCAAGTTCATACGAGCGGGCTTCGATGTCGTTACCGAAATAATCAAGCCCTATGCCGATGCCTTTATGTCTGCGTTCGGCAGCATCGGGCTATCCTCAGAGAAAATGACGGACATTATTATTGAGGGCGTGCGAATGGTAGTGCAATACTACGGGTTCTGGCTCAACATGGGCAAGACACTGGGTATCGCCTATCTCGACTATGTGTTCAAGCCCATGCTGGGGTTTTACAAGTGGTATCTGGGCGCAATGAAAGGGCAGACCCTCGCACTGGTGGATTTCACAAACTTCGTGGTCAAGGCGGGGCAGATGTATGTCAAGGGCTTTACCATTCCGGTTATCGAGGGCACAACCGCCATATTGAAGTTTCTCTCTGATGCAATGGATAATGTCCCCAGCGTTGTCAGGAAAGGTATTCTGGGCTTTGACCAGATGAACGACGCCTTGAAAGCAACAACCAAAGTTGCTGGGGACTTCGGGAAGGGTCTCAGCATATTGGCAAAGACCGACTTGACCATAGATAAGGCAATGGTTGCCAGAGCATTCGACGCTGGGCAAAAAGGTATCGACACTTTCAAGTCAATGATTGCCAGCATGGAAGAACAACTCAAAAATGTTGATCTTTCACCGGCTGGCATCAACTCATTCTTCGACCGCATTAAGGCGAAAATGAAGGAAGTTACTACCTCAGTTAAAGAGGACATGGAGAAGTCAGTCGAACCCATTGCGGAGGCGATTACTGCTATCAAGCAAAGCGCTGCTATGGTCTTCGGGAGCAAGGAAGCGGCGAATGTGGTCTATCAAGCGAGTTACGGGGGAGGCAGTCAGGGCAGCGATAAAATGTTAAATGTCTTGAACCAAAGCCACAAGACCCAAGCAAATACAGAAAAGAATACACGGGGCATCTTGGACGCCTTAAAGAGCAAGCCAAGTTTAGAGTTCGGGTTGATATAGGGGGACAATGACGATATTGAATGTTTTGGAACACTGGGTCGGTAATAGCGGAAGCGGAAACCTCGACAAATACAAACGCACATATACACGCCATTTCAAGGTTCAATCAAATACCGCCAACGAACCCATCTCGAATGTTATCGGTGCAACGGGAATACCACAAGTTGGGGTTGATGTGTTCCCTACTGACGCCGGCGCACTTGCTATCGGGTATTCCTACTCGCAAGACAAAAACTTCTTTGATGTCCAAATCACTTACGATAGCGAAGTCCCCATTTCACAAATGCGAGACCCTGACCCGCTTCTCAGAGCGCCCGTCTTCAAGTGCGATTTCCAGAAGTTCCCTAAACCAATGATTACAGATGGGCTTGGCGTTCCCATACTCAACAGCGCAAACCAACCTTTCGAGAACCCGGTTGAGGTCGATAGTGCATATTGCGTTTTGCAAGTCGAGAAGAACTTTGCCACCTTTGGCATAATAGAAGTAAGCACGCTGATCAACAGCATCAATAACGCTGATGTTGGGATAACAACTCCTGACGGGGCGTCTTTCACAATCTTCAAGTGGTATGCAAAAATGGACGCCATAAGCGTCGATCAAGCGGAAGAGAATAACACGCTTTATTACAAATACACAATCCGCATATTGATTAACCCCGATGCGCCTTGGTTCCCGTATTTGGTGCTTGATGCGGGATACGCCTCATTAAGCGGGGGCGTCTTATCTAACCTAACCGATGCGACGGGCGCTCAACTGAACAAGCCCGCACTGCTAAACGGAAGCGGGGGCGTGTTGCCCTTGCCCGTTGTCCCCATTACTAATCCAGAAAAGTATCAAAGTTTCAGCGTGTATCGGGAAGCGGATTGGAGTGTGCTTGGACTATGACGGACTACAAGGTATTAACTGACAAGACGGCACAACGGGTAAATGATGTTGTTCGTAGGTATCCTACGCAATCCCAGCAAAACAACTCACGGCATACCTCGCCCCGCATGGAGCAACTGCTAATCGGGTCTTTGACATTGGGGACTTACTATCAAGCAACGCCACAACGCTTCGACGGCACGAGTTGGATTAGTTCATCTGGCACTAACTATTGCTGGGCTTATCAAACAAATGGCGGAACGCTCACAAGCGGTCAGTATGTTCAAGGGATTGCATCGGCACAAGCAAGCGACGGACGAACTATCTTTCTTGTTACTGACGGGGCAAGCGCTGCGCCGCCGACACCTACATTTGCGATTTATGCGCCTCTGGTAATAGGGCAGACGAATAGCGGGGGGACGGGCGGACTGGGGGCATTACATTTCACCAATACCGGAAACTTCTATGATACTTACGGGGGTTGGTTAGGCGGAACGCCCGCTGTCGCCATAGGTGTAACCCCCGGATACTGGCACATTACAGCCCATGCTGGTATTGGACTAACGGCTGCGGGGCTGGGAACACTGACACCGCCAACAGCAAGCCCGGACATTTTGATATATGTGAGCGGTTCTCCCGGTGGCGCATTCATTGCAATGGGAGGGTATGCTGCCTTGTATCCTGTTGGCTCTGGCGTTGATCAGCGGGTTGATTGTTCCTGTGATTTCTATTTCCCAGCGGGTTCGACTTTGACCCTGTATTGTGGCGAAGGCGGGGGCGGGGGAACACAAGCCGACACAATCACAGCGGGATTTCTTGCTGCCCATAGGTTCGGCACATGACCCCGGTCAATCTCGTGCATTGCAGTTCCACGGGCTTGGGCGATAACATTTGCATCATGCAAGCCACAACGGGCTTGCGTGCCATTAGCCCCTATCCTGTCGTTTATAAATGCCACCCCAATGCCCTCGACTGGGTTTCCCTCTTTGACTGCGCCGACATAATCACCGCTTCCCATTTTGACGGGGTTGTGCTGCACGAGTATTTCCCTTTCAACGGCTACAAGGTCGAACTTGCTGAGAAGGGCAAACGGACACGGGCGGAATATTATTGCCAGTTCGCAGGGAACGCAAAGCCGGTCTTGCCAAAGGTCAAGCCGTTGCCGTCCAGCCCGTATCCCGGTTGTATCTGCCTTGTGCCCCGTGCAAACTGGAGAGTCAGGCAATGGGAACATTGGCTTACGCTGGCGGGAATGCTGGGCGATCACAAAGTAATCATCCTGACTGACAAAAAATGCGAGGGGTATTCGTGCGAAGTATGGCAAGGCAAGCCCGCAATCGAGGTGTGTTCTTTGCTGTCCGAAGCGAATGCGTGCTGTTCTGGCGACACCGGCATCGCCCATATATCCGCCAGTTTGGGGACGAAAACGATTATCTTGAATGGTGGGATGCGGGGGGCTTCCATATACGGCAGTTACCCAAGCGCTATACCTATCGAGGGAAAACTGCCTTGCTCTGGCTGTTATTGGGTGGATACTGCTTTCCCGGACTGCGGGCAGCGTTGTCGATCACTTCAAGAAATCACTTGCGAGGAGGTCATTGACGCCTTGACCCGCATTGCATTGCCGGTCGTATTCGCTAATCGCCCCAAACAACAAGTATGCAATCTGCGGAACGATGGCATTGCCTAGCGCTTTATTTCTGTATGCCCTATCGGGTAGCCCATCAGCCATTCCACAAAAACTGGTTCTAATCGATGGGGTGTCTTCCCACAATGGCATTGCTGCCCCACTTGCCACCCGATTGACAAATAACTTCCCCGAGGTGGTCGCATGGAGGTTGCATCGCTCGCTAACGGCGTGCGCCACAATCCAGACTCTTGCCCGGTAGTGGGGTGCGCCGAGGGCGATAGCCGGTATAACAAACGACCAGACGGCAAAACCTGCGTTTTCCAGTTCGCCGCACACTTCGTCGAGAATGGTGCGAATACTTCCCGCAACATTTTCGGCAATGACATATCGGGGCTGAACCTCTCGAATGACCCGTAGCATTTGGGGGAAGAGATAGCGGGCATCGTCTTTGCCTTGTCTGCGTCCAATTGTGCTGAACGGCTGACAGGGGAAGCCCCCTGTGAGGATGTCGAGTTGCCCGTTGTATTGTCTCCCATCGAACTCCTTAATATCGCCGTATCGTTTGGTATCGGGAAAGTTCTTTTCGAGCACGGCATTGCAAAAAGGATCGACCTCGACTTGAAAGACATTTTCCCCGCCGTGCCATTGCGCCGCTAAATCGAACCCGCCGATACCCGAAAACAATGATCCATGTCGCATCCCATAGTTAGTTGTCTGGTGGGATTTTTTACGCACATTTCTTGTCTTAGTATTTTAACATTTATAAAAGTGGGGGTTTTCGTAGAATGCCAGAATGAAACCGGCAAAGTATCCACAAGACTGGCAGACCCGCAAAGAACTTTTTGACCGATTGCATCGGGCTTTCCGCTTCACCATTGACGCTTTTGCAAGCCCAGAGAATGCGTTGCTCCCTCGATACTGGACGGAGAAGGATAACGCTTTGTCGATGTGGTGGCGGGGCGAACGGGTCTTTGCGAACCCGCCGTTTGCTGAGATACCCGCCAAAGTCCCGAACCTTGCACGAACCGCAGACCTCGCCCTTGTTATCGTTTCGCTGAACAACTTGACCCGAAAAGCGTTTTTCAACAACCCGCCCAACTACCTTTACATCCCGAATGCCCGTGTGAAGTTCCACCGACCCGGCGGGAAGAATGCCCCGAAAGAGGGGAGTTGCTTTTTGCTCTGGTCAAAGGACAAGGGCAAGCCCCCCCACTTGGCTGATTGCAACGCTTTCCGCTTCTTGGAAAGACCTGACAGCGGTCGCAACGACTACTGACATAGAATCAATAGCCCCCTTGCCCCGTTGCTCGATACCCCTGACCCGGAGACCGGCATGGCAAAGAAGGCGAAGGCAGTCATGGCAATGGCGGTTCGGCTGGACAAGGTGTCCATCGTCGAAGGGCAGTTGGTTCTGCTGGTAATGGCGGACGGCAAGCATTTGGAACTGACCCTTGACCCGCAGGACTACGACATTTTGCATACGCTGAGCGATGCGGCGGAACAGGTTGCCGATGCAACCGATGAAGAAATGACCCAAGCAGATTGACCGAACCTCGCAACCCCGCAAGAAAAAGCGGGGGTTTTTGTTGCCCGCCCCAAACGACTTCGAGTTGCCAAAGACCCATAGCCCCGCCAAAAACGGGGGGGGCGACTGGGGCGAGTATTTTGTGGATTACTATACGCACGAACACTGCCTTTGTAAAGAGGGAAAAACCCGCCAAACCAAAAGTTTGGGGGGTTTTGTCGTATCATTTCCTTGCCAATAACACGAGACGGCAAATGCACGAGCGCCCCTCATGAGCGGCTACAAATATCAGTATGTCTGCCCACGATGCGGAACTTATCTCGAACTAAAAATGCGAGTGACGCTGAAGCAACGGCATTGCCCGCAATGCCGAGAACCGATTACGCCGCAAGAGATTGACCGCCAGCTACAAAAGAGACGAGAAGCGGCGTCTAAACTGATGGGTGATCTTGGCCAGGCAATTGGCAAAGCAGGGGTGATTTTCGGCATAGTCTTAGCCGTAGCCGTTGGTGGGCTGCTGGTGATGGTGGTTTTCTTCTGCTTGTGCTTAGGTTTGGCTTCCAACCAACTCCCGCAAACTTCGCCAACGCACCAACGTTGATGGCGTGGCATCGGCTCAATAGCCGCAATCAACCCGCCAGCCCGTTCCTTGCGGTTTTTTTCGTGCTTTGCCCTTGCTTGAACCACGCATATTTCCTATTCTGTATCCGGTGAAAATCCGTTCCGTAGTGAAGGCAGGGAACAGGAGGCAAGCATGAATGCTGACGAAGTAATCCGCATTACGGGGGTGGTAAGTCCAGCCCACATCGAGCAGATGGAGAAGGCAAGAGCCATGTATGCGGGGGTGGTTAGCCCAGCCCACATCGAGCAGATGGCGAAGACAAGAACCATGTTCGAGGTGGCAGCAACCCCAAGCCACCTCCAAACTGCGTTGGCTGCCGTTGGCGCTGACCGATCTTGCTTGGCTGGATTGCAGCCAACCTGCAAGACCGCACAAATGGCTCAAACTGAGCTACACACTGCGTTGGCTGCCGTTGGCGCTGACCGATCCCACTTGGCTGGATTGCAGCCGTCCTGCAAGACGGCACAAATGGCTCAAACTGAGCTACACACGGCTTTGGCTGCCGTTGATGTTTGCGGGCTTGGCAAAATTGGATTGGCTGCGTTTGAAACCGCAAAAATGTTTCAGGCAATGCCGACTAATCCGCCGGAGCCAGTTCCACAAGCGCCAACAAACAAGGAGTTGCTAACTGACCGGATTGACCGGATTGAACAAAAGCTCGACAGGCTTACGGCACTCGTCCTAAAGCTGCTTGGGGAAAACCCAAGCTGAAAGCCACCCTGACCGACCAACCCAGCCGAGAACAAAACGGCTGGGTTTTTTCGTTTTGTGGTTGCGGCGTGCTACGCTTTGGCTGGATAGACTTCCAAAAGACAGACAGGATGAAAAATGGAAAAGCAGAAAGCCCCTCCTGGCACAATTTTAAGCATTGTGATTTGCGCAGCGGTCGTGATCGGTGTGATTGCCATTGCGGCCAACAGCGCAGGAAAGCCGGTCGCAATGCCAAAGCCGGGATTTGTTCCGAGAAGGTAGGGAATGACCCCCCCCCCATTCCGTCCCCTTTTTCCTTGCAGTGTCTTAGCGCATACCGCATACCATCGGGCCTTGTCGCTTGACCAGGGCAGCCAACGCAGCATCGTCCCGGTGATCGAGGAAGTACCCCAGGAGTTGCCCATCAGTCATCCCGCCGTCATCTAGCAGAAGCGCGGCTTTGCGAAGGTGCGGAATGATCTGGCCCGATTGGTTCGTCTGATTCATTGCATATCCATCCTCGGCAGGTGTCACTGCCCTGTATCCTATATCTACCGAAGGGCGGGCGTTTGATGCACGTTTTTCCAACAACGAGCAAAAAAAGGGTCAAAGAAAAAGGGGTCCTCGAGTTTTGGGCGGTTCAGGTCTTGCCGGTTTTTCGGCTGCAGCAGGTTTCACCGGGTTGGTGGCAGGCATGCGGCCGCGATTCGGCAGATGGGCGTCGCGACTGTGGCTGCCCATGGGTTGTCCGCCGGTCCGGGTCGTGTATGAAGACCACCCCGGCGGCTGGCAGTCGGAACAACCCGCCCCATGTCCGCGTTGCGGCCGGGAACCGAACGCTGTGTGCGTCGTGTACGACCCGGATTTCTATGGCAATGCCGAACGCTTGGTGTCGTTGCAGGGCTAGGCTGGCATCAGCGAAAATTGGCGGACGTCGTCATGAAGGATCTGCTGCCGGCATGGTGACGCGGGGGATAAACGATGAGGATACAAAGCCGGCTGCGACGTTTGGAGCCGGAGAGCCATGGAGGTGGAGGGCGCTGCCCGGTGTGCAGAGGCCGTCCCGGAGAGGTGACGGTCGCGACTTGCACCATCCTCATCCCCGACAACGGCCGCGGCAAATTACCGTGGAAGCCAACCGAGACACCAGGCGACCCCAGCCCGTGCTGTGCGTGCGGCTGGCAGCCAGCGGTGGTGGAGGTCGGCGAAATTGTCATCGGAGACCGAAGCCTGTCTAGCGAATCACACTGACTTAAGGGGGAGGTGCGAAATGAAGTTCGACAAACGCTTGGAACGCCTGGAACGGAAGGTGCCCGACCCCGGCTGTCCGAAATGCCGCGACCGCCGGGGCCGGCTGGTGTTTGTGGAGTGTCGGCGTCAACGGGACGGGTCGGTCAAATACCTGAACCCGAGGCCGGCTGTTTGCGAATCCTGTGGTCGGCTCCCGGAGTTCGTCACCGAAGTGATCCACGCCTTCGACGAAACGAGGTCCCCACATGGCGAGCGCGTTGCGAGTTGAACGCCGACGGTGGGGCACTGGAAAACCGCGTCGACGAACTAGTCGGCCCGAGGAGGCTGCCCATGACCCACCGCACCCGGCTGCGTCGTCTGGAGGGAAATCTGCCTGACCGCGGCTGCCCCGGCTGCCGGGACCGGCGCGGCCGCGTCGTGACCGTGGAGAGTCAGCGGCAGGCCGACGACTCGATCAACTCGCTCCAACCAATACCGGCGGACTGCGCCGTATGCGGCAAACGGCCCGAATTTATCCTTGAGATCGTACGGCCCTTCATGGGCGGCAAGGCAGCGTAAAGTCCCGGAGGAAACGCATGAGGAGCCTGGCGAGGCGCTGCGGAACTCTGGAACGGTGGGCGAAGGAACTGTGCCGCCCAGAGGAACTTGCGCAGGAGCGCCTCGACAAGTGGGTCAAGGACGTCACGCAACTTTTCGGCGCCTTTCCTGAGCAGCGCCACGAGGAATTGCTCGAGCTCCTCTACAGCGAGCGTTGGGCCGGCAGTGGGCTGGCGAGCTTGCTGAACCTGATCGAGCGAGGCTTCTGGTCACCGGTACCAATCCCACCCGCGGCCGCCGATATCTTCTTGGCCGAGCTCGACGTGCAGCCAGATGCCTCCTGCGATAGCTGCAAAACGAGATTGCCGTACCGCATGGGCATATGGACGAACACCGAGACGGATAAGGCGTGGCAGGGACCGCTGTGCTATTTCCGGCGTTGCCCGTGCGGCGGAACCATCATGCACCTGGGTGGCCACCCCGTCGATTTGCGGCCCTGGTTACCCGAGCGCGTGGTGCCGCCCTGGAAATTCGTGGACGACCGGGTTCGGTTGCGGCAGGAGCGGGAACGAGCGCGGCCTGACAGCGTCTGCCGCTGACCGCGTGTATCGGATGCGGCCGGTCGAGGAGCAAGCGAAGGAAATGCGAGCAATCATCGATCGTCTGGCGAAACAGTGGCAGTAGTCGAAACGGCGGCCGGCCACCGCTGGAACCCCTGCCGGCGACTCGCGAGGCGTGCGGGATCATTCCCGAGGTCATCACCGAAATCGTGTGACAATACGACGAAGCCGTACACCCACGCGGCGGCTGCACTGCGAGTTGAGCGCGGCCCGGACATGAAGCTAAGTCACCGCCTTCGGCGCCTGGAGCAGCGGCAGTTCGGATCTGGGCGTGCGGGTTGCTGCGATAAACGCGGTCAAGTCTTGTTGGTGGGTCGGGCTGCCACAAGCGACGAAAAGCGCGGGTAGTGTCGCGTGAAGTTACTTCCTAAGTCTTGTAGACTTGCATGTCATGGTGCGAGTTCCTGTTCAGCCTACTACAGAAAAAAGGCAGTGACACCGGAAGGCGCTTTTTCCACAGCCTGACGTCTTCTTGTGCTGTTTTCTCCTAGCACGCCGACTAGAGTCCGTTATAATCTCCATCACGAACTTCACTTAGTCTTGGATGCTCGGGGAGGTTGTTGCTGTGCCTTTGCGGGCCTATTGTCCCCACTGCATCGCGCCTTCCCTGGTTGCCGAAAAGCACTTCGGCGTGCCGGTGAAGTGCTACCAATGCGGCAAGACGTTCACCGTGCAGCCGACGGTGCTGGCCAGCAAACCGGCCAGCACGGAACCGATCCCGTACACGGCGGGAGCGTTGCGTCTTGACATCGGAGGTGTCACGTCCATTGGGCGCGAACGCAGCCGAAACGAGGACAGCTTCCTTGTCCAGCATCTTACTTGGTCCGACTTGAACCAGAACCATCAGCTCGGGCTTGTGATCGTCGCCGACGGCATGGGTGGACATGCCGGAGGTGACCAAGCGGCTCGCCTCGTTCTGCGCACAGTCGGCACTGCTTTGGCTCCTTTGCTCACCAGCGCACTGAACACGGAACACCGGGAAGTAACGCGGGCCGGGTTGGCGAAGTCGCTCGACGCGGCAATCAAGGAAGCAAACCGCGTCGTCAAAGAGGCCGCCATAGCCGACAAGCAGTACAAAGGCATGGGCGCGACCGCGGCAGTCGTTGTCATCTGGAATGGTCGCGTGGTTATCGGGCACATTGGCGATTGCCGCGTCTACCACGCGCACGGCGGTCAGTTGAAGCAAGTTACCAAGGACCAAACGCTTGTCAACCGCATGGTGGAACTTGGCCAGCTAACGGCGGGGGAGGCTGCTGGGCACGCTGCCAGCAACGAAGTCCTCCAAGCGATTGGCGCGCGGACTACTATTGAGCCGGCTCACTACAAACTAAAGGTCGTCCCTGGCGACTGGCTCGTGGTTGCCTGCGATGGGCTGCATGGCCAACTCGATGACCGCGTTATCCAGGCGACTGTAAACAAATCGCCGATTTCGGCTGCCTTGATGGCCAATCGTCTCGTGGACATGGCGGATGAGGCCGGCGGCGCCGATAACTGCACTGTCGTTGCCGTGCGGTGCTACTGACCAATGCGATTGTTTTTTACCGCAACGCGGTTGTATGGAACCGCTTCGCGGTAATGAGAGCGACTCTATGCCCATTCCAACCTGCGCCGAAATGATGGCATTCCTTGAAGAACGAGGGTTCTTGACGCCGGTCCAGGTGCAGCAATTGCGCGATGGAACGGACATGAAGTTCGCGGATGCCCAGGCGCTTGCCCGCGAGTTGGTTGATCGGAATTGGCTCACGGCCTATCAGGCGAAGCAGATACTTGCAGGCAGCGGTCCGGGACTTCTGGTTGGCCCTTATCGTATTTTGGACCAGTTGGGTGAAGGCGGCATGGGAGAGGTTCTCAAGGCTTACCATCCCGCCATGGATCGCAACATTGCCCTTAAAGTGATCGCCAAGGACCGCGTAAGCGATTCTACAGCTATTGCGCGCTTCCAGCGCGAGGTTAAGGCGGTCGCCAAGTTATCCCACCGCAACATTGTGGTTGCTTTCGACGTGAACCAAGTCGGCCAGCGACCGTACATGGCGATGGAGTATGTGGAAGGCATCGACCTGTCGCAATTGGTCCGACAATCGGGGCCGCTGCCGATCGCGCGGGCTTGTGATTACATTCGCCAAGCGGCGTTGGGTCTGCAACATGCTCACGAAAAAGGCCTCGTTCACCGCGACATCAAGCCGGGCAACCTGCTTGTTGCTCGTCCCCATCCGGATGAACCGCCGATTATCAAGATTCTCGATTTCGGCCTTGCCCGCTTTGAAAGCGAGAGTCCCCAAAAGGGTCGCTTGACCCAACTCGGCAGTCTCGTTGGCACCGTGGACTATATCGCTCCGGAACAGGCGCAAAACCCATCAGCGGCGGACATCCGGGCCGACGTTTATAGTCTCGGTTGTGCTCTCTTCTATCTACTCACCGGCAATGCGCCCTTTGGCGGTCAGGGAACAGTCGAGCGGATCGCAGCGCGAGTCCTCGGTGATGCCCCCGCAGTTTGCCAGAGCCGGCCAGAAGTGTCGCCTAACTTGGGTCGCGTTCTAGCCAAGATGATGGCACGCCACCCCGCGGAGAGGTATCAAACCCCCGGCGAAGTAGCAAAGGCCTTGGAGCCGCACGCCACGGAGAATAGCCAAGGTGCCAGGGCGTCAACCCAAGAAAAGGCACCGAAGCCGGCACAGAAAGCGCCAATCAGCAGCGCGACGGTTGATGAGCAATCGCAGCCAAGCGGCAAAAGCCATGCAGGAGGGAAACAGTCACGACAAGCCAAAACGTTGACGCCGGAGCAACGGGCATTGCTGAACGAAAAGACTTTGCAGCCGACTACGCCGCTCCGGCCCCAGCAGCACCAGCCTTCCGTGGTTGCTGCCCCCGCTGCGGCGACCAGACTTCCCGCGCCAAGGGCGTTGGAGTTCGAGAAGCCGGCGGACGTCGTCCCAGCCGGCGACCTGGACGACCTCGTGGTGATGGACGAACCACCGCGGCGCAAGCGAACGGGCTTCACAGTCCTGCTCGGCCTTTTGACTCTGATATTCGTCCTGTGCGGCGGCTTCGGAATTGTAGTCGCCGCCGTCGTTATCGCCGGCCGCGATGCGGTGGCCCACCATTCTGCAGCGTCGGGTTCGGCACCATCGACGATTCGGCCGCCCGAACCGCCGCCAGTGGATAACCAGGCTCTGCAAATGCCCAGCCTGCCGGAGTTGCCCCCGCCATCCGCGCGTACTTTTGACGGCCATCAGTCACCAATCATCGCCCTGTCATTTTCCCACTCCGGCAATTTCGCCTTTTCGGCTGCCGGCTGCTTCGATCAGATCGGCGGTAGGGCAACGCTGCTCCCTGACAACACGCTTCGGGCCTGGGACGTAAAGACGGGCAAGGAAACACTGCGAGCGCGCAACTTCCGCGATGGGATTGCCACTGCCGCATTCTCTCCGGACGGGCACTATGCGGTGCTTGCGGGCGCGGGCCAGTGGAACGGCAACATTTGGTCGCCCGTCCCCGACGGACTCCTGCATTTGTGGGATTTGCATAAGGACCAAGAGATCAGGGTTTTCCGTGGCCACACGAAGCCGGTTACCTGCCTCGCCTTCTCGGCCAACGGGACACGCATCCTTTCCGGCAGTGCCGACAACACCGTTCGGCTGTGGAATGTCGAAACAGCAACCGAGGTGTACCGGCTTGAAGGCCACACAAATACGGTCAACAGTGTGGCATTCTCATCCGACGGCAATTTCGGCCTGTCCGGCAGCGCTGACACGACGGTGCGACTTTGGGACTTGAACTCGGGGACCGAAACGCGCAAGCTTCTTGGCCACCAGGAAGAGGTATTGGCGGTTGCCATTTCCCCCACCGGCAAGCTCGCAGCCAGCGGCGGCGGCACTGCAATTGGTGCGAAAGACGTCGACATCCGGCTTTGGGACGTGGAAACCGGCCAGGAAGTGCGGCGGTGTCGCGGCCACGAAAAGGCGATCGGCTGCCTCGCATTCTCAGCCGATGGCCGGCGGCTCATTTCTGGTGCTGCCGACAAGACGGTGATGCTGTGGCAAGTGTCCAATGCCGAATCGCTCGGCCGCTTCGACGGACATCTTGACCGAATTCGAGCTGTCGCCTTTTTTCCCGATGGAAAGCGTGCGCTGAGCGGGGGCGATGACCGCATGCTGCGCGTATGGGAAATGCCTCCGGATTTGCCGTATTGGATCGACCGGCTCGAAGACCCCGATCGGCTGATACGGTTGGACGCTGCGAGGCAGTTGCCGCGCTTCGGCACGGAAGTGCGCCCTTCGCTCCCACAACTTCTCAAAGCGATGTTAATTGACGACAATGATTTTCAACTTGCTTTGTTGACGGTGCTTGCCAAACTGGGCCCGCCGAACAAGTCGGACGCAGTCCTCCTTTCGCCGCTGTTCAAAATCGTCGAGTTGCCCGCGGTGCGAATCTATGCCCTGGACAGCATGGCCGCACAGGGTGCTGACTATCCGCTCACCCTGCCCATGCTCAAGGATGCCCTTGCAGATAAGGATCCAACAGTAAAGCGCAGAGCGGTGCAGCTCGGCGGCCAGCTGGGAGCCCCAGCCCGCGACACGCTTTATCCTGCTTTGCTCGAAATGCTGAAAGCCAATGACGACGCGCTAAGCAAGGAGGCTGGGGACGCGTTGGCCAAGCTGGGCAAACCCACGGAGCTTGATCTGCCCGTGTTGAATGACCTGCTGCGCGACCAACGGCCAACGTTGCGGCGCTACGCCGTGATCGCACTGGGGGACCTTGGGCCGGCGGCAGAAAAAGACCTGCCCCGCTTGACGGAAACCTTCCTCGTTGACAAGGACCCGGAGATGCGCCGCCTCGCGCTGATCGCGCTATGCAAGGTCCAACGCAATCTCAAAGAGATTGGTCGATTCTTGAAAGATGGCTTGAAAGATGAAAGCCTAGAGGTCAACAAGGAGGCCGTCGCGATCAGCGCCGCGCTTGCCCCAGAACCGGAACCCCTGACCATACTTC
>Ga0206872_10041_pt1 | contig 39863 bp, 37 predicted proteins | sample Alteio_BWOrgCont_34_FD_152906 | JGI IMG/M metagenome (GOLD analysis project Ga0206872, IMG submission 152906) | Enriched cells from forest soil in Barre Woods Harvard Forest LTER site, Petersham, Massachusetts, United States -... | ecosystem: Environmental > Terrestrial > Soil > Temperate forest >... | reverse complement strand
TATTTTTAGATGAAGGGTGAATGTTAATCAAAGCACAGGAGGCGGAGACAAGCGAGCCTGCTTTGCATTAATCTTGATAAAAACTTTCGATCAGGGACTTGAAGTTGTTCTCGCGGATCTTGATGATACCCATTTCGCGACGGGCATTATCGGCGGAATCGGAGGCATGAGCGGCATTGACCATGATGGTCGAGCCGAATTCGCGACGGATCGATCCGGGGGGCGCCTTGGCGGGGTCGGTTGGCCCGAGCACCTCGCGAATTTTTTTCACGGCGTCGATGCCCTCGTAAACGAGGATGATGCACTTTTCCGTGCCCGGCTCGTTACGCGCCTCGCCTTTGGTCTCAGAGGGAGCGTGGCCGGTCATGAACCGGACAATGTTGTTGAATTGCGCCGCGCCAGCCGTCGGCCCGAGAAGATTGCCGAGTTGGGTCTGCATCTCGGGAGTGATCGGGATGTTGAGGGCGGAGCTAAGGAGGTCCTTCGCACGTTCACCAAAGGGTTCGGCCAGCTTTTCCTTGAGGACATCGCGCACCGGTCCGTAGAAATCCTCGGCCTGGGCGACCGTCATGCGGTGCACCTTGATGCCGGTGATGGCCAGTCCCGTGCGGGAAAAGATATCGAGGATGTTGCCGGGACGTCCGCTGGGGAACTTGAAGTTATCCGGCTTGATGATGACCAGCGTGCGCTCATGGCGCGGATCAGTGACGGTGGGGAGTGCCTTTTCGAGCAGACCGCCGTCGGAATCAGCGTACTTGGCCCAGATTTTCAGCTTGAGGCGGGCTTCCTCGACATTGGGCGAAGCGAGCACGGCGGGCTCAAAGTAGCGGACGGTGCCGTCGCGGTTGTAGACGATGTCGCCGTAGGTATCGCGGATCGATTCGCCACCGAGGAAGTTCTCCTTGAAGGTGCCAACTGTTTCGCGGATGCGGCGCACGGCGTTCTCGCCACGGAATAGCAACATCATAACGCGCTCGCGGATGCCGGTGACCGGGTCGGGCGCGAGGTTCTCTTTAACGTAATCGCGGATCAATTCCTGGATCTTGCGGTCCTGCGGATCGGCCTCCGTGACAATGTTTTTGGCGTACTCATCAACGAGAGTCTGGCTGGGCGCAAACATTTGGGCACCAACTAAATCGAGAGAGGTGCGCGTGAGCAAGCGCGCCAGGACACCACCCGTGCGCGATTTGTAGATCGTGTAGGGGTTGATGATGACGTAACTAAGTTCTTCTGCCATAGGGGGGACTGAACCTAGGGCTTGTGGCGGAAAGGGTCAAACGTAAAACGTCACATGGAGGGTCAGCCTCCGGCCTGACCTTGAATCGTCAGGGACAAGCCGGAGGTTGTCCCTCCAATAAACTTTCCCACCATGCGCGATAATCCGGTGACATTTCCCCGGGCGCGATGGCCACGATTTCGGGACATCGGTAAGAATGATTTTGGCGAACGACTTCAGTCAACGCCTCGAATTGTTCCGCCGAGCTTTTGATCAGCATCTGGACTTCCGCCGCCTGCTCGAGCTTGCCCTCCCACCAGTAATGGGATTCCACACTGGGAATGATGTTCACGCAGGCAGCGAGGTGCTTCTCCAAGATAGCCTGCGCGATTTTTCGGGCTTCCTCCACGCTGGCAGCGGTGACGAAGACGAGACGCGGGGTGAAAGGCATATTGGGTGCTCGTTTTTTCTGTGGTTGAGGGAGATTCTTGTTATATTTCTTTCATGGTCACGATGACTTATACAGCAAAAAAAGCCCAAGGTGCCGTCAAAACCTGGTTCAAGAGTGCGGCGCATGGAAAAGATGTTCGCATTAGATATGGCAAAACAATCTATGTCCTTCATGTGGCTGGTCGGGCACCCAAAGGTTATGCGGAGGCTGAATATGGCGTGACTCGCAAGGAGCTAAAGGCCTTTGCCGAAAGGACAGATGCCAAAATCGAAAAAGATCTCAAAGCCGGGCGCTCCAGAAAATTCACCGGAGATATTGAAGCCCTCCTTGGTCATTGAACTCTCCGACGATCTTATCGATAACCTTCGCAAACGAGGCAGACCAGAATCGAAAACCATTGGAGATGCTATTAATGCCGCCGCCTAAAGTTGGGGCGCTCCACATCGACATGCTGGGATTGGCTTACGACATCTGATTCGGAATTATTATGAATGCAGATCAGGACTAAGGACGCGGCTCGTCTTTCGAGCATCGCCGGGGCTGCTTTATTTTTTCTTTGAAGGAAACCACGATCAGGTTCGAGGCCTCATCAAAAATCTTTAATCCTGAACGGCGGCGAGCACCAATCGGCACCAAGGGACGCAGCGACAACCCTGCGGCGGCAAAACGGGCGGCGAAGTAATGGAGAAGATTTTATCGGCCAAGGCCGAGCATGCCGGACAGTCTCTATTTCCCGATCCGAGGACGCGGACCTGTTTTACTCCCGCTTGAATGAACTCATCGATTCGCTCGGGATCAACATCGAGCATCAGGCCGACGAGTGGTTTCCAGGCTCGTTTCGACTCGGACCAGAAAAGGGCGTGGATATTGGTCTCACCGGCCACGGCCATGCTGTAGATCTCATCGACGGTGTAGGGGCCTTCGGTGACTCCTGTGCGCGAGATGTAGCGTCTCGAATCCTTGACCGTGGATTTGAATCTCATGACCATATTGTAGCGGCGGTTTATGACCGTCGCACTTTCTTTTTGGGTGGCCCGGACTACTTGTTGTCCGGGTTCGCGAAGCGAACAGGAGGGCGCCGGGAAATGACCACCTTATGTAGACTGTGAACGTCTGCGATCGCCTCCTGTGGCCTTCGGCCACCCGGACAACGAGTAGTCCGGGCCACCAAAACCAGCTAAACTGCGAGTTCCGGGGTGGGAGATGTGGTCTGCACGATTTCCGTGCGCTCAATCCAGCCGCCACCGAGGACTCGGTCGCCGACGTAGCAGACGGCGGCTTGGCCGGGACTGACGCTGCGCTGGGGATCGGGGAACTCGAGGCGGGCACGGTTGTTGGGGAGCGGATGGATGATCGCTTTTACTTCGGGATTGTTGTAGCGGATCTTGACGGTGATCTCGGTCGATTCGGTCAGGCCAACATCGCCCCAGTTGGTCTGGGAGAGATAGCAATCGGGGCGCAGAAGATCGTCGTAATCGCCGACGATGACGCGCTGCGTGGCGGCGTCGATGTCGATGACGTACACAGGGCGACCGTGGCCGCCGCCGAGGCCCTTGCGCTGGCCCACAGTATACAATTCGATGCCGTCGTGGTCGCCCATCTTGGTGCCGTCCTTGAAATAGATGCCGCCGGGATGGAAGTCCGATTTCTCCAGGTGGGATTTGAGGAATGCGGTGTAATCGTTGCCGGGGACGAAACAGATTTCCTGGCTGTCTTCCTTGTCGTAGGTCTTAAGGCCCATCTTTTTTGCGAGCGCGCGGACTTCGGGCTTGGTCAATCCGCCGAGGGGAAGGATCGACGAGGCGAGTTGTTCCTGGCGCAGGCTGAAGAGGAAGTAGGACTGGTCTTTTTTCGTATCGACGGCCTTGAAGAGCGTGGACTGGCCGTTTGAATCGCGCTCGATTCGCGCGTAGTGGCCCGTGGCGATGTGGGTGGCGCCGAGTGCGCGGGCCTTGGTGAGGAGATTGCCGAACTTGAGCTTTTCGTTGCACATGACGCAGGGATTCGGGGTGCGTCCGGCGCGGTATTCGCTGGTGAAATAATCGATCACCATTTTCTCGAACTCGTTCGCCTCATCAACGACGTAGTGCGGAATGCCGAGGGTGTGGGCGACAGTGCGGGCATCGGCGACGGCCTGCGGACCGCAACATTTGTCCTCGGCGCGGGAGACGCAATCCTGCGGCCAGACCTTCATGGTCACGCCGATGACGTCGTAGCCCTGCTCCTTGAGGAGGTAGGCCGCCACGGAGGAATCGACGCCGCCGCTCATGCCGAGCAGGACGCGGGTGGGAGTGGTTGCGGTCATGGGTTGAGTAGTATGCCCTAAGATGCTCTGCGAGTAAACACAGCTAAAACAATCCGTCATTCCCCTCGTTCCCAAGTTGTACTTGGGAACGCACTTGTCGGCGAAGCTTTGTTTCTCTCTGACTGAGGCAACGAAGTTGCGGGGACAAGGGCATTCCCAAGTACAACTTGGGAACGAGGGGAAAATCAGGTCAGCCTGTAGCGGCGGCCGATGGCTACCACGGAGGGAAGGCATCGCCGATGGGGACATCGGCGGCTACCACTACTCTTTGACCAGGGAAACCGTTTTACCGCCGGGCACATCAACGAGTTCACCATCGACATTGAGCGTCACCGATAGCGCACTGGGATTGAACGCGGTGGCGCGATTGGCGGCGATGACCATGCGTTTGCGGGCTTCTTCGTAATCGAACAACTCGATGTTGGTGCAGTACCAGACGTCGGGTTTGCCGGAGAGCGGCTTGAAGATGCGCTCGAGCGACGCCCAGTCCTTACGGTCATGAAATTCGAAGGCGTGGCCCCAGACGTAAAACACGCCGGAGTAGCGAGGGTTGGCGTAAAGCTTTTCGAACTGCTCGGGAATCGACGGATTTTCCGCGTACTGATGGCCCGTGGAACCCCAGAGCAATGGATCAGCGGGAGGGAAACAGGGCGAGACGACGTGACAGGTGCGGCAGTAAACGATGCCGAGATTGCGGAGAATTTCCACGACTCGCGCATCGTAGCCGCCGAAGGGATAGGCCATCCCGCGCACCGGATAGCCGACGATATCTTCGAGGGCCTTGCGGTCCTCCAGGACTTCGAGGGCAATCTGGGAAGGATCGAGCTTTTGCAGCCAGGGATGCGTGACTGTGTGAATGGCGACCTCGTGGCCGCGAAAAAGTTCGGCGACCTCCGAGCGATCCAGTTTCTGGCGCGATCCGTCTGGCGGCTTGACCCCGGAAGTTCCCAGCGAGCCCGAGTTCAGGTTGAACGTGCCTTTGAGGCCCCATTCGTTGAAAGCGGCGACGATCCGCCGATCGCATTCGTCGCCGTCGTCGAAGCTGGTGGTTACTGCGATTCGTTTGCCCTGGGGAAAGGATGTGATTTCTACGCGAGCGGGAATTTTTGGCATGGGGACCTTATCGTAGCGTGAGGTGCTCGGAGAGGAAACATTACGGAATTATGTTTCCCGTAGTTTCAGGAACTTGGAATAACTCGGACAGAGCGCCTTGATTTCACAATTGGGACAGTCGGGCCGGATTGCCTTGCAGCGACGGCGTCCGTGAAAAATCAACCAATGCGGAAAGAGAGTCCAATGTTTTTGCGGGATGAGTTTCATCAGGACGAGTTCGATCTTTTTCGGATCGGTCAGGCGGGTGAGGCCGAGCCGGGCCGCGAGCCGGGCCACGTGGGTATCGACCACGACGCCGACGTTTTTTCCGAAGGCGTTGCCTAAAACGACGTTGGCAGTTTTTCTCCCAACGCCGGGGAGTTTTACGAGCTCTTCCATGGTTTGCGGAACTTCATCGTCGTGCTCATCGACGAGCAGTCGGCAAGCGGCGCGGATATTTTTCGCCTTGGCGCGGTAGAGACCTATGGCGCGCAAATCATGTTCGAGTTCCGCCGGATCGGATTCCGCGTAGGCGAGGGCGCACTGATATTTTCTGAAGAGCGCGGGCGTGACTTTGTTGACCTGGACGTCTGTGCATTGCGCGGAGAGGATGGTGGCGATGAGCAGTTCGAGCGGGCTGGAAAAAGTCAGTTCGCAGTGGGCGTCGGGATAGACGCGGGGCAGGGCTTCGCAGAGAGCGAGGGCGCGAGTGGCGGGGGTTGGATTTTTCAATCGATATTCTCCTTCCGTCATCCTGAGCTTGTCGAAGGGTCAGACTCGTGTCAGAGAACGGAAAAGGCAGACAGTACTCTGGAAGACATCCATTTACATCTGTCCTATTTTTGTTCAAACAGGAGTGAGTCTGATCCTTCGACAAGCTCAAGATGACGGATTGTTGGAACCAAAATCAATGATTAGCAGCGGCAGCTTTGGCCACCCAGTCGGGAGCAGAGGTACCATAGGTGGCTTGAAGCTTTTTGTACTGCGCCTGTGCGTTGACCTTGTCGCCTGCTTTATCGTAAGCCTGACCGGCGTCGTAAAGGCCTTCCGCGCTGAGTTCCGCCACAGCTGGACCGTAGAGCAAATCGACCTGCTGGTAATAGTGCACCGCGTATTCGATGGTTCCCTTGACCGCCGGGTTCACACCGTACCCGGCTTTATCCAGCAAATGCCCGTAACCGAGCATGGCCTTGGCCTGCAGAGCAATGCCAGCTTGTGACGCTTGCATCAGCCTGGCGTAGGTCGCTTTGGCCAGGCCGTTGGGATCACCCGCCAATTCCGCCGCAAGCGCGAGGCCGTAATCGACTTCCTGAATTTTCGGAAACCATGCTCCGCCGTTGGGCAGCGCTTTTATTTTCGCAAAGTATTCGGCGGCCTTGGCCACATCACCTTGCGCCAGATAAGTCGCGCCCAAGCCGTAATCGCCATCGGCCAGCGTCTCCTGGTCATCCGGCGCGGCATGGCCCAGCAAATTCGTGAAAACCTGGATCGCCGTGGGGTAATCCTTCGCGGCCATGAGCAATTCGCCGTACTGGCTCGCCTCCTGCCGGGTGAGGGCGAGGTTGGAATTGGCGTCGATCGCTTTCTTAAACCGGTCCAGCGCCGCGGGGTATTGTTTGTCTCCATTTTTGTAGGTGAAGACCAGTGCCGCCTTGGCCAGTTCCACGCGCGTTTGCATGTCCGGAGTCGTCAACCCCGCCGTGAGCTTTCCGAGATAATCCTCCATCGTGAGATCGGTCAGCAAACCACCGGAACGGCGCTGCTTCAGCAAATCGGCCAGGCCTTGGAACGCCTCGCCGACGGCATTGAGTTGATCGGGATATTTCGCGAGCACGGTCAGGTAGGACTGCTCGGCATTGGACAGGAACTTCATCGGCTCGACTCGCGCATCCGGTTGCATCGATTGAAGGGAGCCCTTCGCCTTGGCTGCCGCCAACCAGACCGCCCCGATCTTATTATCAGCGTTCGCCGCGACGTCCGCCTTGGGAGCATCGACCAACGGTTGGTAGGTCGCCACGGCCAGGTCAAACTTTTTCTCCTTCAAATACTCGCCGCCGACCATGTCCGCCGCCTGACCAATGAAAGTGTAGGAGGTGGGATAAGCGGTACTCAAATCTTTGTACGCCTGGATCATCGCCGGCACGTTGTTCGTGCGCTGATAGATCGTGACGATATAAAAAAGCGCGAAGGGCGACGTCTGGTCCTTCGGATATTTCTGGACGACATTCTGGAGAACCGCGACCGCCGCCGGATCGTTTTTGCGGTCCATGGCCAGACCGGAAAAGATCAGGACACCGGGCAGCGCGTTGCTGTCGGGATATTTGGTCGCGAAGGCCTTGGCCTCGGTGATGACATCGTCATATTTCTGCATCGATTGAAGCGCCTGGATGCAACCAGCGGCGGCCACCGCCTGTAATTCGGGACTCACCGACAGGTTGTTCTTCACGCTCTGGTAATCGGCCAGTGCGGCGCTGAAATCGCCCTGGGCCACTTCTCCCTGCGCCTTGATCAGCAACATCTGGTTGGCCGCAGGATTGGCTTTGTTGGCCGCAGCGTAATCGCTGAGCACTTTCTTGGCATCGTCCACTTTCCCCATATTGGTCAACGCCTGGGCCTTCAAGGTAACAGCCTGGCCCACCACTCTGCCGGTGGGATAATCCTTGAGACTACGGTCCGCCTGCGCCAGTGCGCCGGGATAATCTTTCTTATCCATGAGCTTCGCGGCGATCTGGAAGCTCATGCTGTCGGCCTGCGGATCGGCGGGATGTTTGGTGAGATAATCGGTCAGCGCCACGTCAGCCTTATCGGTCTGGCCACCGAGGACATAGGAATTGAGGAGTTGGAAATCAACTTCCTGCTGTTGATCCGGCGTAAGGGTGGCATGCGACAAGCGGCGCAGAACCGTGCGGGCCTCGTCGGACTCGGGCGGCTTCATGGCGTTATAACATTCCGCAATGCGAATCAGCGCCTGGACGATGGGGTCCGATCCATCTTTCAATTGCTGGAGCCGACTGGACTCCCGGTCGATCAAGCGGACATTTTCATTCGCCATGGAAGCACCACCTGCTGTCTGCAGCGCCGCAGCCGATGCTTTTTTCAACTGGTCCAACCGGGTCTGCTGCAAGTCCACCATGTCGGCCTTGCGCCGCACCAAACGAAACGCATCGAGCGCCTTTTGATAACCAGTCACCGCCGGGTCGAGCTGCGCGATGAGATAGTAAACTTCGGCCTCGCTCATGTTCGCGTCGTTCGCCTGGACCAGTGCATTGGGATCCTTGCTGACTTGGTCGAAGCGATCGAGCGCCTTTTGCGCTGCGGCCTTGATGACATCGATGGGCTGCTTGGCGGTCACGGCCTGATTGGTTTCGACCGCGTAGAGACTGCCGAGAAGCAAAAGATAATCAGGACGCTTCAGGCTGGTGGAATAAGGAGGATCGAGCAGCGTGAGCAGGTCCTTTTCCGCATTGGGGTAATCCTCCTTTTGATAGTACGCGAGGGCCCGATAATAGATCGTGTCCTCCATGAAGGCCTGATTATCCGGCGTGGGATTTTTGGTGATATAATCGATGAGCGTACTGAACGTGGCCGCTGCCTGGCCGAATACAGTCTTGCTTTGCGCTTTGTCGGCGGTCTTTTGCGCCTGCGAAAACTGGGCCAGTCCGGTAAAATAAAGACCGGTGCCGCGATACTCGGGCTTGGCATTCGCGGCCGCTTCGGGAGCCAGGACCTTTATCGCGTTGGGGAAATCGCCCAAGTGCAAATAGGCGAAGCCATCGCGGATGTGCACTTCGTCGATATAAGGCGTGGCCGGATAACCGTTGATGATTTGGTCGAAGTTTTTGACGGCGTCATCATATTTCTCGTTCGCAAGATCATCCGTGCCTGTCTTATAGAGATCACCGGCGGCATCGCCTCGAACCCACGTCGCTGAGCAAACCACGGCAACCAAACCAATTAAAAACCATTTCACAATTTTCACTTTGTTGGCTTATGTCGCAGTTTTAAAGGAAATTCCTGACAAATACGCAACTTTTATGGCCCTGATTGGTTTCATCGTCGCAAAAACCACGCGAGAAGGCTCAAAACGATGCTGACGAGAATGCAGGTCGTCACGGGAAAATAGGCCCGGAAATCGCCGTTCTGGTATGAGATATCGCCCGGCAACCGACCGAGCCAACCGAAGCCGCGCCCCGACCAAAGCCATGCGCCTGCCACAGCAATGACGAGGCCGAGAATGACGAGATATTTTCCGAGGTCCTGCATATCGAATATTGAAAGATCAATTTAACCGCAAAGAACGCAGAGAGCACAAAAAATAAATGCATGATCGAAGGAGTCTGTTCCGTGGTAGCCGCCGTTGTCCCTAGCGGCGGCTACCTTGAAACTTCGGACCTTGCTCTGAATTCTTTGCGCTCCTTGGGATTATTCCTTCGGCTGTTCTGCTGCGACGGGCGGCGGGGGTTGTCCCCAGCGCTCCTGCGCGCTTTGCGGGAATTCCTCGGGCCGCAGGTTGTAATCCCGTTTCATGCTCTCGAAAATTTCGATCCAGGCGGCGGCGATGCGATCGCGCAATTCTTCCTTCGTCGCGCTTCGATCCGGCGGAAGAGCTTTCCCGACCCGGATGAAAATGCGTGGACGACTCGGCCATTTTTTCAGGGCGTAAAGCTGGTCCGTCCCGATGATGACCATGGGGATGACCGGCACATCCATCATTCTCCACAGCGACGCCGTGCCGATGGGAAGCTCAGCGCCGCCAAGCACCGAGGTCGCACCGTGTCGGATGCCCTTTTCCGGAAAGATGCAGACGACATGGCCGGCTTCAAGCCGGGCCATCGCCGTCTTGAGCGCGCCGCGATCGTTCTTGGTGCGGTCGATGGGGAAGACGTGGCCCCATCTCATCATCGGACCCAGGATGGGAATTTCCAAAAGCGGCTTGTCGGCCATGAAGTGGATGACGCGCGGAAACTTTCTCGTCATGAACGGCGGATCGGCGTGGCTGATGTGATTGGAGAGCAAGAGCGCGGGGCCGGTCTTTGGGACGGGATCCAACTCCACATAATCAAAGCGCGTGAAGGGACGCAGTACGGAGAGGTAAAGCTCGCGGCAGAAATAATAGAAGAAGTTGCCCATAAGTTACACTTGGAAACAAAGAAGAAAGTCTCTTCTAGAGCAATCCCCGGCTTTTCAAAACACTTTCGAGCTTCTCCGTGGGCAGCCCGATCACATTGGTGCGCGAACCTTCCACGCGTTCGATGATCCATTCGCCGCGCTCTTGTAGTGCGTAGGCGCCTGCCTTGTCGAGGACGTGCACTTCACGGAGGTAAAGCTCGATTGTTGCGTCAGTTAAAGAATGAAAGATCACATTAGAACTGACGCGAAACTGTATCTCTTCACCGTCTGGATTGATCAGGGCGCAGCCCGTGATCACTTCATGTGTGCGTCCACTCAAGAATCGTAGAAATTCCTTGGCCTGATCAGTCGATGTCGGCTTTCCCAAAACGCGGTTACCCAAGGCAACTACTGTATCCGCACCGAGCACCCAACGCCCCGGTCTGACCACCCCAACGGCCTTCGCCTTAAGCCGCGCATTTTCCCATGCCAAATCGCCGGGTGTCAGTTGGGGCGACGAAATCGAATCAAGCTCACAAACATCCGCAGTCACCACTTCAAACTGGATGCCCATCTCTGCGAGCAATTCACGTCGTCGCGGCGAGGCACTGGCGAGGATGATTTTCTCTTTGGACACAGGACGGAATTTAGCCACGAAAGAACACAAAGAACGCAAAAAAGTTAAGGAACCCTAGGGCAAGGTCCGAGGCATTTAAGGTAGCTGCCGCAGGCCCGGCGGCAGTGCCTTCCCTCTGAGGTAGCCGTCGACCTCCGGGCGACGGTCGTTGGGCGGACCCGCGCTCGGAGATCGCGGGCTACCCCTCAAACCGAAGCAAGCTTCGGAGAATTTAACCCAAGGGATTAAGGAATTGTCTGATATTGCTCACATCCTCTTTGTGTTCTCTGCGTTCTTTTGTGGCCAACTTCCCTTCGCATAGATTTCTGCACGCCTTCTTACATCGTTTATGCTACGGTTCGCGCCTATGCCTTCCGCTCGTAAAGAAGCCCGACGCTTTTCCATTCCACTCCTTATCGTAGGCTTCGCTCTCCTGTTTATCGAACGCGCTTTCGTACCAGCCGGATCGTTCGCCTTGGCCATGGTAGTCGATGTTCTTGCTCTTCTCGTCTTTGGGCTGTTTTTCTTCGTCCTCTACTTTTTCCGCGACCCGGAACGCATCGTGCCTGCCGATGAAAAAATCATCGTCTCGGCTGCCGACGGAATGGTCGTCGATATTGTCGAAATGGACGAGCCTGACTTTAAGCTGGGCAAGATGAAACGCGTGGCCGTCTTCCTTTCCGTCTTCGATGTCCACATCAACCGCTCCCCAGTCGAAGGCCGCGTGAAAAGCACGACCTACAAAGCGGGCGATTTCCTCGATGTCCGCCATCCCGATTCGAGCATCCGCAACGAATGCCGGTCCTGGTACCTGGAAACCTCCCATGGCCCCGTGGCTGTACGGCAGATTGCAGGCCTCGTCGCACGACGCATTGTGGCCTGGTCCAAGGAGGGCGATACCGTTGCCCGCGGATTCCGCTTCGGCATGATCCGCTTTGGCTCGCGCACAGAGGTCTTTCTTCCCTTGGAATGCACCGTGCTGGTAAAGCCGGGCGACCGCGTGCAAGGTGCCGCCACGCCCATCGCCCGCTGGCCCTAACCTTTTCCATCCCATGCCCGAATCGAATTATCGTCCTGAGAATATCTCGAGGATTTTTCTCCTGCCAAATCTGATGACGGCGGGGAATCTTATCTTTGGATTCCTGGCGGTGCTGAAAATTTTCGAGGGCTCGATTCAAAAGGAGACCGGCGGCGCGGTGGCCGACTGGACCCATACCTATACCATCAGTCTCTACTGCATCCTCGCCGCATGCCTGTTCGATTTGCTGGATGGACGACTGGCCCGATTGGGCGGCCGGGAGAGCCCGTTTGGCCGTGAATTCGATTCGCTGGCCGATATCGTCAGTTTCGGCGTAGCACCCGCGTTGCTCGTCTTCAAGATCGTGCTCTTTAATTTGCCGAGCCGTATCGGCTGGATCATCGCCGTCTTCTATTTGCTCTGCGGCGCGTTCCGGCTGGCGCGGTTCAATGTGGCGGCCACCTATAATCTGGGCACCGGCACCCGCAACTTCACCGGATTTCCCGTGCCGGCGGCGGCGGGGCTGATTTCCTCCATCACGCTCCTTATTATATCCCAGTATCAAAAGGAAGCGGACCTTCCCTTCGGTTACGGGGGCATTGGCCTTGCCTCGCTGATGATTTTTCTCTCCTTTATGATGGTCAGCAAGTTCGAGTACCCCAGCTTCAAGGGCTTCAACTGGCGCACCCAGTTCTCGCCGCCCAAGTTCCTGGGGGTCGTCCTCGTCCTCGGTTTGACGATTGTCTATATAGAGTGGATGCCGGCGGTGATCTTCGTCGCCTACCTGCTCTACGGCTTTCTGCGCCCGTTCCTTTCCCGCGCCTGGCGCAAGGAGATTGAGGAAGAAGAGGAAGATGGGTTGATCGTGGAGCCCGTCGCCCCACCTCCTCCACCGGAGGATTTGTAACTTGGCTGGTGCCAGGGACATCTCCCCAACCAAACTCCTTTTCGTCTGCAGCCGGAACAAGTGGCGCAGTCGCACAGCCGAGGAGCTTTACCAGAATTTTCCCGGCTATGTGGCCAAGTCAGCAGGGACTGAACCCAGCTCACGCCAACGGGTTACGGAAGGACTACTGGGTTGGGCCGATCTGATTTTCGTCATGGAGGCCAAACATCGGGACTACCTGCGCGACAAGTTTGCCGAAGCGTTGCATGGGAAGCGGGTCATTTGCCTGCGCATCCCGGATGACTTCACCTACAACGATCCGGATTTAATCGATCTCCTGAAGGCCCATTTGAGCCCTTACATTCTTGTAAGAGAGTAGGGGTTTTTGCCCAGATCCGCCTGATTTTACCTCTGCGGCACTTGTTGCCTAAGCTTCAATTGTACCAATGTTTCGGGAAAACCGAAAAAAAAGTATTGCGCCGATTATCCTTTTGTCTACTTTCCGGCTTATCGCGAAGTTGCGATACATGTTCTTGGCAGTCGGCATTTTTTAGCCGATTCCCCAGAATCAGACCTGAGCCGGGGCTTTCGTTCCATGAAAGCATCTTTGTAGGCACTAGTCTTTTGATCCTTCCCCCTTGGAAAGTCGCTTGGACTTCAGGCATGTATTTTGCTTTCGGAAAACAACTTAAAAAAGATGATACGTTATTTATATATAGTCGGATTGCTGATGAGCTGTACGGGTTTTCCCGTACTGGCCAAGGGCATTGTGCCCGCATCGAACGATCAGCCCACTCCCGCCAAGACCCCGAAGACTGTGGCCAAGACCGAGACCGCTCCCACGGCATCTACCGTCACCACTGACAAGGCCAAGCTTACTGCATCAAGCACTTCAACGACAGTCCATGACAAAGCAAAGCCTCTGGTCGCAAAGACTTCTGACAAGCCTTCAACTCTCGCCCATTCCACTCTACAGACCCGACAGGGCGCGATAACCACAACAAGGGATCATTCCTCGTCGATCGCTCGAACTGGTGTCAGCGCACGGTTGGCCCGCGTGACTGCTTATTGGGCGGGCGAAGGTGACTATTATACCGGCAAGTGCCTGAGCTCGACCGGCATCCATCTCCATGACGGCCATTGCGCGGTCGATCCCCGGATCATTCCCTACGGCAGCGTGGTGGAGATCGCCGGAGTCGGCAGATATGTGGCGGTGGATACCGGTTCAGCCGTGATTTCCCGCGAAGCCGCCCGTGAAGCGGCGCATACCACCGAGGAGCGCAACGCGCTGGTCATCGACCTCTTCTTTGAGAGCCGTCGGGACGGCGAACGTTTTGCAGCCAGTGGCCCGAAGTACGCCGCCATCAGCTGGACGACGCCGTTGGCCGCTGGTAGCACGACTTCAACTCCAGAAACCCATTCCCTGATTGCTGCCGAAAGCGTAAGCCAGGACAACCATCTCTAACTTCCTGGAGGCTCAGCCTTTGGCCTGCTCTATTCAGGGACATGCCGGAGGATGTCCCTCCATCGGGCTGGCTTTTTCGTCGATCTGGGTGATGATAAAGCCGTGAAAAAAGATGGAGACCATATCGATCTAAGCATCGACCATATTCTGGCCGACGAGGCGCTTCGGCATCGCCTCTTTCCGGTCACCCAAAAGCGCATTTTCCTGGCTCACGCCGGAGTCGCACCGCTGCCCGGCCCGGCAGTTGAGGCACTCAAGTATGAGGCTGATCGGGCTTCCTTGGGGCAAGAGGGGCCTGATTTTATGGCCGAGATCGAAGCGATCCGGCGGGTGGCAGCGCGCCTGATCAATGCCGAGAGCGACGAGGTTGCCCTGCTTGGTCCCACCTCGTTGGGGTTGAACCTCGTGGCTAACGGCCTCAAATGGCAAAAGGACGACGAGGTCATTTTTTATCCCGACGATTATCCGGCCAATGTCTATCCTTGGCAGGCACTGGCCGAGCAAGGCGTGCGCGTCATTCCGCTGCAGCCGGAGCGCCCGGGGGAAATCACTCCCGAGCTCGTCCGCAATGCCCTGACGTCCCGGACACGATTGGTCGCCTTGGCTTCATGTCATTTCCTGAGCGGATTTCGCCTCGATTACGAGGGGATTGCCGAGGAACTGAACCGTCGCGGCGTTCTCTTTTGTCTCGATGCCATTCAATCGCTCGGGGCGACCACCGTCGATGTCCGGCATATCGATTTTCTGGCTGCCGATTCCCATAAGTGGATGCTGGGGCCGCTCGGGGCGGGCATCTTTTATGTGAAGCGCCGCCATTTTGAGCTGCTCAAGCCCACGCTACTTGGCTCGTGGAACGTTCATTCTCCCGGATACATCGCCCAGCCCAAGATGGTGTTTGAGGACTCGGCGCGGCGTTATGAGCCGGGGTCGCTTAACCTTCTCGCCCTCTTTGGCATGAAGGCGAGTCTGGAAATGATTTTGGCCCTGGGCGTGAAGCAGATCGAGGCGCGCCTGCTTGATTTGCGCTCCTTCGCCGAGGAGAAACTGATGGCGAACAAATTCCGCGTGCTGGGCTTTGCCAATCGTCGTTCGCAGAAATCGGGCATTATTACCATCGCCATCGATAATCCGGAGACCGCCGTGGCCCAGGCCCGCAAGCTGCGGGATGCCGGGGTGGATGTCTCGCTGCGTCAGAGTCGCGCGGGCGTTTCATGCCTGCGGCTTTCACCTCATTTTTACAATACGGAGGCCGAGATCGAGGAAACCATTAAAATCCTCTTGTCATAAATGCCCGGTTCCGTATGCTCTCCCTCCCCTATTAGGATTCCCCATGAAAAGAACATTCCAGCCCTCTCAAAAGCGTCGTGTCCGCCAATTCGGTTTTCTGGCCCGCACGCGCACCAAGAACGGTCGCGCTATTCTGGCCCGCCGTCGTGCGAAGGGCCGCGTCCGCTTGGCCGGTGCCCGCACCGAGCGCAAGTTCACGCCCCACACTCAGGCTTAAGTTCGGTTGCAGCGGCGGTCTATGACCGTCGATTTGCACCAGAGCACATAGCCTCGATCTCTGATCCGACTCCCTCCCAAGCGCTCCCTCGTGCCCGGATCATCCGTCGTCGCGGGGTCTTTGACGCCACGCGACTCAAAGGCAAGCGCGTGAGCAACCGCTTCATGGCGCTCAATCATCTGCCGCAGGAAGCCGTGAAGTCAGGCGAAACGGGCGAGGTCGCTTTTCTTACCCCTAAGCGTCTGGGCGCAGCAAACAAGCGCACCCAACTGCGCCGACGCATGCGGGAAATTTATCGCCGCCATTTGGCTCAACCTTCCGAAAAGATGTTCCTCATCTGGATTGCGCGACCTCCCGCGCTGGAATTGCCTTTCGAAGAATTGAAGAAGTGCATGAGCGCTTTACGAGAGCGGGCGATTTCTCCTAATACCTGAATCGAACCAGGTAAATCTTCCTGCGCAATCGCCGGAATAGGCTAAGCTGGACTCGAGTGAATACGTCCCCGGATGATGAATCGATTTTGATTGAGCCGCATTCGGCCAACGTTGAGCATGAAGTCGAGATCGAACCCAATCTCGGCACGCCGCAAAAAGCGGTGCTGGGCATTCTGATCGCGCTGAGTGTCGCGCACCTGCTGAACGATACGATGCAGTCGCTGATCCCGGCGATTTATCCGATCTTGAAGCATTCGTTTCAATTGAGCTTCACCCAGATCGGCCTAATCACTCTGGCGAACCAATTGACGGCGTCGCTTCTGCAACCGCTGGTGGGTTGGTACACGGACAGGCGCCCCCTGCCCTATTCGCTTTCGATCGGCATGGGTTTTACGCTGGCGGGACTGGGATTGCTTTCGGTGGCGTGGAATTTTGAGGTGATCCTGTTTTCGGTGGCATTGGTCGGCGTGGGGTCGTCGGTTTTTCATCCGGAAGCATCGCGGGTGGCGCGGATGGCTTCGGGAGGGCGGCATGGATTTGCGCAGTCGCTTTTTCAGGTGGGCGGGAATGCGGGGACTTCCATCGGGCCACTGTTGGCGGCGTTGATCATCGTTTCTGGTGGCCAGGGGGAGATCAAATGGTTCTGCCTGATTGCGCTCGTAGGCATCGTGTTGCTCTACCGGGTGGGGCTATGGTATGTGGCGAATACGCACTTGCTGAAACCGAAGGGGCACGCCCATGCGCACCTGACCAGTCTTTCGCCGCGCCAGGTGTCGATGGCCATTGGCCTGCTCATGGCGCTGGTGTTTTCGAAGTATATTTATCTCGCGAGCATGACGAGTTATTACACGTTCTTTCTTATCCATAAATTTCATGTCTCGGTGCAAATGTCGCAGATTTATCTATTTGTCTTTCTGTTCGCGGTGGCGGCGGGAACGATCATCGGTGGGCCCATTGGCGACCGGTTTGGACGCAAGAATGTGATCTGGGTTTCGATTCTCGGAGTAACGCCGTTTACGTTACTGCTGCCTCACGTACCGCTGGCCGGCGTGATTATCTTGAGCGTAATCATCGGCGTGATTTTGGCCTCGGCTTTTTCGGCCATTGTGGTTTTTGCGCAGGAACTGGTGCCGGGCAAAGTGGGCATGATTGCGGGGCTTTTCTTCGGTCTCGCGTTTGGACTGGCGGGTATTGGCTCGGCAGTGCTGGGCAAGTTAATTGATATGACCAGCATCGGTCTTGTTTTTGAGATTTGCTCGTTCCTGCCTTTGCTAGGCGTGTTGACGGCTTTTTTACCGGATTTGGAGAGACCAAAGCGGCGATAGATGGTTTAAAGAAGAGGCTGGTTGGCATCGAATATCCGCCCATCTCTTCCCGTGAAAACGTTACTCACTCTCTTTTTGGTCGGCGCCTGTCTTCTACGTGCCGACGACGTACCCGCCACGGCCACCATTTCCGTGCAAATCGATGTGAGCAAAGTCCTGAACTCGCGCGGAGTGGCAACGCTGGTTGATGGGAAGGTGGTTCCCCTGCAAATCAACGGCGGCGTGATCACGCTGGAAGCGGCAGCCGCGCTCGGCAGCAAATCTCCTCACTGTGTTCCGAACGACGGCAAGTTCGCCGCGAATGCCGACCATCCGGAGGTGATCCTGCCATATGCGACAGCGGGTGCAGGAAGCCAGGTGCGTTTATCGACCCAAGCGGACGAATACTCGTTCGAGGTCCCGCTGAAAAACTACGCCAGGATGTTTCTCTTTTTTACCAGCTTCGACAGCGGTGCGGCTTCGCTGCACATTACGCTGACCTATCAGGACGGATCAACGGAGACCCGCGATATTGTCGTACCGGACTGGTATAAGAATCTCGATGCGGGTGACAAGGGCTGCGTCTATCTCGCCTCCAACCTGGGCAAATGGAGCACCGACAATAAGCAACTGGAGTGGGATCATCATAACATTTTAGGAGTCGACGTTCATCCCGCTCCCGGCAAGGTGCTAACGCAAATCAAGGTGACCAAACCTGCGCATCCCAGCGCGGCCTTTTGGGGCGCGACGGGACAGTTGGCAAATTAAATGGCTGGAACCTGAAAAGGCACCGCCGCTAGGGACAGCGACGGCTACCTCGGAGCGGGCAATGGAATTGCGCGGACAATTGCGTTCCCAAATGGAGTTTGGGAACGAGGGGGATGCAGGGTAACCGTCGCACGGAGTGCGACGGTTACCTTTAGGCGGAGGGCGCGACGGGGGCGGAGGCAGTATCGACACCCACCGTGAAGGTGAGCGCTTTTTCCTTTTCGCCCACGACCACGAAGTCGCTGTTCTTGATTGTGCCTCGGAGGATTTCCTCCGCCATCGGGTCCTCGAGATAACGCTCGACGGCGCGGCGCAACGGACGTGCACCGTAGGCGGGGTCGTAGCCTTTCTCGATGAGGAATGCGGTTGCTTCCGGGGTGAGCCGGAAGGTGATCGAGCGGGGCTTGAGGCGGGTGAGCACCTTGGCCACTTCGATATCGACGATCTTGTTCAGGTCATCGCGGGTGAGCGAATGGAAGACGATAACGTCGTCGAGACGGTTGAGGAATTCGGGTTTGAAGACGCGCTTCGATTCCGAGAGCATCTTTTCCTTCATTTGCTCATAGGAATGATCGTCGGTCTTCACGCCGAAGCCCATGACGTTGTTCTTGCGGATCAAGTCGGCGCCGACGTTGGAGGTCATGATGATGATCGTGTTGCGGAAATCGACCTTGCGACCGAGGCTGTCCGTGACGACGCCGTCCTCGAGAATCTGCAGGAGCAAATTCCAGATATCGGGGTGGGCCTTTTCGATTTCGTCAAAGAGCACGACGCTGTAGGGACGGCGGCGGACTTTTTCGCTGAGCTGGCCGCCCTCCTCGTAACCGACGTAGCCGGGAGGCGCACCAACGAGGCGCGAGACGTTGTGGGCGTCCATGTATTCGCTCATGTCGATCTGGATGAGCGCGGCTTCGTCGCCGAACATATATTGAGCCAGGGTCTTCGCGAGGTGGGTTTTGCCCACGCCGGTCGGGCCGAGGAAAATGAATGAACCGATGGGGCGCTTCGGATCCTTGAGATCGGCGCGCGAGCGGCGCAGCGCCTTGCCCATGGCGTAGACGGCTTCGTCCTGGCCAATGACCTTGCCCTTGAGTTCTTCCGAGACCTTGAGCAATCGATCCATGTCGGCCTGCTCCATGCGGGAGAGCGGAACGCCGGTCCACTTCGAGACCACGTGGCGGATGTCGTCGTCGGTGACGAAAACTTCCTGCTCATCGCGGCGGGTGCGCCAGGCGGCGAGGACGGCCTCGAGCTTGTCCTTGGCTTCCTTTTCTTCATCGCGAAGCGCGGCGGCTTTTTCAAAATCCTGCGCCTTGATGGCGGCTTCCTTGCGGCCCTTGATCTCCTCGATCTCGGCCTCGATGCCCTTGACGTCCGGCGGACGCATGGTGGCCTGGATGCGGGCGCGCGATCCGGCTTCGTCCATCACATCGATGGCCTTGTCGGGGAGGAAGCGTCCGGTGAGATAGCGGTCGGAAAGTTTCACTGCCTGCTCAAGAGCTGAGTCGGACATCTTGGCCTTGTGATGGGCCTCATACTTGGGACGAAGCCCTTTCAAGATATCGATCGATTCGTCGACGCTGGGCGCCTCGACCATGACTTGCTGGAAGCGGCGTTCGAGCGCGGAGTCCTTCTCGATGTGCTTGCGGAATTCGTTGAGCGTCGTGGCGCCGATGCACTGGAGTTCGCCACGAGAGAGAGCGGGCTTGATGATGTTGGAGGCATCCATCGCGCCCTCGGCTGAACCAGCTCCGACGATGGTGTGCAACTCATCGATGAAGAGAATGACGTTCTTGGCCTTGCGGATTTCCTCCATCACGGCCTTGATGCGCTCCTCGAATTGGCCGCGATACTTGGTACCCGCGACCATCAGGGCGAGATCGAGCGTGATGACTTTTTTGTCGCGCAAAAGTTCCGGAACATTGCCAGCGGAAATTTCCTGGGCGAGGCCCTCAGCGATGGCGGTCTTGCCTACACCAGCTTCACCAATGAGAACGGGATTGTTCTTGGTGCGACGGCAGAGAATCTGGATGACGCGTTCGATTTCGTTTTTGCGACCGATAACGGGATCGAGCTCGCCTTTGCGGGCCATGTCGGTCAGGTCGCGGCCAAAGGCCTTGAGCGCGGGCGTCTTGACGTCCTTCTTACCACCGGCACCGGCTTCGCCCTGCGGGCCTTCGCCACGAGAGGAGGATTCTCCCTCTTCGCCTTCGGCTTCGCCGGAGGTGAAATTAGGATCGAGTTCCTTGAGGACTTCGTTGCGGGTGCGTTCGATATCGACCTCAAGGGTCTTCAAAACGCGCGCGGCCACGCCGTCTCCTTCGCGGAGCAGGCCGAGCAAAATGTGTTCGGTACCAACGTAGCTATGATTGAGCGCCTTGGCTTCCTTGCCGGCGAGGGCGAGGACTTTCTTCACGCGCGGAGTATAAGGGATGTTGCCCGACATCTTGGTATCAGGGCCGGAACCGACCTGCTTTTCTACTTCGATGCGGACGGTTTCGAGGTCGAGGCCGAGCTTCTGCAGCACGTTGACGGCGACGCCCTGGCCGAGCTTGATCAGGCCAAGCAACAGATGTTCGGTGCCCACGTAATTGTGGTTGAAGCGGTCGGCTTCTTTGCGGGCCAAGGCCAGGACTTGCTGGGCGCGGGGAGTGAAGTTGTTCATGATTTTTTCTTGTCGCCCTCTGTGGCTTTGCCAAGGGAAAGCGCTTTCATGTTGGGTTCGGGAACCTGTTTGAGCCGGTCGCGGAGGAGATCGGCGCGCAGGCCGTCACGCTCTTCCGTGGTGAGCTTGCGCTCGAAATCCTTTTGCAAATGCGCAGGCTGGGTGCGGATAAAAAGCTCATCGATGGTGGCACGATATTCCTCAGGCATCAGGCCGAGATCAACACCCAACCGCAGCATCGAAAGCAGGTTCAATACCTCCTTCGAGGATATGGAATAGGAATGCATCATCACGCCGTAAGCGCGACCCACCTGGTCGGCGACGACACGGCTTTTGTCTTCGAGCATTTTCTGGCGCGCGTTTTCCTCGTGCTCCATGACCTGGACGATCACCTTCGTGAGCTTGTCCACGATGTCGGCCTCGGATTCGCCGAGGGTCATCTGGTTGGATATCTGGAAGAGATTGCCGAGCGCTTCGGTACCCTCGCCGTAAAGGCCGCGGACGGCGAGACCGAGCTTGTTCACCGCCTTGATGATGGAGGTGATCTGGTCATGCAGGACGAGCGCGGGGAGATGCATCATCGCCGAGGCGCGCATGCCGGTGCCGACATTGGTCGGGCAGGCGGTGAGGTAGCCGATCTGCGGCGAGAAGGCGAAATCGAGTTTCTCTTCGAGTTCGGTGTCGAGTTTATCGACGGCCTTGAGGAGTTGCTTGAGCTGGAGGCCGCTACGAAGCGACTGGATGCGAAGATGGTCCTCTTCGTTGATCATGATGCTCAACGTGCGGTTCTTGCTGATGATAAGGCCGCTGCCGGTGTTCTTGGCGGCGTGCTCACGGCTGATGAGGTGCTGCTCGACAAGAACTTGCTTTTCGAGCGGAGTAAAGTGCTCCATCGAGTCGTTGATGACGCAGTCCTTCATCTCGGGCAACTCGGCGACGGCGGGCTGGACGAGAGCCAGTACTTTTTCGCGCTCGGCCTTTTTGGCCCAGCCGGGAAAAGCGTGATGGTTCAGGTTACGGGCAAGGCGGAGTCGGCTGCTGAACACGATACGGTTGCCGCCATTCTCGCCTCGAATCCACTCGCTCGAGGTCTTGAGCAAATTGTTTATTTTCACTGCATTACAAGAATACGATTTGTTGCCGCTAATGCAAGTGGAGTTGCGCCGGGAGATTGGGGAATTTTTGACGGAATTAACGGAATTACGGAATGGGAGGCGGAAGACATTTTTTGACAGGATTAACAGATTAACGGGATTGGGGGAGGAAAGGTAGCCGTCGACCGCCGGGCGACGGTGCCTTCTTCAGGTGGCCCGGACAACAAGTTGTCCGGGCCACCTGAGTTAAACCTTCCGCACGGGATAGGTGCCGATGATGGCGAGGAAGGCGGTGATTTTCTTGAGTCGGGCCAGAGCGTCGAGGACTTCCTTCTTCGGTGCGGCGCCGAGGAATTCAATCATGAAGCGGTACTCGTCGAAGCGGCCGGGGATGGGGCGGGAGAGGATCTTCGTCAGGTTGAGTTTTCTTCGCGACAAGACCTGGAGCACGGCGACGAGGCTGCCGGGTTTGTGGGGCAACTCGAAGACGAGGCTGGTGTGGGTGGGCTTGGTGGACTGAGCAAGCTTGGGCCCGACGACGATGAAGGTGGTCTGGTTGGCGACGTCTTTGCCAATTTCCTTGCTGACGATTTTCAGACGATTGTCCTTGAGCGTCTGCAATCCCGCAATGGCGGCGGCACCTATTTCCGTTGAGGCGAGGATGGCCGCTTCCGAGGTGCTGCCAACGGTGATGCGTTCCGCTTTGGGATAATGTTTGTCGAGCCAGGCGCGACCGTGATCGAAGGGTGCGGGATGAGAATAGACTTTCTCGATGGTTTTGGTTTTGGGACTCGCCATCAGGACCAACTCGATGCGCATGGCGAGGGCCTCGCGGATTTGCAGTGCGACTCCGTCCTCGGTATGGGCGAGACGCATGAGTTGGTCGGCGGTATTGGTGATGGTGCCGCTGGAGGCATTTTCGATCGGGACGAGGATGTGGGTGAAGTCACCGGCGTGAAGACGGGAGAAGGCTTCCTCGACGGTGGGGCATTCGCTGAGGCGGGCCTTGGGAAAGCGGCGCTCGGCGGCGAGATGGGAAAAACTTCCGGCGCGGCCAAAGTAGCCGAGATGAAAAGGAATGGGGGGGCGAGCAGGCATGGAACCGAAATTTAAGCACGCAATAACCGCACTTGGAAGTGTGCGTTGATGGGCTATCCTAAATGTATGCGCACGGATTATCACATGCATACGCCTTTGTGCGGCCATGCCATCGGGGCGCCGCGCGATTATATTCTGGCTGCACAGAAGCAGGGACTGGCGGAAATCGGCTTCTCCGATCACAACCCGATGCCGACGCAATTCGATGATTGGCGCATGGCTCCGGAGGAACTTCCGCAGTACATCGAGATGATCCATGCGGCGCAGCGCGAATTTCCCGATTACCCGGTTCGGCTTGGGCTGGAGTGCGATTTCATTCCCAGCTTTGAGGGGCATATCCACCACCTCGCAGCGCAGGCCGAGTGGGATTACCTGATTGGATCGGTGCATTACATCACGCCGGACTGGGATGTGGATAATCCGAAGCACCTGAAGCGTTGGACGGAGCAGCCGGTGGAGGAAATCTGGCAGAAGTATTTCGATGCTTACACGCTGATGGCGGAAAGCTGTCTCTTTGATTTTCTGGCGCATCCGGACCTGGTGAAGAAATTTGGGCATCGGCCCGAGGGCGATCTTTCCCGGTTTTATAAAGGGACGCTGGATGCCGTGGCCGAGGCGGGAGTTGTGCTGGAAATCAACACGGCGGGGTTGCGCAAGGATGTGCATGAGATTTATCCGAGCCGCGATTTTCTGGTCGCGGCGCACATACGGAATATTCCGATCGTCATTAATTCCGACGCGCACTCGCCGAAGGAAGTCGCCGCCGATTTTGATGCGGCCTATATGCTTGCGCGGGATGTCGGGTATACGGAGGTGATGACGTTTAAGGGGCGCAAGGCGATGCCGGTGGCGATAAGTTAGTGGGAATTTCCGTAATTTTCGCCTCGGGCTCAAGCGCCTCGATCCGTTGATACAGACACCAGCACAGGATAATCATTGCCTGACCAAACGTGGCACATCCTTGATTTAGGATGATGAAAATTCCGGTCATGACTCTGTCATCATAATGAACATAGGTGTGGAGCAAGTACCTCATAAGCCACATTGCACTCCCCAGAAACAGGAAATTTCCCCCAACGTACCAGAAACGACCCCGCGTCATCTGCCAGCTTTTGCGCATTGCACTCCACGGCCCCATGTTCTCCATCACAATAATCGGGCCAGCCAGGGCATATTTGAAAAGAACGCAAAAAGTGATGGGGATATCCATCATTATAAACAGTGGCCACTCGAAGAGTGAATCAACTAGCAACACTCCACATCCAACGATCAAGATTATGCCAAGGCAAAGTAAATAAGCTCCCAATATGGGCGAAGCGGAAATCTTGATCGTGCTCCAGACGCTTCGCCACCCGTTTTCTCCCTTTGTTGCTGCTCGCATAACGTCCCAGTATGAATGCAGCATCCAAAACTCCGATAAACGCACCGACAAACATATCGAGAGATTTCAGGAGAACAAATGCCGATGAGTACTGGATGCTGTATTCAAAATACCTGATGCCAAACACGGGCAGACTCCCGACCAAGGTCAAAATCAGCAGATACCAAAAATTCCGTCCCCATAAACGAAACGTCTCCTTGAGGGTGTCGATCACGGAGAGCACTTTGAAAGATTCTCAGCCGCATTCGCGCCTGACAAGGCCTTTTGCCAAGCTGAAGGTTTGCCAGCACCGTAGCCGGTGGTTGAGCCCGCGGCGGGTGATACCACCGGATTTACGCCACACGGTTTCTTATCCCGGCAGGGATGACAGCCCAGTGAAGGTATCAATGAGCAGTAGCGGTGATTTTCGGACGATGGAGACTGCCACCCCTCATGGGGTGGGTCGCATTCAATGGATATACCGGTGGTGTCGCTACGCTCAACCACCGGCTAGGGTGCCCTGAAGCCTTCGGCTTCAGGGAAGGGATACGGGATGCATCGTCGCCCAGAGGTCGATGGCTACCTCGGAGGGAAAGGCGCCGCCACCCAGCGTGTGGCGGCTACCACGAAAAAGGCAGGCTGAACGGATCCTTCGACAAGCTCAGGACGACGGACTGCTTACTCCGCGGGTGCTTCGGGCTTCGAGGCTGTGGTAGTCGCCGCTGCGGCTTCCTTCTTTTTCTCCGAGAATTTTTCGACGACGTAGAACGTCACGGGGACCAGGAAGATCGCGATGGCTGAGGATGCCAACATGCCGCCGATGACAGCGCTGCCAAGAATCTGCCGCGACACCGCGCCGGAACCGCTGGCGAACCAAAGCGGCACGCAACCCAGGATGAACGCAAACGACGTCATCAAAATGGGTCTCAAACGCAGACGCGCGCCTTCGAGGGCGGCTTCGGCGATCGATTTATTGCCCTCTTCAAGCTGCATGCGGGCGAACTCGACAATGAGAATCGCGTTCTTGGCCGCGAGACCGATGAGCATGACCAACCCAATCTGCGCATAGACGTCGTTGTCCATGCCGCGAAGATGCAGGGTCAGGAACGCGCCAAAGACTGCAACCGGCGTCGCAAGGAGAACGCTGAACGGCAGCGACCAGCTTTCATAAAGCGCCGCCAGGATCAGGAACACGAAGAGGAGCGAAAGGGCGAAGATCACCATCGGCGAAACGCCGTTGCGCGCGACCTGTTCCTGGAAGGACATGCCCATATAATCGAAGCCCATTCCCTGCGGCTGCGTCTTCTTGAAAACGTCCTCCAAGGCGGCAGTCGCCTGACCGGAACTGTAACCTTCCGCCGGGCTACCGAATATCTGGGCGCAATTATAAAGATTGTAGCGCATGACGAATTCAGGCCCATATTTCGAGTGATCAATGCTGGTGATCGACGCCATGGGCACCGATTGTCCCGTGCTGTTGCGGACATAGAATTGTCCGATATTTTCCGGCACGGTCCGGTAGGCGCCCTCCGCCTCGACGTAGGTCTGCCATTGAAGCCCGAAGAGATTGAAATAATTCACAAACGCGCCGCCCATGAAGCACTGCAGGGTCTGATAGGCGTCGCTGAGGTTGACTTTGAGTTTCAGGGCCTTGTCGCGATCCATGTTGACCCCGACTTGCGGCACGATCGGCAATGCGGTGGTGGTCACGCGGCTCAGCTCAGGCCGCTTGTTGGCTTCCGTCAGGAACGCCTTCAAGTTGGCATCAAGGAACGTGGGAGGATTCCCCGCGCGATCTTCCAGCACCATGGTAAATCCGCCCGAGGTGCCGACACCCGGAATGGCGGGAGGCGGAAAAACAAACCCGACGCCCTGGGGGATGGGATAAAGCCGGAAATTCAGGCTCTGCTTGATGTGGGTGTAGGATTCCAGGAAGCTTTTGCGCTTGCTCCAGTCGGTCAGAGTGATGAAGAAGAAGGCGTTGTAAGTATCCTGGACGCCGCTCAACAAATTGAAGCCAACGACGGTGGTGCAGTATTGGACGCCCGGCGTTTTGAGGATCATCTGCTCGACCGTCTTGGCGGCCTCGGAGGTGCGTTGCAGCGACGACGCATCCGGAAGCTGCAACGAGCCATAGATGTAACCCTGATCTTCGTCCGGCAGGAAGCTGGTAGGCAAACGGCTTCCCAAGTAACCAGCTCCTATGGCAAGACAGATTAGAAGGAAGAGACTGACGAGCGAACGGCGAATGAGGAGTGAACTGATATTCACATAACCATTGGTGACGCTCCCAAAACCGCGATTGAACAAGCGGAAGGGACCCGCGAGAATTCCACCCGATTTTTCGGACTTCGGCTTCAACAGCAAGGCGCAGAGAGCGGGGCTGAGGGTCAACGCATTGAAGGCGGAAATCAGAACCGAGATCGCAATGGTGAGCGCGAATTGCTGGTACAATAATCCGGTGATGCCGGGGATGAAGGCGGTCGGGACAAACACCGCCGTCAAAATCAGCGCGATACCAATAACCGGGCTGGTGACCTGCTCCATTGCCTTGAATGCCGCATCCTTGGGAGACAGGCCTTCTTCGATGTGCAGTTCCACCGCTTCCACCACGACGATGGCGTCATCGACGACGAGACCAATCGCCAGGACCAACCCAAAGAGCGAGAGCGTATTGATGGAAAAACCGAACAGCGGAAAGATGGCGAACGTGCCGACGAGCGAAACGGGCACCGCCAGAAGCGGGATGAGAGTCGCGCGCCAGCCCTGAAGAAAGATGAAGACCACGAGGACGACCAGCGCGAGGGCCTCGAACAGCGTCTTGATGATTTCCTCCATGCCCGCGGTAACGGCCTTGGTCGTGTCCAGCGACACTTCATAGGCCATGCCGGGAGGGAAATTCTTGGAGGCTTCCGCCATCAACTTCTTGGCGCCATCGGCCGCTTGCAGCGCGTTGGTGTCGGGCAACTGGTAGATCGCGATGATCGCGGAAGGCTTGCCCTGAAAACGTCCAATGATGTTGTAATATTGCGTGCCCAGCTCCACCCGCGCGACGTCCTTGATCCGGACGACCGAGCCGTCCGGATTGGCGCGCACCACGATCTGCCCGAACTGATCGGCTGAGGTCAGGTAGCCTTGAGTGCGGACGGTGTAGGTATAAGGCTGCCCGGGTGGCACTGGCTCTCCACCGATCTGGCCGGCGGGATTGACGTTGTTCTGCGTCTGGAGCGCCTTGATGACGTCGGTAACGGTAATGCCCAAGTTCGCGAGTTGGTTGGGATTGACCCAGATGCGCATCGCGTACTGGCCAGCGCCGTAGATCGTCACGCTGGCGATGCCCGGCACGCGCGTCAGCTGGTAGTTGAGATTGATGTACGCGTAGTTGGTGATGAACTTGGCGTCGTACTGTCCGGTCGGAGAGTAGAGGGCAAACAGCATCAACGGCGCGCTGTTTGATTTCTCCACCGTGACGCCCTGGTTCGTCACCGCCTGCGGCATTTGGGAGGCGGATTGCGACTGGCGCAACTGGGACAGGATCAAGTCGGTATTGGGATCGGTCTTGACGTTGAAATCGATCGTCAGCGTCATCGCGCCGTTATTGGCGCTGGTGGAATACATGTAATTCATGTTGTCCACACCGCTCATCTGCTGCTCGATGGGCGTCGCGACCGATTGCGCGACCGTCTGCGCATCGCCGCCCGGATATGTTCCCTTCACCTGCACCAGCGGATCGGCAATATTCGGAAACTGGGCGATGGGCAATCCCAGGATGGAAACGACACCCAAAATAACCATGACGATGGAGATGACCATCGCCACGATCGGTCGGTTGATGAAGAACTTGGACATTCGTTTTCCCTTATCGCGTCATGTGCTCGGCCAAAGTCGCGGCTAATTATTGGACTTGAGCAGGCGGTGCGTTGGTTTGCGTCGTCGCGGCTGCGGGTACGTTTGGATTGACCCACGGTTTCACGTCGACCTTCTCACCCTGTTTCACTTTTTCCATGCCTTCGACCACAATCTTGTCGCCCGCCTTCAGGCCGTCGGTGATGATCCAGTTGCTTCCAATCTGGTTGCCCACCTGGACTTGACGCATGTCGATTGTGTTATCGGGGGTCACCACGGCCATCATGTAAATTGTCTGCAACTGCATCACGGCCTGTTGCGGCACCGTGATTGTATCCTGCTTCTTGGCGCCGCTCATGCGGACGTTGACGAAAGCGCCGGGGCGAAGAACGCCATTCGGATTCGGGAAAAGTCCGACGAGTTGGATCGTGCCCGTATCCTGGTTGATCTGACGATTGATGATATCAATCGTCCCTTTTTGGTCGTAAGGCAGGCCATCCGAAAGAAGCAGCGTCAGCACGGCGTTCTTTTGCGCCGCCACCTGCTGCGCAAGCTCGGGATGCGACTGCATGAAGGTGAGATAAAGTTGCTCGCTGACATTGAATACGGCCTTCATGGGATCGATGGTCGAGACTGTGGTCATCTCGGAATTCTGGCCGATCAGGTCTCCCACTTGGGCTTCCGCAATACCCGCTATGCCGTCGATGGCCGACTTGATCTGCGAATAACCGAGATTGAGTTGGGCTGTCTGCACGGCACCTTGGGCGGCGGCCACTGCCGCGATGTTCGCGTCATTCAACTGAGCTTCGTTTTGATACTCCTGTTGACTGACCGCACCACTGGCGACCAAGGCCTTGTAACGGGCCAAATCTTGTTGAGACTTAATTTGATTGGCTTGGGCCTGGGAAAGATCTCCCTTGGCGGAATCGAGCGCAGCCTGATAGGGGCGCGGATCGATCTCAAAAAGCACCTGACCGGCTTTGACTGCGGTGCCTTCCTGGTAATCCTGCTTGATCAGGTAACCGCCGACCTGCGCGCGGATGGAGGCATTCACCGAGCCGTTGAGGGTGCCGATCCACTCCGTGTAGGCCGGTTCATTTTTGACGACCACATCCATGGTCAAAACGGTTTGCGGCGGAAGCTCCGGCCTTTTTCTTTGCTCGCACCCGGTCACGGCCAAGGCCACGAGGAGAACCGCCAGGGGCTTCATTCCCAAGGAAGAGAAGCCGGTTCGAACGAAAAGTTGCTTACCCAGAGGGAAAAGAGGTTTCTGGTGCATATAAAGAGAGGCTTATTGGGCCCGCCCGCGAACTTAAGCAGACCCGATTCCAGTAAGCAAAAGAATTAATAAAACTTTGAGAAAACATCTGCACCCCTGAAAGGGTTGCCATGAAGCCGTCAAGCTTAAGAGGTGGCGCGTTGAATCTTAGTGTGAACAGGCCCTAGGATTGCGTCATTCCTCCGGAATGCCAAAGGCAAGATTCAGCGACTTTCGCAGACATCTCCATTGGGACTGGAGGCATTCCGATGGTTGACTCTGCGTTGTACGCGAATAAGCCACTAATTATTCTTCCGAAGAGATTTTCCATAATTCAATGTAAATTCTCTTGCCATAATTCCCTCTTTTCGGGTAAAGCCTACTCATGCCTCGCATCGTCGCTCTCTTCGCCAACGTTGCTTTCTTGGCGGTGGCGACCACTCTCACCTTGTCACTGACCGGTTGCGAGGGATCCATTCATACCGCCCCGCTGCCAAGTTCCACGGTTAAACTGACGCCCAATCCTCCCGTGATTTTGGTGGCTCCCTTCGATACCACAACCTGCAAATGGTTGGTCTCCCGCGATGGAATGGAACTGGTTAATTTCAAGGAAAACTTCCAGACCAACTTTACGGTTCAGCTCAAGACCCGGTTGGAAAAGCTGGCCCCCACCGAACAACGCTGGATTGACGATCTTCCCAACCACGGTTGGCTGGTGACTGGAGAATTTATCACCGTCGACCAGGGCAGCCGCGCGCTTCGGACCGCCGTTGGCGCAGGCGCAGGTGAAACCACTCTCCAGACCAAAGTTTACGTCTACGATCTAAGCGTCTCCAAGACCCAGTACGTCCTCGCCTTTCGGACCGGCGTGCCGGATGCCAGTGGAGATACTGGCTCGGGCAGCGGCTCGGCTCCTGCGGGCTTGAGTGCCCTCGGCGAACCCATCTCCACGGGCATGGGACTTGGCTCCGGTTTGAAGCTCGATACGACCCGTACCTGCCGCGAAATCGAAGCGGTTCTTGCGCCGTACCTCTAAAAAAGGACGGAGCTCTCGCTCTTGAGAGTCGAGTTGGCTAGCCTCAAACCATGTCCCTCCTTGCTTGGTTTCACGCGCTTGATCTGCAGGTCCTCTACCTGATCAACCAGACGTGGAGCAGTCCCTGGCTTGATCCCCTCATGGCCCGTGTCAGCGACTGGGATTCCTTTCGCATACCCGTCACGATCACCGTCATCCTGGCGTTGATCTTTGGCGGTTTTCGTGGGCGACAAATGGTGGTCCTGATGGCTGCGTGCCTGGTCATCGGGGATGGGATGATCGACTGGGGTTTCAAGCTCGCGGTTCATCGTCCGCGCCCGAACGAGACCGAACCGCACATTCGGGTCGTAACCGTCCACGAAATTTCCGAGTCGAAACCGCATCATGTGACCAAGGGGCGCTCCTTTACCTCCGGCCATGCCTGCAACAACGTCGCGCTCGCCATGATCGGTTGCGCGATCTTCGGACGCTGGGCGTTGTGGCTCTGGCCATGGGCCGCGCTGGTTAGCTATTCCCGCATCTATACCGGCTCTCATTATCCCAGCGACATCCTCGGTTCGTGGATCGTCGCCATCGTTTATTCCTATTTTATTTGTCGGGCTGCCGCATGGCTCTGGCAGCGTTATGCGCCAAAAAAATGCCCGCAGCTTTACGCTAATCATCCGCTCCTCTTTCCGCTTTGGCAGCGGTAATCAAAACATAATTCAAGTCGCGACATCCCGAAGGGATGCCAGCACCGTAGCCGGTGGTTGAGCGCAGCGACACCACCGGTATAAGCCCGCTCAGGCGTTCACCCCGGCAGGGGTGACAGCAGTGCTCACCCCTGCCGGGGTGAGACCGAAGGACAAAGCTTTCCGGTGGTGTCGCCGCTGCTGCGGCTCAACCACCGGCTACGGTGCTGGCAAGCCGTTGGCTTGCAGAAAAGTCTGCTCATAAATTAAATACTAATCCCGATGTGGCTGCTCCGTCGGAATGTAAACCACTGGCGGCGTATGCTTCTTAAAGAGCTTCCTCGTTTCCGGCGCGAGTTTACGAAAGGCCTCAGGAGTCATCGCAAAGCCAGTCGTCTTGAGCATAAACATCGTATTGACCGTGGCGCCCAACACATCGCGCCGTTTGTCGTCACGCGTACCCAAGGGCCCGATGCACATCGATCCAAAGTGAGCCCGAATGTGGTGTCGGCAGGCCACTCCCCGCTCCGATAAAAACGCATCGCCCCGGCTTTGGAGAAGGAGAAGCGCCCGGATGCCAGCATCGGCGGCGTCCTCCGGAAACAGCATCAGCGCGGCATCTCCCATGAATTTAATCACGTTCCCCTGTGCAGGCGCAATGATCTCTCCGACGAGCTCATAATAATCGGAGAGAAGGTGGAAAATCTCCTCCTCTGATTTCTTCGCGGAGAGTTTGGCGTAGCCGGTCAGATCGGAACAAGCCACCAGACCTTGAATCGTACTCATCATAAAAATCCCTTTCGTGTGAAGTATTTCGACGGTCGGGAGACAAGTCTCCAATCCGTCAGTGAGGGAAAAATCGCCAGCCCAAAGTCTGGCAGTTGAATGACCCTAGAAACACGAAGCGGTTGAGGTCAATCCTGCTTTGACGTGGTAGCCACTACATTCTCAATCGACAGTCAGCCCATCGTGACCCAAGTTGTAGCAGCGTTCTTCCGTTATGTCCGACGTCCCCCCCCAATCTTATCCCTATCCATGGAAACGTCCGGTCGCGTGGGTCACCTGGACCATCCTCGGCACGACCATCGCGGTATTTCTCTTTCAACTCTACGAGCTTCACATCCACGGCGATGACATCGTCGGCAACACCCTGGCCTTTAGCGCGCAGGCATTTGCCGATCATCGCTACTGGACCCTCATCACCTACGCCTGGGCCCATGCTACCTCCATGTTCGGTGATTCGAGTTACTTCTGGCTGCACATCGCGGCCAACATGATCTTTCTCTTTTGCCTCGGACCCGCCCTGGAGGAATTTCTTGGCCACTGGCGTTATCTCGGGCTCTACCTGGGAGGTACCATCGCCGCCGCCTTGTTCTGGCTCCTTTTCAGTTCAGGTGCCGATTCCGGGCAAGGCATCATCGGCGCCAGCGGGGCGATTTTTGCGCTTGTCGCCGGGGCGGGCACCGCCGCGCCGCGAGAGCGCGTCGTTGTTTATCTATTTTACGTCCTCCCCATCAAGATGACCCTCCGGACCATGGCGCTCGTGGTCTGCGGAGCGGAACTGGTGCAGATCATCTTCGGCTGGATGCCCGAAATCGCCCATACCGCCCATCTTGGCGGCGCCCTCTTCGGTTTTATCTACGTTCTGGTGGTTCGCGCCATCTCGCGGAGAAAATTAGTCTACGGTTGAAAAGCGCGATGGCGGCGGTAAGTTGGGGCATGAGGTTTTCCCGACTCCTTGTCTTCATCCTTCCGCTGCTTCTCACCGCCTGCGGTTTGAGCGAGCAGCAAAAGGCCGACTACGCGTCCGTCCAGCGCAGCGGAGTCTCTTCAGCCATCTACGACAAAATGGTGCACGGCGACGACCTCAGCCTCTATGACGTCAAGTCCCTCTCCCAGGCTCACGTTAACAGCGGTATCATCCTCCGTTATATGCGTGATCGCGGCACGATATACGTCCTCAACACCAATGATGTGAAGGGTCTTCTCAATGCGGGCGTTTCCCAGAGCATCGTCGATTATATGATGGCAACGCCTCGTATTTATCAGCCTGCCGTCTATCCGGTGGTTAGTGTCGGTTACGGTCCCTATTGGGGAGGACCGGGACCCTATTATTATCCCGGCCCTTATTACTATCCCTATCACCGCTACTGGCGTTAAGCGGTAAGCAGACTTTTTAACTTAACCCGAAAGCATGTACCGATGAATTACGAACTCGATAATAAACTATGTCTCGTCACTGGCTCAACCGCGGGTATCGGTCTCGCCATCGCGACCGCGCTGGCCGGTGAAGGAGCCCGCGTCATCATCAACGGTCGCACCGATGACCGCGTCGCCGAAGCCATCGAGAAGATTCGCGCCAAGCATCCCAAGGCCAAGCTGGACGCCTTTGCGGGCGACCTCAGCGAAGCCGGACAAGTTGAAGAGGTCGATGCGCGTTTCCAGCGTCTTGATGTTCTGGTCAATAATCTCGGGATGTACGAACCCAAGCCGTTCAAGGACATCACCGATGCCGACTGGCAGAAGATCATCGAGGTCAATTTCTTCAGTGGCGTGCGTCTCAGCCGCACTTTTTTGCCCGGCATGCTGAACCGCAATTGGGGCCGCATCATTTTCATCTCCAGTGAATCGGCGGTCCAGATTCCCGTTGAAATGATTCATTACGGCGTGACCAAGACGATGCAACTCGCCCTTTCCCGCGGTCTCGCCGAGACCACCATTGGCACCGGCGTCACGGTCAATTCCGTGTTGCCCGGCCCGACCCGCTCTGAAGGCGTCGAGGGATTCGTCAAGAACATGGCTGCACAGCAGGGTAAATCGACCGCCGATGTCGAAAAGGATTTCTTCAAGAACGTGCGCCCGAGTTCGCTCCTCCAGCGCTTCGCCACCAACGAGGAAGTGGCCAATCTCGTCGCCTACGTCGCCAGTCCGCTCTCCTCCGCCACCAACGGCGCCGCGCTGCGTGTAGATGGCGGCGTGGTCCGCTCGATCCTGTAGAAGCCGACTCGCCTTCGCTCAGCCGGAACAATGCAGTTGAGAATACCGGGAATAGTGAGGCCTTCATTATCCCGAAGGGATTAAATCATATAGCCCAGGGTTGCGAGGAACGAGCTACCCTGGGTAATAAGAAAAGAAAAATTACCCTGAAAGGGTTGGAGCAAGCGACCTCATCTCGATCACCCAAAAATAGAACTCTTTCAGAGTACAAGGCATGTTGATCTAACCCAGGGTAGGACTCCCAAGCGAGTCCAACCCTGGGCTATATGATTTAATCCCTTCGGGATAACTGGCGCTGCATCGTTACGGCTCAGAATGACAGCATGGGAAGAGGGAGTTGCGGTGTGCGCTCCCACCTTCCGACTCCTCCTGTGGCACTTAAGCTTTTTTTCGTCGATTTTTGGAGCAATACGCGCAGAGTGGGCTCTGACCAGAGTTGACAGGGCGGCCGTTCATGGCCTTGGCATCCAAAATCAATCTCAACACGTATCCTTACTAAGTCATGCAACATGTCATCCGATTTACGCTCACCTTGCTTCTAACCGTCACGCTGAGCGCCGCCGTCGGGGCCAAAACCGACTTCAAGGAAGCCGAATACAAGCGCGCCGACACGAATTATTATTTTAAGAGCGACGTGTTGAAGGCCGATCCTACGGCGGTGATCATTCCTGCAGGGATCTATACGCAGCGAGGCGATTCCTATTTCATTACACCCAAGGTAAAAGCCCCCCACGAAATCTATATCCAGGTCGAGAACGACTGGATCGAGCCGCTCACGCCGCCGACCATGCCCACGTCCCTCGGCGTTGCGCCGGACGCCATGCAGATTCGCGAGATCCAGGGTGATGTCACCGTCGCCCTGCCCACCGCTCCGGCCAACTTCGTTCCCGCCCAGAACAACATGGCCATCCCCAACGGCGCCGTGGTCAAGACTGGCGCCAATGGAACCGCCGCCGTCCTCATGGGTGGAGTCGATTCCATCCGCCTGATTCCCAATTCGTCCGCCGCCGTTCAACAGACGATCACGCCGCTGTTGCGCACGACCGAGATCGATCTCACCGCGGGCGCAGTCTTCTCCAAGGTCGGCAAGCGCATCGGCGAAAAGCAGGATTATCAGGTGCACACGCCCTTCGGCGTCGCCGCCGCCCGAGGCACCGATTTCGTCACGGTCGTCATGCCCGCCCGCGTCGATGTCTGGATCGCACAGGGAACCGTGCAGCTGACCCAGAATGATGGGAAAATGGTTGGCACGGTGACCTCCGAAGGCACCGGCGGGTTGAAGATCATCCGCAATCCGCCCATGCCCGACGCGCATGCCGCGATGATGGCTGGCGCCGAAACCATCACCACTGCCATGAATTTCATTCCGACCGTGAACGTCTACATCAAGGCGCTCGACGACAAAATGTCCCAGGGGCAAAAGTTAACTCCCACCGAGCGGGATTATCTCAACCGGATCAAGAAGGTGCCCACCCTGATCAAACTGGCCCTGATCGAACCGCCCGCCCCGCCTCCGGCTCCCGTCCCCATTCCTCCACCAGCTCCTGCGCCCGTACCTGCTGCTCACGTACCCGCTCCTTCGCTCATGCCGATGCCTGCGCCGTCTGCGGCCCCGGCGCCTGCCACTTCGGGCCCAACGCTGGTGCCTATTCAGATCCAGTTGGCTGACGATGGGGGGGTCAACCTCAATGGCGTTCCCGTCACCGCTGATGAACAATTGGCCGGCAGCCTTGATGGCATCTCAAAAGTCCATCCTTCGCAACCCGTCCTCATCATTGCGGATGACCAGGTTTCGCATCAATTGATTCAAAAGATCATGGGAATCTGCAAGGCCGCCAACCTTACTCACGTGAAGAGGGTTAAATCTGCTCCCTCCCAGTCGATGACACCAACTACTACGGAACCCGCACCTGCAGTGATTCCGGCGCCTGCCGCTCCAACGCCAACCCCGGCCAAGCCGGCTCCGCTAGTGCCTATCAACGTCGATCTGCGCCCGGATGCGCAAGTGGACTTCCAGGGCGCGACGATCACCCTTGATGAACTGAAGCCAAAACTTGAGGAAATCGGCAAGGCCACGCCCAAGCAACCGATCGTCGTCAATGGCCGGGAAAAGGTGAATGCCACGCAACTCAAGAAAGTCGTCGCGCTTTGCCGCGAGGCCAAGTTGACCAAGGTGACGGTCGCCAAGGCTGCACCGCTTCCTCCTCCAGCACCGGTTGCCTCAGCGCCTCTTCCCCAACCTGCGCCGGTGGCCGCTGCGCCAGCACCCGTGCCCGCTGCAACTCCTGCAACGCCTCCCGCTCCTGCTCCCGTGCTCGCGCCCATGGAGGTCGATGTGCGTGCTGACGGCAAGGTCGATTTTCAGGGAGATACGCTTAGCCTTGATGACTTGAAGCCGAAATTGGAGGCCCTCTCCAAAGATCAGCCGATTGTAATCAAACGGAAGGAAAAGCTCGAGAAGGGACAGATCAAAAAAGTCACGGATCTCTGCCACGCTGCCAACCTGACCAAAGTGACGGTCGATCACACTCCGCCACCTGCGATTACAGCCTCCCCGACAACTTCCGCTCCGGACGCCCCTCCCGCGACTGTGTCGCCGCCGACAGCTCCCGAGCCCAAGCCGCTTCCTCCGGCCATGCTGTTGCCCATGAACATCGATCTGCGCCCGGACGGCAAAATCGATTTCCAAGGTACGACCTACACGCGCGATGAAATCAAGTCCAAGTTGAAGGAGCTCGGCAAAACCACGCCGAAACAGCCGCTCGTGATCACGCACGATGCAACAATAACGCATGCCGAGGCCAAAAAATTCGTGGCGCTTTGCCACGAAGCCAAGCTGACCAAGGTCACGATTGCAAAGGCTGAGCCCTCCACCGCGCCGGCGGTGGCAAATGGGGCAGCACCGGCAACGTCGACCGCAACCACCACCGCACCGGATGCCTCGACGACCATTGCTTCCGCGACAACTGGCTCCACGAACTCAGCCAAGCCCAAGACGAAGTCCACGTCACACACAGCATCCGCGCCCATCTCGACTGGTCCTGAGTACACGGTTCCCTAGCCCCTTTTCTACGCGCCGGGCCGCGTTGGCCCGAATAATGCGGGAAGATTTCCAATGACCAAGCAGGTGTTTTTCACTCGAGCACTCTACACCGCCATCGTATGCCTGATGCTCGTTTCCGTTGCACAGACCTACCGGATGCAAACCCTGAAATTAGCTCTTTTGGCCGAAAATGCGGACTTAAACCGGTTGAAAGCGAGCAACGCCATGATCGACTTGCGACTGACTTCGCTCGACGCAAAAGACCCCGCCTATCAATCCGGCAAAATCATCGTTGCCTGGGATCCCTTTCAGTACCGTGGCGTGATCTCGATCCAAAACCTGCCCGCACCTACTGCTGGATGCAATTATCAGTTATGGGTGCTCGATCCCGGCGCACTGGCTCCGATCAGCGCCGGGTTGATCCATCCGGAAGCCGGTTCCAGTTTTTTTGCGAGCCCGCCAACGAGCACGACCAGCCCCGGATTTGCCATCACCCTTGAACCGGTCGAAGGCAGCTCCGAGCCCACCGGCTCCATTCTTTTTGCCGTTGCGCCGGGGCAATGATACAATCACCCCATGGCCGAAGTAAAAAACATCTGTATCGAGGCGCTGGAGCGTTACTGTTCGACTGGTGCAACGGGCGTGCTCGATTTGCATCGCGGCTCTTTTGACGGTCAGATTTATACCGAATCCGGTTTTATCGTCCACGCCCAGATCGCCGGATTGGAAGGCGTGCCCGCCCTGTTTCGCTTATTCGATTGGGGTGACGCCGAGACGACCTGGCAATCCGGTCTCAAGCCTGAGCACGACAGCCTGCATCTTCACGTGGATGCCGCCTGCATCCTCTACGCGGAAAATTTACAGGAGCGTGCGGAGGTCGGGAGTCGCGGACGCGATGGCGGCGATGTCGCGATCGATGCGCCGGAATTGCTCGCCGGGCAGGTTGGCGGGGTCGAATCCGTTCTCAAACACTACACCATTTCCCTCGAATGCTCCGACTCAACGCTCCTTCCGGGCGGCTTTTCTTTCACCGATTCCACCAAAAGCAGTTACGTGATTGGCAGCTCGGAGGAGTGTGATGTGATCCTGCGACACCCCACCATCGATGCGCTGCATTGTGGCGTGATCCTGGAAAAGGGCAACGTGACGATCTGGGACTTGGGTTCGCAAGCGGGCGTCAAGCTCAACGGCGCTCCGGTGATCGAGGACAAGCTCAAGGTCGGCGACCTGATGACCCTCGGCGGCCTCGATATCCAAGTCCGTTTCCAACTGCGCCGCCCCAATATCAAGCGGCCCGCGGCGCCGGTTGCGTCCGCCTCCCCCGCGACCACGCTCCCCATGCCCAAGATCGGTCCGCCGTCCAAGGAAATTCCCAAAGGCCCGATCACCTACGACAAAGTCTCCCGTCAGCTTGCAGGAAACGACAAGGCCAATCCGTTCCTGAAAAAGATCGGTTCCCTGTTCGGTGGTAAAGACCGCAAATAAAGCGACGTCACGCAATCTTAAGACAACGTAGTCTTGCCAACTGGAAGACACTCATTAATCTGACATCCACCTTTCCCATTTCGAGATGCACATCCTTCTGATCGATGACAGTTCGTCCACTCGCAGCCTCCTGCGCACGCTGATCAATTCTGGTCAGGCGGTGAGGCATGAGATCAGCGAAGCCGCCAGCGGCGAGGAATCCTTGCAGAAGGTGGCCTCCGGCGAGATCAACCTGCCCGACCTCATCATCATGGACATCAACATGGGCGGCATGAGCGGCTACGAGTTGTGCCGCCAATTTCGCCAGCAGTACGGCAGTGCGTCGGATGTCATCCCCTACATCATCATCGTAACGGCCAACGAGGGCGTCGATGTGATCAACGAGGCGCTTGATGCCGGCGCCAACGATTACATGGCCAAGCCGGTGAACGTAAAAGTCTTGCACGTCCGGTTGCGCGTTGCGGAACGCCTGCTCTCGCTCGCTCAAGCGGGTGGTGCTCCCTCTGTTGCCGGTTTGTCGGATGCCGGTCGCGCCAGCGATGTTCCCTCCACTGCACCCAAGACCGCGACCGTCGATAATTCCCGCGAAAGCCAGATCGGCCTCGCCATTGACCAGGCCGATGCGCCTATCGCGCTCGTTGATATCGGCGAAGATCCCGCAGCCTTCAAGATCAGCTACGCCAATCTGGCCATGACCGATAGCTCCCAGTTCGAGTACACCGAATTGATGGGAAAATCGCTCGCGGAACTCGAGGCTTGGACGCCAGAATTCCTGGCCATGGTCCTCAGCTACATCAATCGAGGCGCGATTCTTTCCCATGTCCCGCTCTGGAGCAAAACGCGGCAGCAGGTTCCCGTTCATCTCAGTTTCTATCCGATTCACGCCGATGACGGCTCGGTCCAGCAGTATCTTGTGATCCATCACTTCTAGGCGAAGGCTCCCCACCCCGTGCGCATCGTCGTCACCGGACTTCTCGGCCAGTACGCCTTCGGTGGCGTCACGTGGGACTACATCCAGTACCTCCTCGGCTTTCGCGGCCTCGGCCATGATGTCTGGTATCTCGAGGATTCCGGGGCATGGCCCTACGATCCCGTTGGACAGACGATCAGCGAAGATTGCTCATACAACGTCAATTATCTGC